>ENA-ORXB01000735-ORXB01000735.1-sediment-metagenome-genome-assembly--contig:-NODE-735-length-54995-cov-6.898157_pt1 | contig 54995 bp, 55 predicted proteins | sample MGYA00237863_ERZ511475 | MGnify/ENA primary metagenome ERZ511475 (study PRJEB26305, sample SAMN06343858) | sediment metagenome | isolation source: hot spring sediment | place: Canada: British Columbia... | reverse complement strand
TGCTGGGGCTGGGCTGGACGCCCTGCATCGGCCCCATTTTGGGGGGCATCCTCACCCTCACCGCCACCGGCGGGGGCATCCATCTACTGGCGGCCTACATTCTGGGGCTGGCCGTGCCCTTTATGCTGGTGGCGCTCTTTGCTGAGCGGGCTCGAGCCTTCCTAAGGCGCGCCGCCCGGCTTTCCCATGCGGTGGAGATTGTGGCCGGTGTGGTGCTGATCGTTGTGGGCGTTCTCCTGCTCACCGGCACCTTTACCCAGCTCAACAGCTTCTTCCTCAGAATCACCCCCGAGTGGCTGCAAAAACTGTTGTGAGGGGAGGGCCAATGAAGCCACGCAGGTCTAAGCTGGACGGTACCTTTACCGACCTCGAGGCCCTGGAAGGCCTCCTTCGCCGCCTCAAGCGCATCGAGGGCCAGGTGCGGGGCTTGCAGCGGATGGCCGAGGAAGGACGACCCTTCAACGAGCTGCTGGATCAGATCAACGCAACCCGCAAAGCCATGGACGCGGTAGCCAGCGTGGTGCTGGAGGAATACCTGAACGCCTGGGAGGCCCAGGCTGCCGCAGACGACACGGAGATGAGCAAAGGCCATATCGCCATGATTCTGCGCAAGATAATCTGAAATCCCGATAGAAAACACCCAGGCCCGTGGGCCTGGGTGTTTGGCTTGTGGGGTTTACTTCAAGCCCAGCTTGTTGCGGGCCTCGAGCACCTGCGCCGCAGTGAGGGTTTTGGCGCGCTGAGCCCTGACCTCTGCCGCGGTAAAGGGCTGCTGGCCGGCAGGGAACTTGTTGCCCCACTGGGTGGAGATATGGTTGAGCAAGCCAGCGATGTCTTCGTCCTTGAGCTGGGCGTAGGCCGGCATGACCCCCTGGTACCTGGTGCCTTTCACCGCAATCTGCCCTTGCAGGCCATAGAGCAGCACCTGAATCAGGTACTCGCGGCCCCCTTTGGCCGCCAGAATTTCGGGTACGTGACCTGCCAACGGAGGGAAGACCCCTGGGATACCGGCGCCGGTGGGCTGGTGGCAGCCCTGGCACTGGGCGTAAAGAGGGCTGGCCTGGGCCATGGCTGTCTGTGCGCTGAACAGATAAGCACCCAGGCCCAGCAGCACCACCGCCGAGGAAAGAAAGCGTGAGATGTTACGCTTGATCAAGTTGCATCACCTCTTGGTTCATAGTATGTGCGCAAAAAATCGATTTGCAAGCTACTTTTGGTTATTTTGCGAATAACCAAAGGTTATCTGCGCGGCCGCTCCCAGCAAAGCGCAGGCAGTCAAGCGTAAGCAGGGCTGGGCTCGGCGCGCGACCCACCTGACCTCGAGCCCTGGCAAAACAGACTGCTCGAGGCGCTTCACGCACGGCCCACCGTGCCCATCAGCTCAAATTTCTCCCGAATAACCTGCTTGAGATAGTCCCGCCCCCTGCCCAGGATTTTGCGGGGGTCGAACTCCCTGGGGTTGCCCACCACCACCTCGCGGATGCCAGCGGTGAGGGCCAGACGCAGGTCGGTGTCGATGTTGATCTTGGCGATGCCGTTGGGAATGGCTTTTTTCACGTCTTCGTCGTGGATGCCGGTGGGGTCGCCCAGGTCGGCCCCGCTGGCGGCCATCTTGTCCTTGAGCCACTGCGGCACGCCCGAGGAGCCGTGCAGCACCAGCGGCAGGGAGACTTTGGCGGCAATCTGCTCGAGGCGGGCGTGGTCAATGTAGGGCCGCCCCTTGCCCTTGTAGGCCCCGTGGGAGGTGCCGATGGCGACGGCTAGGTAGTCGATCCCGGTGGCCTCCACAAAGCGCGCGGCCTCGTCGGGGTCGGTGAGGAAGGCCTCTTTGGCATCTACCACGATGTTGTCCTCGATGCCCTGCAGGCGCCCCAGCTCGGCCTCCACGCTCACCCCCACGGCATGGGCTGCCTCCACGCACTTTTTGGTCTCGCGTACGTTTTCCTCGAAGGGGTGGTGCGAGGCGTCAATCATCACGCTGGTAAACCCAGCCCGGAGGGCCTGCAAGACCATCTGGTAATCGGCCCCGTGGTCGAGGTGCAGCACCACCGGAACGCTGACCCGGCTGGCCATATCGTGCACCAGATTAGAGAGGTTCTCCAGCCCGGCGTACTTGCGGGCTCCATCCGAGACCTGGATGAAGACCGGGGCCCGGAGGACCTCGGCGGTCTCGAGGATGGCCTGGGTGATCTCGAGGTTGTTGGTGTTAAAGCTGGGCACAGCATAGCCTTCACGCCGTGCTTTGTCGAGGACGTCTTTACCTAGAGCCAGCGGCATACACTTCTCCTAGCAGCTTTTCCATATTTTCGGCCACCGGCCGGTTATTAAACAAGGCGCTGCCCACCACCACCACATCGGCCCCGGCCCGGTAGACCTCGGCCACGTTCTCGGGTTTGATGCCCCCGTCCACCTGAATCAGACAGGCCGGGTTCATCTGCCCGCGCAGGGCGGCCAGCCGGCGGATGCGCTCGGTGCTGGCGGGGATGTACTTTTGCCCGCCAAAGCCGGGGTTCACGCTCATCAGGAGGGCCAGGTCGAGTTCGGGCAGCAGGGGTAGCAAAGCCTCCAGGGGCGTGCCGGGGTTGATGGCCAGACCGGCTTTCTTGCCCAGTTCTTTGATCTGCTGCACCGCCCGGTGGGCGTGGGGGGTGGCCTCGTGGTGCACGGTGATCCAGTCGGCCCCGGCCCGGGCAAAGTCGGCTATGTAGCGCTCGGGCTCCACGATCATCAGGTGCACATCCAGGGGCAAGGCGGTGACCTTGCGGATGGCCTCCACCACCAGCGGGCCAAAGGTCAGATTGGGCACGAAGCGCCCGTCCATCACGTCCAGGTGAATCCAGTCCACCCCCGCGGCCTCGGCCTCGCGGATCTGCTCGCCCAGGCGGGCAAAATCGGCGGTGAGGATGGAGGGGGCTACCAGGAGTTTAGGCATAACTACCCAATCATACGCGATGACCCGGCGGGCGGCTCCGTCCCAGCAATTGCCAACCTGCACCAGCCTGGTCTTTGTACGCTATAGTAGCTAACAGGATTCTAGCACTTTGATAACATCCGCTTATGAATGGACGCCGTCCCTTCCCCAACCCCCAGGCCCTGCGGGTGTTTTTGTGCGTAGCGCAGGAGGGCAGCGTAGGCCGTGCGGCCCTGAGCCTGGGCATGACCCAGCCAGGGGTGAGCCAGCACCTGCAGGCGCTGGAAAACCAGATCGGCCGGGCCCTGTTCCATCGCCAGGGTCGCCGGCTGGTGCTTACTAAAACGGGGCAGGATCTGCTACCCGAGGCCCGCCGGGCAGTGCAGGCCCTGGAGGAGTTTATGCAGGCCGCCCAGGCCCTGGAGCGCCTCGAGCGGGGGCGGGTGGAGATTGGGGCCTCGACCACCATGGCGGTGTACGTGCTGCCCCGCTACCTGACTGAGTTCAAACGACTCTACCCGGAAATCCGCATCAAACTGGAGAGCGGCAGTTCTGAGCGCCTAACCCAGCGGCTGTTGCAGGGTGAGATCGAGCTGGCCGTGGTGGAGGCCGTGGAGCACCTCGAGGGCTTTGAGCGGCAGCTTTTCTACGAGGACGAGCTGGTGGTGATCGTACCCCCCGAGCACCCCTGGGCCCGAAAGGAAGAGATCGCCCCGGAACAACTGGCCGAGGTTCCGCTGATTGTGCGGGAGCCGGGGGCCATGACCTTCCGGGTGCTGGGCTCGGCGCTGGAGCAGGCCGGCCTCGAGGTCAACCCCATCTTCTACACCGACAACCACGAGGTCACCAAGCGGCTGGTGCTCGAGGGGGCCGGGGTGGGCATTGTGTCGAGCGTGGTGGTGCGGCCCAATGTGCGGGTGGGCAACCTGCGGGCCTTGCGCCTGAAGGGAATGGAACTGCGCCGGCTCTTCTGGCTGTTCTATCCCAAAGAGCTGGGCAACCCTGCTGCCGAGGCGCTAAAGAACACGCTGCTCTCCTGAACACGCCGGCCCTAGCCTTCGCGGTCTTGCTGGGAGGCCAGCCGCCGGTGAATCTGGCGGGTAAGCCACCAGACCGCGGCAATCACCCCAGGGATGGACAGCCCCGCCGCCAGCTCAGGGGAAAAGGGCAGGCCGGCCTCCTTTCCAGCTTTGAAAAGGTAGTACAGCAAGCCCACCACATAGTAGGAGATGGCCGCAATCGAGAGGCCCTCCACGGTGCGCTGGAGCTGGTACTGCATCTCCTGGCCGCGCTTGAGTTTGTGCAACAGCTCCTGGTTCTGGGTCTCGAGGGCAATATCCACGCGGGTGCGCAGCAAGGCCCCGGCCCGCTCGATGCGCTGGGAGAGGGCGGCCAGGCGCTGGGCAGTGGACTCCACCGTGGCCATGGCCGGGCTGAAGCGGCGCTGCAAGAACTCGCCGATGGTCTGGATGCCGGGGATGGGGGTCTCGCGCAGCTCGGCCAGGCGGGCCCTGACCAGGGCGTGGTAGGCCGCGCTGGCGCTAAAGCGGTAGCTGTGCTCGGCGATGGCGTGCTCCACCCGGGCGGCCAGGGCCTCGAGCTCGTCTAATAAACCGGCGTCGGCCTGGTTGGTGTCGCGGATGCGGGCCGTCATCCGGGCCAGGGCCCGCTCCGACTCCAGCAGCATGGGACGCAAAGCCCGGGCCAGCGGATAACCTAGCAGCGCCATCATGCGGTAGGCCTCCATCTCCAGAAGCCGGGCCGCGATGCGGCCCGCGCGGGTCTCGCTGGTGCCCGGTGGGGCCACCACCACCATATGCTCAAAACCATCCGGCCGCAGAAGGAAATCGGTCACGGCACAGCTATGGCTATTCCGGCCCATCATCGAGGCCACCACGCTGTGCACACCCAGCCAGGGGCAGGCCAGGGCCAGGGCCTCCTCCACTGCCCCATGCAACATGATCAGCTTGACCGCCGAGAGGGTGCGGCCAGGAATGCTGCGCAGCCAGCCTGCATCCACAATCAGGTGGCCCAGCAGATCGGCCTCGGGGCTGGCCTCGAGCGCAGGCAAAGGCTGGATCAGGGTATAGGTGCTGAACTCGGTGTGCCGCTCCCAGCGCAGCGAGCCCCCTGGCAGCCGCAGGCGCAGGTAGATGCCCGCAAGCTGGTCAAGCTCGAGCTCCCCCAACCCCGAAAGCCGGCGCAGGTGCTCGAGCTCCTCCTCGCGCGAAACCCCCTCGTGCCGCACCGCCACCTGCACCACCAGGGCCGGTAGGCGGATCTGGGGGATGGGCCGGGCGTGCAGTTCGTTGTGAAGCTCGTGGCGCAGAGGGTCGTCGGGCGGCAGCAGGCCCGCCTCACGCACCATCACCTCATCCTGCCCCATACAAAACCCCCTCCATTGGCGGGGCGCGGCGGTGGGGGGCCTGGCGCGCCTGCACCTCAAAAAGCCTGGCCTGTACGGCAATCCACAGCCGGCTGGCTGTGGCGGTCTGGATCGCTATCGCTTGGAGGGTGCTGGCCATGTGTCTCCTTTCACAAGACGGGCCTCGAGGCCAGTTTAGACACGGCGAGCCAGAACCATCAACCTCGTCTTTTGTTATTTTGATAATAAAAACTTATATCTGCGCTCGGCTTCGGGGATCGGGGCATCCGCCACCTTAACGGTGATTTACCCTGGCTTTTGCTCCTGCTACGATCCCTTGGGCGGTCGCAAGGCCCCCAGACCGGCCCAGGCCCTAAAGGAGTAGAGCATCACCCACAGCCAGAACACCCCCAACAGCCCGAGCAACCCCCAGGCCAGCCCGCCCAGGAAGGCCGAGTCCAGGGCTCGAGCCAGCGCTAGCGTGGCCAGGGTAAAAGCCCCCAAGGGGAAGACAAACCCCCACCAGCCGGGGGCAAAGTGAAACTGCGTACGGCGGCACTCCACCAGCAGGGTATCCAGCAGCAGCAGCAGGCTGTAGGCCAGCCACCACAGGCCCAGGCCCCAGACCGCCAGCCCGATCACCGGCCAGACCGCCCCATAGCTCTCCGGGATGAGCCCGGCCTGCACCCCGCCCTCGAGCCAGCGCCAGGGGGCCAGCACCAGCAGGCCCACCGGGGCCAGCCCAATGAAGACCGAGGGCAGGAAGTGGGGCTCGAGGCGGCCGTACCCATACAACCGCTGCAAAAAGCTCGGCAGCACGAACAAGAACAGAAAAAGCCCAATCCCCAGGAACAGGCCGCTCACCACCCAAAGCTCCTTTTGCCAGGCTTTGGGAAAACTGGAAAGCCAGAGCCCCCCGGCCATGGGCACCAGCAGGGCCGAGACCGGCGGGATAAACCAGGCCCCACTGGCGGCCTCGATGGGCAGCTTAAGCCGGGTGCTCACCCAGTAGACCACCAGCAGGCCCACCAGGAAAATCAGCGGCGTCCCCAGCAGAAAAAGCCCCTGGCCCAACGGCTGCGCCCAGGGCCCCAGGGGCAGGGCCCGGGTCGCCAGGCTCAGCACCAGAAGGGCAATAGGTAGCGTGGGGAGCATCTGGGACAACAGGGGATGCTGTAAATCGGCCAGGGCGGCCTGGGGATAGCGCAGGAGTTTGGCCAGGTAGAGCCCCAGCAAGCCTGCCATGAACAAGAGGGCCAGCCCATAAACCGGCAAGGCCAGCCCCACCAGGCCAAACTGGGCCAGGGCCAGGGCCAGCACCCCCGTGCCCATCACCGAGGCAAACCAGGCCGGGTTCAGGTAGCGCACGCTGGGCGCTGCTGGGATGGCCGCCTCCACAAGGGCCCCCTAGTGCACGGCGGCGTGTTCCTGCTCGGCCAGGTAGCGCTCGGCCATCATGGCCGCCCGGGTGCCGGCCCCCACGCTGGTGGAAAGCTGGCGGTAGATGGGGTCGGCCACATCCCCCGCTGCAAACAGCCCCGGAACCGAGGTGAAAATCTCGTCCCGCACCGCCACATAGCCGTCGGGCCGGAGTTCCACCACCCCCTGCAAAAAGCCGGTGTTGGGCTCATGCCCGATGAAAACAAAGACCCCGTCGGTAGGGTGGTCGTAGACCTCGCCGCTCTTCAGGTTTCGGAGGCGCACCCCGGTCACGGTCTCCTCGCCCAGCACCTCCTCGACTACGGTATCCCAGATGAACTGCATCTTGGGGTGGGCCAGGGCCCGGGCCTGGGCGGTCTTGTTGGCCCGCAGGGTGTCGCGGCGGTGCACCAGGGTGACCTTGGAGGCAAACTTGGTAAGGAATAGACCCTCCTCCACCGCGGCGTCGCCCCCACCCACCACCACCACTTCCTTGCCCCGGTAAAAGAAGCCGTCACAGGTGGCGCAGGTGCTCACACCCCGGCCATAAAACTTCTCTTCTCCGGGTACGCCCAGTTTCTTGGGGTTGGCCCCGGTGGCGAGAATCACGCTGCGAGCGCGGTAGTCCTGCTCGTAACCCCGCACCACGAAACCCTCCGGGGTTTTTTCCACGGCCTGGGCCTCGTCCATCACAATCTCGGCCCCAAAGCGTTTGGCCTGCTGCACCATGCGTTCAGATAGCTCGGCCCCGCTGATGGGCTCGGGGAAGCCGGGGTAGTTCTCCACCTCCTCGGTCTGGGCAATCTGGCCCCCCGGCAGGCCTTTTTCCAGGATGAGGGTTTTGAGGTTGGCCCGTCCGGTGTAGATGCCTGCGGTCAGCCCGGCGGGGCCGCCCCCGATAATCACCACGTCGTAGAGTTGGCTCATGATTGGTCTCCTCGCGCCAGCCCAAGGCCGGCCCTTCATGGGTCAGTATAGCATACCCCTGGGGGATATGCGTCGTAGGACGTTTGCCCTTCGGGGGCCCGGATATACTGGTTCCAAGTATGTGGGCGGCTCCGGCTCGAGTCCACCGCACCCTCTGGGTTTTCTTCCTGGCGGGGCTGGTGTTCCTGGTCTCGAGCCAGTACGCGCTGCGCGACCCGCGCAGCCAGGTGCTGCCGGTTAGCTTTCTAGCGGGCGCGGACATCTGCAGCGCGGGCTCAACCCATCCCCAGCCCTCCCCCACCCACACCCACCAGCCCCACTGCCCCCTCTGCGTGAGCTCTGCATTTGCCATAGCATTAGCTGCGTTTTCGACGGAGGTGCGGCCGGACGTGCAGATAGCGCTGCCGCAAGCCGCGCCACCAGAGCCGGGGTACATGCGATATAGCTTTTGGAGGCACACCCCTTATCGGGGGCCTCCGCTGTGGGCCTAAGGCGGGTAGCACAAACAAAACCCTCGAGGATGGACTTAAGCATCCGCGGCCCTAAGTTGTCTTTCTTTATCGAGCAGGAGTAACGTATGCTACGCACAATACTGGTTTTGTTGAGTCTGGTAGGCCTGACGGGCTTGGCCCAAACCGCCCTGAAAGCCGAAAATCCCTGGGTTCGTCTGGTGCCCGGTTCAGTAAGCGGGGCCTTCATGACCCTTGCCAACCCCAGCGACAAGGCCATTCGGGTGATCGCGGTCGAAAGCCCCATCGCCGGCAAGGTGGAAATTCACCAGACCACCATCGTTAAAGGGGCAGGGGGCACAGAGGTCATGCAGATGCGCCCCGTTCAGTTTCTGGAGATCCCGGCCAAGGGCAGGGTCGAGCTCAAACCCGGGGGTTATCACATCATGCTGATGATGCTTAAGGAACCCCTGCAGGAAGGCAAGATCGTTCGGATCACCCTGCGGCTCGAGGGGGGCGGCGCGCTGGTGGTGGAAGCCCCCGTCAAGGCGCAGTAATCCCAGCGTGTGTGCCATTCCTGTGCATTCCACTAAGGAATTTTGCCGAGCGTTGTACGTGCTTTGCTTTTGCGCATTATATCCCCCTGGGGTATAATGACCCTGGATATGACGCGCTTTATAAAGGTTGGGGTGGAGCGCCTGCACAGCGGGCTGGCCTGCCGTTTGCGTGGGTTTTCACTATGCCGGGTAGCCCCCTGGGTCGCGCTGCTGGCGCTGGGATGGGTGGTGTATAGCCGATGAAACTCACCCCGGACGCTCTTTTGCTGGGCCCTTTGGCCCTGAGCTGGCCCAACCTGGCCCTGCTGGTGGGCATTCTGGCCTTTACCTGGCTGGCTGCCCGGCAGGGCCAGGAAGGCAAAGCCTGGTGGGTGCTGCTGGCCACGCTCCTGGCCGCCCGGATGGGCTATGCGGTGGCCCACCTCTCCACCTGGCCCAGCCTGGGGGCCGCCCTTCTGGGCATTGTGGACATCCGCAGCGGGGGCTGGAACTGGTGGGTGGGGCTTCCGGTGGGGGCCTTGGCCGCGATCTGGCTCTTGCGCCAAGAAAGCCCACGGCTCTTGGTGCCAGGCGGCGCGGCGCTGGCGCTGGCCTTGTTACCCCTGGGGGTGCAGTTTAGCCTGACCCGGCCTGTCCAGACCCCCACCCCGCCCGAGTATGCCAGCCGCGTGCTGCAGTACCTCGAGCCCGCCCAAACCCGCCCGCTGGAAGTGCGCTTTGCTGAACTCCCCAAGCCCACGCTGCTCAACTTCTGGGCCACCTGGTGCCCCCCCCTGCCGGGCCGAGATGCCCCTTTTGGTGGAGTACCAGCAGAAGGGCTACCCCATCGTGCTGCTCAATGCCGGCGAGGACGTGGGGGCCATCCAGGGCTTTCTGGCCCAGACCGGGCTTTCGGCGCGGGTTTTCCTGGACAGCGCCGGCTTGCAGCGGGCCTTCCAGGTAAGCGGGCTGCCCACCACCTTGCTGATTGGCGCCGATGGAAAGGTGCGGGCCCGCCACCTGGGGCCGGTGAATCGGGCCCAGCTCGAGCAACTCTTACGAAGGCTGGAGTAAAAACCCCGCTGTTGGAAAGAGCGGGCACCTTGGGGTACGATACCCCCTGGGGATACGCCATGCGCACTGTCAAGAAACATGACCTCGAGGCCCGTACCCGCGTCCTGAACCGGCTCAAGCGGCTGGAGGGGCAAGTGCGGGGCCTGCAAAAGATGGTGGAAGAAGACCGCGACTGCCGCGAGATCTTAACGTTGCTGGCTGGCATCCGAAGCGCCCTGGAAGCCACCGGCGACCTCATCTTTGAAACCTACCTGGAAGAGTGCCGGGCCGACCTGGCCAGAGGTCAGGGGGACGCCAAGGCCATCGTGGAAGCCGTGCGCCTGCTGCGCGGCTAAACGGGACAGAGCGAGGCCGGCGGCTATCGCAGCGGATGGGCCTGCATTTGAGCGCTGTTGTGCCGGCGCAGCCAGACCACAAAAAGCATGGCAAAAGCCCAGCTCAGCAAGAGGGCAGCCCCCACCAGACCCCAGGCCGGCCCGGGCAGGGGGGCGAGCCCCAGCACAGCCCGCAGGGGCTCCAGCGTCACCGTTAGGATCTGCACCCCGGCACTTGCCAGGAGAATCAGCAGCAAAATAGGGTTGCCTGAGGGCCGGCTGGTGGTCAGGCGCGAGGGCTGGGCAAACAGCAACTGGGCCAGCGACTCGTAGAGAAAAAGCGCCGAGCGCACCGCCACCGGAGCTAACTGGTAGAGCGGGAGCAGGGCCAGCAAGGCCAGCCCCAGCCCGGCCTTGACCACCCCAGTACCCAGGATAAAGGCCAAAGAGAACCGATCCAGCAGGGGCTGGCGGGGGTCGTAGGGTGGACGACGCATAACCTCGGGGTGCCGATCCAGGCTCAGCGCCAGGGCCGGCGGCCCATCGGCGATGATGTTGATCCAGAGCAGTTGCACCGCTGTGAGCGGCACCAGCAGCGCGCCGGTGGCATCGCGCAACCCCAGCAAAGCCGCCCCAATCACGCCCCCAGCCACCAGCAGCACCAAAGCCACGTTGGTGGAAAAGAGGAAGCGGATGAAGGAGCGGATGTTCTCGTAGATGTTACGCCCCTCTTCGACGGCGTTCACGATGGTGGCGAAGTTGTCATCTAGGAGCACCAGGTCGGCCACCTCGCGGCTCACATCGGAGCCGCGCTGTCCCATCGCCACCCCCACATCGGCCCGTTTGAGGGCTGGGGCATCGTTGATGCCATCCCCGGTCATGGCCACGATCTCACCCTGGGCCTTGAGCAGATTAACCAGGTGCAGCTTGTGCTCGGGGGAGACTCGAGCAAACACGTTGACCTCCCGCAGGGCCTGTTGCAGCTCCTCCGGGGTGTAGCCTTCGATATCTTCACCGGTCAGCACCCGCTGGCCCGGAATGCCGACCTGCTGTGCCACTGCGAGGGCGGTGGCCGGGTGGTCGCCGGTGATCATCAGCACCCGAATGCCCGCAGCCTGGGCGCGGCGGATGGCCTCGGGCACTTCGGGCCGGGGCGGATCCCAGAGCAGGGCCAGTCCGAGCCAGGTCAGACGATCTTCCCCTTCCCCTGGCCCCCAGGCAAAGGCCAGCAAGCGGTGGCCTTGGCGGGCGTAGGCCTCGATTTTCTCCTGCCACAAGGCCCGCTCGTGGGGCTCGAGCTGGCAGCGGGCCAGCAGCACCTCGGGCGCGCCCTTGAGATAGCTCACCGCCTGATCGGCCTCTTTCACCGTGACCCGCATGTACTTCCAGGCGCTATCGAACGGGCGGCTGGACAGGCGGGGGTGCGCCTGGCGCAGGGCCTGCACATCCATTCCGGCTTTGCGAAGGTGTTCGAGCAGGGCCAGCTCGAGGGGGTCTCCCACCGGGCTGCCCGGCTCGGCGTCGGAGGCCAGCGCCATGGCCCGATGACCCCGCAACAGGTCGGGCAGGTCGGTGGCCCGCACCTCCATCTGGTTTTGGGTCAGGGTGCCGGTCTTGTCGGTGGCGATCACCGTGACCGAGCCCAGGGCTTCCACCGCCGAAAGCCGCCTTACCACGGCCTTGCGTCCCGCCATGCGCTCCACCCCCAGGGCCAGGGCCAGGGTCAGAACGGCGGGCAGGCCCTCCGGCACAGCCGCCACCGCCAGGGCCACGGTGAACAGGAAGGCCTTTGAAAAATGGGCGATGCCCTCCGCCAGAAGGATGCCGATCAGCAAGGCCAGGGCCAGCAGACCCACCCACAGAGCAACCTGATGACCGAAGGCATCCAGGCGCCGCTCGAGCGGGGTCTTTTCCATCCGGATGCTGCCCAGCATCTCGGCCAGGCGGCCCATGGCGCTGTGGGGGCCGGTGCGGGTCAGCTCGATCCAGCCGGTGCCCCGCAGTGTCAGGGTTCCAGAGAACACCTCTTCCCCCAGGCCCTTGTCCACCGGTAGGCTTTCACCGGTCAGCACCGATTCGTCTACCATGAGGCCCTGGCCCTCCACCAGCAGGCCATCGGCGGGGATGCGCTCCCCGGCCTCGAGCCGCACCAGATCGCCCGGCACCAACTGCTGGCTGGGGACGCGGGCCAGCACCCCCTCGCGCAGCACCCAGACCCGCGGAGCGGCCAGGGCCCTGAGGCGGGCCAGGGCGTTTTCGGCCCGGCGCTCCTGCCAGACCCCCAGCCCCGCGTTGAAGAGCAGGATTATCAGGATTGCCAGCGCTTCAAAAGGGGCTCCCTGGCGGCCCTCGTAGAACCACAGGGCCAGCTCCACCAGCAGGGCGAAGAGCAGGATATAGATCAGGGGGCTTCTAAACTGGCGAAGAAAGCGCCGCCAGAGGGGCTCTGGCGGCTGCTCGGGCAGGGTGTTGGGGCCGTAACGGGCCAGGCGATCCGCCGCCTCCCGTTGGGAGAGCCCCGTGCGGTTCATCAGGCTCCTTCTCCGGGGTGGCGCACCACCAGCACCGGCTTGGGGCTGCGCTGCAGCACCTTCTGCGTCACCGAGCCCAGCAGGAGCCGATCCAGCCCGCTGCGCCCGTGGGTACCCATCACCACCAGGTCGTGTGCGGCGGCCTCCTCCACAATTACCTGGGCCGCGCTGCCCTGCTTGAGTTCGGCCCTGGCCGGAACCCCCAGGTACTGGGCGAAGCCCTCGGCCCGCTCGAGGGCCTGCTTGCCGGCCACCTCGAGGTCGCGGGTCAGGTCGGGGTAGTAGGGGATGGTCTCGGGGCCAATCAGGATGCGCGGCACCACCGGTTCCACCACATACAGCAAGGTGGCCTCGGCCCCCAGGCTTTTGGCTAGCTCGAGGCCTGCTTTAACCGCGGTCTCGCTGGGGGCGCTGCCATCGGTGGGAATCAGAATGCGTTTGTACATAGTTCCTCCTCGTGTTGCACTAGCGTTCCCCCGGTGGGGGGAGGTGCGACTCATCGGGGTGGGTCAGGGCGGCAGGGTTGCGTACCAGCAAAATGGGCTGGCGGGCCTGCTGGGCCACATCCTCGGCCACGCTGCCCAGCAAAAACCTGCGCAACCCGGTATGCCCGTGGGTACCCAGCACGATCAGATCGGCCTGCTCCTCCTCGGCCACCTCGCGGATGCGCTCGCCAATCAGGCTCCGCCCGGCTTCCTTCAGCACGGTGTGCACTGCTGGGGCGTGGGTGCACTGCCTGGCCGCTTCACGCAGGATGCGCTCGCCCTGCTGGCGCAGGCGGGCCTGCTCCTGGGCCAACTGGGCCTGGAGCTGGGCCTGATCGGCGAACATCCAGGCCCGGCCTGCACTCAGGTATAGCTGGGTCAGATCGGGCACCACGTACACCACCCAGAGCTGGGCCTTGAGGGCCCCGGCCAGCGCATCGGCGTGCTGCAGGGCCAGTTCGCTATAGATGCTGCCGTCAAAGGCGACCAGGATGCGCCTGAACAAGGTGGGCTCGAGCTCATCCCCTCGCACCAGCAGGAGCGGGGTGGGGGCCAGACGGGCCATCCGTTCGGCCACGCTGCCCAGCAAGACCCGGGGCAGCCCGGTGCGCCCATGGGTGCCCATCACCACCAGGTCGCAGCCATGGGCCACCCCCGCGTCCACCAGGGCTTCAGCTACCCCTGGACGGCTTTCCGGCTGGGTGCTGGTGAGCTGGGTAAAGCAGGGCACCTGGGCCTGGCCGGCTTTACGCTCCCACTGCTCCAAAAGGGCTTTTCCCACGGTGCGGGCGCGCTCGAGGGCTTCCTGGTCATCGTGCAGCCCACGGTAGCGGTGCGGCTCTACAACGTGCACAAACACCGCCGTGGCCGATAGGCGCTTGGCCAGGGCCAGCCCCAAAGCCGCGGCGCGCTCGCTGGGAGGAGAGCCATCTACTGGGAGCAGCATGCATTTGTACATCCTCACCTCCTGGGTTTGCCTGTAACAACCAACCACCTACCGACGCCCTTACCATACTGTGCAAAAGAAGGCCTGGCTAGGGTTATCAGTCCCTTCCAATCTGGTAGAAGATCCCTTTTGGCGCAGAGCAAAAGCGCATAATACAGCCATGCTGCGCGACCTTCGTAGCGAGTACACCTACGGCACCCTCAGCGAGCAGGAGGCCCTTCCCAACCCCTTCCGGCAGCTCGAGCGCTGGCTGGCCGAGGCCCTCGAGGCCCAGCTTCACGAACCCCACGGCATGACCCTTTCCACGGTAGGCCCGAACGGTCGCCCCAGCAGCCGGGTGGTCTTGCTGCGGGGGCTGGACGAAAGGGGGCTGGTGTTTTTCAGCAACTACCAAAGCCGCAAAGGAAAGGAGCTCGAGGCCAACCCCTGGGCCTGCGTCAATTTCTGGTGGCCCCCCCTGGAGCGGCAGGTGCGCGTCGAGGGGCGGGTCGAGAAGGTCGAGCCCGAGCTCTCCGACACCTACTTTGCCAGCCGCCCCTACGACAGCCAGATCGGTTCGGCGGCCAGCCCGCAAAGCCAGGTGATTGCCAGCCGGGAGGTGTTGGAGCAGCGCGTCGCGGAGCTCAAGGCCCGCTACCCCAGAACCGTGCCCCGCCCAGCCCACTGGGGTGGTTATCGCCTCAAACCCGACACCTTCGAGTTCTGGCAGGGCCGCCCCAGCCGCTTGCACGACCGGCTGGTCTACCGCCTGCAACCGGATGGGGGGTGGAAAATAGAACGGCTGGCCCCATGAGGCAGCTTTTTACAACAAGGGTGTACAGGCGAAAAGCCCGCTACCAGTACAAGCCCATCCCCAGCTCATGTAAAGCCTGGTGACGGGCTTTGTAGTCAGGCATGATCTGCTCAACTAAGGCCCAGAAGCGGGGGCTATGGTTGAGCACCTTGAGGTGGGCCATCTCATGCACGACAACATAATCCAGCACCCGCAGCGGCAGCATCACCAGTCGCCAGTTAAAGCGCAGCTCCCCTTTGGCATTACAGCTTCCCCAGCGCTTTTTTTGGTTGCGGATCAGCACCTTGGGCATGGGCCCGCCAAGCAGGTCGGCGTAGTGTTGTACCCGGCGGGTTATCACCTCCTCAGCGCGCACCCTGTACCAGCGTTCCAGTATCTCACGCACCTCTTTGCTGGGCACGTTGGGGTCAGCGGCCTGCACAAGCAACAGGTTGCCCTTAAGGGCCACCGCCGCTTGAGGTCTGGGCTTGGAGGGGCGGTCGAGGTTCTGTAAGACGGCCGAACCAGGCCCCCTGCCGTGGCCGGACGGTTTACCCTGCACTTGCAGGCTCACCCGACGGCCCAGGTATAAGAACTCCTCCCCGCTTACAAAGCGCTTGCGCGGCTCCAGGCGGCTCTTGAACTCGGCATATTTCTCGGCAATCCAGCGGGCCTTGGTGTTGACCAGGGCCACAACCTGTTCCAGGGGCATCCGCTCGGGGGCAGCCACCCGCACCCCTTGCATGTCGATGGTAATTCCCACCGTCCGGCGGCGGGCGCTGCGGCGGATGGTATAGCCAATCGTTCGGTTTTGGTAGTACAGGGTGGCTTTTTCTGTTTCTGGCATCCGGGCTTAATGGTATCCAGAACGCGCAAATCAAATGGTGAGATGAGGGCTTGTGTTTTTGTTTATAAACATATTTGTATAATATTTTTGATTTTCGACATATTATACCACCCGGTGTTCCACCCTGTTGCCAACCAGCCCGCCTTATAAAGCCCTTATATCGCCTCGAGAATCCGTGATTTGGCGTTTGCCAGCTCGAGCGCTGCCTTATCTGGGTTCCAGCCCAGTTCGCGGCCCATCAGCTCCACCACCCGGGGCACAGCGCCCAGCGCCGCCGAGGTGTCCAGGAAGGCCAGGCGGGTGCGGCGGGCCAGCACGTCCAGGGGAGTACAGGCCATCTCGTGGCGCACCGCGTAGATCACTTCGGCCTCGAGGTAGGGCCAGGCCACCGCCAGCCGATTCCCGTAACCCTCGGCCGCAAGCTGGGCCACCGCCTGGGCGCGGGCGCCATAGGCGCGGTGCAGGTGCTCGGCCACATCCTGGGAAAAACCCATCTGCTCGAGTTTTTTTGCTCCGTCGGCGCTGAAACCTTGCCCGCCCACCAGCGGCGTTTGCTCGGTGCGTGACTCGCCAGCGGCCAGCCCAAATTTCTTGACCGCGTAGTTCACCAGATCCAGCGCCATCTTACGGTAGGTGGTCCACTTGCCCCCGGTCAGGGTTAGGAGGCCCGAGGCACTCTCCTGAATCAAGTGGTCGCGGGCCAGCCGGGCCGTGTCGGCTTCAGGACGGGCAATTAGCGGGCGCAGGCCCGACCAGCTCGCACGCACCGCCTCCCGTGGAATATCCCCCAGATAGGGCCGCACCTGTCGCAGCACATACCCGATTTCTTCTTCCGTCACCCTGGGGTGGTCTACCACCGTGGCGGGGTCGTCGGTGGTGCCCACCAGGGTGCCGCCCAGCCAGGGCAGCACAAACACCACCCGCCCATCCTCGGTTTTGGGAATCAGCAGGCCGGCATCGGAGGGGCTGTATTTTTTGTCCAGCACAATATGAATCCCCGAGCTGGCTTTGAGCAAAGGGGGGGCCTCGGGGTCGTCCAGGTGTCGGATGCGATCCGAAAAGGGGCCGGTGGCGTTGACGATCACCCGGGCAGAAACCTGGATTTCCTTTGCAGACAGGCGGTCTTTGACGGCGGCCCCCGATAGTCTGCCGTTTTGCTTGAGCAACCCGATTACTTCCAGGTGGTTGAGCACCACTGCACCCTGCTGCGCGGCGGTCAGGGCCAGCTCCACGTTGAAGCGGGCGTCGTCGAACTGCCCGTCCTGGTAGGCCACCGAACCCTTGAGCCCCTCGGGGTTGACCAGGGGAAAGCGCTCCAGGGTTCCTTTGGCGCTGATGTACTGGGCGGGCTGTAGGCGCGCCCGGCCGGCCAGCAGGTCGTAGAGCTTCAGTCCGGTGTAGTAGTAGGGCACCTCCCACACCCTGTACAACGGGGTCAGGAGCCAGAGGGGGCGGGCCAGGTGGGGGGCGTTCCTGAGCATGATGGCCCGTTCGTGCAGGGCATCGCGCACCAGGTTGAGCTGTACTTTGTCAAAGGTTTTGATGGCAAGCTCGAGGTAGCGCACCCCCCCGTGGATCAGCTTGGTACTTCGGCTCGAGGTGCCCTCGGCAAAGTCGTAGCGTTCGACCAGGGCGGTTTTGAGGCCCCGGCTGGCCGCTTCCAGGGCCACCCCGGCCCCGGTGGCCCCACCCCCAATCACCAGCAGGTCGAAGGTTTCCGAGGCGAGTCTCTCCAGCAGTTGGGTGCGCTCCATAGCACCACCAGACTAACCCAGACCCCGAAGGCTGGGCCAATGCTCGAAGGGGCACCTTCCTAACTATCGGTCACCAGTCGGGTATCGGCAAAAACCCGCCCGATCACCTCTTCGATGGCCGGCTCCCGCACCTCCAGGTCGTCTATGGGCAGTTCGTTGAGCAGCCGGCTCACCCGGTTGACCAGGTCTTCCCGCCGCACCAGCAGCCGGGCCTCGAGCCCCTCCCAGGCCCGCACCTCGCCAAACTGTTCCAGGCGGTCTTTTTCGATGGGCTTTCCAAGCTGAATGTGCACCTCGCGGTAGGGGGCGAAGCGCTCGAGCAAACCCGCCAGTCCCCCGTCGTAGATGAGCCGGCCCCGGTGAATCATCAGCACCCGCTCGCACAGCGCGGTGATGTCGGCCATGTAGTGGCTGGTGAGCAGTATGGTGGCCCGGTAGCGCCGGTTGTACTCGAGCAAAAACTCCCGCACCGCCACCTGGGCGTTCACATCCAGCCCCAGCGTGGGCTCGTCCAGAAACAGAACCTGGGGCCGGTGCAAGAGCGCGGCCAGCAGCTCGGCCTTCATGCGCTCGCCCAGGCTGAGCTTGCGCACCGGCTGGTTCAGCTTGCCCTCGAGCGCGAGCATCTCGCTTAGCTCGGCCACCCGCTTCTTAAACTCGCCCTCGGGAATCTCGTACACCGCGGCGTTGACCCGGAAGCTATCGGCCGCCGGCAGATCCCAGATCAGCTGCTGCTTGTTTCCCATCACCAGGGTAATCTTGCGCAAGAAGGCGTGCTCCCGTTTGAAGGGCTGGTGTCCAGCGACCTCGAGCCGCCCCGCGCTGGGGTGAATCAGGCCCGAGAGAAGCTTGAGGGTGGTGGTTTTTCCGGCCCCGTTGGGCCCCAGAAAGCCCACCACCTCCCCTGGCTCGATCTGGAAAGAGATGTCTTTGACCGCCTCAACCTGCCGGTATCTGCGCTTGAGGAAGTGCCGGATGGTGCCCACAAAACCAGGCTCTTTGAGGGCCACCGGATAGAACTTGGATAGGTGTTCGGCCCGGATCTGGCTCACCTGAAGCAGTATAGCCCGTCAGGGCAATGCGAATCCGGGGTGTAATCCTCTGGTAATGGCCGGGTGTAAGGTTGTGCATGAAGAGGGTATCCCAAGGAGGTCGCAATGAAACCCTTCAAAGACCGCAACCAGGCCGGTGCGCTGCTGGCCGAGCGGCTGGTGGCGCTGGGCTACGACCGGCAGCCCAACCTGCTGGTGTTTGGTTTACCTCGAGGGGGGGTGCCGGTGGCCTTTCAGGTGGCCCGACGGCTCGGCGCACCCCTGGATGTCTGGGTGGTACGCAAGCTGGGCATCCCCGGCCACGAGGAGCTGGCCATGGGGGCCATCGCCTCGGGCGGGGGGCGGGTGCTCAACCAGGAGATCGTGGACAGTTTGCAGGTTTCGGCCGACACCCTGGCCGCCGTCGAGCAACAGCAGCGGGCCGAGCTACAGCGCCGTGAGCGGCTGTACCGCGGTAACCGGCCTTTCCCCGACCTGAAGGACAAAACCGTTCTGCTGGTGGACGATGGGCTGGCCACCGGGGCCACCATGAAGGCCGCCATCGCCGCAGCCCGACAACACCACCCCGCCCGGCTGGTGGTGGCCGTGCCGGTGGCCCCGCCCGATACGGTGGCGGAAATCCAGGCGCTGGTAGACGAGGTGGTCTGCCTGGAAACCCCGGCCTTCTTTCAAGCGGTCGGCCTGTGGTACGAACATTTCCCCCAGATCTCGGACGAAGAGGTGCTGGCCCTGCTGCAGGCCGCTTCGGCTAGGCCAGGCCCATCTGGTGCAGGGTAAAGGCGTAGATGTCGGCCTGTTCTTCGATCAGCATGCAGGTGGGCTTGCCCAGGCCATGCCCGGCCTTGGTCTGGATGCGAATGAGGATGGGGGCCGGGCCTCCCTGGGCGGCCTGCAGGGCCGCCGCGAACTTGAAAGAGTGCGCGGGCACCACCCGGTCGTCGTGGTCGGCGGTGGTGATCAGGGTGGCCGGGTAGTGGGTACCAGGCTTCAGGTTGTGCAGGGGCGAGTAGGCCCGCAGGTACTGGAAGTGCTCGGGGTTGTCGGGCGAGCCGTAATCCGAGACCCAGGCCCAGCCGATGGTGAACTTGTGGAAGCGCAGCATATCCAGCACCCCCACCGCCGGCAGCGCCACTCCAAACAACTCGGGGCGTTGGGTGAGAGCCGCGCCCACCAAAAGCCCCCCGTTGGAGCCCCCCTGAATGGCCAGCCGCTGGGGCTTTGTGTAGCCCTGGGCGATGAGCCACTCGGCACAGGCGATAAAGTCGTCAAAGACGTTCTGCTTACGCTCTAAAGTGCCGGCCCGGTACCAGTCTTCGCCGTACTCGCCGCCCCCGCGCAGGCAGGCCTGGGCAAACACCCCGCCCTGCTCGAGCCAGACCAGCCGCCCTGGGTTGAAGGCGGGGGTCATGGGGATGTTGAAGCCCCCGTAGCCATACAGCAAGGTGGGGTTCTGTCCGTTGAGCTGGAGCCCTTTTTTGTGCACCAGAAACAGGGGTATGCGCGTACCATCCCGGCTGGGCACAAACACCTGGTGGGTTTCGTAAAGGCTGGGGTCGAACTGCAGGGGCGGTGTGAACAGGGGCCGGGTCTGGCCGGTGGTCAGGTGGTGGTGGTAGAGGGTGAGGGGGTACAAAAAAGAGGTGAAGCCGTAGAAGAGTTCGGGGTCGTCCTCCTCACCCGCCACCAGCGGCACCATACCCAGCGTGGGCAGGGGCAGGCGGCCCCTGGAGCGTCCCTCGAGATCCACCAGCTCCAGCCGGTGGCTGGCGTGGTGCAGGTAGCCCAGCACCAGCCCGTCCCCGGCGGGCTCCGCAAAGCTCAGGGTGTCCTCGCCCTCGGGCACCAGGGTCTCCAGGGTTTCCAGACTCCCCCGGGCCACATCCACCACCACCACCCGGCCCCGGGGGGCCTCCAGGTTGGTTTTGAAGTAGAAGCGGGAGCCCTGGTTGCGGATGAACTCAAACGAGGCCACAAACTCGCCCACCAGCTCAACAAACCGCTCCTCCGAGCCATGGGGCCGGTAGAAAAACAGGTTCTCGCGGTGGGTACCCCGCCACACGTGCAGGCACTCGTAGCGCCCGTCGTGGGTCACGAAGGCCTGAAAACCCCACTCCTTCTGGTCGGGCCGCTCGTAGACCAGCACGTCCTGCTGCTGGGGGGTGCCCAAGCGGTGCAGATAGACCTTCTGGAAGTAGTTGGCCCCGGTGTAGTCGGTGCCTTCGGCGGGTTCGTCGTAGCGGCTGTAGAAGAACCCGCTGCCATCGGGCAGCCAGGCCGCGCTGCTAAACTTGCTCCAGCGGATCTCGTCGGGCAGATCCTGGGCCGTTTCCACCTCGCGCACCCGCCAGGTGAGCCAGTCCGAGCCGCTTTTGCTCAGGGCGTAGGCCAGGTAGCGCCCATCCCGGCTGACGGCATAGTTGCTCAGGGCCACCGTACCGTCCTCGGAGAGGGTGTTGGGGTCGAGCAGAACCCGGGGGGCCGCCTCCAGGTGTTCCTGCACATACAGCACGTTCTGGTTCTGCAAGCCGTCGTTGCGCAGGCTAAAGTAGCGGCCCCCACGCTTAAAGAAACTGAGCACGCGGGGGTAGTTCCAGAGTTCCTCGAGCCGCCGCCGGAGGGTCTCCCGCAAGGGAATCTGCTCGAGGTAGCCAAAGGTAAGGCGGTTCTGGGCCTCGATCCAGGCCCGGGTCTCGGGAGCCTGGGGATCCTCGAGGGGGCGGTAGGGGTCGGGAATCTGCACCCCGTGCAGCTCCTCGACCACCTTTGCGGTGGGGGCAGGGGGATACGAAAGTTTCATCCTGCACAATATACAAGCCTCGAGGCGGCCCTGTCGCCAGACAAAAACCTGGGCCGGGTCATATCTCCGGGGTTATCTGCTCGGGATGGGGTTTGGGGCTTCGGAGCTGGCTGATCAGGGTGGCCGTGATAATCAGGCCTGCCCCAATCAAGCCCTGCAAGCCCAGCCGCTCACCCAGCAAAATATAGGCAAAAACCGCCGCATAAACGGGCTCGAGGGTAAAGATCACCGCTGCCTGGGGGGCTGGAACCCGCCGCTGCCCCAGGGCCTGCAACCAGATACACAGCGCCGAGGCCACCAGGCCCAGGTACAGAAGCGAAAAGTAAGGGAAGTCGGCCGTGTTCCATACCGGCTTTTCCCACAGCATCCAAACCAGCGACAAAAGCGCAACGGTGAGCATCTGAATGCCCGTCAGCGGCAGGGTTGAGAACCGTCGGGCGAATAGCTCCAGACGCCAGATGTACAGGGCGTAGGCCAGGGCGGTTCCCAGCGTCCAGAGGTCGCCCGGGTTGGGCGGTGAGCCGTCGTAGGACAAGAGCCCCACCCCAGCCACCGCCAGCCCGGCCGCCAGCCAGATGGGCCAGCCCAGGCGCTGCCCCAGCAGCCCCAGCAGCATGGGCAGGGCCACCACATACAGTGTGGTGATGAAGGCGCTGCGACTGGCTGTGGTGTATTGCAGGCCCACAGTCTGGGTCAGGTAAGCCACAAAGAGCATCACACCGAGCTCGAGGCCCGCCCACCACAGCCGGGCATCACGCCGGAACAAAAACGGCAGGAAAACCAGCGTGGCAATGACAAAGCGCACAAAGTTGATCTGCCCCGGCCCCAGGGTTTGCAGGCCATCCTTCACCAGCACAAAGGTGCTGCCCCAGAACAGCGTAGCCAGGTTCAGGTAGAGGAGTCCCAACAACAGGTCTCGCCGCACGAAGAAGAGTCTACCGGCTTCCCGCGCTTTTCGATGGCCCTGGCCTCATCCCAACGCGGTGCAACCCACATGCCCTAGGGCTTTGTTCAAATCTCGAGCACCTCATCTGTAAAGCGCTGAATCCAGGGTTTACTTTGCACCACTTTGACACTGGGCACTACCTGAACGGGTACTTTGGCGTTGGCCAGAATGCTCCGAGCCACCAATCCCAGCTCTTCCGGAGCTTTCTGCGCAGTATCGCGGCGGCCTATCACAATCAGATCGGCACGGGTTTGTTGGGCGGTTTGGGCTACCACCGCCCCAATGCTCTGGCTGTGGGCTTCAACCAGCAGCACTGTAGGGGGATGGCGCGCCCCTTGGGCCATCTTGGTCAGGGCCTCGCTGATCGAAGGGTTGGGGTGCTCGAGTACGTGCAAAAGCGTTACCTTACAGCCCAGCCAGCGAGAAAGGCCAAGCGCATACTGGACAGCCGCCAGGCTACCCGGCCCCAGCCCTACCGGAACCAGAATGTGGCGCAACACAAACACCTCCCACTTGGGCCCAGGATGAATCCAGGGCATTACCAGCCTGTTACAGGCCGCAATCTCGCACCGGCTACTCCTTTTGGCGGATGAAGCGGTAATGGGTTTGTAACAAAAATTAAATTATGAAAAGGTTGTCGTACCGCTCAGAACAGGCTCCGCCTACCCAGGTACGCACCTTGGGCCAGGTGGAGGTTTTGGTCGCAGGCCGTCCTGCTATCTGGCACGCCCATACCGCCGAAGAACTCTTCTTTTACCTGCTCTCGTATCCGGAGGGCAGGAGTAAGGCGGAAATCCTCGAGACCCTGTGGGGCCTCGACCCCGATCCGGTGGCCAACAACCGCTTCCGGGTAACGCTATTTCGGGTTCGCACCGCCCTGCAGAACCCCGCAGCCGTCCAAGAAGACCATGGACGCTACCGCTTGAGCGAAACGATTTTGCGAAGCTCCGATCTGTACAGCTTCTACCAGGCACTGGCTGAGGGCCAGCGCGCAAGCTGCGATACTGCCCGGCTGGAAGCCTACCAAAAGGCCATTGCCCTGTACCAAGGCGATTACCTGCCGGGCTTTGCAAATAACTGGGTCTCAGAGGCCCGCGAGGAGCACAGGACAGCGTATATACAAGCCTTGCTCGAGGTCGCCCTCATCTACTACGACCGCTCAGACTGGCGTCAAGCTGCTTTATATCTCCAGCAAGCACTCAAAAAAGACCCCTATCTGGGCGAGAACTATCACCAACGCCTGATGTGGTGTCTGGCCGCTGCGGGCGATAGCTATGGGGCTATCGAGCACTACCGCCGCTTTACAAAGTTTCTGCGCGAAGAACTAGGCGATACGCCCATGCCCGAAACCCAGGCCCTGGCCGAGCGCATCAAGCAAAACCAGCCCCTTCTGCCCTACCACAACCCCAGTAGCTCGAGCCTGACCGGCCATGTAAACCAGCTAGCCACAGCACCAGCCTTGCAACTTCATCGCTCAGGCCTGTAATGGCTAGGTAATTGGCGAAACGTTGAATCGAGTTAGGGAGCAGCGCCCACACCTGCTTATCAAGCGCAAGGAGGTTGTTATGCTGACACAAGAAGTTACACGCTATATTCGTGAGTTTGTGGCCCCAAGGGTTGCACCGGTATTGTCGCTGTATCTGGATGTTAACCCTGCCAACCCAGACAACCAGGGCAAGGCCTATCTGCTGCGGGCCCGCGAAGCCATCGAAGCCACCCAGGCTCCACCCGAGGTTGGCAAAAAAGTTCTGGAGGCGCTCGAGCAGAGGCTGCCCCAGGCCCGTAGTCGGGTGGTCTTTGCCGCCGAGGGCTGGATGGATATCTACGACCTGCAAATAGACCTGCCCCTCGTGCAGGGCGCCGAAGCCCGCTGGGGTGAACCCTACCTGACCCCCATTCTGTACGTACTCGACGAGTATGACCGGGTCGGAGTGGTCTATATTGACAGCGAAAAATGGCGCATGTTCGAGGTGTACCTGGGCGAGATTGAGGAGCTGCCGGGGGCTTTCCGGGCCGTAGGGCCTCAAGAATGGAAACAGCTCACCCAGGACAGCCAGGGCCGTCGCTACACCCAGGGCGGTATCCATCGGGCGGCCGCCGACACCGACCACTTCGAGCGCCGGCTCGAGGCCTGGACACACCGCTTCTATAAACGGCTGGCCGGGCTCTTGGAGCAGACCGTAAATGAACGCAACATCCAGCGGCTGGTGCTGATGGGACCCAAAGTCGAGGTAGAGGTATTCAAGGAAATGCTGCCCCGCCGACTGCGCGAGCGGGTCGTTGCCACCCTCCCCTCCCTGCCTACTCCCAGCGCTCAGGCTGGTGATGTGCTGAAGCGGGTGCAGGAGGTGCTGGAACCCCTCGAGCGCGAACAGGAAAACAAACTCCTGGGCGAGCTGGCCGAACGGGGGGTGGGCGGGCTGGATCAGACCCTCGAACTCCTGCAGCAGGGCGGGCTCTACCTACTTGTAGCCCCCTGGAACCCCCAGGGCAAGGTCTATCGTGCCCCGGATGGCTGGGTGGGCAGCAGCCCTGCTGTGGCCCAGGCGCACGGCGCCGATCAGCCCGAAGAAGTCGAGCTGAAACTGGTGCTGCCCGAGCTGGCCGCTGCCTATGGAACCCGGCTCGAGTTCGTACGGGGGCCTGCCGAGGCGCGCTTGCACAAGGAATTAGGCGGTCTGGCCGGACTCCCCCGTTGGTAATGGTCTGGTAACGGCAGTCGCTTACCTTTGAGAAAGAAGGTGTTATGTAACCCAAGTGGTTAGTAATGGGCACCCGAAGGTACGCTCTCAAACCGTGTTCGAAGGAGCCCATGCTCGACGGTAAACGCCTCTGGGTTTCGGGTTAGGTGGCAGCTCGGAATACCAGAGGGTAGGCCCAAGTCCCAAGCTGGCGCGCAGCCACCCACGCCAAAACGATCAACGGAGGTATGTGTATGTTGGCTCGTTTCGACCCTTGGCGCGAAATGGATAACATGCGGAGGGAAATCGAGCGCTTGTTTGATGAAAGCCTGTTCCGTCGTGAGTTTCCATTCCTCGACAAAGAGGTAGCGGCCATGCCGCTCGACATCTACGAAGAAGGCAACAATATCGTGGTGAAAGCCTCGATTCCCGGCCTCAAACCCGAGGACATCAAGGTTGAAGTGCGCGGCGACATGCTGCGGATCTATGGCGAGGCCAAAAAGGAGGAAGAAAAGAAAGAGCGCAACTACCACCTGCGCGAGCACCGCTATACCCGCTTTGAGCGCTCGGTAACCTTGCCCAGCGAGGTGTTGACCGATAAAGCTGAGGCGGTGTTCGAGAACGGGGTTCTCACGCTCACCCTGCCCAAGAGCGAGACCACCCCAACCAAGGCTATTCCTATCAAGACCCCTGCCAAGGTGTAAGGAGGACATATGACGGCGCAAAGAATTGACCTTTTCATGGGACTGGTGTTTGCTCTGCTGGCCATCCTGGGTCTGTTTTTCGCGCCAAATGGCCTGATTCTGGGATTTATTCCCAGCAACACCAGCCTGGCCATCGTCTACCTGATTACTGCCGTAGCTCTGCTGTATGGCTACTTTACCGGTGATCGGCTGGCCCACATGATGGCCGCAGTGATTGGCCTGGTCTATGCCGCGCTGGCCCTCATCGGGTTCTTCAGCAGCAGCTTTTTGGGCCTGCCCACCGGCGGCTGGAACATCGTGGTCAACCTGATTGCTGCGGTGGTGCTGATCTACGACTGGCTGGGAACCCCCCGAACGGCCACTTGACCGGCCAGTCCTGCGTCCGAAACGGGGTGAGGTTGCACCCCGTTTCCTTTGTAATTATTTTATTCAGTATTGACTAAACTTACAAAACTTTCTAAACTCGAGCCATGTCCGATGCCCTGCACGATTTTGTCGAGGAGTTCGCCCTGGCCTATGAGGCTGCGGGGCTCCCGCGGATCGCCGGGCGCATTCTGGGCTGGCTGATGGTCTGCGACCCGCCCGAGCAGACCGCTGCTCAACTGGTCGCCACCCTGGGTGTGAGCAAGGCCTCCATCAGCACCATGACCCGGCTGCTCACCCAGATGCACCTGATCGAAAAAGTGCCCAAGCGCGGGGCCCGGAGCGATTTTTACCGCGTGCGCCCCGGCATCTGGACCGAGCGTGTCAAAAACGGACTGGCCAGCCTGGCCGTGTATAAAAAACTGGCCGAAAAAGGGCTCCATTTGATGGAAAACGCGCCGCCGGAACGAAGTGAGCGGCTTTTGGAGATGTACCAGATCTACAGCTTTTTCGAAGAGGAGCTGAAAGGCATGTTCGAGCGACTGGAGCAGCGCCGCAAGCATGGAAGCAAACCCAAGCCAGGCCGTTGAACCAAGGGGGTTTTGATGACAGTCCAAACCCGCGTCGCCACAGCCTTGCCCCGGCTGGCCTGGCGCAACCTCTGGCGGCACCGGCGGCGCACCTGGCTGCTGGTGCTGGTGGTGGCCTATGCCACCATCACCACCATACTGTTCTGGGGGGTGCAGGACGGCTTTACCCAGTCGGTGCAGGTGGGCAACGCCCGCTTCCTGAGCGCACCGGCCCTCATCACCACCCCACAATACTTCGAAGACCCCGACCCCGAGCAGGGCCTGCCCAGCCTGGATTTTTTGCCCCGGGTGGAGGCCCAGCCCGGCGTCAAGGCCGCGGCCCCGCGCCTCGAGTTCCCCGCTTTGATTCGCTCGGCCTACACCGCCGATGCGGTGCGGGCTCGAGGGGTAGATCCCCTGCTCGAGGCCCGGGTGAGCAACCTACCCGGCGCCATTGCCCAGGGCCGCATGCTGGAGCAGCCCGGTGAGGTGGTACTGGGGCAGCAACTGGCCGAGCGGCTGGATGTGCGGCTGGGGGAGCGGGTGGTGCTGGACACCTCGGCCCTGGCCGGGCCGCAGGCCCTGGGGTTGCGGGTGGTGGGGCTGGTGGCTTCGGGCATTGCCCCGGTAGACCGGGGTACAGTGCTGGTGCATATCCAGGACGCCCGGGTGCTCACCGGCCTGCAAACCGCCACCGGGGTGGCCCTGGATGTAACCCGGGGCCAGGAGGCCCGGATCGCCGAGGCCTTGCAGCCGGTATTGCCGGAGAACCTGCGGGCCTACGATCTGACCCAGTTGCTGGGCGGGCTCTCCTCGGCCATTGGCACCAAGCAGAGCTCCACCTTTTTGATCGGGATGATTTTCTCGCTGTTTGCAGCCCTGGCCGTGACCAGCACGGTGCTGGTGAGCGTCCTCGAGCGCACCCGCGAGTTCGGCATGATGGGGGCCATCGGCATGACCCCTCCGCGCCTGGCGGCCATGGTCACGCTCGAGACGGTGTTCGCCACCAGCCTGGGCTGGGCTCTGGGGCTGGTGTTGGGCTACGCGCTCAATTACTGGATGGCCACCCAGAACGTGCTGGGGCCTGTTTTTGCCAGCTACGGGGCGGCCTGGGAAATCCTGGGTACGGGCGGCGAGATCTACACCGCCCAGAGCCCCCTGTACGCGCTGTACGCGGCCCTGACCATTGCCCTGGCCGCGCTTTTCTCGATTCTGATTCCGGCCCGGCGGGTGCTGGCCCTCAACCCCGCCGAGGCCATGCGAACGGAGTAAACCGGAGGCCTGGATGAACCTACGATTTTTGTTGCTTCTATGTTTGCTCGGGCTGGGGCCAAGCAACGCCGCCACCGACCCCCAGACCGTGCTCAAGGCCGTGGTGGACAACCAGCGGGGGGGCAGTCTGCGGGCCACCCTCACCCTGAGCATCACCCGCCCGGAGCGCCAGACCCAGTTGGTGCTCGAGGTGGCCTCGGACGGCAATGAGCGGGCCATCACCTGGGTCAAAGCCCCAGCCCGCGAGGCCGGGCAGGCTTTTTTGCGGGTAGGCGACAACATCCAGTTGTATAGCCCCACCCTCAAGCGGGTGCTGCGGCTGCCCCCCAGCGGGCGCAGCGATAGCTTTTTGGGCTCCGACCTTTCCTACAGCGACCTGGCCGGGCGCGACCTCGAGCAAGACTTCACCCCCAAAGTCGAGGCGGAGAGCGAGAGCGAGATCACCCTGGAGCTTCTCCCCAGGCCCCAGGCCCCCACCCCCTACGGCAAGCTGGTGTTGCGGGCCAGCAAACCGGGCTTTGCCCCGCGCGAGGTGCTCTACTACGACCAGCGCGGCCAGGCGGTGCGCAAAATAACCTTTGCCCAGTGGGTTCAGGCCGGGGGGCGCAGCTTCCCCACCCAGGTCACGGTGGAGGATCTGCTGCGTCCGGGGCACCGCACCCAGGTGGTCTACAGCAACTACCGGTTTGGCCTGCCCATCCCCGAGGGCTGTTTTACGGTGCGGGCGCTCGAGGCCGGCTGTTAGAGCGAGGGGGTTATGTTCAATCTCCTGAGTCTTTCCTGGCGCAACCTCTGGCGGCACCGCAGCCGCAGCCTGATGACGGCCGGCGCGGTGGGGCTGGCGGTGTTTTTCACCCTGGTTTACCTGAGCTTTCTGGGGGCCATGGAAAACGGCATCTACAACAACCTCACGGCCTCGGTGGGGCATCTGCAGGTGCGGGTGGAGGGCTACCGGGACAAGCGCGAGTTCCGCGACCTGCTGATCCCAGACGCCGCCGGGGTGGAGGCCCAGCTGGCACAGAAAACCCAGGCCGCCAGGGTCATCGCCCTCGAGGTTCCCGCCCTGATCGCCGGCGAGACCCGCTCGAGGGGGGCCCTGCTCCTGGGCGACCAGCGCCCGCCCGAGCTGCGCCAGCGCTTTATCCAGCAGCATCTGGTGGAAGGGGCGCTACCAGCAGTGGGCGACCTCGAGGGCATCGCCCTGGGGCAGGCCCTGGCCAAAGCCCTCAAGCTGCGGCTGGGCGACCCGGTCTACGTGTACGCCCCCGGCACCCTTGGACGGGGGGCGGCGGCCTACCGGCTGGTGGGGCTGCTGCGCTTCCCCGACCCGGCTGTTGAGGCCCGCAGCGCCTACCTCTCCCTGGCGGCTGCCCAGGAGCTGGCCGCGCCGGGCAGCGCCACCCGCATCGAGCTGCACTTTCCTTTCACCCGCTACGCCCAGGATGCCCAGCTTGGGCCCATCCAGGCCCAGCTATCCCAGCAACTGGGGCCGGGCCTGCGCCTGGAAAGCTGGAAGGAGGCCAGCCCGGCCATTGCCCAGATCTTCGACCTGCTAACCCCTTTGGTTCTGATTTTCGCCGCGCTGTTTTTCGGGCTGGCGGGGCTGCTGGTGCTCAACACCATCTACCTGAGCCTGCTCGAGCGCACCCGTGAGCTGGGTGTGATTGTGGCGCTGGGGGCCGGGCCGGCCCAGGTCACCCGGATGGTGGTGCTGGAAAGCCTGCTTTTGTGCTCGAGCGGCGCTCTGGTGGGCGGGGGGCTGGGCCTGCTGCTGATTGCCGCCCTCTCGGGCGGGTTCTCGCTCGAGGCCCTCTACGGCGAGGTGGGTGGGGCCTTTGGCCTGCCCGAAACAATCTATCTGAGCCTCCGGGCCTGGGACATCCCCATCACCCTGGGCTTTGCCCTGGCTACCGGCCTGCTGGCGGCCTGGTGGCCGGCCAGGGTTGCGGCCAGCCTGGAACCGGTGGAAGCCATGCGCTTTACCGCTTAGAGAGGTGGGAGATGAAGCCTGTTTTGCAGGTCAAGGAGCTAACCAAAATCTACAAGGTGGGCACCGTAGAGACGCCCGCCCTGCGGGGGGTCAACCTGGAGATACAGCCGGGCGAGTTTACCGCCCTGGCCGGGCCTTCGGGCAGCGGCAAGAGCACCCTGTTGCACCTGATGGGGGGCCTGGACAGGCCCACTGCGGGCGAGGTCTGGCTGGATGGCATGCGCATAGACGGCTTCTCCAAAGCCCGGCTGGCCCATCTACGGCTGTGGAACCTGGGCTTCGTGTTTCAGGCCTACAACCTGATTCCGGTGCTGACGGCGCTGGAGAATGCAGCCTTCGTGCTCGAGCTGCGCGGTGAGCCCCGGGAGGCCCGCGAGGAAAAGGCCCTGCGTGCGCTAGAGACCCTGGGCATGAAAGACTTTGCCCATCGCCGGCCCAACCAGCTTTCCGGGGGGCAGCAGCAGCGCGTGGCGGTGGCCCGCGCCCTGGCCGCCCAGCCCAAAATCATCCTGGCCGACGAGCCCACCGCCAACCTCGACTCCAAAACCGGCCTGGCCCTGATCGAGCACCTGCGCACCCTCAACCGCGCGCAGGGCATCACCTTCGTCTTCAGCACCCACGACCCCCGGCTCCTGGAGCGGGTAGACCGGGTTGTGCGGCTCGAGGATGGGCAGATTGCGGCCTAGCCTTGCCTGGCTGCTGGGGCTGGGGCTGGCCTGGGGCTGCCAGCCCGGGCTGGCCCAGAACCTGGAGACCCGGCTCGAGCTCCGCTTCAGCAGCGCTTTGGCCATTAGCCACCTGCCGCTGGAGGCAAGCTGGGGCCTGGGGGCCCACCTCGAGGCCCGCTACGACCTGAACCCGTTGCGCTTTCAACTGGTGCTCGATCCGGGGGTGAACTTTTCCCGCCTAGTGACCGCCGAGGCCGGCCTCACCGAGCTGTACGCGCTCTACCGCCAGGGCGAACTGGATGTGAGCGCGGGCCTCGAGCGGCTACCCCTCGAGGTCGCCCGCCTGAGCCTGCCCTTTGGCCTCGAGCCCCTCAGCTCGCTGGGCAACCGCCAGGGCCGCTGGGGGGCCCGGGTTAGCTGGAACCCCGAGGCCAGCCGGCTGCGCCTGGCGGTGCTGGAAGAGGCGGGCCGGTGGCTGCCGGTGCTCAGCCTGCGGCGGGAGTTCGGCGACTTCGAGCTCGAGGCCCACGCCCTCTACCCCGCCCGCTGGGTGCTGGGCCTAGGCGGCAGTGGCACCGTGGCGGAGCTGGTGATCTACGGGGAGGGCTGGCTTTTGCTCGAGCCCCTCGAGGCCCGCTACGCGCTGGGCCTGAGCAGCAGCCTGGGCGAGGGGGTGTGGACGCTCGAGGGCGGCTACGCCGGTCTTTTGCCGCTACAGCCCGCCGGCTACTTCCTGGCCGGGCAGGTGCTGCTTCCGCAAGAGGAGGCTAGCTGGGTTCTCCAGGCCCAACTCCGGCTCGACGACCCCGCACGCTGGCTTTTGAGCGTGCGCTACACCCTGGGCCAACCCGACCTCGAGCTGAGCACCGGGCTCAGCGCCCAGGGGGGCCCCACGCCCACCCTCAGCCTGAGCCTGTGGCTGCGAGCTTTTCCCCAGCTCTGGTAAGCTGTCCCCCATGCGTCGGGTTCTGGTCACATTCCTGCGTCATGGCCGCTCCCTGGGTGACGACCTGCGGGTGCACGAAGGCCGCTACGACGCCCCCCTTACCGAGGTGGGCCGGGCCCAGGCCCAGCAGCGCCTGGCAGAGTTTCGCGCCAAGCAGTTCCACTTCGATCGCATCATCTCCAGCCCCCTCCAGCGGGCCCGCGCCGTAGCAGAGCTGATGAGCGAAGGGCTGGGGGTGCCGCTGGAGCTGGAGCCCGACTGGATGGAGCAGGACAACGGCAAAATTGCCGGTCTCCCCTACGAGGAAGCCGAACAGCGCTTCCCCAGGCCCCTTTTTCGCAGCCCTTACGAAAAGCCATACGATGGCAGCGGGGAAAGCGAGTGGGAAACCTATACCCGCGCCGCCAGAGCGGTTCAGAACCTGGTGAACCGGGGTGCGGGCTCGTACCTGGTGGTGGCCCACGGGAAAATCCTCAACTGTGCGCTGTGGGCCATTTTTGGCCTCTCCCCCAGCAACGGTACGCCCAGCCTCTGGTTCTCCTTCGCCGACCTGGGCTATGCGGTGCTGGAGTACCGGCCAGACCGGCACACCTGGCATTTAGACAGGTTCGAGATGGGCTTTGATTACCTAGCGAACCCGCTCGAGGTAGCGCCACCCCAGCCCGGCTAAAAGCACCTGCCCCTGGTAGACCCGCCCCTCCACCGCATCGCGCCACTGGCCGGGGGGGAGGGGCAGTGCGGCGGCCTCGAGGCCGTTGTTGAAGGCCGCCAGCACCTCGCCCACCCCCGGCTCCCCCCGCAGAAAGGCCAGGCGCGTACCCTCGCCCAGGTAGGTGCGAAAAAGCGGGCTCTGGAAGGCTTTGAGCTGGCCCTTGAGACGGCCCAGCAAGCGGTAGTGCTCGAGGACGTCGGCGCGGCACCTCTCCCACTGCAACGGGTAGCGGTACAGCTCGTTAATGGGCCACACCCCGCGCTCGCCGGTAAAACCGCACTCCTCACCCTGGAAGATCACCGAGGCCCCCGGGAGGGCATAGAGCATGGCCGAGGCCAGCCGCAGCCGGGCCAGGGCTTCCGGGCCGGGGGTGTCGCGCAAACCACCCCCGCCCAGGTCGGTCAGGACGCGGGGGGTGTCGTGGGAGCCGATCAGGTTGAAGCCCATGGCGGCCACGGCCTCGGGGTAGGCGGCGTAGACCCGGGCCAGCTCGCCCAGCACGCGCGCCCCGCTCTGCAAAGGGCCCCCCTTCGCAAACCCCAGAATACCCCCCATGGCCGGGGGCGAGCCCCCGCGCCCCAGGGTGTAGTTCATCAGCGAGTCGAACTGGTCGCCCTGCAGATACTGCGGGCGCAGATCCCAGACCTCGCCCACCAGGTACACCTCGGGCTTCAGGGCCTTGAGTTCGGCCCGCCATCTCTGCACAAACTCGGTGGAGATCTCGTTGGCCACATCCACCCGGATCCCGTCGAAGCCGAAGTTGAGCCAGAACCTGGAGACCCGGATCAGGTAGTCCTGCACCTCGGGGTTGGCGGTGTTAAGCTTGGGCAGGCTGCCCAGGTCGGCCCAGCCCACATAGGCGCGGCCATCGCCGGGGGTGAAGGGCCACCGGCGGATGAAGTACCAGTCCCAGTAGCGCGATTCGGGCCCTTTCCTCACCACATCCTGAAAGGCCCAGTGCCCCAGGCCGGTGTGGTTGGGTACAAAATCGAAGATAACCCGGATGCCCTGGCGCCGGGCCTCGGCCAGCAGGCGCTTGAGCAGGGGGTTGTCGCCAAACTTGGGCGAGACCCGCACGTAGTCGTGGGTGTCGTAGCCGTGGGCCGAGCCCGCCTCGAAAAGGGGGTTGAAGTAGATCAGGTTCACCCCCAGCGCGCGCAGGTGCGGCAGGCGCTCGAGCACCCCGGCCAGGTCGCCGCCGTAGTACTGCTGGCAGCAGTGGTAGTCGCCGGGCGGGTCGCTCCAGCGCGAGAGGTAGGGGGGCCGGCCGCTCCAGGTCTGGTCGAAGCGGGCCTGGGTGGCCTCCAGGGCCCGGCGGTCGTTGCGGGGGTCGCCGTTCCAGAAGCGCTCGGGGAAGATCTGATACCCCACCCGCCCCGCCACCCAGTCCACCGCCCGGAAGACCCGGGCCGGCACCTCGAAGGGGCCAAAGGTGTGTTCCTGGCCGTCTTTGTCCACCACCCCAATGCGGTACTGCCGGAGCGTGGGCGGCAGGGCCACCCGCCAGGTTTCTCCCTCGAGCGTGGCCAGCTGCAGGGTAAAGGGGTAGTCGCGGTCGGCCCGCAGCACCGCAGAGCGGATGCTACCCGCTGGCACCTGGAAGCGCACCGACAGGCGGCCCGCCGCCTCCGAGACAAAGCGCGGCTGGCTGGGGTCGTGCTCCAGAGCCAGCCCGCCGGCCTCGGTGGGCGCATCGGCCACCCGTCCCACCTCCCGCAGCGCGTTTTTCCCGCCCTGGCCGTCGTCGGTGCAGCCTTCGGCCTCGGCGTCCACCTGCGGGGTGCCGAAGGTTTCGTCCTCGCACATGTCCTTGGGCCACTGCCCGTTGATGAAGAACTTGTACTGGATGGGGCCCGGCGGCAGCTCCACCGTGACCTGCCAGACCCCGTCCTCGGTTTTCTGCATGGGCAGCTCGGCCCAGTTGTTGAAGCTACCGCGCAGGCTCACCGAGCGCACCTCGAGGCCGTAGGGGGGGTCGTAGGTGAAGGTAACGGGAACTCTCTGCTGGGCCCAGGAGAAGCCCAGAAGCAGCAGCCACAGTAAGGCCCAGAGCTTACGTCCTTGCATCGTCTACTCCCTCGTCACTCCAGCCTACAAGACGTTTCTGGGCTCGAGGGGCGGATGGATTACCTGGTGATGATGACCGATCTCATCCTGCAAAATAATCCCAGCGCACTTGCGAAGGCGGCCAAGGACGATGCTGCATCTCCTCAAAAACGTATTCGCGTCGTTGAACGCCCATGACGTCAGGTATGTGGTCATTGGTGGAATCGCCGCGGTTTTGTACGGCGTTCCCAGGGCCACTTTCGACCTCGATCTACTGATAGAGGCAACACCGGAAAATGCAGCAAAATTGCTGGATGCCCTATATGAGGCTGGAATTGCTTCTGCTGCCCGGAAGAAATACTGAGCAACGACATCACCGTTTTCAAAGACCGCATCTGCATTAACGTGCAGAGCCACACACCGGGCCTGCACTTCGATACCGCCTGGGAGCGCAAAACCACCATGGCCTACCAGGGCCAAAGTTTTTACGTGGCATCGCTCGACGATCTGGTCACTTCTAAAAATTGCTGCCGGGCGACCTAAAGACCTCGAGGACGTTCAGGCCCTGCAGTCGGACGAAGAGGCGTAGCACCGGTCTGCGGCCTGAGCACCATCCACACCACCCCCGCCAGCACCAGCCCAGCCCCCAGGTAGCCCAGCAGGCTGAAGCGCTCGCCCCACCACAGCCAGGCTGTCAGGGCCGCCACCACCGGCTCGATGGTCGCCACCACCGAGGCCCGGGTGGCCTCCAGGCGCCGGAGGCCGGCAAAATAAAGCGTGACCGCGAAAAAGGTGGAGGCCACGGTCAGGAAAGCGATGGCCGTCCAGGCTTCGGCGTTTTTGGGCGCAAAGTGCACAAACGGCAGCAACCCCAGCGCCCCCACCGGCAGCGCGTACAAAAACACCGTGGGGGTGCTGTATTTGTTCAGGTAGAGCTTGCCAAACAGGTAGTGGGTGGCATAGGTCAGGGCCGAGAGCAGGCCCCAGAACACCGCCGCCGGCGTAACCCTGACCCCGCCCCCTTGCAGGCTGACCAGGGCTACGCCCAATAGGGTCAGGCCCACCGCCCCCACCTTGTGGGCGTCCATGGGCTCGCGCAAAAACAGCCAGGAGAGCAGGGCCACGATGGCCGGGGCTGTATAGAGCAGCACCGCGGCCAGGGCCGCCCCGCCGCTTCCGATGGCGAGCTGGTAAGACCCGTAGAAAAGCGAGATGCCCACCAGCCCAAAGCCCAGCACCGCCCCGGCGTCGGCGCGCTCGAGGCGAACTTTTTGTATCAGCACCGCCTGCGACCCAAAAAGCACCGCGCCCAGGGCAGCCCGCCAGAAGGCCACCTCGAGGGGGCTCACCCCCTGCTCGAAGGCCCAGCGCGAGACCACCCCCAGAAGCCCCCACAAGCAGGCGGCGGCCAGCACGTAGAGATAGCCAATCACGGCTTATTCAACCGCGTGGTTGCGGCGACGGGCCATCCAGCTCCAGACCAGACCCAGACCCAAGAACAGGCCCGAGCCAAACACCACCAGATAGGTAATCCAGAGGCGGGGGTTCACGTTGTAAAAGTCGCGGCTGCGCTGGGCCGTAAGGGCCACCAGGTAGTCGCGAATGGTGATGAAATTCATCGTGGCCAGGATAATCGCCACAACCAGTAGAATCAGCCCCAAGACCAAAGAGATGCGCCCCAAAACGCTCATAACACCAGTCTACCGGATTTAGCGGGCGTTTTGATATTGCTATACTTGGGGCGTGATCAAGGCGCCCGAAACCCCTCCCCGCGACGAGCTGGTCTTCGACCTAATCCGCCAGGAAGAAGCGCGCCAGCGCAACGGCCTCGAGCTCATTGCCTCGGAAAACTTCACCTCGGCCCAGGTGCGCGAAGCCGTGGGCAGCGTGCTCACCAACAAGTACGCCGAAGGCTACCCCGGCAAGCGCTGGTACGGCGGCTGCGAGGTGGTGGATCAGGTGGAAGCCCTGGCCATCGAGCGGGCCAAGCAGCTTTTTGGGGCGGCCTGGGCCAACGTGCAGCCCCACTCCGGCTCCAGCGCCAACATCGCGGTTTACACGGCCTTGCTCAAGCCCGGCGATACCGTGCTGGGCATGGATCTGTCGCACGGCGGCCACCTCACCCACGGCTCCCCGGTCAACTTTTCCGGCCTCAACTACAAGGTGATCGGGTACAAGGTGCGCCCGGAGGATGAGCTTCTGCACATGGAGGACGTGCGGGCCCTGGCCCTCGAGCACAAACCCAAAATGATTATCTGCGGGGCCAGCGCCTACAGCCGCATCCTCGACTTCAAGGCCTTCCGCGAGATCGCCGACGAGGTGGGGGCCTACCTGATGGCCGACATCGCCCACATCGCGGGGCTGGTGGCGGCGGGCCTGCACCCCTCCCCCCTGCCCTATGCCCACATCGTGACCTCCACCACCCACAAAACCTTGCGCGGGCCGCGTTCCGGCCTGCTTCTGAGCAACGACCTCGAGGTTGCCGCCATCCTCGATCGCTCCATCTTCCCTGGCACCCAGGGGGGGCCTCTGGAGCACGTGATCGCCGGTAAGGCGGTGGCCTTCTGGGAGGCCTTGCAGCCTTCGTTTAAAACCTACTCAGCCCAGATCATCAAAAACGCCCAGACCCTGGCCGCCGAGCTACAAAAGCGCGGCTACCGCATCGTCTCGGGCGGCACCGACAACCACCTCTTCGTGGTGGATCTGCGCCCCCAGGGCCTCAACGGTAGCAAGGCCACCAGGCTGCTCGACGCCGTGAACATCACCATCTCCAAGAGCACCCTGCCCTACGACACCGAGAAAATCATCCACGGCGGCGGTATCCGCATCGGCACCCCGGCCATCACCACCCGCGGCATGACCGAAGAACACATGCCCATCATCGCCGACCTGATCGACCGGGCCCTGAAGGGCGAAGACCCCGAAAAGCTCAGGGCCGAGGTCAAGGCCTTCGCCTCGCAGTTCCCGCTGCCCTAGTGAAAGCCGTACTCGAAGGCCTTGTCGCCCTGCTCGCCGTGCACCTGGGCGTTAAAGGAGATAATCACCCGGTCGCGCTCGCCGTCGTAGGGCATGGCCTTGTGCAGTAGCCAGCTTGGAAAGACCACCAGCACCCCTTCCTCGGGGGTTACGTCGAAGGTGGTCTGCTGGAGGTAGGCGTTGCCCATGTCCATGTGAGCCCCGCCCAGCAGGTTGAGGTGCTGGGCGTAAAAGCGGGTAATACCGTTGAGCGCCCCCAGCACCGGGTGCTGCTGACGCTTTTGCACGGGGTCGAGCTGCAGGTAGTAAACCCCCGACCACGAGCAGTTGCCGTGGTTGTGGATGTCGTGGAAGCCGTAGCGGTTTTGAATCTGGAACCAGGCCCCCACGATCTCCATACGCAGGTTCCTGACCCCGACCTGCTGCCAGATGGCCCCGTTCAGAGTACGGGCGATCTCGAAGACCGCGTCGGAGATAAAGCCGAACAAAGCCTGCAGGGCCGGGTGGTTGTAGCGCACCAGGATGTCGTCCGTGCTGCTGTAGACGGTTCCCTGCAAGCCCTGCGCACCCAGTTCGCGGTAGAAGAGGCGGAGGAGCTCCGGGTTCACCGCTGTAGCATCTTCGAACTTACGAACCAGGATGGGCGTGGGCCAGAGCATCTGCACCGGGGATGTGTTCATAAGGCACCTCGCCCCAATCTAAGGCCTGAGGCTCAGCAGGTACAAAAGCACCACCAGCCCAAGCTGCAGCCCCACCAGCAGGCCCAGCCAGCGGCCATGGCCGGCCCATACCGCCGCCCAGGCCAGGAGCATCAGCGCGATCAGGGCCCACTGGGCCAGGTTCTGCACCCGGTAGCCGAGCGAGAAAAGGTAGGCGGAAAAGTAGAGCAGGAAACCCGTCCAAAAGAGCAGGCCCAGGGTTTGCAGGGCTTTGGTGAGCATGGCGTGATTCTACACGGGGTACACAAGGCCTGTCTGGGGGTTTAGACTTTAGGAAGCGTCTGGAGGAAGCCTATGACCCAAACCCCATCCAAGAACCAAGCCCTCATCGAGCGGCGGCATAAAATTGTCCCCCGCGGCGTCTCGCAAGTACACCCCATCGTGATCGCCCGCGCCGAGGGCGGCAAAATCTGGGATGTGGACGGCAACGAGTACCTGGACTGGTTTGGCGGCATCGGGGTGCTGAACGTGGGGCACAACCACCCCAAGGTGGTGGAGGCGGTGGAAAAGCAACTGCGCCGCTACCTGCACACCTGCTTTCCTGGGGTGGCTTACGAGCCCTACATCGAGCTGGCCGAGCGGCTGGCGGCCACCGCGCCCATCTCCGGCGACAAGAAAGCCTTCTTTCTGAATACCGGCGTGGAGGCCACCGAGAACGCCATCAAGATTGCCCGCTCCTTCACCAACCGGCCCGGCGTGATCGCCTTCCGCGGTAGCTTCCACGGGCGCACCCTGATGGGCATGACCCTGACCGGCAAGTCCAACCCCTACCGCCAGAACTTTGGCCCCTTTGCCCCCGAGGTCTACCACGCCCCCTACCCCAGCGAGTACCACGGGATCGACACCCGCAAGGCCCTGGACGGCCTGCACGAAGTCTTCGATACCCAGATTCAGCCCGAGCGGGTGGCCGCGGTCATCATCGAGCCGCAGCTGGGCGAAGGCGGCTTTGTACCGGCCCCCAAGCCCTTCCTCAAAGCCCTGCGGAGCCTCACCCAGAAGCACGGCATCGTCTTCATTGACGACGAGGTACAGACCGGCATCGGCCGTACCGGCAAATTCTGGGCCATCGAGCACGCCGAGGTGGAGCCCGACCTGATCTGCTTCGCCAAGAGCATCGGCGGTGGGCTGCCCATCGGGGGGGTGCTGGGCAAGGCCGAGATTATGGACGCACCCGCGGTGGGCGGGCTGGGCAGCACCTTTGGGGGCAACCCCCTCTCCTGCGCCGCCGCGCTGGCCGTGCTGGAGGTGTTCGAGCAGGAAAACCTGCTGGAAAAAGCCCAGAAGCTGGGCGAGCTATTGCACGAGGGCTTCCGCAAAATTCAGGCCCGCTTCCCCCAGGCAGTGGGTGATGTGCGCGGCCTGGGGCCCATGATCGCCATGGAGCTGGTCAAGGATCCCAGCAGCAAGAGCCCCGACCCGCAGCTCACCAACCGGCTGCTCGAGGTCGCCCGCGAAAAGGGCCTGCTTCTGTTCAAGGCCGGGATGCACGCCAACGTGATCCGCTGCCTGGTGCCCCTGGTGGTGAGTGAGGCCGAGGCCCGCAAGGGCCTGGAGATTCTGGAGGCCAGCCTCGAGCAAGCCCTGAACGAAGCCAGATAATTCTAGTCGCAGAAACAGGTTATCGCACTCTTCGCAGGCGTTGCCTCCCGGACGGGAGGCAACTGTGCTGTGCAGGACTTAGCAATCGAGCTGTGAGTGGCTCGATGTTTGTGAAGAGCGCTCTATACGGCGTCAAGGCCCGAAATCGGGGAAGCCATACTGCAAAACCCGCAGTTTGCTGGGAGCAGTTGCATCCTCCAGAATTACAAACACCAGCTTGCCTGGCTGGCTGGCATACTCCAGGAGCGGGGCATCACCACACTGCAACTTGAGGGTGGGAAGCCTTGCACCATTAATTCTAGGCATAATCCTTAGCGTGTAAAAGCCCCTCCACTCTTCTTGCGGCGGCAGCGGGAGGCTGAGAACTTCCCCCCGCAAGGGGCTGGTGGTAGGCCGGCTCATCTGGAACCGAACCGCCGAGAAAGTTCCTTGGCCCCAGCCCGGCTCCGTTTCAGAAGGAACCTCCTCTACATTGTGCTCCCGGTAGTTTCCCGGATAGAACAAAAGCGGGCCAAAAAAATATCCGTCGTCATTCGACACCATGCGCACCTCAGTCCGGACGCCCTCCGGGCACAGGGTCGGGTTTTCCGGAAAGTAGAACATATCTAATGGAAGAGGAGCCGGGGCCGGAAAGGGACAGCCGGAGAGCAGCGGCAGGAGTACCAGTAGGGCTAATTTGAGCAATCTCATGTACCCACCTCAGTCGCGCGGCCCGTCCCCAGGGGGTGGCGTTAGGTTGGAAGCTGTTGGGGTGTAAAGCCGATAGGCCGCAAAGGACATGTCGTAGTAGTCGCTCAGGAAAACAACGTTGCTATTATTCCAGTATTTCACATCACCGGTACGGGCATGGTACGGAAGGTCGGTTCGTTCACTGATGTTGATATCGGCATAGTTCTCCGACCAGTCCCAGTACTCCAGAAGTTTGAATTTTTTGGCCATTGCAAAGTGGCCGTTGCCGAAGCGAACGCCGTTCACAATAAGCGGAATGGAGTTGTTGGTCTGGTAGCCCACTATGGCCGGCATCTCGCTACCCGAAGGTGCGCCGATAGAGGCCTTGAGGACACCATTCACCCCCCAGGTAGCCTGCGACCAGGCCACAAAATTCAGAACTGGCGGCAGGATTATAGATAGGCTGGGAAGGTCAATATCCCGCGACCAGACCCCTGTCAGACGTTCGGGCCAATTATTATCGGCCAACCAGGCATTTCCCCCATTGAGCAGACCGGAGAAACTAGTGTTGGTCTGACCTGTAAAATGCGAAGAACCCATTTTCTCCGGTAGCCAGGCGGCATAGACATCGCGCGTGACCCCATTGATGTTTTTATCGCCCACCCGCACCGGCCAGAAAACCATTTGCATGAATTTTTCTTGCTCGAACTTGGTCGCGGCGCTGCCTACCGTTACTGTAGCGCCATGTGGAGACAGGTTGTTGTTTGGAAGGCGAATCTCACGGCTGTTCCCAAATCTGCCTGCGGCCCTGTTCCAGTCCAACAACCGGGCCACCGACATGGCTCCGCAGCCTACAAGATATTGTCCACCCACGTACTGGTCACCCGTGATCAGGCCCCGGGAAACTGGGCTGGGGTAGTCGTAATCGCCCCACACGCCCATCCCTTGTTGGCTGGGCGCGGCCAGAGGGTTGCTGTAGTTCTGGTTTGGATTTGCTCGCCAACCGATGTCATTCGTTATCTGCTGGTAATTTCCAAAATCGAGATCCCTGAGATTACTCAATTCACCTTCTACGACGTTAACCGTACACCACCACGCGAAACGACTCACGCAATCGTTTTTGGTTGTGACCTGGCTACTGACGCCGTCTTTGAAAAATTGGCTGCCGATGTGCAAGACAGGATCGTTGGTGGCACCCAAGGCCGTAGGCCAGGGCACGCCGTTGGGTGACTCGTCCAATAGTCGCTTCCAACGTTTTGCCATTTCTCTTGGAATATCCCCCTGCTCTACACTATTGGCAATCGCCGCAAAGGCTTTTTTGATCGCATCGGTTTCGTCCGCAGAGAGGCGGTTTCCTCTGGCGTCGAACCATTCCTGACCCCTAACTGCATACAAGCCATCACCGTACTTAACCAACCGGCACTCACCACAGGTTTGATGAACAGATTTGAAGACCTCGACTGGAAAGAGGCTGCCATGGAAGGTTCGATTGGTTGCAGCGCCCGTCAAGTAAACCAAACTGTCATTTTTTGCGTTGCTTACAGATTGCCAAAAGCTGCTGGGGCGCTCACCGTCCACTATCAAATTGGCCCAGAAAGCCGGACGCATAAGCGGATCATGAATAAGGGTAGACACAACCCATTTGTTCTGAACAGTTTGGGGGGTCAAATTTAGATCGTCTTTCGAAGCATTTATAGCGAGTGCTTGCCCGATGTATGCCGGAACCGCTTCATAGGTCAAAGTATCCTGTACACGGCTTGCTTGTTGAGACCCACACGCCACCAGCAATAGGGTTAGCCCAACGACCAACGACCAACGACCAACGACCAACGACCAAAAGATGAAACACACATGGCTGAATGCACCTCCATAGTCCAGGCTACATTTTGGGGTAGCCAGAATCATCGTAGGTTAGTGCTTTGAGTTGAGTCAATAGCAAATATTTTATTTACATTAAGTACAAATTTATTGCTTCCTAGTCCAAGCCGTAAAGTACTACGGTCATTAGTGCCAGACGCTCTCTGACACTGCTACGACGGCATCCTTTACTCTTCCTGGGCTTTCCCCAAGGTTGGTGGCTTCTGCCCTCAGATGTCTGGCCTCGGCAACTGCACACATATCCCAAACGGTTCAAAAGCTCGGCGTCTTTTGGTACGCTATGCGCCAACCATGACCGCCGCCATACGGCCTCCGGCCACGGGGGAGTCCCTTTCCATACAGAACGTGGTCAAAAAATTCGGCGACTTTACCGCGCTGGGCGGGGTGAGCCTCGAGGTGCCTGCGGGCCAGTTCTTCACCCTTTTGGGGCCCTCGGGCTGCGGCAAAACCACCCTGCTGCGGATTATCGCCGGCCTCGAGGTGCCCACCGAGGGCCGGGTGGTGCTGATGGGCCAGGATCTCACCCCCCTCCCGGCCAACCGGCGCCCGGTCAACACCGTGTTTCAGAGCTACGCCCTGTTCCCGCACCTTACCGTGCGGGAAAACATCGCCTTTGGCCTCAAGAGCCGCCGCATGGACAGGCTCGAGGTGGAGCGGCGGGTAAGGTACGGGCTGGAGATGCTCCAGCTCGAGCCCTTCGCCGAGCGGCTGCCGCACCAGCTCTCGGGGGGGCAGCGTCAGCGGGTGGCCCTGGCCCGGGCCCTGGTCAACGAGCCGCAGGTGCTCCTGCTGGACGAGCCCATGAGTGCCCTCGACGCCAAACTCAGGGCCGAGGTGCAGGTGCAGCTCCGGCGGCTCCAGCAGCAGTTGGGCCTGACCTTTATCCTGGTCACCCACGACCAGGACGAGGCCATGGCGGTCTCGGATCGCATCGCCCTCATGCGGATGGGCCACCTCGAGCAGGTCGGTACCCCCGACGAGGTCTACGAGCGACCCCGCACCCGCTACGCCGCCGAGTTCCTGGGGGCGGCCAACCTGATCCGGGGCAAGCGGCTCCCCATGGGCTTCGAGGCCCCCTTTGGCAAGCTGGCCCTGGGCCAGACCCCACCCTGGGACGAGGGCTATGTGGCCATCCGGCCCGAACGGGTGCGCCTATCCGAAGTAGAACCCCGGCAGAACGGCCTCCGGGTGCGGGTGCGCGAGGCGGTCTACCGCGGGGCTTATCAGGAAGCCTGGCTCGAGCCCTGCGATATCCGGGTGCGCACCGCCCCCCACCCCACCCTGCAGGCCGGGCAGGAACTCTGGGCCGAGCTACCTGTAGATGCCTTGGTGGTGCTGGATGAATAGGCGCATGGTCTGGTTCGGCGAGCTGACCACCCCGGCCCAGCTTTACCGCCGGGGGCTGTGGTTCCTGCTGCCCGCCGCCATCTGGATTCTGGGCCTGCTGGTAATTCCGGGCCTCTCGCTGGTGGCCCTCTCCTTTGCCGAGCGGGGGCCGTACGGCGAGGTGGTCTGGAACTTCAGCCTGGAAAACTACCGCCGGCTTCTGGGCTATGGCATCTTCGGCTGGAGCCCCGACACCATCCTGATTCTGCTGCGAAGCCTCTGGGTGGCCTTGGTGACCACCCTTATCTGCATCGTGCTGGCCTACCCCCTGGCCTTCTTCATTGCCAGCCGCCCCCCCCGCACCCGCTACCTCTGGCTGGCCCTGGTCATCATCCCCTTCTGGACCAACCTGGTCATCCGCACCTACGCCTGGCAGATGCTCCTGGCCCCCGATTTTCCCTTCGCCAAACTGGCCCAGGCCCTGGGCCTGCTGGCCCCCGACAGCGGCCTCTACCCCAGCCCACTGGCGGTTTATATTGGCATGATTACGGCTTTTTTACCCTTTGTGGTGATGCCGCTCTTCTCCAGCGTGGAGCGGCTGGACTGGAGCCTGGTGGAGGCCGCCCAGGATCTCTACGCCAGCCGCATCCGCACCTTCTTCCAGGCCATCTGGCCCCAGACCCTGCCGGGCCTCACGGTGGGCATCATCCTGACCTTCATCCCGGCCATGGGCATGTTCGTGATTCCCGACCTGCTGGGCGGGGCCAAGTACCTGCTGGTGGGCAACCTGATCCAGCAGCAGTTTTACGCCAGCCGCGACTGGCCCTATGGGGCCGCGGTCAGCCTGGGCCTGATGGTCATGACCCTGATTGGGCTGGCCATCTACCACTGCCGGGGAAAGGACGTGGACCTGGTATGACCCCGGCGCGCGCCGCACCCCCAAACCGCCCTGGCTTGCAAAGGCACGGGAGGGCTTCATGCGCCTGAACCCCTTCATCGCTGGTGCGGCCCTGGCCACCCTGGCCTTTCTGTACCTGCCCATGCTGGCGGTGGCGGTGCTCTCCTTCAACAAAACCCGCTACGGCCTGCACTGGTCGGGCTTTACCTGGGACTGGTATGTGCGGCTCTTCAGTAACCCGGACATCCTCGAGGCCGCCCGCAACACCTTCGTGCTGGCGCTGGTCTCTACCCTCATCGCCACGGTGCTGGGCACGCTTTTTGCCATCGCCTTGGAGCGCTATCCCTGGCCCCGGCGAAGCCAGGGCTTCCTGGAGAACCTGCTCTACCTGCCGGTGGTCACCCCCGACATCATCTTCGCGGTGGCCCTGGTGGTGGCCTTTGGGGCCTTCCGGGCGGTCTCGAGCCTCTTCGAGCCCGGCCTCTTCACCATGGTGCTGGGCCACGTCACCTTCCAGATTGCTTTTGTGGCCCTCACGGTGCGCAGCCGCCTCAAAAGCCTGGGCCACGAGCTCGACGAGGCCGCCCGCGATCTCTACGCCAGCTACGGCTACTACGTGCGCCGCGTCCTGCTGCCCCTGCTCACCCCTGGCATCGTGGCCGGGGCCATGCTGGCCTTCACCCTCTCCCTCGACGACTTCGTGATTAGCTTCTTCACCGCCGGCCCCACCTCGCAAACCCTGCCCCTGCTCATCTACGCCTCGGTGCGGCGGGGCGTCACCCCCGAGATTCACGCCCTCTCCACCCTGATTTTCCTGGTTACAGTGCTCCTGGTGCTGGCCTCCGAGCGCCTTACACGGCGCTGAAAACTACGGTAAACTAGCGCCAACCGGGAGGAAGTATGAAACGCCTGTTTGCCCTCTGCCTGCTGGCTCTGTCCTTGGCCCTGGCCCAGCCCCGCGAGATGCGGCTTTTTATCTGGTCGGAGTACATGGATCCGGCCATCATCAAAGCTTTTGAGCAAAAGTTCAACCTGCGGGTGCGCATCGACCTTTACGAGTCCAACGAGGACATGCTGGCCAAGCTCCAGGCCGGGGGGGTCTCGCAGTACGACGTCATCGTACCGGGCGACTACATCATCCCCACCCTGATCCAGCTCAAGCTGATCCAGCCCCTCGACAAGAGCAAAATCCCCAACCTGAAAAACCTCGACCCCAAGTTTGCCAACCCGCCCTTCGACCCCGGCAACCGCTACAGCGCGGCCTACCAGTGGGGCATGTCGGGCATCATGTACCGCAAAGACCGCGTTCCCACCCCCACCAGCTGGAGCGTGATTCTGGGGCCCGGGGCCGATAAGCCCTTTGTGCTGATGGACTCCATCCGCGAGATGCTGGGGGCGGCACTGCGCTTCCAGGGCAAGTCCATCAATACCCGGAACCCCGCCGAGGTGCGGGCCGCCGGCCAGGTGCTTCTCTCTGCCAAGAAAAACCCCCGCTTCCTGGGCTTTGAAGGCGGCGTGGGGGCCAAGAACCGCCTGGTCGCCGGTACGGCCACCTACGCGGTGGTCTACAACGGCGACGCCCTCAAGGCCGCCGACGAGAACAAGAACGTGGGCTTTGTGGTGCCCAGGGAAGGGGCCGCGTTATTCCTGGACAACATGGCCATCCCCGCCCGTGCCCCCAACCCCGAGGCCGCCCACCAGTTCATCAACTTTATTCTGGACGCCAAAATTGGGGCCCAGCTCTCCAACTACAACCGCTACGCCACCCCCAACAAGGCCGCCCTGCCCTTCATCAACCCCGCAGACCGCAAGAACCCGGCCATCTACCCCGACGCTGCCACCATGCGGAAGCTCGAGTTCGTGCTCGACCTGGGCAAAGACACCCGCCTCTACGATGAGGTCTGGACGGCCGTCAAGAGCCGGTGAAACCCGCTCCCTGACCAAGGGGCTCGCTCACCGTTAGACCTGCACCATCGGAGCCCCTACCGGGTGGGTTGTCCTCCCCTGAAGACGGATTCATCCATCACTTCCGGGGGGTCGAAGACCAGCTCGAGCATCTCCGACCGAACCATGATTTTGCTTCCCACCACCCCACGGTAGTAGAGTAGCAACCCCGATTCCATATCTATCGCCAGCTCGTAGTAATCGCACACCAGCCACCAGTCGTCCGGCGCACCCCACCAGTCCACCCAGAGCATCTCATCCTGTTCCTCAATGGTGCGGGGCACACCCCGAACCAGCACCGCAGGCCGACCCAGGTGGCTACACTCTCCAAGAACCTCGAGCTTCAAATCCAGGGCCAAGGGCCTCAGATAGTGGTGCTCGTTGACAATGGTCAGGTTAGGGTGTCGGGCCTGCACATTTACCGGGTCGCAGTAAAAGGCATCCACCCCGTCCTTGCTCTCACAGCGGCTAAGATTCTTGAGATTTACAGCACTCTGAGGCAACGTATATACCACATCAAGAAGAGGTTGGAGTATGCGATCCACTGCCTCTCGAGTACGCTCATCCCATGCGGCTGTTTCTTCTCCAGTGCCCGGTCGCGTTCCCCCTGACCTAATCGCCGCCAGTAGCTTCTCTATTTCAGATAATTTTGCTTCTAGAATAAGCTCTTCCCTGCGTTTATGAACTTCCTTCTTCCTCGGATAGCCCTGCTCATCAAAATACCTTTGCAGATCTTTGTAGAATGCCTCGTCTATATCGCGTTGTAAACCTGGGTCATAGGTTGCATACGACCGGGATTTTGTCCGGTAGCCCACCTTTGGCTTCCACCAGAACTGGCTCTCTATCACAAGATTACCTTGTGGCTTAAGAAAAAACTCGAGCTTTCCAACCCCCTCTTCTGCCCGGTACGGCGTGATCTTGTCGTGATCCCTGGGCAGCCGGGCCTTGGTAACCGCCCACAGGCCCACGTCCTGCTCCCAGCGAATCTTGTAGTACACGCCGCTGGCTCTGTTGAGCGGAGGGGTGATCATCCGGAGGAGCACGTCCTGAAGCGTGAACTTGGTCATCGTATTTATCTGGACTGATTGCCTAGCGTAGAAATCGGATCATCTGGTGGTGGATCTACAGGCGGGGGGCTTAGCGGTTCAGACACCTTCTCGCAGCTGTCAACTTTGAGTGTCGTAAAGTTTTCCGGATAAATAGGTATGGGCCAATTGAATATTTTTGGCGCCTTTCGGTATACATATCCGACAGCAAGGTATCTAGAGCGGGGTATGCAATTCGCAAAAACATAGGCCGTTGAGCGACTCCAAGTAGCAATCTGTTCTCCTCCTGAGATGTTACCCGGTCGTATATGTTCCGTCTCAGCAACCTTTACCCACTGGTTGAAGATTCTGGGCGGATTATCAATCCTATACAGCTGCAAAACTAAACGATACTGCATCCCCGGCACTGGCGGTGTGGTTACACATGAACCCCCAGCCTTGGCTTTGATAACGGTATTCGAGTCAATTGTTGTTATGTGAGGATGATCCAATTTCAACTCAGAACAATCCGTTCTAGCGCGAACAACTTGTTGGGTTTCCACCTGGTCTTCAACATTGAGCAGAATCTCCTCTCCAATAAGAGAGCCGGCGCCTTCATCAACCACTATCCTGCTGTCTTCGTGATTGGAATCAGGTGCAGAATCATTTCTTCCGCACGCCGCCAGCAAGAGGACTAAACCAACGACCAACGACCAAAAAATAAATCACGCATAGCTGAATACACCTCCATAGTCCAGGCTACATTTTGGCAGCCTGGTTTAGTTTTATGTCGGAGCGGTGTTTTTTGGCAATCTACTAAGCACTAAATATACTTGGTTTATTTTGTAATGAACCCCTTGACTTTTGTTTGAGACAGTGCAGTTTCAGAAAATGACCTGAGCCCTCCACGGTTGTTCAACGGGCAAGTCTGCCCTGATGGGGCTTGCAGGTTTGAGAGAGGGTGGTTTGTGGGCAGTTGGGCTTCCCAACACCCTCCCGAGCTTCGTCCCGAACCATCGGAGCCCCTACCGGGTGGGTTGTCCTCCCCTAAACGAAGACTCCTTCCCGTCTTTACACCCTCGAGCCCCCAGGCAAACACACCAGGCCCTCGTCTCGTGCAGCCTGCCGCAGCCGCTCATCGCAGGCAGTAGAGCACAGCCACGCTTTTCCCTTTGGCCTTGGCAACGGGTTTGCGGGCTCTGAGCTTGCGGCCAGACCAGGCCAGAAGACCCAGTTCGGACAGGCCCTTCAAGGCTTCCCTGGGTTCCTCTGGCATGGGGAGCAGACGGGCTACGGGGTGTCCTCGATCGGTAATCTCGAGAGCGGTACCCTCCGCAACTTCGTGCAGGTAACGGCTTAGATGGGCTTTTAGAACTCGGATGCCCACCGTTTTAGTGCGGGACATGGCCCTCTGCATGAGCCATAATATTCAGTAAAGTAACCACAATGACCGGCATCGGCGATGTTTGCAAAAAGCCCTCTACATCCTCGTAAAATCAGGGTCAGTGGCGCTCGAGGACACCCACCAACGCCTGCAATCGCTGCTCGAAGACCCCCTGCGCGCCCTGCCCAGCTTGCAGGTGGCGGTGATCCGGGCCGGGGAGGTGGTCTATGCCCGGTCGTTTGGCTACCGCTACCTTGACCCCGACCCCGGCCAGTGCCTACCCGTCAACAACCAGACCCGCTTCCGGGTGGCCTCCATCTCCAAGCTGGTGGTGGCGCTGGGGGCCATGCGGCTGGTGGAGCAGGGGAAGCTCGACCTCGAGGCCGATGTAAGCCAGTACCTGGGCTTTCCTCTGCGCAACCCGGCGTTTCCGCAGGCGCCCATCCGGGTTTGGCACCTGCTCTCGCACACCTCCTCGTTGCGCGACGGCTCGTGCTACGCCATTCCCAGCCCCTACACGCTTCAGGACTTTTTTCATCCCCAGGGGCGTTTTTTTGAGGCCGGGGCCCACTTCGACCCGACCCACCCGCCCGGCGGCTACGCCTGCTATGCCAACCTCAACACCGGCGTGCTGGGCACCCTGCTGGAGTGCGTGTCGGGCCAGCGCTTCGACCTGTTCATGGAGCACGAGGTGCTGCGCCCGCTGGGCCTGGGGGGTGGCTTCAACCTGAGCCGTTTCACCCCAGAGGCCATGGGCAACCTAGCGGTGCTCTACCGCAAGCAAACCGGCGGGGTGTGGAACCCGGCTGGCCCCTGGGTGGCCCAGGTGGACGACCACCGCGGGGTGGTTCCGGCCGGCCCCCTCGTCCCCGATCCCAGCCGGCCCGACGGGGGGTTTGTCACCGTGGATTTGCGCACCTACCGGCCCGGCACCAACGCCACCTTCTTCTCGCCGCAAGGGGGCTTGCGGGCCTCGGCCCTCGAGCTGGCCCGGATAGCCCAGCTTTTTCTGAACCGAGGTCGGGTGGGGGGCGTCCAGTGGCTCGAGCCAAAGACGCTCGAGCAGATGTGCGCACCCCAGTGGATCTACAACGGCCACAACGGCGACACCCTGGAAGGCCAGGCCCTAAGCTGGGGGCTGGGGGTCTGGCGTTTTACCAACCAGCCGGGCCAGGACTGCCCGGTGCAGGGCCACCCCCGGCCCTGGTTCGGCCACTTAGGCGATGCCTATGGCCTTCTGAGCGGCCTGCTGTTCGACCTCGAGGCCGCTCACGCGCTGGTGTACATCCTGGGGGGCCAGGGCTGTGACCCCGCCCAGCACAGGGGCCTCTACTCGGCCTACACCCGCTGGGAAGAGCAGGTTCTAAGCGCGCTGTACGGTCTGCTAAGCTAGAGGCAAATGGATGTGCAAAAGGCGTGCATCCCGCCCCCACTGGCCTGGTGAGCCCTGGTCTGCCTGCTTCGACCCTTTGACCCGCCCCGTTTCGACCCCTTCGAGCATTGCCGGGGTCGGCCCGGCGAGTAGCACAACTATTAGAGGAATCTATGGCCTATATCCAGCTCAAAACCCCCATCCCTGGCCCCAAGAGCCAGGAACTCCAGGCCCGCCGGGCCGCTGCCGTCTCGAGCGCGCTGGCCCAGGCCAACCCCATCGCGGTTAAGAAAGCCCACGGCTCGCTGGTGGAAGACGTGGACGGCAACACCCTCATCGACCTGGCCGGCGGCATTGGGGCGCTGGCCGTGGGGCACACCCCCCAGAGCGTGGTGGAGGCCCTCAAAGCCCAGGCCGACGAGCTCTTGCACATGTGCAGCATCGTGGCCAACTACGAGCCTTATGTGGCGGTCTGCGAGGCCCTGAACCGCCTGACCCCCGGCGACTTCCCCAAAAAGACCCTTCTGGCCAACGGCGGGGCCGAGGCGGTGGAAAACGCCGTGAAGTTTGCCCGCCGCTATACCGGACGCCCTGGGATTATCGTCTTCGAGGGGGCCTACCACGGGCGCACCAACCTGACCATGGCCATGACCAGCAAATGGGGCCTGTTCAAGAAGGGTTTTGGCCCCTTTGCCCCCGAGGTCTACCGGCTGCCGGTGCCCAACCTCTACCGCACACCGCCGGGCATGACCCCCGAGGCGTACCTGGACTGGGCCTGCTGGAACCTGGAAAACGCCCTTACCGCGCACATCGACCCCTCGGCCCTGGCGGCCATCGTGATCGAGCCGGTGATAGGCGAGGGGGGCTTTATCCCGGTGCCGCACAAGTTTTTACGCAAGATTCGCGAGGTCTGCGACCAGACCGGGGCGGTGATGATCGCCGATGAGATTCAGTCGGGCTCGGGCCGCACCGGAAGGCGCTGGGCCATCGAGCACAGCGGGGTGGTGCCCGACCTACTCATCAGCGCCAAGAGCCTGGGGGCCGGTATGCCCATCAGCGCCGTCACAGGCCGGGCCGAGATTTTAGACAGCCCCCACGTGGGCGGGGTGGGCAGCACCTACGGCGGCAACCCGCTGGCCTGCGCGGCGGCCCTCGAGGCCCTGCGAATCCTGGAGTCGCCGGGCTTCCTCGAGCAGGCCCAGCACATCGAGCGGATCATCCGCGAGACCTTCGCGCCTTTGCAAAAAGAAATCCCGGTGCTGGGCGACGTGCGCGGGCTGGGGGCCATGATGGCGCTCGAGTTCGTCAAAGACCCCGTAACCAAAGAACCCTGGCAGGAGTTCGCCATGCAAACCATCCAACTGGCCTCCCGCCGCGGGGTGATTCTGATCCGGGCCGGGCTCTACACCAACTGCACCCGCTTCTTGCCCGCCCTCGACATCCCCGAGGCCATGCTGCGCGAGGCCCTGGGGGTGGTGGCGGGGGCCATCCGCGAGACCTACCAGACCCTGGCGGTGGGGGCCTGAGCCCAGCATGAACTGGCCCCTGACCATCCGGCAGGCCCACGCCCGCCTGCGGCCCCACCTGCGCGAGACGCCGCTGGAGCTTTCGCTGGCCCTTTCCCAGGCTACCGGGGCCGAGGTCTACTTGAAGCTGGAAAACCTCCAGCACACCGGAAGCTTCAAGGTGCGGGGGGCCCTGAACAAGCTGCTACAGCTATCCCCCCAGCAGCTGCAACAGGGCGTGGTAACGGCCAGCAGCGGCAACCATGGGGCGGGGGTGGCCTTTGGCCTGGCCAAGCTGGGCGCGCGGGGCCTGGTCTTCGTGCCGGAGGGGGCCAGCCCCACCAAGCTCGAGGCCATCCGGCGCTATGGCGCAGAGGTGCGGGTCTTCGGGCAGAGCGGCGACGACACCGAAGCCTACGCCCGGAGCTACGCCGCCCAGCACGGCCTGACCTACATCCCACCCTACAACGACCCCCAGGTGATCGCCGGGCAGGGCAGCATCGGGCTGGAAATCGCCCAGCAGCTACCCCAGCCCCCCCAGGCCGTCTTTGTGACGGTGGGGGGCGGGGGGATGATCTCCGGCATCGCCGCGTACCTTAAGTCGCTCAGCCCAGCAACCCAGATAATCGGCTGCCAGCCGGCAAACGACGCGGCCATGTGGGCCTCGGTGCAGGCAGGGCGGATCGTGTCCATTGAGGCCCAGCCCACCCTCTCGGACGGCAGCGCGGGGGGCCTCGAGGCCAATACCATCACCTTCGAGCTGTGCCGCACCCTGGTGGACGACTGGGTTACGGTGAGCGAGGAAGAGATCAGGGCCGCCATGCGGCTTTTCATCGAGACCCAGCACCAGCTTCTGGAAGGGGCCGCCGGTGTGGCCCTGGCCGCTTTGCTCAAACAGGCTGCGCGCTACCGGGGGCAGCGGGTGGTGGTGGTGATCTGCGGGGCCAACATCGGGCTATCGGCCCTGCAAGCGGTGCTGTGTTAGTTGCGCGGGAGCAACAGACACAGTATTTTGACGAAAAAGACGCAGGTAAATCGCCGATGACCGAACTCCTCCAAAGCCCCGACAAACGCTTTGCCGTGGTGCAGTCCGAGCCCTGGATGGCCGAGGCCCTCGAGGCCATCCAGCAGGCATCTTTCCCGTCACTGGCCAAAAACCAGCTCATTACTGCCGAGCATTACCGGGCCCACATGCAGGTCTTCCCCGAAGGCCAGCACGCCGTAATCGAGCGCGAGACCGGCCGGGTGGTGGCCTGCTCCACCGATCTCTGCACCCAGGTCGACTTTAGCCACTACCAGCACCGCTACCTCGAGGCCGTGGGCGGCAACTGGCTCACCACCCACAACCCCAGCGGCGACTGGCTCTACGGCGCCGACATCGGCGTGCACCCCGAGTACCGCGGCCTGGGCCTCTCCACCCTGCTCTACACCGCCCGGCAAAACCTGGTGCGCCGCCTGGGCCTCAAGGGCCATGTGGCCGGGGCCATGCCCAAGGGCTACGCCCCCTTCCAGCGCGACCTGGCCATAGAACAGTACGTGCAAAAGGTGGTGCGCGGCGAGATGTTCGACCCGGTGCTCTCGGTACAGCTCAAGCGAGGCTACTCTGTGTGGGGCATTATTCCCGATTACCTCGACGACCCCAGTTGCGGCAACTACGGGGTGTTTATCGTGTGGCGGAATCCGGAGCGCTTGCTTTAGCGCCTGGCTCGAGGCCTTCTCAGGATCGCCACCCGCCACCGGAAGCCGCGCCGCTTATCGCACGGCTGGGTTGGGCTAAACTTCAATCCGCGCGAAGCGGGCGTTCTCCTCGATGAACTCCCGGCGGGGCTGCACGTCGGAGCCCATCAGGTCGTCGAAAATCTGGGCGGCGTAAGAGGCGTCTTTCATATCCACCTTTTTCAAAACCCGCCTTGCAGGGTCCATGGTGGTCTCCCAGAGCTGCTCGGCGTTCATCTCGCCCAGGCCCTTGAAGCGCTGGATTTCGTAGGGTTTATCGCCGATGTTGGCCAGGGCTTTCTTGAGGGCTTCGTCGTCGAAGATGTACTCCACCTGCTTGCTCTTGCCCACCCGCAAGCCGTACAGGGGGGGCTGGGCCACGTACAGGTAGCCCTGCTCGATGATGGGGCGCATATAGCGGTAGAAGAAGGTGAGCAGCAGGGTGCGGATATGCGAACCGTCCACGTCGGCGTCGGTCATGATGATGATCTTGTGGTAGCGCAGGTCTTCGATGTTGAAGTGGGCCTCTTCGTTGTCCTTGCCACCAATGCCCGCCCCAATGGCCGCCACCATGGCCCGCACCTCAGCGTTCTTGAGGGCTTTGTTCAGGCCGGCCTTCTCGACGTTGAGAATTTTGCCGCGCAAAGGCAGGATGGCCTGGAAGCGGCGGTCGCGTCCGCTCTTGGCGCTGCCGCCCGCGCTATCCCCTTCCACGATGAAGAGTTCGGCCTCGGCGGGGTCTTCCGACTGGCAGTCGGCCAGCTTGCCGGGCAGGTCGTCGGACTCGAGGGGGTTGGCCCGGCGCACCAGCTCGCGGGCCTTGCGGGCCGCCTCACGGGCCTGGGCCGCCCGCTGGGCTTTCTCGTAGATCATCTTGGCGATGCGGGGGTTTTCCTCGAGGTACTCGGAAAACTTCTCGTACACCACCCTGCTTACAGCGGTACCGGCCTCGGGGTTCAGAAGCTTGCCCTTGGTCTGGCCCTCAAATTGGGGCTGGGGGATCTTGACCGAGATCACGCAGGACAGGCCCTCCAGCAGGTCGTCGCCGGTGGGCTCCAGGTCCTTGACCAGGCCGGCTTTCTTGGCGTAGGTGTTGATGGCGCGGGTGTAGGCGGTCTTGAAGCCTGAGACATGGGTGCCCCCATCCACGGTTGGAATCATGTTGGCAAAGCTCACCAGGTCGGCGCTGTAGCCTTTGGTGTGCACCAGGCCCACCTCTACCCCCACCACCTCCACCTGGCCCTGCAAGAGCACCGGTTTATCGTAGAGCAGCTCCTCGCCGTCGGCGCGGAATTTGGCGAAGGAGGCCACCCCGCCTTTGTCGAAGAAAACCTCTTCTTTTTGATGAACCTCGTCCTTGAAGACCAGCCTGAGACCCGCCACCAGGAAGGAGACCTCGCGCAGGCGCACCCGCAGCCGGCTGGCCTCAAACTTTTGCTCGCTGCCGAAAATCTGGGGGTCGGGCAGGAAGGTCACGCGGGTGCCGCGCTTGCCTTTGGGGGCCTCCCCCACCACCTGTAGGGGCCTGGTCACCTCCCCTCGGCTGAACTCGATCAGGTGGTGCTTGCCATCGCGGAAGACCTCCACACGGGTAAATTCGGACAGGGCGTTCACCACGCTGGCCCCCACCCCGTGCAGACCACCCGAGACCTTGTAGGCTCCCTCTTCAAACTTGCCCCCCGCGTGCAGCACGGTGTAGATCACCTCCACCGCGGGCTTTTGCTCCTCGGGCATGATATCCACCGGAATCCCGCGCCCGTTGTCTTCCACGGTGATGGAGCCATCGGGGTGCAGGGTGGTAACAATCTCGGTAGCAAAACCAGCCAGGGCCTCGTCCACCGCGTTGTCGAGAATTTCTTTGAACAGGTGATGGTAGCCATCGGCCTGGGTACCGCCAATGTACATGGC
>ENA-ORXB01000734-ORXB01000734.1-sediment-metagenome-genome-assembly--contig:-NODE-734-length-55156-cov-95.518201_pt1 | contig 55156 bp, 50 predicted proteins | sample MGYA00237863_ERZ511475 | MGnify/ENA primary metagenome ERZ511475 (study PRJEB26305, sample SAMN06343858) | sediment metagenome | isolation source: hot spring sediment | place: Canada: British Columbia... | reverse complement strand
AGTAAACGGCTTTTCATAATCCAGTGTTCATGCAGGTTTCAGAAGAAAAAATATCATTTTCACGCATTATTGAGGATTACGGATTATGGTCAAGGGGTTAATTTTCAAAATCTCAAGGGTTTTTGCCAGGCCTCTTTAAGATCGTAAATACTGGTCTCAATGATCTCATTTCCTTTTAGGCCAATCACCTGAAACCTATCTGACTCGGTGACCTTGCCAATCTCTCCATAGATCACCTCTCCAAGAAGTTCTTCAAAGGCCGCTTTTTTATAGGGATCGATGGTGACAATAAAACGGCTCTGGGACTCTGAAAAGAGGAGATAATCATTCCGATTCACTCCTGAGCGAGGAACCTTTCTTAAATCGATTTCCATCCCTAATCCCCCTGCAAAGGCCGTTTCAGCCAAAGCCACTCCTAATCCCCCATCTGAACAGTCATGACAGGATTGAATGAGGCCCTGCTGGATGGCTTGAAAAACTCGTTGATAGAGAGTCTTAGCCCGATTGACATGGACCTTTGGCACACGGTTTCCAATGAAGCCCTTTGAGGCAAAATATTCTGAACCTCCTAACTCCTCCAAGGTCTCACCAAGGATATAGACCAAATCTCCTGGCTTTTTAGCATCCATGGTCACCGCTTTTCGAACATCATTCATTTTTCCAAGGGCAGAAATGAGAACCGTTGGAGGGATAGAGATCTTGATGCCCCCTACCATCGCATCATTCTTCATACTATCTTTACCTGAAATCAAGGGCATCCCAAAGCCTTTACAATACTCATAGAGGGCTTGATTGGCTCTGACAAGTTGAGCCAGTTTATATTCTCCGTCAGGGGTCTTTTCCGATTGAACAGGATCAGGCCAACAGAAATTATCGAGCCCGGCAATCCGATCGGGGTCCCCTCCCACCGCCACATTGTTCCGAATGGCTTCATCAATGGCACAGGCCACCATATGGTAGGTGTCAATGTCGCTGTAGCGCGGGCAGATCCCATTGGAGACCACGACCCCTTCCATCGATGTGAGAATAGGACGAATGACGGCCGCATCGCTTGGACCATCATTGAATCGTCCGGTCAAAGGTTTGATGACGACCCCTCCTTGAACCTCATGGTCATACTGACGAATGATCGATTCTTTGCTTGCAATATTGAGTCGGGAGAGCATGGAGAGCAGGGTAAAGGTCAAATCCTCAGGTTCTGGAAAGTCAGGCTCAGGATGGGAGGGTCTCTTCCATCTGGCTCGAAGCTCCATTTTAGGAAGACCGTAATGGAAAAACTCCATGTCCAGATAAGCCACCGTCTTTCCCCGATAGAGGACGTGAAACTTTTTGGAATCAGTAAATTTTCCAAGAACCGTTGCCTCGACATCCATCTTCTTGGCCAGTTCAAGAAATTCATCAATGTTCTCAGGAGAGACAGCCAGTGTCATTCTCTCCTGGGCCTCCGAGAGAAGGATTTCCCAGGGATCGAGACCCGCATATTTCAGAGGCGCTCGGTCAAGGTGAAGTTCACACCCAATCTCCCGTGCCATTTCTCCTACAGAGGAGGAGAGTCCTCCTGCTCCGTTATCCGTGATCGATTGATAGAGACCTCGATCACGGGCAAGAAGCAAAAAATCGGTCATCTTCTTCTGTGTAATGGGGTCACCAATTTGAACGGCAGTAGCAGGAGAGTCTTCCCTCAACTCTTCAGAAGAGAAGGTAGCTCCGTGGATCCCATCCTTTCCAATTCGACCCCCGGTCATCACGATAAGATCTCCAGCAGAGGCCTTCTTTAGATGGGAAGGTTCCCCTAAAATTTCTTTAGGCATAATTCCTGCCGTTCCACAGTAAACCAAAGGCTTTCCAAGGTATCGGTCATCGAAGACGACCCCTCCATTGACGGTGGGGATACCGCTCTTATTTCCTCCGTGTTCGACCCCTTCCCTCACTCCCTCGTAGACCTTTTTGGGATGAAAAAGAGGTGCAGGGACAGGCTTGTCATAGTAGGGGGAAGCAAAACAGAAGGTATCTACATTGAAAATCAGTTTTGCTCCCTTTCCTGTCCCAAACGGATCCCTGTTCACCCCCACAATCCCGGTCAGGGCTCCTCCATAAGGATCGAGAGCGCACGGGGTATTATGAGTCTCTACCTTAAAGACCAAGTTGTATTGGTCATTGAATTGAATAACTCCCGCATTGTCATCAAAGACCGAGACACACCAATCCTTCTCTCCTAAGGAGTGACGAATCTCTTCGGTCACCCTTCGAATATAGGTCTTAAAGAGACTGTCAATCACGAGACACTCTCCATTTTCATCCCAGTATTCGATCTTGGCATTGAAGATCTTATGCTTACAGTGTTCGGACCAGGTCTGGGCAATGGCCTCCAGTTCCACATCCGTTATCTTTCTTCCCAACCCCACCCGTCTTCTTTGTTCGATCACTTTTGGATCGTTCAAATAGTGCTGAATGGCCTTCATTTCTCTAAGATCCAGGGCCAAAAGACGCCTTTGGCTTAATTCTATTAAGGCTTCATCACTGAGTTCAAGATCTATCTCCTCAACTCTTCCTCCACCCTCCATCACCACCTTCGGAACCCTTGGCTCAATCCTTCCTCTCCACTGATCTCGGCTCCAGATATCGAACCTCTGGATAAGGGGATTTCCCAAAAGGCCTACACAGATTCTTTCTACATCCTCTCGCCCGAACTGTCCTTTAAGAAGATATTGAGTGGAGGTATAGACCTTCTCTTCGTCACTCAATCTTCTACCCAGCCTCCACTCAATGGCCTCTCTGGCAGTCTTTCCCACATTATCCGTAACCCCAGGCTTAAAACTCACTTCCACCAGCCAATCAAAATCTCGAGCCAGTGATTCGTCAATTCGGTACTCTTGAATAATGGGGTCAAGAAAAGGATCCGAGGCAATCGTTTCTAACTCCTCTCGGGAGAGATCGATATCAAGGGTGTAGATGGAGATCGTTTTGACCGATTCGATCGGAAGTCCAAGGTCGTTTTGAATTCTCCTTTTGACCTTCTCTCCCAAGGCATCTCGAATCCCTTCTTTCAATCCGATCTCAATACGGTGGGGCACAAAACCTCCTTTCCTTGGGTCAAAATTTATAGACAGAGAGGAATTTCTCTGCCGCTTTCATTCCCCTCCAGAGATGATCTTCCTGATGGGGTTCGATGGTAAAGATGGGACGGAGTTTTTCCCGGGAGAGGATACGGAAGAACCCTTCCACATCGATACTCCCATCTCCCAGGGGAAGATGTTCATCTCTTTGCTGGCGATTATCATGAAGATGGATCTCCACCAGATAGGTCTTTAAGGTCTCGATCCATTCCGAAAAGTGGGTTTTTGAAAAGAGGTGATGATGGCCTGTGTCAAAACAGAACCTAAAGCAAGGCGAATCGAGATGCTCAAGAAGTTGAAAAAGGGAGGTCGGGTCTTCTTCAAAGACGTTTTCAATGGCAAGGGTCAGCCCCCTTCTCTCCGCCTCCTTGACCAAAGGTTTCCACGTCTCCAGGCTACTTTTAAGCCATAGAGAGACATTCCCATCGAACTTCCATTTTTCATAACCTGGGTGAAAGACAATAGTCTTGGGGCGAAAAAAGTGGGCAAGTTCAATCGTCTTTCGAAACCTCTCTTGGGTCACCTCTTTGACCTTTCGGTCCACCCCCCCCGGGCTAAGATCCATGAAAGGCCCATGGATCGTGACCCCCAACCCATGGCGATGAAGGGCTTGAGACAAATTTTCTATTTCCTCCTCATGGATTTCGTCCAGATCCTCTGCGCTGAAATAGATTTCTGGATGGATTCGATGCTCGATGGCAAAATCGATCCGCCGGAGAAGCATCCTATAGGGGACATTGACGTGGATGATGGTCATCCCCTCCCTCCACTCTCTTCATGTTTAATTTTTTATAGCATTCCATTCCCTAAATCTCAATGTTGAGGAGGTGGGGACTCTAAAAGTTGAATGGCCTCCAGGATCGCTTCCTTCTTTCCGATCAGATAGAGAAGATCCCCTGGCTCGAAAATAAAATTAAGTTCCGGACTGGGAAAAATCTCTTCCCCTCTTTTTACAGCGATCACGGTGACTCCTGCTCGAGAACGAATCTGAAGCTCTTTAATGGAGCGACCCCGAATTGGGGCGTCTTGATTGATAAGATAGGTCTCCACATCCATATCCGTAATCACCTCGCACTTCTCCGGAAGGCTTCTCGGCGGAAGCTCCGCTCTTCGCAAAACCTCATAGCTTCCTTTTCGGATATTCTCGATCTGTTCCATTAGAAGGTTTCTTGGAACCCGGTAATGATGAAGCACTTTCGCAAAGATTTCGATCGAAGTCTCAAATTCTTCTGGGATCACTTCATTGGCACCCATGGCAAGGAGCTCCTCCACCTCGGCAACATACCTTGTCCTGACAATGATATAGAGCCTCGGATTCTCCTTTCGGGCGATCGCAACAATTCTTCGGGTTGAGGCAGGATCGGAGATGGCAACGACAAGCAAACGAGCTGTGGTGATTCCTAACTTGTGAAGCATTTCAGGGCTTGTTCCATCTCCATAGAAGATGGGCTCCCCTCTCTTTCTCATCTCAAGGACCGTCTCGTTGTTCAAATCGAGGATGACATAAGGGATAGACGTCGCTTTTAAGACCTCTGCGAGGTTTCTTCCATTGAGACCGAAGCCGACGATGATCACATGATCGTCTCTTCTGAATGGATACCCCTCTTGATTGGCCCTCCTTCTCATCCGATCCAATCGTTCTACCAATCGTTTTGAAGTGAGCCAGGCAGAAAGGCTTGGCGAGGCCGTCAGGATAAAAGGGGTAAAGAACATCGTCAAGATCGACGTAGAGAGGAAGACCTGGTAATGAGTCTCTGAAATGAGGTTTGCCGATTTTCCAGCCGTTGCAAGGATGAAAGAAAATTCTCCAATTTGAGAGAGGTGAAGCCCTGTCTGGAGAGAGATCCGAAGGGGATGCCCAATGAGATGAACCGAGAGACCTGCAATCATCGTCTTTAAACATAGAATGACGAGCACCCCGACAAAGAGCAGAGGAATATGTTGATAAAGAAACCGGAGATCCATGAGCATTCCAATGGAAACAAAGAAGAGCCCGTTGAAACTTTCTTTGAAAGGAAGAATGTCAGAAATGGCCTGATAGGCATATTCGGATTCAGAGATAATGAGGCCCGCAAGGAAGGCTCCTAAGGCCAAGGAGAGACCGAATGAAGACGTCATGAGCGCGGTCCCGAGACAGAGTAGGATGAGGGTGATAATGAATAACTCCCGGCTTCGAGTGCGGACGATCTGATGGAGGAGATTTGGGACCATCCATCTCGCCCCAAAAACAACGATAAAGAGGAGGACCGCCGGTTTCAGAAGGGTCCATAGGAACTCAATGGAACTGCCTTTGGCTCCGGAGAGGATAGGGATGAAGAGCATGAGAGGCACTACGCAGAGATCCTGAAAAATGAGGATTCCAATTGAAAGTCGGCCATGGGGGGAGTCGATCTCTCCACGATCAAAGAGAATCTTCATGACGATCGCCGTGCTGCTCAAGGCTACAAGGAATCCTGAAAATAGGGCCTTGTTCCATTGACGAAGAAAGGGATAGGTGAGGAGAGAAGTGGCTATGATCGTGAGAAGGACTTGAGCGATTCCTCCGCCGAAGATAGAGGAACGGACCTTCCTTAGATTTTTCAAAGAGATTTCAAGGCCCACCGTGAAGAGGAGAAGGATCACTCCTATCTCCGCGAGAAGTTCCACTTCCCGAATATTTTTTATTAGTCCAAATCCATGAGGACCAACAAAGACCCCTGCGATGAGAAATCCCACAAGAGGAGGAATCCTTACCTTATGAAGGAGGAAGATGACAGAGGCCGAGACTCCAAATAGGAGGACCAAGGTGTTTAAAAATTCGATTCCCATCTCGGTGGTTTCAGGATAAAAGATTTAGCCTCCTATTGCAAGGTAAAGAGAAATTATGATATAAAATTTTCATGTTCAATATTGGTCTTCCAGAATTACTCATCATCTTAGCCATCGCTCTTATCGTCTTCGGTCCTAATAAACTTCCAGAACTGGCCAGGGCTTTTGGGCGAGCCATGAGAGAATTTAAAAAGGCGACCGAGGAGGTAAAGGAGAGTTTTGAGGCCGAAACGAGAGACCTGGAAGAGATCAAATCTGAACTCACCCAGAGCCGTTTTTTGACCGACTTAACCCAGGAACTTTCTTCTGAGGAAGAAGTCCCGAGGGAATCTCAGGCTGAAGCATTGCAGGCCGCTGAAGCCATTTTGCCCGAAAGGGAAGACACCGATGAGGTGAAAAAGGAAGAGGGACCGAAAGAGGAGTTTCCTTCTCATGGATGAGAAGAAACTACCGCTCACGGCCCATCTTCAAGAGTTAAGATCGAGGCTCATCGCCTCCTTCATCGCCATTGGGATTGGTTTTATTGTCTGTTATACCTTCTCTCAAACCCTCTTCGATATTCTTGCCAAACCCCTTTTCAAGCTTCTTCCTCAGGGAGGCTCATTGATCTTTACCAGTGTGGCGGAGGCCTTCTTTACCTATATGAAGGTGGCCTTCATTGGAGGACTCATTCTCGCCTCTCCTTTTGTTCTCTACCAGATCTGGGCCTTTGTGGCTCCAGGACTCTATCGGCATGAAAAACGATACGTCCTCCCTTTACTTTTTGGAGGCTCCTTCTTCTTTCTCTTAGGAATTCTCTTTGGATATTTCATTGCCCTGCCGGTGGGGTTTAAGTTTCTCTTAGGATATGCTGCAGATTTGATCAAACCCATGCCGAGCATGAAGGAGTATCTCTCCTTCTCTGTCAAGTTTTTATTGGCCTTCGGTCTCGTGTTTGAATTTCCAGTGGTCTTGGTGATGTTGGCAAGAATCGGCATCATCGACGCCAAAATGATGGCCAGACAGAGGAAGTATGCCATTCTCCTTATCTTTATCTTTGCAGCCCTCATCACCCCCCCTGACCTCATCTCCCAGCTTATCATGGCCTTCCCGCTGATCGGCCTTTATGAATTGAGTATCCTTCTTGCAAAAATCTTCGGGAAGAACACGAAATCAGGAACGAAAATCGATTCTCAAGAAGGCCCTCAGACGGACTGAGAGATGGAGGGGTAGGAGAACGTGATCGATTCCTATGCGGGTCTTCGTTACAGATGGACACTTTAGGAAAACACTGGCGCTTGTTCGATCCCTTGGGGAAAAAGGGGTTTCGGTTACAGTGGGTGAAAGAACCTTTCTCAATACCTCCTTTTTCTCAAAGTACTGTTCAAATCGAGTCGTCTACCCCTCTCCCCGACGATATCCCCAACGATTTATTGAATCCCTATTAAGGGAAATTAAAAAGCATCACTATGACTGCCTCTTTCCGATGGAAGAGGAGACCCTTCTCTTGATTGCAAAATATCAATCTGAGATTTCGAAACATACCTATCTCCTCATCCCTGAACTTGAAAAGATTGAGTTTGTTCGGGATAAAGGAAAACTGATCCAATTTGCAGAAACCCATGGGATTCCAGTGCCAAAAACTTACCCGTCCTTTTCCTCTCCTCCTTCCTTTCCCATTCCAGCGGTGATCAAGCCTCGGGTGAGCTCCGGTTCCTTTGGAATTCTCTATGTGAAAAAAAGGGAAGAGCTTCACCCTTCCTATCAAAAGGTCCATGAGCGTTATCCATTCCCTTTGATCCAGGACTATATCCCGGATGGAGGAGGAACCTTTGGCCTCTCCGCCCTCTTCGATGAGGCCTCAAAGGTGAAGGCTGCCTTCGTTCACAAGAAGTTAAGGATGTACCCTGTCCAAGGAGGACCCAGCACGCTGAGGGAGAGCGTACACCACCCCCAGATTATGGACATGGGGCTCTCCCTGCTAAAAGCATTGAATTGGGTTGGGGTGGCGATGGTCGAATTTAAGGTGGATCCAAGAGATGGGCTTCCGAAACTCATGGAGGTCAATCCCAGATTCTGGGGTTCTTTACAATTAGCCATCCTCTCCGGGATAGACTTTCCCTATTTGATTCTAAGAATGGCAAAAGGGGAGAAGGTTGAGCCTGTTCTTCATTACGAAGTAGGAAGACGGTGCCGGTGGCTTCTGCTTGGGGATATCCTTCATTTTTTAAGCAATCCCAATCGATTCAAGCTTAACCCTTCTTTCTTTCACTTCTTTGATCCCAATACCTCTGACGATATCCTTTCAAAAAAGGACCCCTTTGCCGTCTTAGGGGCCATGGCTACCTTCCTTACCTTCCTTTATGATCCCGAAATGAAACGCTTTCTTGAAAGAAGAGGATAGAAGACATTCGATTCCCCTTGAAATGGAAGCTCGAAAAAAAGAAAATGATAGAAATGAAAAGGAACCGTGAAGATGATCTCCAAAGAAAAAATCTGTATCCTCATCCCTGCCTACAATGCTCAGAACACGATTGGCCCTGTCCTGGAGAAAGTCTGTTCCTTGGGGCTGGATACCCTTGTCGTCAATGATGGTTCTACGGATGGGACTTCAGCAGTGGTTCAAAACTATGGGGTGAAGCTCTTGGAACATTCCAAGAATCTTGGAAAAGGGGCATCCCTTCGGACTGGATTTCAATATCTCCTTGAGAAGAATTATGAATTAGTCATTACGCTCGATGCGGATGGTCAACACGATCCTTTGGAGATTCCCCTTCTTCTTAAAGTCTTTGATAGGGTGGAACCCGATCTTCTCATCGGTTCGAGAATCGAAGAATTTGGGCAGATGCCTTTTCTTCGCCGATTCTGGAATCGATTGGGAGTGAGGGCCGTCAGTCGTCTCTGTCACGCCGATATCACGGATAGTCAATCAGGATTTCGAGTGATCCGAACGGAGCTGTTGCGAAGGATTTCTCTCACCACAAAGGGATTTGACACCGAATTGGAGCTTTTGATCAAAGCTTGCAAAAAGGGATTCCGTGTGTTATCCATTCCTGTACATTGCCAAAAATTGAATGGCCCGTTTTCCAGTCATTTTAAACCCGTCAAAGACACATGGTTGGTTTGTAAATTATTTCTCAGGAGTCTCTTTTGGAAGGCATAGAATAGATGGATATTTATCAAAAGGCTAAACGCTATTCTATCGAAAAATTTACAGTCAGTGCTTTATCCCTTCTGTCCAATGCATCAGAGGAGCATTTGATTCGATTGACCCTTCTGGCCGAAAAGATTCCCCAGAAAGACTCCTACCGGGAAAAGATTCGCTGGATTCGAACCCTCTTTGAAACCCATCATCCTGCGTTGACCTTGGCCAAAAGAGTTCTCAGCCAAACCCATCCCCTTCATCGAAATAAACTGATCTCAAACTTCATCATCAATCAACTCCTCGTGGGAACGAATCAACGAAAAGCCTTTGCGGAAAAAACCGGGTTCTACCCACCCGATGCCATGCTCCTCAGTCCCACAATGAGATGTAACCTTCAATGTGATGGTTGTTATGCAGGACTCTATTCAAAGCAAGAGGATCTCCCCTTGGAGATTATTGATCGATTGATAGAAGAATGCAAAGGGATGGGAATCTATTTGGTCCTGATGACCGGAGGGGAACCCTTTCTGAGGGAAGACCTTTTCGATCTCTTCGAGAAGCATGGGGACTGTCTCTTCCAAATCTATACCAATGCCACCCTCATCGATGAGAGGATGATCGAACGATTGGTTTCTCTGGGAAACGTGGTTCCAGCGATCAGCCTCGAAGGATTCCGAGAGGAGACGGACAAAAGAAGGGGGAAAGGGCGATTTGATCAGATCCTTAAGGTGATGGAGGGGCTAAGAAGGGCCGGTCTCTTCTTCGCTGTCTCCACCACTCAGACCTCGAAAAATACAGAGGTATTGGGCAGCGAGGATTTCATCGATTTTTTGATTGAGAAGGGATGCATCCTCCTTTGGAATTTTCATTACGTTCCCATTGGAAAGGACCCGGATCTCAGCCTGATGGCCACTCCAGAGCAGAGGCAGAAGATCAGGCAACGCTTTGCGTATTTTCGGGCGACCAAACCCATGCTCTTTGTGGACTTCTGGAATGATGGTTGTCTGACCGGGGGTTGTATCGCCGCTGGGAGAAAGTACTTTCACGTCAATGCAAGAGGGGATGTTGAACCCTGTGTGTTCTGTCATTTCGCCTCGGATAATATCAAAGAAACGACTCTTTTCGAAGCCCTCAACTCCCCCCTCTTCAAAGAGATCCGAAAAAGACAGCCCTTTTCGGAGAACCTCTATCGTCCCTGTCTTTTGATCGACCATCCGGAACAAGGAAGAGAGATGGCCTTAAAGCATGCCCGATACTTCACCCATCCCCAAGCCGAACAATTCTTTACCGAGTTCTCTCAGGCCATTGATGCCTACGCGAAACGGTATGGTGAGATTGCGGAGGGGGCTTGGCAAGAACAGAAACAGCTGAAAAGCCAACAAAGGGGCCATGGCCAAAAGGTTGCGGGTAAACATGGATGAAAGTCACCTTTCCTCATCTTGGCACCATGCATATCTTCTGCAAGGCCATTGCAGAGACCTCCCACATCCCTTATGTCGTTCCTCCTGAGACCAGTCGGAGAACCCTTACCTTAGGCGTTCAACATTCGAACGAATGTATCTGTCTTCCTTTTAAAATTATCCTGGGCAATTTCATCGAGGCCCTGGAACGGGGGGCAGATACGATTGTCATGGTTGGAAGCGGTCCTCCCTGTCGACTGGGACTCTATGATCTGGTTCATAAAGTCATTCTGGAAGACCTGGGACTTCCTTTCCGGTGGCTGACGATCCCACCTCGATTGACCTGGCAGGCCTTCTGGAAAAACCATGAAGAGACAAAGGAGCTCAAAAAAGAGTTGACCTGGGAAAATATTCTTCTTTTCCCTTATGGACTCTATATGGGATGGAAAAAGATGATGGCCTGTGAAACCCTCGAGAAGCTGGCGATGAAGGTCAGGCCAAAAGAGATCCAAAAGGGAGAGACTCAGAGAAGATTAAAGAAGGCCCTCGATTGGGTGGATAAAGCTCAAACGCCAAAAAAAGTGGAGGAAGCTCTGAAGGAGGGGGAAAAACTCCTTCTAAACACGGACCAGGATCCTTCTCGAGCCGTTCTTAAAATCGCCATCGTAGGGGAACTTTATACGGTAATGGATCCCCATATCAATCGAGGAGTCGAGCAGAAATTAGGAGAATTGGGGGCAGAAGTGACCCGTTCTTCCTGGTTTTCCACCCATATCCTCAGAAGTCTGAGAAAAAATAAAGCCAATCGACTCTCGGAGAGGATTCAGTTCTTCGAGGCTTCAAAGCTTTATCTGGGTTATGACGTGGGAGCGGAGTGCAATGTCTCGATAGGAGAAGCGATCTTAAGATCCAGAGAGGGATATGATGGAGTCGTCCATCTCATGCCCTTTGCCTGTATGCCTGAGACCACAGCCTCTGGGATTTTAACCCGGGTGGGGAAGGATTGGAACATCCCGATCTTGACCCTCCTTCTGGATGAGCAGGAAATTGAGAGCCGGATTCAGACTCTCCTCGAGGCCTTTGTGGAGATGTTGCAGTGGAAGAGAAAGGGGTCATAGGGATTCCAAGGGCATTGATGTTCTATCGATATTTCCCTCTCTGGAGGAGTTTCTTCGAAGAGTTGGGTTGGAAGGTCCTCACCTCAGAGGCGTTAGGGAAAAAAGGAAGGCTTATCTATTTTGAGGACAGTTGCCTTCCCATGAAACTTTTAGTCACCCATTCCCTCTCCTTAAAGGAGAAGGTCGACTTCTTATTCATTCCCCGCTTGGTCAGCCTCGATCGAGACTATATCATGTGTCCTAAGTTTCGAGGAGCTCCAGATATTGTTCGATTAGCCACGGAGGGTTCTCCTCTCATTTTGGATGAAACCATCGATTTACGAACGAAAGGATTTTCCTGGGAGGAGGCCTTTTTAAGGATTGGAAAGAGATTGGGGGCTCAAAGAAAGGAAATTCAAAAGGCCATCGTGAAGGCCTGGAGTTTTTATTTCCATTTCATGAAGGGATGGGAAGAACGGATCAATACCCTTCCCTTGAATCAACTTTGGGAATTTGAAATCCCTCCCGGGCCCGCAAAAAGAAAGGAGGAGCAATCCTATCACGTAGCCTTAATAGGGCATCCTTACAATCTTTATGATAGGGACATCAGTAAAGATCTCCTCTCCTTTATTCGAAAGCTTGGGATGAGAATCACCACCTCGGATTCCCTTTCAAAAAAAGAGATGGAGCAGGAGGTCTCAGGCCTTTCAAAAGAGATCTACTGGTCCTCAGGAAGAGAGATGGTCGGCTCTCTTTTTCACTTTCTCTCCAGTTCCCTTGATGGGGTGATTTTTCTTACCTCTTTCAAATGCGGGATCGATGCCCTCCTTCAGGAATTTGTCAAAAGAAGATTAAAGTGGATGGAAAAAAGCAAGAAGCCTCTCCTCATCCTGACCCTCGATGAGCATTCAGGAAGGGAGGGGTTGATGACCAGGCTTGAAGCCTTCAGGGATGTGTTGGAACAAAAGAGGATTCAAAATCCGATCCATGAGGGTCGAAACCCTCTCACGGATGGTTAGAGATGGCACTTTATTTAGGGATTGATGTAGGCTCCATCACCACAAAAATGGCCGTGCTCAATGAGCAGGACGAGGTTTTAGCCCATGTCTATCTTCGAAACAATGGCCGACCTCTTGAAGCGATAAAGAAGGGGCTCGAACAGATTGAGTCTCAATTGGGAGTCCTTTCAAGGATTGAGGGGGTGGCCACCACTGGCAGTGCTCGACATCTTGCAGCCTATCTGATCGGGGCCGATTTGATCAAGAATGAGATTACCGCCCATGCCATCGCTGTGATTGAATCTTTTCCAGAAGCCAAAACGATCATGGAGATTGGAGGACAGGATTCGAAGGTCATCCTTTTGAGGGAAGGGGTGGTGGTAGACTTTGCAATGAATACGGTCTGCGCGGCAGGGACAGGTTCCTTTCTGGATCAACAGGCCTCCCGATTAGGAATGTCTATCGAAGAATTCGGCCGTTTAGCTCTTCGGGCAAAACACCCTGTCCGGATCGCAGGGCGATGTACGGTCTTTGCCGAAACCGATATGATTCACAAACAGCAGATCGGCCATGCGATGGAGGATATCCTCGCAGGACTATGTGACTCTTTGGTGAAGAACTATTTGAATAATGTGTGTCGAGGAAAGGAGATCCTCCCTCCAGTCGTCTTTCAGGGAGGGGTCGCTGCGAATCCTGGAATACGCCAAGCCCTTGAGAAAGAACTGGGATTTGAACTGATCCTTCCAGAGTATTATGGGGTCATGGGAGCCATTGGAGCGGCTAAGCTCGTCAAACGGAACAAACCCCAAAAGACCCGGTTCAAAGGATTTGAATGGTCTCGAAAACCCTGTCAAACCCGAGGATTTGAATGTAACGAATGCGGAAATCAGTGCGAGGTCATCCAACTCTGGGTGGACGATAAAGTGGTCGCCTCCTGGGGCGATCTCTGTGAGAGATACCGATGAAGATTTTGATGATCAATCCCGCCCCCATCGGAACATTGAAGGCAACGGGGGTACTCTTTCCACCCCTTGGTCTTCTTTACGTCGCTGCCTTTGCTGAAAAAGAAGGCCATGAGGTGGAAGTCGTGGATCTGGCTCTTCGAAAGAAGGGAGAAAAGATTGATTTCAAAAGGTACGAGATGGTGGGAATCTCTACGGACACGACCCGGCATCGCCAGGCTCTCCAATTGGCTAAGAGGGCGAAAAGAGAAGGCTGCACGGTGGTCATGGGAGGGCCTCACCCGACCTATGTGGACAAAGAGATTCTCTCTACCGGGATGGTAGATTTTATCGTTCGAGGAGAGGGAGAGGTCACCTTCTCGGAATTGATTTCAACTTTAAATCGGGGAAATGGTAAGTTGGATTCCGTACAGGGGATCAGTTTTTTATCCAAAGGCGAAATCCTTCGGACCCCCAACCGCCCCTTTATTGAGAATCTCGATGAACTTCCCTTCCCTGCCAGGCATCTGGTTCCGATGGAGAAGTACCGGCGAACCAAAATGGGAGAGCGAGAAGTCACCCCTATCTTGACCAGTCGGGGGTGTCCATTTCAATGCACCTTTTGTGCCTCTTCCCATTTTTTTGGCACGAAGGTCAGACTTCGGAGTCCTGCATCAGTATTAAAGGAGATCGAAGAACTCTATCATCGATACTCCTTTCAGGCCGTTGCCTTTGTGGACGATACCTTCACTCTCTTTCCGGATAGGGTGATCGAAATTTGTAAAGGAATTCTGGAAAGGGGGATGAACCTCTGGTGGTGGTGTCTTTCGAGAGCGGACCTTCTCATTCGAAACGAAGAGATGATTCGATGGATGGTTCGGTCAGGAGCGAAATCGGTCTTCATTGGAGTCGAGTCGGCCAATCCGAAGACCCTTGAGACTCTGAAGAAAGGGATCGATCGAAACACCACGATTCGGGCTGTCGAAATGCTTAAACGATATGGCCTTGAGATCCATGCCTCTTATATCTTAGGCGGCCTCGATGAGACGGCTCGGGCGATCCATGAAACGATCCGATTTGCAAAAGAACTGGACACGAATGTGGCTCAATTTTCAATCCTTACCCCCTATCCAGGGACCATCCTCTACGAGCAGTTGAAGGATCGGATCTTCAAGTGGAGAGCTCCATGGTCATTTTTCGACATGCAACACCTGGTCTTCAAACACGACCATCTCTCCTTCATTCGGATGGAATGGCTACTGATGAAGGCTCATCTTCTCTACTATCTGCGATCGAAGAAGGGGATTCGTGATCTCTGGCATCATATTAAAAAACACCGGATTACCCTTCGAACTTTCTTTCAATTTCTAAAAGAATACTTCAGGGGATAGAGATGGAGCATCGAGATCGTCTCTCCACCTATCGATTCCTTTCCCTCTTTCTCTTCCAATTCTTCTCTACCCTCATCCCCCGTTCCATGCAGAAGTACTTCAGTGTCGTCGTAGGAGATCTCTTCTATTTATTGATGCCCAAGACAAGGACTTCTGTCCGAAAGAATATCGAAGGGATCAGCCAAGGAAGATGGGCGAAAGGAAAGATTGAAACCTATACCCGTAGAACTTTTCAGAACTATGGACAGTATCTCTTAGATTATATGGTCATGCATCGACTCTCCCCTTCCCATAAAGACCGTTGGGTGGAAGAAGAGATGGGGGGTCACTATATGATAGAGGCCCTCCAGAGAGGAAAAGGAGTGATCTGTATCACTCCTCATCTTGGAAACTGGGAGCTGGGAGGACTCCTCTTTTCTTTTAAAGGAGGAAAACTCAACGTCCTTACCCTGGACGAAGAAGATCGAGGAATTAAATCTTATCGGGAAGAGATGCGAAGAAGATGGGGGATTCGGAATATCTATATTCGCCCCGGAGACGATTCGCCTCTGGCCACCCTCGAAGCGGTTCAAGCGCTGAGGCGAAATGAGATTGTGGCCATGTTGGGAGATCGGATCGAAACTCAGAGGACGATGGAGTTTGATTTCTTTGGAAAGAAAACCCCTTTCCCCATTGGAGCGGCCTTGATGGCCATGACCACAGGGGCTGCGGTTCTCCCTGTCTTTGTCGTCATGGAAAGGAATCGAAAATATCGAGGGATCATCGAATCCCCTGTCTATTTTGATTCCTCTTCTCGAGAGGAGCGCGAATCCATCCTCAGAAAAGGGATGGAAGAGATCGTGAAAAAATTTGAATCCTATATCGAAAAATATCCTGATCAATGGTATAATTTTTATTCCTATTGGGACGAATCCTGAGAGCGATAAAAAGAGGGAGTTTCCTATGACACCAAAGGATGAGATGATCGAAAAGATGAAACGACTCATCATTACGAGGTTAAAGCTGGTGGAGATGACCCCCGAAATGATTGACCCAGAGGCACCCCTCTTCGGAGAGGGACTTGGACTGGATTCCATCGATGCCCTTGAGTTGGTATTAGGTTTGGAAAAAGAGTTTGGTGTCATGATCCCAGATGCGGAGGTGGGTAAAAAGGTCTTCCAATCGGTAAGAACGATGGCAGAGTATGTTTTAGAGCATCAGGTCAAAGGTTAAAGAGATGGAGGCCAAAAGCAAAGTTGCCTTCTGTTTCCCAGGACAGATTCAGGAAAGACCCATTCTTTCCAAGGGCCATCCCCTCTCTGAAGACCCTTTCTTCCGAGCCTGGGTAGATCGGGCAGAGAGGGAAACTGGAATGGAATTATGGAAATTTATGAACGAGGAGACGGAGGAAGATCAAGTCCCCCTCAAATTACAGCTCACCACCTATCTCTTTTCGGTGATCTATTTTCAACGACTTTTAGAGAAAGGGTGGACCCCTGAAATCCTCACCGAACATAGCATGGGGATCTATGCAGCGCTCACCGCTTCCGAGGCCATCACCTTTGAAGAAGGGCTCTTTATCACCCAATCCATTGGGAGGCTTCTCGAGGAAGAAGGGGCTCTTTACCCCGGCATGATGGCAAGCATCATCGGTCTACCTCTCGAAGAAATCCAGAAGATTATCAGTACCCTTGATGGATATCGCTTAGCCATTGCCAATTACAATGGGTCGATGCATTTTGTGATTTCAGGAGAGGGAGAGGGTGTTCAAAAGGCGATGGAGCTTGCCATGACCCGGAAGGCCCTTTCAGTGAGTAAACTTTCTTTCAACACGGCTCTTCACTCTCCTTCCCTGAGCCATCTGAGGGGAAAGATCCGAGATCTGTTGAGGGAGATTGAAGTCCGTCCATTCCGGTACCCTATTCTCAATCACTGGACCATCCAACCACTCAACCGGGGGGGAGTGAAAGACTTTCTTTCCGAAGAGATTGCCCGCCCGGTTTACTGGGTTCGATGTGTGGAGAAATGTATTCAGGAAGGGGTTCGTCAGTTCCTCGAGGTCGGCAAAGAATCGACCCTGACGAAACTGATTCGCTGGATTGATCGCGAGGTCGAGGCCCTCTCTGCTGAGGAACTCCTTTTCTCGGGGGGACGAGATGGGATCCTATGAAACTCGATTCCAGGTTCGTTTTCATGAGGTTGATGCCTATGGGATGGTCTGGCATGGTCATTTTGTGGCCTGGTTTGAAATGGGTCGAAATGAATTGACTGAAAAATTCGGCTTGGGCCCCTTTCAACTCAAGGGAAGAGGGCTCTTAGCCCCGGTAGTCCATCTTTCCTGTGAATTCAAACAACCTGCTCGGTTCGGAGAGACCCTTCTCCTTCAAACGAGTATGGAAAGGACGGAGGTGGCCAAGTTAATCTTTCATTATCGAATCCTCCAACAAGGAGAAGAAAAGACAGTGGCTACCGGATCGACGACCCATGTGTTGACCGATCTCAATGGAAATCTCCTCTACCGGATCCCTCCCGATCTCCTCGAAAAGATAGAAGAGATGATGAAATTTTTAGGGGTATAGGGTGAAGGTTCTATTGATCGATCCTCCCCATCGAATCTTCCCTGGATTAAGAATGTGGACTCCTTCCTTTGGCCTTCTCCAACTCTCAGCCTATCTGGAAGCCGAGGGAGTGAGCGTTCAAATCATAGATGGAACCACTCTTCGAGAGCCCTGGAAAGAGCTTCGAGAACGGATCGTCTCCTCAAAAGCCGATGTGATTGGAATCACCTGTACGGCCACCTGTCTATCTCCCGAAGCGATTCAAACCATTCATCTTTCCCGAAGACTTTCTCCTCGATCCATCCTCGTAGGAGGGGGAAGTCACTTCACCTTGATGGCCAAAACCATTCTCGAGGAGATTCCCGATCTGGACTACATTGTTCTGGGAGAAGGAGAGATCGCCTTTCTTCAACTTCTCAAAAGCCTTTCCAATGGAAGAGATGGAAGGGAGGTCAGGGGAATCGCCTATCGGGAAGATGGAAGGGTGATTCTCAATGAGAGACAGCCATTGATCACTCCCCTGGATGCTCTTCCTCTTCCAGCCTATCATCTCATCGATGTGGAGAGCGAGGCCTACTACTGGCATGGAATGGGTCGAAGGGCCTTTGGAGTCTCCACCAGTCGGGGATGCGGGGATCACTGTGCCTACTGTTCCGAGACAAAATTTTGGGAAGGGGTCTGGAGGGGGAGAAGCGGGAAGAAGGTCGTCGAGGAGATCTCCTTCCTTCATCGAAAGTATGGAAAAAGTCTCTTTGTCTTTAATGAAAACACCTTCAATTGGAGTCGGAAACGGCTGGAGGAGTTTCTCGAGGAGTTGGGAAAATCAGGGCTTCGGATCCATTTCTGGTTCCAATCTCGAGTGAAAGATATCCTGAGGGATGAAGATCTCCTTCCGGAAATGAAGCGCCTCGGTCTCTATGAGGTGATGTTAGGGATTGAAAGCATTCAACCCGACGTCCTACAACGATATGAAAAAGACCAGTCTCGGGAGTTGGCCGAGAAGGCGATCGATCTCCTCCGTCGAAATGGGATCATGGTCATGGCTAACGTCATGTTTGGGGATTGGAATGACTCGGAGGCCAATCTGAAAGAGATCTTTCGTTTTGTGAAAAAAAAGAGCGATTTCTTGGTCCTCACCATCACCACTCCTCTCCCTGGGACAAAATACTTCGAAGAGGCAGAGCGTTTGGGAAGGATAAGGGAAAAGGATTTCGGGAAATACGACTTTATGCATCCTGTCATGGATACAAAATTTCTCTCCGCCCGAGAGGTAGAGCGACTTCAAAAGGCCTACCTTAAAAAGTATTATACCCAACCGAGGATTCTGCTCGGAGCCTTCTTTAATCCCAACCCTTTTAAACGAATGGCCTACCGACTCATCTTAAGATACGTCTGGGAGAATGCCACAAAGAGACCATGGAGGCAACCCAATTGGAAAGATAAGAGACAAGAGGAATAGATGTTGAAATCAAAATCCACCCCCAACTCTCCGAATTCGAAAAAGGTCCTTCTTATCTTTCCGAGGGAGAAGGGGATCAAATTTTCAAACGATACCTTCTATCCCTTTCCCATGATTGGCCTTCCTCTTCTGGCCGCCTATTTCCCCAAAACCTACGAGGTCAAAATTCTAAACGAGGCCATCGAACCGATCGATTTCGATACGGAAGTGGATCTGGTCGGAATCACTGCCCTTACCTGTATCGCGCAGCGGGCCTATGAAGTGGCCGATCAGTTCCGAAGAAGAGGGGTAAAGGTCATTTTAGGAGGGGTCCACCCAAGCCTTCAACCCGAGGAGGCAAAGGAACACGCCGACTCTGTGGTGATTGGAGAAGCAGAAGGGATCCTTGGAGAGATCCTCAGAGACTTTGAGGCCGGAACACTTAAACCTTTTTACCAGAATCATTCCCTATGTGACTTGAGAGGAATCCCCTTGCCGAGAAGGGATCTTCTGAGTAAACGGTACAGCCCCTTGTTTAAGGCGATCGAAACCACCCGGGGCTGTCCCCATCGATGCGAATTCTGTTCGGTCCCCATTCTCAATGGGAGAAGGTATCGGATGCGACCCCTCGAGGAGGTCGATCGGGAACTCTCCCTGATCATCAAAAAGCCAAAGGAGTATCTCTTTGTTACCGATGACAACATCGTCGCCATCGAGGATTATGCCCTCGGCCTCTTTGAAATCTTTAAACGGCATCAGGTGAGATGGATGGGATTTTCTACCATTCAGATTGCGACCAATGAGAGACTTCTCCGGAGAGCGAGCGAGAGTGGGTGCCTCTCTCTCTTTATCGGATTCGAATCCCTCCTTCAAGAGAATCTCGATCGCATCTCAAAACCATTTGTTCACACGGAGCTCCTTCCTGAGTGGATTAGGAGCATTCATGGCTATGGGATTGGCATCCATGGTTCCTTCATCTTTGGCTTTGATGGAGATGATTCAACGATCTTTCGGAAGACCGTTGAGTTTGTTCAAAGGAATCGAATCGATCTTCCCTCTTTCTCTATCCTCACCCCTTTTCCGGGGACTCGACTCTATCAGCGATTAGAAGAAGAAGGCCGGATCATTGACCGCAATTGGTCCCATTACGATATGAGCCATGTCGTCTTTCAACCCAAGCAGATGACGGTGAAACAGCTTCAAGAGGGATATCTCTGGGCTCAACAGTATAGTTGTTCTCCTCGATCGATCTTCAAACGCCTCCTCTGGAGGTGGAGAAATCACTTTTTCTTCTTTTTAATGTCAAACTTTGTCCTCCGGGGAGCCCAAATGGATGTGATTCGAAGGATAAGAAAAAGGCCCCAATAAAAGGATGAAGATTCTGCTCGTCTCTGTCAATCGGGAACGAATGCCGGCTCCTGTCTTTCCTCTGGGGCTGGCCTACATTGCCCGAGCTTTAAAAGAGAGGGGACATCAGATAGAAGTATCGGATCTCTGTTTTTCTCACGATCCCTCTCACGAGGTTCAAGAGATCCTCTTTCGATTTCAACCGGACCTCGTAGGGCTCTCCTTGAGAAATCTTGACAATCTGACCTATCCGCTCTCTCTCTCCTATCTGGAGGAACTCAAAGAGGTGATCTCCATCTGTCGTCAACTCCCCTCATCAAAATTGGTCCTCGGTGGCTCAGGGTTCTCCCTCGCCCCTAAGGAACTCTTCAATGAGCTGGATGTGGATTTTGGGATTGTTGGAGAGGGGGAGGAGATCATGGTGAAACTGGTGGAATCTCTCGAAAGAAAGGAACCCCTCCCTTTCCTCCCTTCTCTTCTCATCAAAGGGAAACCGATCCCACCTAAAATCGAAGGGGCCAGGGCCTCAATGAGTTTTCCCCCGGAACGCTCTTTCTTCAAGAGTGAGCGCTATCTCAGGGAAGGGGGAATGCTTAATCTTCAAACCAAACGGGGTTGCCCTTTCTCTTGTATCTACTGCACGTACCCTCTTCTGGAAGGCAAAGAGGTCAGACTCCGGCAGATAGAGGAAGTCATCGAAGAGATCCGACACCTCATCCAGGACGAGGGAGCGGATTACCTCTATTTCGTTGACGACATCTTCAATTATCCCCCTTCCTATGCCGAGCAATTATGTCGAAAGATGGTTCAGGAAGGACTGAAGGTTCGGTGGAGTGCCTTTATCCATCCTCGCTTTCTCTCCAAAGAACTCTTAAAATGGATGAAAGAGGCAGGATGTGTGGGGATTGAATTTGGAACCGACTCGGGTTCGCCCAGAATGCTTAAACAGTATCGAAAAGCCTTTTCTCAAGAAGAGATCATCCGCTCTTCCCGACTCTGTGAAGAACTCGGAGTGAATTACTGCCATTATCTCCTTCTGGGTGGACCTGGAGAGGATAAGGAAACCATCGAAGAATCCTTTCAATTGATGGATCAGCTCAATCCGACTGCCATCATTGCCATGTTAGGGATCCGCATCTATCCGGGAACAGAACTCCATCGGCTCGCCCTTCTCGAAGGGAGGATCCGGAAAGAGATCAATCTCGCCTATCCCATTTTTTATCTCTCTCCGAAACTTGAAGGAAGATTGGAAGAGATCCTTCGTGAAAAGGCCATGGAGCGAAGACAGTGGATCGTTCCGGGTCTCGAGATCAATCTCTCTAATACTTTGATGGAACAGATTCGAAAATTTCAGATTCGAGGTCCACTGTGGGACCTTGTAGGCAGGATGAAACGGCCAAGAATAAGACCCTTAAAAAATGACGGAAGTCATTAAGTCGCTTGTGGGAGGTTGACCATGTTACTTCAAGATAAGGTGGCAATCGTGACCGGAGGAACTCGAGGGATTGGAAGAGCCATCTCTCTGCTCTTCGCAGAGGAGGGGGCGAGGGTGGTGGCTAACTTTTCGAAAAACGTGGAGGCTGCCGAATCCTTGATCGAAGAAGCCAGGTCCAAAAAGTTGACATTAGGGCTCTTTAAGGCCGATGTGACCCAGTTTGATCAAGTCAAGGAGATGGTGGAGGAGGTTTTCAGAGGATATGGGAGAATCGATATCTTAGTGAATAATGTGGGACTTGTGCGAGACAATTTTCTGATGCTCATGAGTGATGAAGATTGGGACTCCCTCCTCAAGACAAACCTTAGCAGTCTTTTTTATTGCTGTAGGGCTGTCATTCGGAAGATGATTCCGGAGCGAAGAGGTAAAATTGTCAATCTCTCTTCCATCAGTGGTATTCTTGGAACTTCGGGTCAAACCAACTATGCGGCGACCAAAGGAGGGGTGATCGGTTTTACCAAATCCCTGGCTCGAGAATTAGGGCCCTTCAATATTCAGGTCAATGCGGTGGCTCCTGGATTAATTGAATCGGAGGTGGTCTCAAAAATGCCAAAAGAAAGGGTGGAGGCCATTATTAAATCCTCGAGCCTCAGAAGAATGGGGAAACCTGAGGAAGTGGCCCAAGCGGTGCTCTTTTTGGCCTCAGATCGTTCAAGTTATATCACCGGCCAAACCCTCATCGTCGATGGAGGAATCTTATAGGAAAATGAAGAGAGTGGTGGTGACAGGATTGGGTGTTTTTTGTTCGATAGGAAAAAATGTGGAGGAGTTTTTCCGATCCTTGAGAGAGGGCCGTTCCGGAATCGGTCCGATCACCCTCTTTGATCCCTCGAAATATCCTTCGAAGATTGGAGCCGAAGTGAGGGATTATTCCCCGGAAAGATATTTTGAAAAGAAGGAACTTCGGAGGCTTTCAAGGACGGATCAGATGGCCCTTATTGCGGCCGAAGAAGCAGTCCAATCCTCTAAAATTGAAACCTATAAGCCCGAAGAAGTAGGGGTCTCCCTGGGTGCGGGTGCTGGCGGAATGTTGGAAGCAGAAGGCTATCACCGGCAAGTCCTTCTCAAGGGAAAGTCCCGCCCTTCTTTGATTCTTCCTTTTATCCCAAGCTATACCACAGACCGAATCGCAGAACGATTTGGACTTTCGGGACCCAAAATGACCATTACGACTGCCTGCAGTTCATCGGCCACCGCCATTGGTTATGGGGCTGATCTGATTCGAAGGGGAAAATGCAAAGCCGTCTTATGTGGTGGAAGTGAGGCCCTCTGTGAGCTGACTTTCGGTGGATTTAATTCCCTTAAAGCCATGGATCCCTCTCCCTGTAAACCTTTCGATCGAAGGAGGGCTGGAATCTCATTGGGAGAGGGAGCAGCCATCTTGATCTTAGAAGAGGAGGAGGAAGCGATAAAAAGGGGGGCAAGGATTTATGCTGAATTTTTAGGCTATGGAATCGGAGGAGAGGCCTACCATATTACAGCACCGGAACCCAATGGATTCATTGAGGCTCAAATCATGAGGCAGGCCCTTAAAGGGGGAAGAGTATCTCCAGAACGGGTCGATTATATCAATGCCCATGGAACAGGAACCCCTCTGAATGATAAAGTTGAAAGCCTTGCTATTAAAAGAGTGTTTGGTGAAAGGGCTTACCAGATTCCTGTAAGTTCGATCAAATCGATGGTGGGTCATTGTCTGGGAGCGGCAGGGGCGATCGAGGCGGTCGCATCGATTCTTTCCATCTTTTATCAATTTATTCCACCCACCCTAAACTTCGAGCAGGGAGATGAAGCCTGTGATCTTGATTATGTTCCCCAAATGGCCCGAGAGCAAGAGGTCCGGGTGGTGCTTTCCAACTCCTTCGCCTTCGGAGGAAACTGTACCTCCCTTGCCTTCGGGAAGATAGATGAATCCTTTATTAGTTAAAAAACCTTCTTTTTGACAATCAAGGCTAATTTTTTTATAAAAGAGGAAAATACATACAAGGAGGTAAAAATCATGAAAAAATTTTTTTGGCTACTCTTTGTTATATTTATATTGATAGGGGCAATCTGGAGCAAGGCCGAGGTCACCTATCCAGAGAGGGCGATTGAAATCATTGTCCCATTTGGGGTCGGTGGAGGAAGTGATACCGCAGCGAGGGCTGTGGCTGAAGGACTGAAACCGTTGCTTCCCGTTCCTCTGGTGATTACCAATATGCCAGGAGGTGGAGCAACAAAGGGGATGCTCCATGTCGCCCAGCAACCCGCAGATGGTTATACCATTCTCGCGGTCACCACTTCCCACCTCATCGATGCAGTAAAGCCCAAAACCCGAGCCCATATTCTAAGAGACTTTGATCCTATCATGAGAATCCAATGGGACACCACCACCGTTTTTGTTTCTGGAGAGTCCAAATTTAAAACCCTTTCCGATCTGATTGAATATGGGAAGAAACATCCAAGGATGCTCAAATTTGCTGGTACCTCTCCTGGAGGGTGGTCTGAGATCCAAACCGTAGCCTTCTTTAAAAAAGTAGGGATAGAAGTCACCTTCGTTCCATTTGAGTCAGGAGCAGAAATCAAGGCTGCTATCCTTGGAGATCACATCCACGGAGCCATGGAGGAACTTGCCGAAACCTTGCCTCTCGTTAAGGCAGGAAAGTTGAGGGCTTTGGCAGTATTGATGGAAAAGAGGCATCCCGCTCTTCCCGATGTACCATGTACTCCAGAATTAGGAATCGATTATACCCATGGATTGATGAGGGCCTGGGCTGTTCGAAAAGGGACTCCTACGGATCGGATTAAATATCTTCACGATGTGATCAAGAAGGCCCTCGAATCCCCTGTCTATAAGAAGTTTGAACAGGATAACCATCTCTATGCCCGACCCGGTTACCTTGGCCCTGAAGAGACAAGGAAGTACTGGGAAGACCAGGTAAAATTTTTTACCGATGTATTAAGGGATCTGGGTTATATAAAGTAATCCGATCACTGGAGAGACATGAAAAGAACTCATTTAATTGCAAATGGAGTCGTATTTGTTTTTTTTCTTTTCATGCTGATCCACGCTTTTGGTTTGCATGAGATTAGACGTTTTGGTGAAGTGGGAAGTGGATTCTGGCCTTTAGTTGTCCTCTCTTCTGCGACCATTCTGAGTTTCATTTTATTGATTAGAGAATGGAGATCAAAAGGGGGAGAGAAGGAAGAACGGTCAGAGGGAAATGAAGGGGATTCTGGGGGGAACAGAATCAAGGTTTTTGGCAGCATCCTTTGTCTCCTTTTCTATGTCATAGGAATGCCCTTTGTTGGATTTATTCTTTCTACCTTCATTTTTATTTTATTCTTTATCTTTGTTCTCGGAGAGAGGAGAAAGTGGATCTTAGCGCTTTCTCCTCCTTTGGTGACAGGATTGATCGTCTTGGTTTTTGGAAAATTGATTTTGATGCCTCTTCCCAAAGGGGTGGGTATTTTTGCTGACTTCAGTCGTCTTTTTTACTAAGTCATTTTCATGATCGAACACTATCTCACTGCTTTTTCGACTATTTTTCTCCCACAAAACCTTTTGGCCATCTGTTTAGGTGGATTATGGGGCCTGATGGCAGGAGCTCTTCCAGGAATCAGCACCTCCATGGGAGTCGTCCTTCTTCTCCCTTTCACTTATGCCATGTCTCCCATTACAGCTTTTACGATCCTGGTAAGTGCCTATTGTGGAGGAATCACTGGAGGATCGATCACCTCTATCCTCTTCGGAATTCCTGGGGAACCTTCTTCTGTACCCACCGTCATCGAAGGGCATTCATTGGCTAAACAGGGGAGAGCCGCTTATGCCCTCTGGGTATTTCTCTTATGCTCCATTGGAGGAGGCCTCTTTAGTGTGTTTGTGATGATGGGAGCTACTCCCCTGATTGCAAACTTTGCCCTTCGATTTGGCCCTCCCGAATATTTCGCTCTCACCATTCTCGGTCTAAGCGTCGTTTCCGGACTTTCTGGAGGTTCCATTTTAAAAGGTGTGATCTCGGCTCTTTTTGGACTATTTTTAGCTATGGTTGGAACGGATGGAATTACGGGAGTGGAGAGATTTACCTTTGGAACAAGTCTCCTTCTCGGGGGAGTCAGTTTTGTCACGGCCATGGTTGGACTTCTTGCCGTTTCAGAGATATGGATCGAAGCCGAAGAACCCTTCAAAGAATATAAAGAGGCATCCGGTTATAAAGGGATGAGAAAAGAATTCCCAAAACTTTCGGATTTTAGAAAGAACCTCACCAATCTCATCCGTTCTCCCATCATCGGAACCATTGTAGGCGCCCTGCCCGGGGCAGGGGCCACCATTGCGGCCTTTCTTGCCTACGGGGAGGCTGCAAGAACCTCAAAAAATCCAGAGAAGTTTGGGAAAGGAGCAGTGGATGGTTTGATGGCCGCGGAATCCGCGAACAATGCTTCCACAGGAGGATCCATGACGATTCTCCTTTCCTTAGGGATCCCTGGCAGCAACACCACAGCCATGTTGATCGCCGCTTTTATGATCCACGGACTTCAACCTGGCCCTCTCCTTCTGAGTCAGAAGCCAGAGATCATTTATGGGATCTTTGTAGCCATGCTCATGGCCAATCTCTTTCTCCTTGGATTGACGATTATTGGAATTCGGCTCTTTCTTCAGTTGACCAGGCTTCCCTATTCTGTCTTCTCAGCAGCCATCCTCATTCTTTGTGTCATTGGGGCCTTCGGTTTGAACAATAATGTGGATGACCTTTATGTGATGTTTGCCTTTGGTCTCATCGGTTATTTTATGAGAAAACAGGGCTTCCCCATTGCACCCGCTGTTCTGGGTCTTGTTCTTGGAGACCTTGCGGAACTCTCCTTAAGAAGATCCCTTCTCCTTTCCCTGGGTAACCCGTTGATCCTTATTTCTCGCCCGATTAGTCTCATCCTGCTTTGTGGAGCCGTATTTTCCATCATTTATCCTCTCATTAAAAAACCAAAAGCATTGAAAGGGGTTTGATCCGATGGAGGGTCCCACACGAGCCCTGGCACGATTCTCCTCCAATCTTCGATTTGAAGATTTGGACCCAAATCTTATCGAAAGCTTTAAGAAATATCTTCTTGACGGGATCGGTTGCGGTATCTTTGGAAACAAGCAACCCTGGGTCCGAATCGTAAATCGGATGATTAAAGAAGAGAGAGGACGAAGAGAATCGACCCTCTGGCTGGAACGATTTAAAGGGCCGGCTCCTCAGGTCGCCCTTGGGTTAGGAGTCATGATTCATAGCTTCGATTTCGATGATTATCATAATGCTAAAATTCACCCCGGAGCCGTGGTCATTCCGGCGGTGATCTCCATAGGGGAAAGATTAAATGCCCCGGGAAGAAAAATCATCCAAGCGATGGTGGCAGGCTATGAGACCATGGTCAGGGTGGCTCTTGCTACAGGCCCCAATTCCTCCCGATTAAGAGGATGGCACCTGACCGGAACCACCGGGACATTTGGTTCTGCTGCAGCTTCAGGCAATCTTCTTGGACTGGATGAGGAAAAGATGACCAGTGCTCTGGGGCTAGCAGGCACTCAATCCTCAGGGCTTTGGGCTTTTAATGTGGATGGGGCCATGAGCAAACGATTTCATCCTGGAAGATCGAGCCAGAGTGGGATCATAGCAAGTCTTCTTGCTTCAAAAGGATTTAAGGGACCCTCTCAGATTCTGGAGGCTGAGGATGGAGGATTCTTTAAAGCAACCTCTGGCGAGGCCAATCCCTCACTCGTCTTTGAAGGTTTAGGAGAGAAGTTTTTTAGCCTTGAAACCAATATCAAACCCTATGCTTGTTGTGCAAGCATTCACTCCTCCATTGATGGAATTCTTAGCCTTAAGAAGACCTATGGCTTTACCCCTTCAGAAGTGGAGAAGATCAGAGTGGGCACAGCCCATGGAGTGATCCTTCAGTGTGGTTTTCCATACCAACCTAAAAGTGTCCTTCAGGCCCAGATGAGCCTTCCATACTGTATCGCTGTCTCCTTGCTTGAGGGGAAAGCCCTGATCGAACAATTTTCGGAAAAGAAGATCTCTGAACCAGAAATCTTACACCTTGCTAAGCGTGTTGAAGTTCACTTAGATCCCGAGATCGATAGGCTTTATCCAGAAAGATTTGCAAACAAGGTGGAAGTCACTTTAAATAACGGAAAGAGATTGGAGATCAAAGTCGAATCCCCGTTAGGTTCTTTTGAAAAACCAATGACTTTTGAAGAGGTCGCCCAGAAATTCAGAAGTTTAACCCAAGGTATAATCCCTCAGGAAAAATCTCAGGCAATCATTGAGAAAATCAAAAAAATAGATGAGATCAAAGAGACTCAAGAACTCACCAAACTTTTGACTTAAAAAGGGGCCTCCACGATGAGAAGGAAGACGGTGTTTCCGTGTACGATTATGAGAGGAGGGACAAGCAAAGGGGTTTTCCTTATGGAGCAGGATCTCCCTAAAGATCCTACGTTAAGGGATCGCATCATTTTAGCCATCTTTGGAAGTCCGGATATTCGGCAGATCGACGGTCTGGGGGGAGCAGATTCTCTGACCAGCAAACTGGCTATCATTTCTAAGGCGGATGATCCAAAGATGGATGTCTATTATACCTTCGGAGCCGTGGGCATTGATAAACCCTTTGTGGACTACTCCGCCAATTGCGGGAATATCAGCTCTGCGGTTGGCCCTTTTGCCATTGACAAAGGTCTGGTTCATGGAGAAGAGCCATTTACCCTTGTTAAAATCTTTAATACCAATACTCGAAAGATGATTCATGCCAGGGTCCCCGTAAAGAAGGGAAAAGTCGTAACGGATGGGGATTATGCCATTGATGGAGTTCCTGGGACAGGAGCAAGGATTGACCTCAGTTTTTTTGATCCCGCAGGAGTCACGACAGGGCGTCTTCTTCCAACAGGAAATGTCGTGGATCAGGTGACCCTTGAAACGGGTGAGAAGATTTCCCTTACCATTGTGGATGCAGGAAATCCTACCGCTTTCATTCCTGCAGAAGATCTGGGGCTTCGGGGTACGGAACTTCCGCCGGAGTTCGATCAAAACTTAGATAGGAGGGAAAGACTCGAAGCGATTAGGAAGAAGGTCGCTGAACGGATAGGGATCCCCTTTAATCCTTCCATTCCCAAAGTTGCCTTTGTGGCTCCTTGCCAGAGTTATGAAACGATAAATCGGACCGAAGTCAAGGCGGATGAGATCGATTTTGTGGCACGGGCGATGGCTATGGGAAAGATGCACAAGGTATTTCCTATTACGGGTGGAATTCCGGCAGCCATTGCCGCCGTGATTCCAGGATCGATCGTTAATGAAATAGTAGGTAAAAAAGAAGAAGGCTTCCTGAAGAGAAGATTCCATATTGGCCATCCTTCAGGGATTCTTGATGTGGAGGTAGAGGCAGAGATAAGGGGAAAGGAGATTCAGATCATTCAATGTACCATCGGAAGGACGGCCCGCAAGATTATGGAGGGACGAGTTTATATCTCAGAAAGGGTATATCACTCAGGTTAAGCCATCCTTGACTCTCCCCATTTATCTCTTTTATGAAAAAAGAAGATCAGGAGTTTAATGGAAGATGTCCGCTTATCCAGAGAGTATGCAGGCTTCCATTCGAAAGGTGGAGGAGACCAGGCTCTCTCGAGCGAAAGAAGAGTTTCCTAAACTTTCATTAAAAGAACGTCAAGAACTTCTCCAGCAATTTCATCCTGATTATCGGGAGGGGGGAAGAAGGGAGTTAAAGGTTGGAGTCAATAGGGGACAAAGGGTGCCCAATGAACTCGCCGATCTCTTCGAAGGGTTAAGCCTCATTCGCCCCCACGAGATAGATCTTCATCGAATCCAAAGGGAGGTCGATGTGTTGGTCATAGGGGGAGGAGGGGGAGGAGCCTCTGCAGCCCTCTTTGCTTCGGAGTGTGGTGCCCGAACACTTCTGACCACCAAGCTTCGATTTGGGGATTCCAATACCCTTATGGCCGAAGGCGGGATTCAGGCAGCCGTAGGCCCTTACGATTCTCCAGTTCTCCATTATCTCGATACGATGGGTGGCGGCGGATTTGAAAACCTCCCCAATCTTGTTTGGGCACTGGTGGAAGACGCCCCATTGATTCTTGAATGGCTTGCCCGCCTTGGGGTGATGTTTGACCGAAATGAGGATGGAGATCTTCTGGCCTCTTTTGCAGGAGGACAATGTCGAAGGAGAGTCCATTCTGCAGCCGATTATACAGGAATGGAGATAATGAGGGTGATGAGGGATGAGGTTTACAGCCGTGGAATAGAAGTGATTGAATTCTGTCCTGCGGTAGAATTACTTTTAGATGAAAAGGGAAGATGCGGAGGGGCCATCTTCATCCATCTCGATACGAAAGAACGTTTCGTTATTCGATCAAAGACAACCATTTTAGCCACAGGAGGAATTGGACGACTCCATATTCAGGGGTTTCCTACCACGAATCACTATGGGGCGACAGCCGATGGCTTGGTCATTGCCAATCGGGCAGGGGCAAAGATCATCTTCATGGATGCAATCCAGTTTCATCCCACAGGAACGGCCTACCCGGAGCAATTGGTAGGACTTTTGGTCTCGGAGGCCTTCCGGGGGTGGAGTGCCCAACTGGTCAATTGCGAGGGAAAGCGATTTATCAATGAGTTAGAGACGAGGGATGTTACGTCCTCAGCCACCATCAGGGAGGTAGTGGAGCGAAAGAAAGGAGTCTCTACCCCCACAGGGATGCAAGGAGTCTGGTTAGATACCCCTCTCGTGGAACTGAACAAGGGGAAGGGAACGATTCATCGAATCTTTCCTCATCTGTTTCACCGATTTCATACCTTTGGGATCGATATCACCAAAGAACCTATTCTTGTCTATCCCACCCAGCATTATCAGAATGGAGGGCTTCTTATCGATGAGAACGGAGAGACGACGGTCCCAAATCTCTTTGCTGCTGGAGAGGTTTCGGGAGGAGTTCATGGAAGGAATCGGTTGGGTGGAAACTCTCTTCTCGATATCTTTGTTTTTGGTCGCCGGGCAGGAATTCTTGCAGCCGAGCGATCCAAGGAGACAAAGGTGGGAAAGCTTTCGTTAAACCATATCATCGAATATGAAAGAGAACTGCAGAGAGAAGGGATTTTAAAAAAAGAGATCAAATCTCCGATCCTTCTCCCGGATTATCGATATGAAAGAGCGCTTCCCCAAACCCACCAGTAAGAAGAACCTATGGAGAGAAAAGAGAGGAGATTGATCCCTATCCATATCTTTGGGAAACGGTACGAGGTTCCTGAGGGACTGACGATTCAGAAAGCCATGGAATATTCGGGTTATCAATTCATTCGTTCCTGCGGATGTCGAGGAGGAATCTGCGGGGCATGCCTTACGGAATACCGAACTCCCAAGGATTACAAAATCAAAATGGTTCTGGCCTGTCAATCCTTAGTAGAACCGGAGATGCAGATTACCCAGTCCCCCTTTATCCCGATGAACCGGGCTCGATACGAACTTGAAAAACTCCGAGCTCAATCCGATATTTTAGGGAGGATTTATCCAGAGATCTTCCGTTGTCTTCAATGTAATACCTGCACCCGGGTCTGCCCCATGGAGATTCCCGTGATGGAATATATCGCCTGTGCGATAAGAGGAGAGATTGAAAGGGTGGCTCACCTCTCCTTTCCCTGTGTGATGTGTGGAGCCTGCGCCTCGAAGTGTCCTGCCGAGATCTCTCAACCCCATGTTGCCCTTTTAGCCAGGCGAATCTATGGAAGGCACATGCTTACCCTCCCCCAGCGTCTTTATCAGAGAATGGAGGAGATCAAGCAGGGAAAGTATGAATGGGTCCTTGAAAGGTTGGTCCAGCTTCCTACCTCTAAACTAATAGAACTCTACACCCAGAGGGAACAGGAACCTCAGGAGAGTAACCATTGGGTTCCGAAGGAGATCGATTTCCCGGAGAATCGTTTGAGGGAGGAGAGAGAATAATGGGAGAGAATCTATTTGAGAAGATCGTCCGGTCCCATCTCATCGAAGGAAAGCTTCAGCCTGGAGAAATGATAGCCCTTTCCGTAGATCAAACCCTTTTTCATGATGCAACCGGAACGATGGCTGCTCTCCAATTCGAAGCCCTCTCTATCCCTCGAGTCAAGACGAGATTGTCCGTAGCCTATATCGATCATAATACCCTTCAGATTGGATTTGAGAATGCCGATGATCATCTCTTTCTTCAGAGTTTTTCTGCAAAATATGGGCTCTATTTCTCAAGGCCTGGCAATGGAATCTGCCATCAGGTTCATCTGGAGAGGTTTTCGGTACCAGGCCAGTTTCTATTGGGTGCAGACAGCCACACCCCCACTTGTGGGGGAATGGGAATGCTTGCCATAGGGGCGGGGGGATTGGATGTAGCCTTAGCCATGGCAGGAGAACCTTTCTATTTGAAGGTCCCAAAAGTGGTTTTGGTGAAACTGATGGGGCAACTCTCTCCGTGGGTGAGTGCCAAGGATGTGATTCTCGAAATGTTAAGAAGACTCACTGTAAAAGGAGGGGTGGGAAAGATATTTGAATATGGAGGGCCGGGAGTGCGAAGCCTCACCGTCCCTGAGAGGGCTACCATCACCAATATGGGAGCAGAATTGGGAGCGACCACCTCCATTTTCCCAAGTGATGAGATGACCCTTGCCTTTCTCAAGGCTCAGAGAAGAGAGAAAGATTGGGTTCCCCTAAGTCCAGATCCCGATGCCCATTATGATGAAGAGATCGAGATAGATTTAGGAGCTCTTGAACCGATGGTAGCTTGTCCCCATAGTCCTGATCGTGTTTTCCCGGTCAAAGCATTGGAAGGACTCAAAGTAGATCAGGTAGCCATAGGAAGTTGTACGAACTCCTCTTATAAAGACCTGATGACAGTGGCTTCCATTCTTAAGGGAAAGACGATCCCTCTTCATGTCAGTCTTGTCATCTCTCCTGGCTCGAGGCAGGTTCTAAAGATGCTGGCTTCCAACGGGGCCCTGGGGGATTTAATCGAATCCGGGGCAAGGATTCTCGAGAGTGTATGTGGTCCTTGTATTGGGATGGGTCAGGCTCCTAAAACGAACGGAGTATCCCTTCGAACTTTCAATCGAAATTTTAAGGGACGATCGGGAACAGAAACGGCTGAGGTCTACCTTGTCAGTCCCGAGGTCGCGGCAGCCTCTGCCCTCCGGGGAGTCCTGACAGACCCGAGAAGCCTTGGTGCTCCTCCGGCCATCGAACTTCCTCTGTCATTTCCAATGGAAGACAATATGATTCAGCCCCCTCTTCCTCCTCAGGAGGCGGAGAAGGTTCAGCTCATTCGAGGCCCTAATATCAAACCTCTCCCTACAAAGGACCCTCTTCCTCCGACCCTCTCGGGTATCGTTCTTCTTAAGACATCAGACAATATTACTACGGATGATATCCTTCCCGGAGGAGCAAAGGTTCTTCCCTTAAGATCTAATATCCCGGCCATCGCGGAATATACTTTTGAAAGGATGGATCCTTCCTTTGTAAAGAGAGCCAAGGAATTTAAAGGGGGATTTATAGTCGGTGCAAACAATTACGGTCAAGGTTCGAGTCGTGAACACGCCGCTCTTGCCCCCATGTTTTTAGGAGTCAAGGCCGTGATCGCCAAATCCTTTGCAAGGATTCACTTAGCCAATCTTATCAACTTTGGGATCCTCCCTCTCCTTTTCAAAAAGGAGGAGGATTACGAGGCTCTCTCTCAAGGGGATGAGATTGAAGTGGAGGTGGGCGATCTCACAGGCAATGAGCTCCTCCTTACCAATAAGACCAATGGAAAAAGAATCCTTCTCTCCGTTCCTCTAAACGAAAGGGAAAGAAAGATTGTGAGGGTGGGAGGGACTCTTGCCTTTGTCAGGGAAAAGAGAAGGCAGTAAAGGAGAAGACTATGGACGAACTCATCGAGATTCAAGAAGATGGGACTCTTTCCGTCCCAGAACATCCTGTGATTCCTTTTATCGAAGGGGATGGAGTAGGCCCGGATATCTGGAGGGCCTCTGTCCGGGTGTTTGACGCAGCAGTAGAAAAATGCTACGGAGGACGGAGAAAGGTTGATTGGGTAGAGGTTTATGCAGGGGAAAAAGCCTTTCGAATGAAAGGGGATTGGGCTCCCGAAGAAACGATCGAAGCCATCCGAAAATATAAAGTGGGGATTAAAGGACCTTTGACCACCCCTGTGGGAGAAGGGATTCGAAGTATCAATGTCCTGTTAAGGCAGAGGCTCGATCTTTATGCCTGTATCCGTCCTGTAAAATATATTTCGGGGACTCCCAGCCCTCTAAAACATCCTGAGAAAGTGGATATGGTGGTTTTCAGAGAGAATACCGAGGATGTCTATGCAGGGATCGAGTGGCAGGCCGAGAGCCCTGAGGCCCTTCGAGTTAGGGAATTTCTTGACAAAGAGATGGGGAGGAAGATTCGAGAGGATTCAGGGATTGGAATCAAACCCATCAGTCGTTTCGGGACCAAGCGGCTCGTTCGGAAAGCTATCCAATATGCCCTCGAACAGGGCCGAAAAAGTGTCACCCTTGTTCATAAAGGAAACATCATGAAGTTCACGGAAGGGGCCTTTCAGAAATGGGGATATGAATTAGCCAGAGAGGAGTTTCAAGATCGAGTGATTTTGGAAAGGGAATTCCTGGGTCAGAAGATGAAGCATCTTCCCGAGGGAAAGATCATTCTGAAGGATCGAATTGCTGATGCGATGTTTCAGCAGATTCTTTTAAGGCCCGAGGAGTATGACGTTCTGGCCATGCCCAATCTGAACGGGGATTATATGTCCGATGCACTGGCAGCTCAGGTGGGAGGGCTCGGAATGGCCCCGGGAGCCAACATCGGGGATCGAGCGGCTGTCTTTGAGGCGACCCATGGTTCGGCTCCTAAATATGCCAATCAGGATGTGATTAATCCGGGGTCCCTTCTTCTTTCCGGAGCAATGATGTTTGAGTTTATGGGATGGAAGGAGGTTGGGGAAAGGATCAAGAGGGCTTTGGAAAAGACAATCTCCCAGAAGATAGTGACCTACGATTTGGCACGCCAGATGAAAGGGGCAAAGAAAGTGAAGTGTTCTGAATTTGCCTCTGCGATCATCGAAAATCTTTGACAAACCCTTTTGGGTTCATTTATAAATAGTTCAGAAATTTAAAAAAACGAGAAAGTTTAATGCCCTCAGAGAAGGTCGAGCCGAAGAAAAAGAAGGAGGTCCCGAGGATTGATATTTATCGGGCGTGGTGCAAGGCCTGTGGGATCTGTGTCGCTTTCTGTCCCACCGGGGTCTTAGAGATGGATGAAACGGGATCTCCTTTTGTGAAGGAGATTGAGAAGTGTATCAATTGTGGGTGGTGTGAGATCCGTTGTCCGGATTTTGCGATTACTGTGAGGGTGGGTTTAAAGGAGAAAAAGAGGGTCGAAGTCAAACATGGAGAAGAAGAAAGGGAACCAAAGGAAGAAGAAGTCCTCCCGGAGAGAGTTGCTGCTCCAGGGAAATGAAGCCGTTGCAGAGGGGGCGCTGAGAGCAGGCTGTCGTTTCTTTGCGGGCTATCCCATTACCCCTGCCACAGAGATCTCGGAGGTCTTATCGGTCAGGCTTCCTCAGGTGGATGGGACGTTTATTCAGATGGAGGACGAGATTGCAAGCCTTGGGGCAGTGATTGGGGCTTCTCTGGCCGGGGTGAAGGCTATGACGGCGACCAGTGGGCCGGGGTTCTCTTTAATGCAGGAGAACCTTGGATTTGCCATTATTGCGGAGATCCCTTGTGTCATTGTGAATGTGATGAGAGGGGGGCCGAGTACAGGGCTTCCGACGTTTCCTGCCCAGGGAGATGTGATGCAGGCCCGATGGGGGACCCATGGGGATCATCCCATTATTGTCCTTTCCGCCTCCACGGTGCGGGAATGTTATGATATGACGATTCGAGCCTTTAATCTCTCTGAGCGGTTTCGGATTCCTGTCATTCTTTTGATTGACGAGGTGGTCGCTCACATGCGAGAGAAGGTTGTCTTTTTTGAAGACGAGAAGATAGAAATTTTTAATCGGGTCAAACCCACGATGCCTCCTGAGTGGTATATCCCTTATGAGGACACTCCCAGTGGAGTTCCACCCATGGCCAATTTTGGGGAGGGTTATCGGTACCATGTCACAGGGCTTACCCATGACATTCGGGGTTTTCCGACCTCAAGACCTGATGAGATCGGTCCCTTTATTGCGAGACTTCATCGAAAGATCAGTTCCCATTTTTCTGAGATTCAGATGGCTGAGTTCTTTCTTACGGAGGACGCAGAAATTACGATCATTGCCTATGGGTGTGTGGCTCGATCTGCGAAGCGAGCGGTCATTGAGGCAAGGGAGAGGGGCCATAAGGTAGGTCTCCTTAAGCTTATGACTCTTTGGCCCTTTATGAGGAATGCGATCGAGAAGGTGCTTCAGACTTCTAAGGTTCTTTTGGTTCCTGAGATGAATATGGGGCAGATCTCCCGGGAGGTCAAGAGGGTCAATCAGGGGGTGGCCAAGGTCTTGACCCTCAACAAAGTGGACGGAACGATCATCACCCCTTCGGAGATTTTGAGTCGTATGGAGGAGGCTCTCTGATGCCCGAGGTTACGAAACTGATCCATCATTATCTTCGTCACGACAAAAAGTTTCCTCATGTATGGTGTCCTGGTTGCGGGATCGGGATTATGTTAGGGGCTTTGATTCGGGCTATTGATCGGATTGGTTATGAGAAGGACGAGGTCGTGTTGGTTTCGGGGATTGGTTGTTCGGGGAGGCTTCCGGTCTATGTCGATTTTAATACCCTTCATACGACCCATGGACGGGCTTTGACTTTTGCGACAGGGATTAAATTGGCCAAGCCTCAGTTGAAGGTCATCGTGATTATGGGGGATGGGGATGCGGTAGCGATAGGAGGGAATCATTTTATTCATGCAGCACGAAGAAACATTGATGTGACGGCGATCATTCTCAACAATAATATCTATGGGATGACAGGGGGTCAGAGTTCTCCTACGACCCCTTATGGGATGAAGTCGACCACCACGGTCTACTCCAATATCGAACATGCCTTCAAGATCTCCGAGCTTGCTGTGACTGCGGGCGCGGTCTTTGTGGGAAGGGGAACGGTCTATCATGCCAAACTTTTAGATAGCTTGATGGAGAAGGCCTTCTTGAAACAGGGTTTTTCAGTAGTGGAGGTCATTTCCCATTGTCATACTCAGTATGGAAGGCAGAATCGTCTGGGTTCGGCTGTGGAGATGATGAAGTGGCAGAGGGATAATGCGATTCCGGTGGAGAAAGCCTTGAAGATGAAGCCTGAGGAGCTGGAGGGGAAGATTCTGATCGGGGTATTGGTCGATCGGGATTTGCCCATCTACCAGGTGGAGTATGAGAAGATTCGGGAGCGGGCGAAGGCTTCCGCAGAACGAGGATAGGCGGGGAAGAGTCAAAGGTGGCTTCAAGGTATGAGATCCGGTTGGGAGGATCTGGAGGACAGGGAATCATCCTGATGGGGATTATTCTGGCTGAGGCCATTGGGATTTACGATGGGAAGTGGGTGGTCCAGACCCAGAGTTATGGGCCTGAGGCAAGGGGAGGTTCCAGTAAATCCGAGGTGATCGTTAGTGAGGAAGAGATAGACTATCCAAAGGCCATGAGGCCGGACCTTCTCTTGGCGATGAACCAGAAGTCCTGTGACGAGTTCTACCCTGATCTCAAGCCTGATGGGGTTCTGATTGTGGACTCTACCTTTGTAACCCAGGTTCCAACCCCCCGGGCTTATCAGATCCCTTTTACTCGGATTGCTCGAGAGAGATTTAAAAGGGAAGTGGTGGCCAATATCATTCTCTTAGGGGCCCTGTCTCAGTTGAGCCCGATTGTGAGCGCGAAGGCGATTGAGGAGGCTGTGTTGAAGCGGGTCCCTAAAGGGACGGAGAAATTGAATCGAGAGGCCTTAAAAGCCGGGATTGCCGCGGCGAGAAAAGCTAAAAGAGAGATGGCCAAGATAGAGATTCCTTCCGAGAATCCCAAGGAAGACCTCTTTGATTCCTACTGAAGTAGCCATCTCTAACCTATAAGATGGGAAGGAATCCTCTGTTCTATTCCATTACCAAAAAGATTGCCCATCTCGTATTTTCTCTCCTCTATCGAATTAAGATTCACGGATCTTTTATTCTTCCTAAAGAAGGACCCCTTATTATTCTTCCTAAACATCAGTACTGGACGGATATCCCGATTATAAGCCTCGCCTTCAAACCCCTTCTTTATTTCGTTGCCAAAAAGGAACTCTTCCATTATCCCATCGTCCGAAAGTATCTCTCTCTTCTGGGCGGAATTCCTGTGGATCGTCAAAAGACCCTCCGCACCTTGGATTCCTTCAGGTATCTTGTAGCCTTGTTGAAATCGGGTGAAAAAATCGTTATCTTTCCTGAGGGAACCTATTACCGAGAGGGAGTCGGTCCAGGGAAGAGCCGGCTTCTTCAGATGATTTTAAAGATCCAGGAAGAATTGGATCAAAAGATTCCTTTCTTGCCCGTTGGGATTCGCTATGGGGAAAGAAGGGGATGGCGAAGAGAGGTGGAAGTTCATATCGGTTGCCCCCTTTACTGGAAAGGAGAAAGGAATGCCTCCGCCCTCACCCATCAAGTGATGGAAGAGATTAGTCGTTTATCTAAGATGCCGAGACTTCGTTAAAAAGGAGAAGGAAAAAATGCCAAGGAGAGAAAGAGATCGAGAACTAGCAAGAAGAAGAAAAAGGAGGGAGAAGAGAAAGAAACTTCGTGCTAAGGGACTCTTACCCCCTTCCACTTCCACTCAAGAGGTGAAAGGAGGAGTGGAGAAAAAACCGGAAAAGGCTTTGGAGGAAACACCCCCGAAAGGTCCTAAGGTGGAGGGGGAACCCCTGTCGTCCGAAGGCTGATGGATTCCGGCGGAATAGAGGAACGGGGTTCATTTGGACTTCTTCGGAACAAAGTACCACGTCCCCTTCTTCATCTGCTCGATCTCCCGCACTAATTGGGTAAAATCTTCTTTTCGATTCACGAAATCAATCTCACTGGTATCGATGACCAGAAGGGGAGATCGATCGTAATGGAAGAAATAGTAATTATAGGCTTCCACTAATTCCTGAAGATAGTTCAGGTCGATCTCTTTCTCGTAAGGGATATTTCGAGTTTTAATTCGGTGAAGAAGAACCTCGGCTTTGGCTTGAAGAAAGACGACCAGATCAGGTGTTGGAATCTGGTCACGGAGAAGATCGTAGAGTTGTTCGTATAAAGCTAACTCATCGTTGCTTAAATTGAGGGAGGCAAAGATTCGGTCTTTTGCAAAAAGATAATCACTCAGGGTGACCTGATTGAAAAGATCGAGCTGGGCAATCTCCTTCTGCTGCTGAAAACGGCTGAGAAGAAAGAAGACCTGGGTTTGAAAGGCATACGATTTACGATCCCGATAGAATTGGGGGAGAAAAGGGTTCTCCTCAGGTTTTTCCAGAATTAATCTCGCCTTTAATTCTTTGGCCAATAGGGTGGCAAGGCTCGTCTTACCCACCCCAATGGGGCCTTCGATAGCGATATATCGAAACATTGTCCTCCCTGGGCAACCCCTGACCCCTAAAGGCGATTCATTTGGGATTAAGGCATGGTAAATTTTTTCCCTGGAAGCCTGATGGTCATGACCGGATAAGGAGAGTTTCGGACCACTTTTTCAGCCGTGCTCCCAAAAAGGATGTAGTCCAATCCGGTCCTTCCATGAGTTCCCATGACGATCAGGTCGGCTTTCTCTTTTTTTGCCGTCTGAATAATTTCGTAAAAGGCCTCTCCTTGTTTGATGACCACCCCATAATCCTTAAATCTTCCCATCTTACTTAAATAATGGGTTTTAAATTGGTCCTCCAATTCTTTTCTTTGAGAGACCCTCAATTCCTCTAACTTTTCAGGAGAAAGATAGATGGAGAGAAGTTCGGGGTGGGCAGGTTCTGGAATGACATGGAGGAGGAGAAGTTTGGATTTGTAGGTTTTAGCTAAGTCAAGGGCATAAGAAAAAGCGTGGTGGGAATTTTCAGAAAAATCGGTACAAAAAAGGATTTTTTTAAACATCTAACGGAACCTCCTTCCTTTTTGGACTTGACAGTCCTGAATTTCGGATTTATGTTGTTTTCATATTTACCATAACTTCTTTTTCTTTGCCACAAAAATCTAAGTCTAAAGGAGAAAATCGTGTTAAGGAATAAACAGGTTGGATTTTTAGGGGCAGGCAATATGGGAGAGGCTTTGATCCATGGACTCCTTCATGGCCATCTCTGTAAGCCGGAGCAGATTTTCTGTTCAGATGTGAGAGCAGAACGACTAAAGATCATCCGAGAAAAATATGGGGTCCGAGGAACGATCCATAATACGGAAGTCGTGAAACAATCGGATATTATTATTCTGGCGGTCAAGCCCCAGATTATGAAACCCGTGATCGAGGAGGTGGCCAAATATTTCGATTTTAATAAATTGATTATTTCGATTGCTGCTGGGGTTCCCCTGGATGCCATCGAGTCCTGTGCAAGAAAAGATCTTAAACTCATTCGCGTGATGTCGAACATCTGTGTTTCGGTTCGAGAAGGAATTTCTGCTATTTCAGCCGGAAGACATGCCCAAAAGGAAGATTTGATGGTGGCCAAGACGATCTTTGATTCCGTGGGAAAATCCATATTTCTCGAAGAGTCACTCCTCGATGCCGTGACAGGCCTAAGTGGCAGTGGCCCTGCCTATATCTTTCTGATCGTGGATGCCCTAGCCGATGCGGGCGTAAAAGTGGGCCTTTCTCGAGATGATGCCCTCCTTCTGGCCTCCCAAACGGTTCTGGGAGCAGCCAAGATGCTCATCGAAACAGGGGAACATCCTGGAAAACTGAAGGACATGGTGACCTCCCCTGGAGGAACAGCGATTGCTGGTCTCCATACCTTGGAGCAGGGGGGGGTGAGAACCACCCTGATCAATGCCGTAGAGGTGGCGACTCAACGATCCAGGGATCTTGGAGAGATGATGAAGAATAATCTTAAAGGTAGTTAGGAAAGAGCCTTTAGAAATGAGCGACTCTTTGATGGAAGGAAAAAATGGTTTTCTCAGTCTCTTCAGAGACCTTTGATCTCATGATCATCGGGGGAGGAGTGATCGGTTCCAGCATTGCCTATCATCTGGCAAACGATGGTTTTGACGGACGAATTGTGGTCTTCGAAAAAGATCCTACTTATGAGAAGGCTTCAACTGTCCTCAGTGTAGGAGGAATCCGACGCCAGTTTAGCACAGAGGTAAATATTCGAATCTGCCAATACAGCCTCTCCTTTTACAAAGAGTTTGGTGAGCGAATGGAGATAGATGGGGAAAGGCCAGAGATCGATTTTAAACCCAGGGGATATCTCTTCTTAGGAAATGAAAGAAACTGGCCTCTCCTGGTGAAACACCAGGCTTTCCAGAGGGCCCTGGGTGTAGAGACCCAGCTTCTCGATATAGAGGAGACCCTTAGACTCATTCCTGATTTATATACGGAGGACTTAGTGGGTTCATCTTTTTCTCCAGGGGATGGGTATATGGATCCTCACAGTACCCTCCAGGGATTTATAAAAAAGGCAAAACACCTCGGAGTTCGTTATCTTTACCAGGAGGTGATAGAGATTCTTAGAAAAGGGAATCGTCTCGAAGGGGTGAAGACAAAAGATGGAACCAGATACTCCTCTTCCTTAATCGTCAATGCCGCCGGTCCTTATGCAGGTGAGGTGGGAAAGATGGCGGGGGTGGGGATTCCAGTCGTTCCTGTGCGGAGGATGGTTTACCTGGTTCGACCTCCAAGGCTTTTTGACTATGACCTTCCTCTGACCATCGATCCTTCAGGGGTCTATTTCCTTCACGAAACAGGACGACAGATCCTTACCGGAAAATCCAGGAAAGAGGAACCTGTGGGTTTCAATTTTTCTTGGGATCGTCAGTATTTTCAAGAGGAGATATGGTCCTCTCTCGCCCATCGCATTCCCCTCCTGAACGAGTTAAAACTGATCCGTGGCTGGGCAGGACTCTACGAGGTCAATCAATGGGACTTTAATGGAATCATTGGAAGGCATCCAGAGATTTCAGGATTCTTCATGGCTGTGGGTTTCAGCGGTCATGGATTTCAACAGGCCCCTGCAGTGGGGAAGGCCCTTTCAGAACTGATTCGTCTGGGAAGATACGAGACCGTGGATGTAAGCCCCTTGGGCTACGAACGAATCCTTGAAGGGAAGAAAGTTCTGGAGGAAGAAGTGATTTAGAGAAGGAACGAAAGCCGGCAGATGAGGTTAGAGAGAGATGCTTATTTTGAATAAAAAGGATTTAGAAGAATTGCTGACGATGAAGGAAGTCATCGAGGCCTTAGAGAAGGGCTTTCGAGAAGTGAAAGAAGGGCGATCCGTCGTTCCAGTGAGGTTTCGTCTCGAGATAAAAGAATGGGAAGGAGAATTCCTCTTCATGCCTGCCTATCTTTCGGGCTTGAAACAGGGTGGGACGAAGATGGTCTCCGTCTTTCCTAAAAACCCCTCCATCGGGAAACCTACTATTTATGCCACTTATTTGTTAAACGACCCTTCTTCCGGAGAGCTCCTTGCCCTTCTTGAAGGGGCTACCCTTACGGGTCTTCGAACCGGAGGAGCCTCTGGGCTTGCCACCCGATATTTGGCAAGAGAGGATGCAAAAACCCTGGGGGTTATCGGAACAGGATATCAGGCCTTCTTCCAGGTGCGAGCCATTCAGGCAGTAAGATCAATCGAAGAGGTCTGGGCTTATGATATCGACCCAGAAAGACTCAAAGAGTTCTGCAAGAAGGTATCTCCCTTTGCTAAGACCCATCCTGCCTCTAATCCCTCTGAGGTCGTAAGGCAAAGCGATATTCTCATCACCTCCACCACCTCCAGTCACCCTGTCTTTTCGGGTCGAGATCTTAAACCTGGAACCCATTTGAATGCTATTGGCGCCTTTCGCCCGAATATGAGAGAGACCGATGATGAAACCATTTTACGCTCCAAAATTATCGTCGATACCTTTGAGGGTTGTCTCAGGGAGGCAGGTGATCTTCTCATTCCAATGGCTGAAGGAAAATTAAGAAGGGAATCCATCTATGGGGATCTCGGGGACCTGGTGACAGGAAAGAAGAGAGGAAGAGAATCCCGAGAGGAGATTACCCTTTTTAAGTCCGTCGGATTTGCTATGGAGGATGTGGTCGTGGCCCACTATGCCTATGAAAAAGCGATCCGAGAGGGTAGAGGTCAGCGAATCGAAATGATGGAGGTCAAACAATGAAAGGATATACCGGAAAATTATTAAGGGTGAATCTTTCAGATGGAAAGATTTCTAAGGAAGAGATTTCGGAGTCGATGCAAAGAGATTTTTTGGGAGGTCGGGGATTTGCTGTAAAACTCTTATGGGACGAAGTCAAAAGAGTAGATCCTCTTTCAGAGAGGAATAAGATTGTCTTTTCTACTGGACCTTTGAGTGGGCAACTTCTTCCCAGTTCAGGAAAGATGGTGGTGGCCTCCAAGAGTCCTTTGACAGGGGGCTATGGAGACGGAAATATAGGGACGATGGCTTCGGTCCATTTACGAAAGGCGGGCTACGATGTATTGATCGTTGAAGGAAAATCAGAAAACCCCTGCTACCTCCTCATTGAGGATGAAAAAATAAACATTTTAGACGCTTCTGAATTATGGGGGAAGAATACATTCGAATCTCAGGACCTCCTTGAGAAGAGACATGGAAAGAACTCCGGGATTCTTTTGATCGGTCCTTCGGGAGAGAATTTGATTCGGATTTCTACCGTCCTTTCTCAAAGAGGAAGAGCCGGTGGTCGCCCTGGAATGGGGGCCGTGATGGGATCCAAGAATCTTAAGGCCATCGTCATTCGAGGGACCGGAACGATTTCCAACTTCGATGATGAAAAACTGAAGGAATATGCGAAAAAGGCCTACGAAGAGATTAAAGGGAAAGAGGCCTATCCCTTCTGGATGAGACAAGGGACGATGCAGGTCTTCGAATGGTGCAATGAGAACCATTGTCTACCGACCTATAATTTTAGAGAAGGGGTTTTTGAGTTCTCAAAAGAGATGGATGGATATGTTCTCGAGAGGATGGCGGTGGATCGAAAGGGTTGTCCGATGTGTAATATGCAATGTGGTCATATCGTTAAAGACATAAAGGGTGAGAGGGCTGAACTCGACTATGAAAATGTGGGAATGCTTGGGCCCAATCTCGGGATGAAAACACTTGCCGAGGTGGCCCTATTAAACCGAATGGCCGATGAGTGGGGATTGGACACCATTTCCCTTGGCAGTTGCATGGGCTTTCTCATGGAGGCCTCTGAAAAAGGATTGATCCCAGAGAAAATTGGATGGGGAGATTTCGACCGGGCCCAGAGACTCATCCAAGAGATTGGAAGGGGAGAAGGGATAGGAGCTTTGGTCACAGAGGGAGTCAAATCGGCTTCGGAAAAAATTGGAAAGGATTCTCATCGATGGGCCATGCATGTGAAGGGGTTAGAGATTTCGGCCTACAACTGCCATGGCTGTCCGGGGATGGCCCTCTCTTACGGCACCTCTCCCATTGGAGCGAGTCACAAAGATGCCTGGGTCATTGCCTGGGAAGTCTCCACCGATCGTTTCTCCTATAGTATGGAGAAGGTCGAAAAAATAGTGGAATTTCAGCGAATCCGAGGAGGCTTTTTTGAATCGGCCTCGGTCTGCCGACTCCCATGGGTGGAGGTAAATTTTGGATTGGATTGGTATCCAAAATTTCTTGAGGCCATTACGGGCCATAAGAGAGACTGGGAAGAGCTTTACCAGATTGGAGACCGAATCTATACCTTCATTCGTGCCTTCTGGAAAAGAGAGATTCCATCCTTTGGTCGAGCCTGGGATTATCCTCCTCCGCGATGGTTTGAAGAGGCTCCTTCTCAAGGAAAATTGAAAGGAATTAAAGTCGATAAAGAAAAGTATGATCAGATGCTCTCCTGGTACTATGAAATTCGAGGATGGGATCAGAATGGAATCCCTTCAAAAGAAACGCTCCATCGTTTGGGACTTTCGGAGGTAACCAAGGAGATTTCCCTCTAAATGGTCGAGATAAAATTCTTGGGTTATCTTACAGACCTTGCAGGAACTCGAAAAAAGGAGGTTTTCATAGAATCTCCAAGGCCATTGAGAGAAATTTTACCTCCCTCCTTTCCAGAAAAGAATCTCATTATTTTGATCGATGGGAAGCCTGGAGATTTGGAGACGCTTGTCTCTCCTGGTCAATCCGTCATTCTCATGCCTATCCTCTCTGGAGGATAAAGAGGGACCCCCTTCCCTCAGAGGATAAAAGAAAGAAGGTGATCTTGCGATGGAAGGAAGAGAAATCTATGAGAGTAAAGGTTTTGAGAAATCCCTCCAGGAGAAGATCAAACGTTTTGAGAAGATCATTGAGATGGGGGATGATGGCATTATCGTGTTTGATGAGAACTATCGGATCGAGTTTGCTAATAACTTGGCCTCTGAATTGACGGGTTATCCCAAAGAGAAATTATTAGGGATGGACTTCAGGACACTTCTCAACGATCGAGATATCGAGTATTTAAAACAGATGCATTCAGAAGTAGGAGCGGATGAAAGCAAACGGGTCTGTACGGAGATGTTGGTGGTCACAGGAAAGGGAGAGTTACGGGAGGCAGAGGTCTGTATCACCGTTTCAAAAACAGACGAGGGGGGAGTGACCACGTATGCCTATCTTCGGGATATGACCGAGCGAAAGAGAATGGAGAGGCAACTGCGTGAGGCGAACAAACGATTCGAGAAGATCGCTGAAATGGGAGAGGATGGCATCCTTGTCTTCGATGAGGACTCCAGAATTGAGTTTGCCAACCAGAAGGCAGCCGAAATTCTGGGACTCCCAAAAGAAGAAATTTTAGGCAAAGAGTTTTTTTCTTTAATTGGGAAAAAAGATGAGGAATTTCTTGAGGAGATGGTGATTCGAGGAGAAGGATTGGCTCAGAAGGTCTGCACAGAGATGGCCATCCAGAACCTTCAGGGCCAACTAAAGGAGACCGAAATCTGCATCGCTCCAACCCGATCCGAAGAAGGAAGGATTAAGACCTATGCCTATCTTCGAGACATCACCGAGCGAAAGCGATTCGAAAGAGAGTTGAGAGAATCAGAAGAAAAGTATCGAAACCTTTTTGAGAGGGTTCGGCATGGTCTCTTTATCAGCACCCGAGAAGGGCGGTTCTTGGACTGCAATCAGGCCTTGGTGGAAATGGCTGGATATGATAGCAAGGAGGAGTTTTTAAAGATCGATATTCCTAAAGACCTGTACGTGAATAAAGAGGATCGAAAGAAATTTCAGGATCTGATCGAGAAACAAGGATTTGTTAAGGACCTGGAGGTCGAATTTAAGAAAAAGAATGGGGAAAGAATTACGGTTCTATTGACTGCACATGCGAAGAAGGATGAAAAGGGAGAAATCATTGGTTACGAAGGACTCAACATTGATATTTCCCAGCGAAAGAGGATGGAGAGAGAGCTAAGAGAAGCCAATGAATTCTTAATGAACCTTATCGAAAGTTCCGTCGATGGGATCATTGCAGCCGATATGAAAGGGAATATTATCATCTTCAATAAAGGAGCCGAGGTTCTCACGGGATATAAGGCTGAGGAGGTCATTGGAAAGATTCATATTACCCAGATTTATCCTCCAGGGATTGCCAAGGAAGTGATGAGGAGACTCCGGAGTCCTGAATTTGGAGGAGTGGGCAAGCTCCTTCCCACCCAATTCAATGTCGTCAACCGATTCGGAGAAGAAATCCCCATCCAACTCTCCGCTTCACTGATCTACGATGCAGCAGGGAAAGAAATCGCCAGCGTGGGGATTTTTACGGACCTGAGACCACGGATCAAGATGGAACAGGAGATACGGGAGATTCAGCAGGCCCTCCTTCAATCGGAGAAACTGGCTGCCATGGGAAGATTAACCTCCCAGATTGCCCATGAATTGAATAACCCCATCTATGGGATCATGAATACCCTGGAACTCCTAAAAACGGAGATCCCCCCGGAAAGTAAAAGACGAAGAATCCTGGAACTTTCGCTCTCTGAAACCCACCGACTTGCAGAGATGCTTCGCAATATGCTCAGTTTCTCAAAACCTGAAGAAGAGCAACGCCGGCCGGTCAATTTGAATGAGTTAATCGAAGGAATTTTACTGATCGTGGATAAACAGATGCAGGAAGCCAATATCAAGATTAAGACCTACCTTGATCCTAAGATACCGGAGATCATGGCCTCGACCAACCAGATGAGACAGGTCATGCTCAATATGATAAAAAATGCTAAAGAGGCGATGCCAAAGGGTGGAACATTGATGATTGCCACCGGGAGGGATAAGGATAGAGTCCTGATCCATATTCGAGATACAGGTGTTGGAATACCAGAAGAGAATAAGAGTAAGATCTTCGAAGCCTTCTTTACCACAAAACAGAAGGTCAAAGGAGTGGGATTGGGTCTTTCTGTCTGTTATGGAATTATCAAGGATCATGGCGGAGAGATTAAAGTAGAGAGTGAAGAGGGAAAAGGAACAACCTTTACCATATGCCTTCCTATATACGCTTCTTAGTAAATTGGCTCATTGATAATCATAGGCCTATTTTTTCTCATTCTGATATTGAACAATTATTTTAAAAAGGCTAACGTTAATACAAAATTGGATAGGAGGTTTTGAAAAGATGGGAAATAAAGAGATGACCTCTACACCGCCCGAAGATCAAGTGTTTATGCCTCCTGAATCGATTAGGATGAAGGCTTATATTCGAAGTATGGACGAGTATTGGAGAATCTATAAAAGATCCATTGAGGATCCAGAAAGATTCTGGGAGGAACTCGCGGACCAACTGAATTGGTATAAACGTTGGGACAAGGTCTTAGAGTATGATTTTGAAAAACCGGAGGTGAAGTGGTTTATCAATGGAAAATTGAATGTGAGCTATAATTGCCTGGATCGACATCTGAATAGCTGGAGAAGTAATAAAGTCGCTTTGATTTGGCAGGGAGAGCCCCTCGAAGAAAACCGAATCTTTACCTATCAACAGCTCCACTATCATGTCAACAAGTTTGCCAATGTTTTAAAGAAATTTGGCGTCAAGAAAGGAGACCGAGTCTCCATCTATTTACCGATGATCCCTGAACTTCCCATCGCTATGCTTGCCTGTGCAAGAATCGGGGCGATTCATAATGTGGTGTTTGGAGGATTTAGCTCCGAAGCCCTTCGTGAGAGGATCAATGACTGTGGTTCCAAAATCCTTATTACTGCAGATGGGTATTATCGGGGTGGCCGAATCGTTCAGAATAAACTGAACGCAGATGAAGCCTTAAAGAATTGTCCTGGGGTGGAAAAAGTCATTGTGGTAAGGCGTTTGGGAATCGATGTGAAATTGGATAGAGAGAGAGATGTATGGTGGCACGAAGAGATGGCTAAAGAAGAGATTCGACTCCACTGTGAACCAGCCATGATGGATTCAGAGGACATCCTCTTTATCCTCTATACGAGTGGGAGTACTGGGAAACCGAAAGGGGTGATTCATACTACGGGAGGATACCTTCTCTTTGTCTATCAGACGCTGAAATGGGTGTTTGACCTTAAGGACGAAGACGTCTTTTTCTGCACGGCCGATATTGGGTGGGTCACAGGACATAGTTACGGGGTTTATGGTCCTCTGTCTCTCGGCGCCACGACTTTAATGTTTGAAGGGGTCCCTACCTATCCCAAACCCGATCGTTTTTGGGAGATTGTTGAACGATATAAAGTGACTGTTTTTTATACTGCCCCTACGGCGATCCGTGCCTTGATGAGGGAAGGCGAAGAATGGGTAAAAAGAAGGGGAATCTCGAGCCTACGAATCCTTGGTTCGGTTGGTGAACCGATCAATCCTGAGGCTTGGAAATGGTATTATAAATATGTCGGTCAGGAACGCTGCCCTATCATGGATACCTGGTGGCAGACCGAAACAGGGGGATTCTTAATTAGTCCCCTTCCCATCACTCCCCTTAAACCTGGCTCAGCCACGTTTCCTTTTCCTGGGATTCTCCCCAAGATTTTACGGGAGGATGGGACGGAATGTGACCTTGAAGAAGGAGGTTCTCTGGTCATCTCTCGGCCCTGGCCTGGAATGCTAAGAGGATTCTGGAATGATCCCGAAAAGAAGAGGTTTAAGGAGACCTATTTTTCCATCTTTCCAGGCCACTACTTTACAGGGGATGGGGCTAAAAAGGATAAAGATGGTTATTTCTGGTTGATGGGAAGAATCGACGATGTGATCAATGTCTCCGGTCACCGAATCGGGACGGCTGAGGTGGAGAGTGCCTTGGTGTCACACCCTTCTGTAGCTGAAGCCGCGGTGATTGGAATACCTCACGAAGTTAAGGGACAGGGAATCTATGCCTTCGTTACCCTAAAGAGCGGTTTGAAGGGAACCGAGGAGTTAAGAAAGGAGCTGCTCGCTCACGTCAGAAAAGTGATTGGTCCCATCGCGACACCCGATAAGCTCCAATTTGCGGATGCCCTTCCTAAAACCCGCAGCGGGAAGATCATGAGAAGGATTCTCAGAAAAATCGCCGAAGGAAGACTTGAAGAATTGGGTGACACCTCGACGCTTACAGACCCCACGGTAGTCATTCAGCTTGCGGGTGAGAGGCAGTAGTCCTCCTGAGTCAAACCGACTTCCCTCTTTGAGCGATTTCAGAGCTCTTTTCTATCCCCATGCCATCCTCTTGGAAAGTCCCATGATGGTTAAGACCTCAGGGAAAAACTATCCGGTCAATCCCTTTCCAGACCAGATCTATTGATCTTTCATCCTTATCCAAACTCAAAAAATTCCTCTTTGGAAGCCGAGCAAATCGGACAGCGCTCCGGTAGAATGCCATCTGAAACATACCCACAGATCTGACAAACATAATAGGTGGTCTCTCGTTCTCCGATGAGATGATTGATGGCATATTTATAGAGCTTAGCATGTCCATCCTCCACATCTCGCGATTGGGAGAGAATGGTGGATGCCATTTGATCTCCTAAGTTCTCCGCTATTTCAAGGAACTTCTCATAGGCCACCCCTGCGATATGGGTTTCAGATTGAAAGCTCTCTTTAAGGTTGCTTTCTGTATCCTTAATTTCTCTGAGCATTCGAAGGGCCCTTTCTCCGTGGATCTCTTCACTGAAAGCAATGACTCGAAAAAGTTTGGCTATTTGAGGGAGGCCCTCTTCCTCTGCCTTTTTCGAAAATACTTTTAATCGGAGGGCCGCCTTTGCTTCCCCTTCATATACCTTATAGAACGCCTCCTTTAGCCTTTCGTCCATCTCTCCTCCTTTCTAAACGTCTAAACTTGAACCAATTTATTTAAACCATATCTTTAACTCGTAAATTCCTTCTTCCCGTCTCTTTTCGATATCAAAACCCATCTTTTCGAATAGATGAAGCATGGCTCTGTTTTCCACAAGGACTTCCGCATAAAATCCCAAAAGCCCTTCCCGTTTTGCAATCAAGGTGAGATAGGAAAGAAGTTCCGTTCCAATCCCTTTGTTCTGGTAGTCATCTTTCACGGCAAAACCGACCTCTGCGGTGTAAGTGCTTTCATCCATATAATACTGTCCCATCCCCACCACTTCTTCTCTTTCTTCCTTCTTGATCACAGCCAAGAGAACCATCTGTTTGGTATAGTCAATCACCACGAAAGATTGAAGCCTCTCATGAGGCATATCTTTTCTGAAGGAGATGAATCTTCGATAGAGAGTGTTCTCAGAAAGGGAATAAAAGAACTCTTTGAGGAGAGGCTCATCATTCAGTTTCACTGGCCTCAGAAGAATTTCTAAACCCGATTGAGTCGTTCGGTAAGTTTCAAGATGCTCTGGATATTCTCCTTTTTCTCCGGGGATGAAGGCCTGATCCTTAAATATGAGATTCCATCTCTTAGCCTCTTCAATCAGCCAGGGTCTAAAATCTGGATGGGCGATTGAGATCAGGGCCATCGCCCGTTCTCGAATATTCTTCCCTTTAAGATAGGCAATTCCATATTCGGTGACCACATAATGAACATCTCCCCGATGAAGGGTCACCCCTGCCCCTTCCTTAAGAAAAGGGACAATCCGAGAGACCTTTCCGTTTTCTGCAGTGGAAGGCAGTGCCAGAATCGTCTTCCCATTTCGAGCAAGCACCGCCCCCCTCATAAAGTCCGCCTGTCCTCCAATCCCACTATAGAATAATTTCCCGATCGATTCGGCTGTAGCCTGTCCGGTGAGATCAATCTCAATAGCCGAATTGATGGCTGTCATATTCTCGTGTTGAGCAATGATGAGAGGGTGGTTGGTATAATCAATGGTTCTGAATTCGATCGCCGGGTTATCGTGAATGTAATCGTAGGTTTCCTTCCTTCCCATACAAAAGGAAGCCACGGTCTTTCCTCGGTTGATCGTCTTTTGAGAATTGTCAATGACTCGCCTTTTCATGAGGTCGACAATCCCGTCTGTGAGGAGTTCGGAATGGACTCCTAAATGATTTTTATGATGGAGATTGGCAAGGATAGCATTGGGGATACTTCCATACCCCACCTGAATCGTATCGCCATCCCGAATAAGACGGGACACATATTTGCCGATTTGCTGGGCAATTTCTGTATCGGCCTCTGAGACATACTCCAAAATAGGCTCATCATAGGGAACGATAAAATCCACATCTTCGATATGAATAAACCCATCCCCATGGACCCTTGGCATAAAGGAATTGACTTGAGCAATCACACAGGAAGCCTTTTCAGCAGCAGCCTTGACGATATCCACGCTTACTCCCAAACTCATAAACCCATGATCGTCCGGAGGAGAGGTCTGGATGAGGGCACAATCGATGGGGATGATCTCGCGAGAGAAGAGGTAGGGTACATGAGAAAGAAAGACAGGGGTATAATCAGCCAAACCCTTATTGATCGCTTCTCTTGTATTGCTTGCGATAAAGAATGAATTGTGACGGAAGTAGGTCTTAAATTTTTCATTCGCATAAGGGGCGACTCCTAAAGTCCAGACCTGTAATACTTCCGCATCAAAGAAGGAGGTGGGATGGGTTTGAACATATTGAGTCAAAGCACGAACGAGATATTGAGGTTCACCACATCCCGTCCCAATGAAGATGCGGTCCCCCCTATGGACATGACGAAAAATTTGATCCTCAGGGATGAACTTTTCAGGATAGGTTTTTTTCCACCTCTCTATTCCACTGACCATTGGAAACTCCTTTAAGATAGAATCCTTTCTATTTTTATCCTATCATAAAACTCATATCTTCATAAAGCTTATTGTAATCCCTCCCTCAGAAGTGGGGAAGAAACCCGAGAGGGGTATTGGAGAAACCCATGGTGCGGCTACCCGCATTCTATGGATTTCGGAAATACTCCTCTCGGGCTTAAATTTATTTCCGCCCTTCGGTGAGGGATTATAGCACTTCCTATAGGATTATTCTTCTCTTGTGAATGGGTCAATAATTTTTTAATATAATTCATAGGGCTTGAAGGAAAAGACAGAAAAGGAGACCTGATGCAAAAACCTTTAGTAGGGATTCTGACTTGCCTGTGAGATTCTTTCCATTAAATATCCTAAGATAGCCAAGAAGCTTGAGGAATTGAGAGAAAGGATGGGAGGATGAAGAGCTGCGAGAAAGAGTTTATTGATGAGCTTAGAAAGAAGCTCTCTTCGAGAGAGAGGAAGATCATTGACCATCCTCCTTTCTCTCATGCCGCTGTTCTCGTCCCTTTATATCAAAAGGAGGGTGAGTGCCACCTCCTCTTTACCAAGAGATCGGATCAGGTCAAACACCACAAGGGAGAGATTTCTTTTCCTGGAGGAATGGTGGACGAAGATGACCGAGAACTGATCCATACGGCCCTTAGAGAAGCCCGCGAAGAGATTGGTTTAAAGGAAAAAGATGTAGAGATCATCGGATTATTGGATGATATCGTGACTGTCACCGAGTTTATCGTAACTCCGATTGTAGGCATCCTCCCCTATCCCTATCCCTTTCAGGTCAGTAAGATGGAAATTGATGAATTGATCGAAGTCCCCCTTTCGGCTTTACTCAAGGAGGATTCTTTCAGTGAACGAGAGATTTTTCGAATGGGACGAGCGCAGTGGGTCTATGCCTATCAATATCAGAACCATATTATTTGGGGAGCAACGGCGCGAATTCTTAAACAACTCTTAGATTTAATTTCTTCGCAATAAAAAGGAGTTTCTATGAACTTTTTGAAGGGAAGGATCAAAAGAGAGGATCTGTGGAAGCTACCACTCAGTCTTATCCTCTGTCAATTGGCAGGAGTGGTGGGTTCTTTTTTTACAAGACCGGACATTGCAACCTGGTATCAGACATTAAACAAGCCAACCTTCAGTCCACCTAATTGGCTTTTTGCCCCTGTCTGGATAAGCCTCTATTTTCTGATGGGAATCTCCTTATTTTTGGTCTTGAGAAGGGGGGGAAAGCTTCCCGAGGTTAAGCGGGCTTTAATCCTTTTCTTTGTTCAACTCATTTTGAATGCCTCATGGTCTATTCTCTTTTTTGGACTTCGCTCTCCTTTATTAGGATTCATTGAAATTCTTCTACTTTGGTTGGCCATTCTTCTAACCCTTAAGACTTTTTCCCGCATCTCTACCATAGGGGCCTTCCTTCTTTGGCCCTATTTCGTGTGGGTGAGTTTTGCCGCCATTCTAAACGGTTCGATCTGGTTTTTAAATCGATAAGCCCAATGATCCAAAAAGAAAGGATTAAGATACTCAATCAAAAAGAGGTAAAGAAAGGAGCCTATGTCCTTTATTGGATGCAAGCCTCCCAAAGGGCTTCGTATAATCATGCCCTTGAGTATGCCATCCTCAAAGCCAACGAGTTAAGGAAGCCTCTCATCGTATTCTTTGGTATTACCGATCATTTTCCAGAAGCCAATGAGAGACATTATGCTTTTATGCTCGAAGGGCTTAGGGAGGTAAAACAGGATCTCGAGGAGAGAGGAATCCAGATGGTCGTTCTTCATCAATCCCCTGAACTGGGTGTCCTTAAGATAGCAAAGAGAGCCTCTCTCGTGATCGTGGATCGGGGATACCTCCGGATTCAGAGGCGATGGCGGAAGTCTGCGGCCACGAGGTTGGACTGCCCGTTGATTCAGGTGGAAAGTGATGCCATTGTTCCTATAGAAGAGGTCTCCTCGAAAGAAGAATATAGCGCAGCCACCATCCGGCCAAAAATCCTAAGGAAACTTTCTCTTTTTCTTACTCCCTTAGAGGAAAGGGAGCTCCTGGTTTCCTCCCTTTCTATGGATTTTAATTCCTTTGAGATTGAGGATATCGAAAAGGCTCTTTCAAAGCTTCGCATTGATCGAAGTGTAAGGAGAGTTCGTTCTTTTCGTGGAGGAACCCAGGAGGCTTTGCGTCACCTTAAAGTATTTATTCAAGAAAAGTTAGATCGATACAGCGAGATGCGAAATGATCCGACCCAAAATGGTCTCTCCCATATGAGTCCCTACCTCCATTTTGGTCAAATTTCTCCCCTCTACATCGCCTTGAAAGTGAAACAGACAGAAAGCCCTGGGGCCGAGGCCTTCCTTGAAGAATTAATGGTTCGAAGGGAGTTGAGTCTAAATTTCGTGTTTTATAACGATCACTATGATTCTTTTGAAGGGCTTCCTCAATGGGCGCAAAAAACACTTAAAGACCATCAAAGAGATAGACGACCTTATCTCTATTCCATGGAGGAACTTGAACATGGAGAAACCCATGACCCATACTGGGATGCGGCTCAGAAGGAGATGCAGATCACAGGGAAGATGCATGGGTATATGAGGATGTATTGGGGAAAGAAGATTCTGGAGTGGACAAAAAATCCAGAAGAGGCGCATCGGATCGCCTTATCCCTGAACAATAAATATGAACTGGATGGAAGGGATCCGAATGGATTTGCAGGGGTAGCGTGGTGTTTCGGGAAACATGATCGGCCCTGGCCTGAAAGACCTATTTTTGGAACGGTGCGGTATATGAATGATCGGGGTCTTAAAAGGAAATTTGACGCCGATGAATATGTCCGAAAGGTTAAAAAGATCTTATAATGTAAATATTGTGAATGGGTTGTTATAATGGATTCATTAAATAAGGCTGTTCAATAATTGGGAGTTTTTGTAGGGTAAGATTAATTAGATAATTTTTTAAAAGGATTCTAAGCAATGTTGGGAGCAATTCAATATTCTGATCAGCTCATTTGGGCTTTTCCTCCTCCTTTGGAAGATAATTTAATGCTATTTAGGGATTCTAAAGATAGACCAATCCTTTTCCATAATTATAATCTATTTCCAGAAAGCTCTTTATACAGGCAAAAGGCCTACTTTGAGTTTCATCCCTGCGATCAATCT
>ENA-ORXB01000730-ORXB01000730.1-sediment-metagenome-genome-assembly--contig:-NODE-730-length-55335-cov-4.229397_pt1 | contig 55335 bp, 46 predicted proteins | sample MGYA00237863_ERZ511475 | MGnify/ENA primary metagenome ERZ511475 (study PRJEB26305, sample SAMN06343858) | sediment metagenome | isolation source: hot spring sediment | place: Canada: British Columbia... | reverse complement strand
CGTCGCGCCGTTCCGCAGGGGATGCCAAGCTCATGCGGCGGGCGTCTGCGCCTTCAATGAAGCCCAGCAAGATGCCCATGGAGCCATCGGGTGGCGAGTTGTCGAACACCAGATGGACTGGTCCGGTGTCGCTGGTCACGAAGCCGTTCAGTCCCTGTTCGCGCCAGAAGGGGGTGGGATAGACTGCGAAGCACTTGATGACCGAGCCGTTGGGCAGTCGCTGGGTCAGCTGGTCGCGGGCGGGTGGTAGGGGTGGCTCGTACTGAATGCGTGCAGCGAGCGTGGGCGGGATCGCCACGATGACTGCCTGCGCTCGATAGCGTCTGTCGCCCGTGTGCACCGTTACGCCTGTGGCATCGTGCTGAATGCGGTGCACAGGGCTTTGGAGATGCACCCGCTCGCCCAATTCTGCTGCCAGCCGATTTGCCAGACTTTGCGCTCCCAGGGTGAACCGGTCCTGTTGTGCGCCGCCACGCACGCCGCTGAGCTGTTGCACGCCCCCGCCCGAATGGATGTAGAACAGCGCGTGCAGCAGCGAGAACTCGCACGGCTCCGCCGCAAAGACCGCCTTCGCGAACAGGGTCAGTCCCCAGCGTCCGATGGGGGTACGCATGGTTTGCTCAATCCAGGTGGCAAAGGTGATGGAATCCCAGCGGGTTGCGTGGGGTGCGTTCCAGGGGGCTTCCAGGGGCACCTCTTGCGCCAGGCGGTCCAGTCGCGTCATGCCGCGTCCGAAATCGAGCAGGGCGAGCAGTCCCACATTCGGCACGACGCCGCTGTAGCGTCGCAACTTACCACCCTGATAGAGGAGGCTCTCCCCTTCGTGGTAAGTGGGGAACAGTTCGATGCCCAGCTCGTGGGCAAGGGCATAAGCACGCTCCTGGGTGGGTCCCAGCCACTGCCCGCCGAGATCGATCCAGATGCCGGGCGCGATTTCGCGGCTGAACAGGCGTCCGCCGACGCGCTCGCGTGCTTCCAACACCAGCACCTGCTTACCTGCACGGGTCAACTCCCGTGCGGCGACCAGCCCCGCGATGCCTGCGCCCACTACGATGACATCCATCGCTTCGATTCTTTGTTGCTCAGCATCACAATTCCTGTTCCTTTGCAGAACTCAGGCAGCCTGGGGCATCGTCTGAGTCTCATAGAGCGCCTTGAGCACCTGCACATAGTGTGGGTCCAGTGCTGTGCCACTCTCACGCTGCATGATATCGAAGACGGTATCTATAGGGAGCGCCGCACGATAGGGGCACTGGGCGCTTAATGCATCAAACACATCTGCGACCGCCAAGATACGCATTTCGGGTGAGAGCTGCTCGGCAGTGCGTCCTTGCCAGTAGCCACGCCCATCAAGCCGTTCATGGTGAGCGCCTGCCACTTCAGCTAGCCATTCGAAAGAGCGAATCTGTCGTAGAATTTCGAAAGTGTATCGCGGATGCTGGCGAACGGCGGCAAACTCCTGCTCTGTCAAACGCCCTGGCTTCTCCAGAATAGCATTTGAGATGCCCAGTTTGCCAATGTCGTGCAGCAGCCCTGCACGATACATAAAGGTGGTCTGCTCATGATCCCAACCGACGGCTTGGGCAATGCGTACCGCGTAGTCAGCCACCCGCCGCGAATGCTCCGCGGTGAAGCTGGACTTAGCGTCGATAATCTGAGCGAAGGCTTCACAAACGCGATCGATGTCTACTGGGGAAACCTTGCGCGTCAGGTCTGGAATAGGGGGTCGCATCGTGGGATTATGCAGGAGTTCTGCATGGAGTGCCCAGAACGCTTGATCGGCTTTAAAACTGAACGCGATTTCCACCAGCTGCGGATCAAACCAGCGACGCGTGCGTTGAGCCAACATTGTATAGGTCGCTTCGACACCGAAGGTTGAGGCAAACACCTCCATCGTTTGTGCCATGCACAGAATCCGCGCATGGATGGGGATCTGTTCTCCTTTGAGCTTATACGGAGAGCCTCGCCCATCCCAGTGCTCGTCAAGGTACTCAATCGCCTTTGCCACACGGTCGCTAAAGCCAATATAGCGGGCAATCTGGGCGCCCCGTGTGCATCTTGCTTGCGTGACTTCATCCATCACTCGCAATGAGCCTCGTGTTTGCTTGATGGCGTGGACAATTTTCTGGACAAGGGTGCTGCCTGGCATGATGTGTCTCAGCGCAAATTGAAGCGATTCGACCGGGTTAGACCAATCGATAAGCTTCACATTGCGTTTCGCCAACAGGTCATCCGCAGCAAACACTTTGTATACACGCACCGCGTTATTGGAGCAGCCTGCATCCTTAAGCAGGCTGGCAATAAAGAGATCACATAATTCTGTATCATCCATTTGCAAGATTTGCCCTATTCGCATGGCGATGTACGCGGTACGCACCGCATGCCCTCGCGGTTGCCCCTCGGTAATATCTAACGCGTGGCTCAGCGCGCTCAGTATCTCGGCGAAAGTTAGCGATTGATCCATGTCGAAAATCTATATCGGCAAAGCGATGTGCTTCCTGCAGGATGCAAGCAAGTCGGATCTGTAAACCTGCACCTACTCCTCTCCAGCTACTGGATGAAATCCCGAAAATCGACTTCGTCGAACGGCGTAGGCTTCCCACCGATGCAATTATACCTCTCATCGGTGAAGAATGGCGTTCCGTTCAGGTATTATATAGTCAGCCCCGCGAGGTGGAGGCAACAATGATTGTCAGAGAGTGGCTTAGGAAATTGATGGATACGACCGAGCGCGATATTAAGCGGATGAAGCCCATCGTGGCGAAGATCAACGCGCTCGAACCCGAGATGCAGCGGCTGTCCGATGAGCAGCTGCGTGCCAAGACAGATGAATTCAGGAAGCGTTTGGAGGACGGAGAGACGCTGGATGATATTCTGCCGGAGGCGTTTGCCGTTGTGCGCGAGGCGGCACGCCGTACGCTCAACATGCGCCATTTCGATGTGCAGCTGCTGGGAGGCATTGTGCTGCATCAGGGACGCATTGCCGAAATGAAAACTGGGGAGGGCAAGACGCTCGTTGCCACGCTTCCGCTCTATTTGAACGCGCTCGAAGGCAAAGGGGTGCATCTGGTCACCGTCAACGATTATCTGGCGCGGCGCGACGCCGTGTGGATGGGTCCGATTTATCATTTGCTCGGTTTGACGGTGGGCGTGATTCAGGGGCAAAGTGCGGAGACCGACGAACTGGGTGGCTCTTATATTTATGAACCGGGCTATCAGCATCCTGACCCGCGCTATCTCCACCTGCGCGAAATCAGTCGCAAGGAAGCCTATCAGTGTGATATCACCTATGGCACGAACCATGAGTTCGCCTTCGATTATCTGCGCGACAACATGGTCTTTTCGATGGACGAACTGGTGCAGCGCGAGCTGAACTATGCCATTATCGACGAGGTGGATAGCATCCTGATTGATGAAGCACGCACGCCGCACATTATCTCTGGTCAGGTCGAAGAGGATGTAAGTATTTACTACCGTGTCGATTCGTATGTGCGTCGCCTGCAGCCTGGGCGCGACTATATTGTGGATGAGAAGCACCATGCGGTGACGCTGACGGAGGAGGGCACCGATCGGCTGGAGCAGATGATGGGTATTCAGAACCTCGCCGATGAAGTGGAGCTGTTGCCCTATATCAACGCGGCGCTCAAAGCGCATGGGCTGTTCAAGCGCGATGTGCATTATGTCGTGCGCAACGGCGAGATCATTATTGTAGACGAGTTTACAGGGCGACTGATGCATGGGCGACGCTACAGCGACGGGCTACACCAGGCGATTGAGGCGAAAGAGGGGGTTCCCATCAAACAGGAGAGCCAGACCATCGCGGTGGTTACCTTCCAGAACTTTTTCCGCCTGTACAAAAAGTTGGCGGGGATGACGGGCACGGCAAAGACGGAAGAGGAGGAGTTCCGCAAGATTTACGGGATGGATGTAGTGGTCATTCCCACACACCGCCCGATGATTCGGATTGATCACCCGGATGTGGTTTACAAGACGATGGAGGCGAAGTTGCGCGGGATTGCGTTGGAGATTTTGCGCCTTTACACGAAGCAGCAGCCGGTGCTGGTGGGCACGCGCTCGATCGAGATGTCCGAAGTGGTCTCCTCGCGCCTGACTTTCGACAAGTTGCAGTTGCTGGTGCTGATCGAGCGCATTCGGCATGCCCTGGAGGAGCGGAAGGACATTTCCAAGCAGCAGCGTGAGGAGTGGCGCAAGACGCTGCTGATGCCCCTGCCGTCGCTGTCGATGCGCCAGATTGCTCCTATCTGTCGCGCGCTGGAGCTGCCGTCCGATCCTTTGAACGAGGCGCATCTGCAGTGGTTCTTGGAGCGTTGGGAGTTGCCCGCCGAGAATCGCGTCTATCTTCAGGAGGCGTTGGAGCACGGCATTCCGCACAATGTGTTGAACGCCAAGTATCACGAGAAGGAGGCGCTGATTATCGCCGAGGCGGGGCGCAAGGGGGCGGTGACCATCGCGACGAATATGGCAGGGCGCGGTGTAGATATTCTGCTGGGTGGTTCGGTGGTGAAGCAAGAGCCGTTCGAAAAGTCCGACACCTCCCCCTCTTCCCAGAGGGGAGAAGGTACGGGTGAGGGGAATAAGACCCCTACTGACAGCGCTGTGGCTTCGGAAGAGGCACTTTCGTTTCGGCGAGGGGGTAAGCTGCGTGCAGCACCACCTCTGCCTCTCAGCGAGCAGGAACGCTCTGCCGCCGCAGAGGAGGTGCGCAAGCTGGGTGGGCTTTTCATTCTGGGCACGGAACGCCACGAGAGCCGTCGCATCGACAACCAGCTGCGCGGGCGCGCTGGGCGACAGGGCGACCCTGGCGAATCGCGCTTCTTCATCTCACTGGAGGATGAGCTGATTCGCCTGTTCGGCGAGAATCTGCGTAACAGTCCGCTGCTACGCACCTGGCCAGAGGACGAGCCGCTTGAAGCTAAGATGCTGAGCCGGGCGATTGAAGGGGCGCAGAAGCGCGTCGAGCTGCACAACTTCTCTATCCGCAAGCATGTGCTGCAATACGACGATGTGCTGAACAACCAGCGCCTGCACATCTATCGCATCCGTCGCCGCATTCTGGAGGGGCAGGATGTGCGCGAGACGGCGCAGGAGTTCGCCCGTCAGGTGGTCTGGGATATTATCGATGAGTTCGCCCCACGCAATGTGCCGCCTACCGAGTGGGACCTGCAGGGACTTTATAAAGAGCTGAACGCGCTCTTCCCGTTGGAGCTTTTCGTCAAGCCGCACGACTTCCACTTTGTGCGCTACGATGAGCTGGTGCAGCGCGTGCAGGAGTGGGTGCAGCAAGCCTATGAGCTGCGTGAACAGGAGCTGACGCCTGAGGTGATGAACGAACTGTCACGATTCTTTATGCTGCAGGTTATCACCCGCAAATGGGTGGAGCATCTGGCGTCGATGGACTATCTGCGTGAGGGTATCGGGCTGCGCGGCTATGGACAGATTGACCCGCTGGTGGCGTATAAGCAGGAGGCGGCGCAGATTTTTGCCGAGACGCTGAGCAGTATTCGAAAAGAGGTCGTGTGGTTTCTGTTTCATGCGCAGGTTGTGCCGCCGCAGCCGCGTCAGATGATTCGGCTGGACGCGCCGGACGGGAACCCTGCGGTGGCGGCTCGGGGTCCTGCGCGGGGCATCCAGCGTCTGGACGATTCGGACACGGTGGCACGCTCGGCCGGGAAGGTGGGACGCAACGATCCCTGCCCTTGCGGTAGTGGCAAGAAATACAAAAAGTGTTGCTATCCAAAGTATGGTTGATGGTCGCGTGGCTGGTGTTATGGTCTTTTAGTCGCACAAAGCTACCCGCCAGCGGCTTCGGCACGGAGTACTTCGGGTTTGATAATTCCGATATAGGGCAGGCTGCGATATTGTTGCCGCCAGTCCAGTCCGTAGCCCACAAGGAACTCGTCGGGTGCGTCGAAGCCCTTGTAATGGATGGGGATATCGATCAAGCGGCGGTAGGGGCGGTCCAGCAGCACGCACACGCGCAAGCTGGCGGGTTTACGCCGTTCCAGATTTTTCAAGATATATGCCAGTGTCAGCCCCGTGTCCAGGATATCCTCTATCACGATCACATGTCGACCGGCGATTGGCTCGTCGAGGTCTTTGGTGAGGCGCACCTCGCCTGTGTGGGTTTGGGGACCGTAGCTGGTGATAGCGAGGAAGTCGAGGGTGTGGGGGATGCGCAGGGCGCGCGCCAGATCGGTCAGGAAGAACAGTCCGCCCTTCATCACGGTGACCAGATGGGGCACCAGTCCCTCGTAGTCGCGCTCGATTTGGCGGGCAATCTGGCGCACCTTGCGTCGGATTTGTCGCTCATCCAGCCACACCCGCCCGATAATGGGTGGCAGTTCCCTCACAGCCTGCTTGCGTTTCATGCTTTCTTTTGCGGGCTTAGCGCACAATGCTGCCTTCGGGCACCTCGTGGTCGGGAGTGAGCAGCACCGCTTTGCCGTTCACCTCGGCGGCGAGCAGCATGCCCTCCGAGACGATGCCGCGAATGGTCGCCGGTTGCAAGTTCGCCAGTACCACGATCTGTTTGCCGACGAGCTGTTCGGGGGTGTAGGTCTCGGCGATGCCGGCGACAATCGTGCGTGTCTCGCCACCCAGATCGATGGTGAGTTTGAGCAGTTTCTCTGTTTTGGGCACAGGCTCCGCCTGCACCACACGCGCGATGCGGATATCCAATCGCTTGAACTCATCGATGGTGATTGTCTCGTGCATGGCGTTGTCTCCTTGCTGTTTGTTGGTTTCGGTCTGGCTCGGTGCAGGGGTTCGGGGTTGTTGTCCGAGCTTTGCCGATTTCTCTGCTTGCAGACGTGGAAAGAGGGGTGTGGGCGGGCGCAAGGGGTGTCCGGTGGGCAGTCGGTTGAACACGGTCAGCTCGCTCCAAGGTGGCACAGCAGACAGGTTGAGCTGGGTGACGATGGCGCGGGCGACAGCGGGCATGGCGGGTTCAATTAGCCCACCCAGGATTCGGATGGCTTCCAGCCCGGTGTACAGCACCTGCCCTGCTCGCTCCGTTTCGCCCACTTTCATCAGAGTCCAGGGCGCCTGCTCGTCGTAGTAGCGATTGACTGCGCTGATAATCTCCCATGCTGTGCGCAGTCCGCGCGGGAAATCGACCTGTTCGAAGGCTTCGGTTGCCTGCTCCACTTGCTTTTGAAATAGCGTGGCGAGCCGTTCTTCCACGCGCCACTCGTTCACGACTCGTCCTTCAAAATAGCGGTGCATCATCGACAGGGTGCGATGCACCAGGTTGCCCAGATCGTTGGCGAGGTCGCCATTATAGCGCGTTTCCAGCCCTTCGAGGCTGAACTCGGCATCTGAGTCGGTGGGCATCTCGCGCAGCATATAGTAGCGGAAGGCGTCGATGGCATAAGGCAGGTTGCATCCTGCGGCGGTTGCCAGCGCTTGCGCTACTTCCAGCGGGGCATACACATTGCCCAGCGATTTGGACATCTTTTTCTGGTTCACGAGGAACCAGCCGTGTCCATAGAGGCGTTCGGGCAGAGGCAGTTCCAACGCCATCAGCATGGCGGGCCAGATGGTGGCGTGGAAGCGTGGCAGGATATCCTTGCCCATCAACTGCAGGTTTGGGGGCCAGATGTCCAGATAGGCTTCGCCGTGCTCCAGCCAATCGGTTGCAGTGAGGTAGTTCAGCAGGGCGTCGAACCAGACATAGACCACGCCGCCGTTGGGATCGTCGGGGATAGGGATTCCCCATTCGGTGCCGGAGCGGCTCACGGCGACATCCTGTAAGCCCTCGGCGAGGAAGCCGAGCGTCTCGTTGCGGCGCACTTCGGGCTGAACGAAGTCGGGATGCGCCAGGATATGCTCACGCAGACGCGATTCGTAGGTGGAGAGTCGGAAATAGTAGCACGGCTCGTCGTGCCACTCCAGCGATTTGCCGCAGTCGGGGCAGGTGCGTGCCGCGCCGATCTTACTGGTCGCCCAGAAGGTCTCACAGGAGATGCAGTACCATCCCTGGTAGCTTCCCTTGTAGATGTCGCCTTTTTCGAGCAGGCGTCGGAATACTTCGGTCACGGTGCGCCTGTGACGAGGTTCAGTGGTGCGGATAAACACATCGTACTCGATATGGAGCGCGTGCCAGGTGCGGGCGAAGACTTCTGCCATTTCATCCACGAACTGCTGGGTGGGCTTGCCCTGTTCCTGGGCGACACGATGCACTTTGGGCGCGTTTTCGTCCGTGCCTGTAAGGAAGTAGACCTCGCGCCCGCGCCGTTTGTAAAACCGGGCGCAGGCGTCCGCCACAATCGTGGTCAGTGCCGTGCCAATATGGGGTGTGCTGTTCACATAGTAGATCGGCGTCGTAATATAGTAATAGCGTTTGCCCATCCTATCTCCCTCTTGTCCACGTTTCTCGCGAACCGATTATACCCTGCGCAGGTGGGCAGGGACTGCTTCCCTTATCGGGTGAGAGGGGACAGAAAGCGAGAACGGATGGGCAACTCAGCGTGTTGCACGCGGTTGGTCGCAAACAATCTGCACCTTTCTCGGCTTATCGCGGGAGGAGGGTAAGCCGCGCGTGCGTTCCATCGCGACGAGCACCTCACCCCCTTCGAACAGCTCGCAATAAGCGGTTTTGATGGTGTTCAGGTCGCTCTCGCTGATGCGTGCTGGCACGCCTATGGTGTAGCGTGCGTACATTACATCTTTTGAACGGTCGCTGTGCCCGACGATGCCCAGCGCGTGTCCAAACTCGTGCACCGCAACATTCTGGATGTCGACGGGCGAATCGTCCTGCACGCCGATCACCATCTCAGCGCGCACCAGCTCGCGTCGCTCGGGGTAGAAGGTGCAATCGGTACGCCCTGCTTTAGAGGTGGGGTCGAATCGCACCAGTATGTGAGCTTCTTCTTTCTGCTCGACCAGCACGAACTGCACCTTTCTGTCGGTCGCCTGAGTCCATTGCTGAAATCCCTCCAGGGCGAGTTGCTGGCGTTTGGGAGTATAGTGTTCATCACGGACGAAATAGACCCTGACAGGCAACTCACGCCAGCGCATCAGTATCGTTAGGTGCGGAATATAGTTTGGTTTGAAGGAGTCCTCGGTGCAGATTTGCTGTTGTGCCACGCGGGACGCGCCCATGATGCCCATCAGACAGGCAACCAGCCCAAGAGTCCCTATTCTGCTCGTGCGTTTCATAGTTTACGCCTCCTCTCTACAGATGATGCAGGAGTATGGTACCCTGTGCAGTCGCTGCATGGGGTATAATGGATAAGGGATGCTTTCCCCAAATCAGACGAAGGGAGGCTCAACGATGATGAACCGATTGATGGCTTTACCGATAGCGCTGGCGTTTGTGTGTGGGCTGGCATTGGCGCAGCCACGCATCGTAATCAACGAGTTTGCGTACGACGACACTGGTACCGATGATGTGGAGTTTGTCGAACTCTATAACACCGGCAGCGTGCCCGTGGACATTTCGGGCTGGCGACTGGAGAGCGGTGATCAGGTATCGGGCGACAATAACCCTGACTACACTATTCCCGGCGCCCCTGGCAGTGGCACGGTGGTGCTGCAACCCGGTCAGTTCTATGTGATTGGCTCCGGGCTGGTGCCGAATGTGAATCTGATCGTGGGCGCGAACAACCTGTTTGAGAACGATAACGAATGGACCGCGCTCAAGATGCCCGATGGCACAGTGGTTGACGCCATTGCCTACGAGACGAACAAGGCTCCTGACCTCACTACATGGGTTCCCGCGAATATCATCCCGCAGCTGGGACGCGGCATCTGGGGCAACTACATCACTCTGCAGGCGAGCGCGACCACTGACAACACGCTGCTTTCGCTGCAGCGATGGAAGGATGGGCTGGATACGAACAACAATGGGCGCGACTTCGGGCACATGCCGTGGACGCCGGGTGCATCGAACAACACCACGCCTGCGCCATTCACGCAGAATTTTAACGCGCTGAATGTATATGATCTTGTGCCGAACCTGAGCGGTTCGTTCCGCGCCCCGCGCGTGATTGACCCGACCGTATCGGATCCCACCTATGCTACCACGCCCAATCCGAACTCCATTCCGGCGTCGCCTGATGGCGGCAACGCGATGATTGCGTGGGACTGGGCAGGTGGCGGCAATATGGCGACCTCCACTTTTGCCTTCCAGAACCGCGCGGGCTACGACTTGTGGATTTATATCGACAACAGCCAGCCCATTGCGGGCGATCTGGAGTCGTGGATGATTGGCTTGATGGGTACCTGCGACTCTTTTTACAACATTCCCTTCCGCTGCCTGGTTAATGCCAGCGGTCCTACCGGTGTTGGTTGGATGTTCAAGCGCGCCAACACGGCGAACGATCCGGTGGAGGTGAAGCTGCGTCTGGTGGATGCTGGTCCGGGTGGCGATAGCAATCCGGGCTGCGGCACGGCGGGCACGATGCAGTGGACGACCTTCGGCGAGATCGACCTGACGAATATCGTGCCGGGCTGGTATCGTCTGCGGCTGGAGGTGAAAGGCAATAAGGTGATTGGGCGCTTCAGCGGCGGTGATATAGACACCACGATTGAGGGCACGACGGAAGGCTGCATCGGCGCGTTCTATATTGGCTACCGCGAGGCATACACCACCGATGCATTTGCCAATCCCGTTCGCATCGACGCACTGAACCTGTTCATTCCTGTCGATGGCGATGTGGATGGCAACGGCTGTGTGGACGATGCCGACCTGCTGGAGGTGTTGTTCGCCTTTGGGCAGACAGGCTGTACCCGCGCTGATGTGAACGGCGACGGCGTGGTCGATGATGCGGACCTGCTGACCGTGCTGTTCGACTTCGGCAGCGGGTGTTGATGGTGTAAACCACAGAGGGCACAGAGACTATTCCTCTGTGCCCTACTGCTTCTCTGGGGTTTGAAGCGAGAGAGAAGGAGCGGTTGGAAGCGTGCCGCATATGTGTTGATACAGGCGGAGGACGGCTATGCGGAATCGATATGGCTTTACGCTGATCGAGTTGCTGGTGGTGATTGCGATTATTGCGTTGCTGGCAGCGATCCTGTTCCCTGTGTTCGCGCAGGCGCGCAACAAGGCGCGTCAGACGGCATGCGTGAGCAATATTCGCCAGTGCTGGCTGGCACTCACGATGTACCGCGATGATCACGATAATATTTATCCTTACGGTGTGGATGTCGATCTTTCGCGACCGGTAAGCGATCCGAGGCGGTGGAACCTTTCGCAGCCGCTCTTTACATGGGAAGGTCCAAGCCTCCCGCGCCAGGGTTCGCCAGTGGGGTACATTATGTATGGCAGTGCATTTCCAGTGTGGCTTCCCACCTCTCAAGGAAGGCGCCCGATTGTGGAGCCATACCTCAAAGATAACAAGGTAATCTACTGTCCCAATGTGCCTCAATGCTGGGTAGATGGCAACTGTCCCAACCCTTTTAATACCAGTGGATTCAACAATGGTTATTTCTACGATCCGGCTCGTACGCGCGGGCGTTCCAGCTATTATTACCCTAACTATGATTGGGGGGCTTTTCGTCATACAGGCTCTTCCTCCGACGAGGCACATCAGCTCGCAGCAGATAATCTTATATGGGGACGTTCCAGCGACACTTTGGACGATCGGGTGCGCATCCTGCTGGACAACTATATGTACGAGCAGCGCCATATTCAGGGGGGCAATATCGCGACGATGGTCGTGGTGCATCCCAGTGGCGCGACTAAGGTCTGGAAGTGGCAGCAATAATCCCATTGCGATTATCGCCATTCTGGCGGCGATTCTGTTCCCAGTGTTCGTGCAGGCGCGCGAGAAAGCGCGTCAGACGACCTGTACCAGTAATCACAAGCAGATGGGGTATGGCGACGATGATGTACCTCAGCGACTATGACCAGCTCTGGTTCCCTGCATGGCATGATGTGCCTAGTCCTGGCAATGGGCATTGGTTTTTCAAGATCTCGCCCTACATCAAATTTCCAGCCCTTCGAGGCTGAACTCGGCATCTCATCACCCCAATCCTTCCCACAGCGGGGAAAAGCACCCATGCTGATTACTTCGCGGACTATGCCATATATGTTAGAGATGAGATACCCTACCCCTTCATGGGTAAAATAGGACTCACACATGGAGCATCAGAGTCAAGGTGGGGACTGGAAAAATCAGATCGTGCAAGAATATCGTAGGCAGAGAAGCTCAGGATCGACTGCCAGCGAAGCGTGGCAACACGCGAAAGAACAATTTATGCAGTCATATACATCAGGTAGTGCAGAACAGGCTTGGAAAAATTACAGCGGCAACGCGCTGGAGCAAATCGTTGCAGAGGAGTTTCAGAAACAACTCGAAAGCAGGAAGGCTAACCAACAAATTCGTGTCCAGCGCTGGAACGAAATAGAGGAAGATCTAGTTAAAAAGATTCTGAGTGAACCACTTTGGCTGCGTGGTGAGCTTCAGGAACCTTATCTTGCCGAGTCGCAAGTGGACTTTGTGGCAACAGAGTTAAAAAATGGCTATTCCGTGCGCGTGATTGCGGTTTACAGCTGCAAAACTTCATTGCGCGAGCGCTTCCAGCAGGATCTGTTTTGGGCAGACCGATTGCGCGCTCGAGGTATCCGCTTCTGCTTGATTACTCTGGATAACGACGGGGCTATACGCAGAGCTATTCAGGAGGGACAACTGCGCAGCAAACAAGCAAAGATGGCTGCTGCCCTTTATGATAGGGTTTACCTGTTTGAGAAACCAATTCGACACTTCCAACGCATTTTCCGCCCAGTTGACAGGCTCGTGGAGGATTTGAAGCAATGGTTGAAAGCAGGTTGATAGGGATAACTTCTCTCGAAGAGGCATTCACAGCTCAGTTTGATGGCATAGAACCAGATCCAAGCTGGGCGTTCTGGCATCTGACACAAGCACAGACCAGCTACGCAACCCACAGCTATCATCGCTATCCGGCAAAATTCATCCCTCAACTGGCTGCGCGATTGATTAAAGAGTATTCGAAAGAAGGCGAGCTTGTTGTAGATCCCTTTATGGGTTCAGGCACCACTCTGGTTGAGGCGAAGATTTTGAAACGACCCAGCGTTGGAGTGGACATCAATCCTGTTGCGTATTGGGTTACCCTTGCCAAGGTACAGGCGATAGAACCTGAACGGCTCCGACGAGCTATTGAACACCTACATAATGAGCTTCTCACCTCGACCCAGCCAAACCTTTTCGGCGAATGGCAAATCCCTGTCCTTCGGAATGATACTGCGTATCCTGACCGATTGACCTACTGGTTTCCTCCACAAAGCCTGAGTGCCTTGATGAACATTCACAGAACAATTGAAGGGTTGGATGATGAAGATTTAAGGTGCTTTTTCCGTTGTGCGATTTCACACTGTTTGAAACCGCTTTCGTGGTGGAGCGATCGGAGTGTCAAGCCGACCCGCAAGCTAAATAAATCCATCCCTGATGCCTATCAACTCTTCTTTCGCCATGTAAAGCGAATGCAGCGTGGGAATCTGGAGTTCTGGCAGCTGCTTTGCGAGCGAGATGCCCTCAATGTGCCTGCAAACCCCTACTGTGCAGATGCCCGGTGTCTACCCGTGGAAAATAGCTCCGTCCACCTGATTGTCACCTCGCCACCCTATGTAACGAGCTATGAATATGCCGACTTACACCAGCTAAGCGCATTATGGTTTGGAGCAACAACGGACCTGCGCGAATTCCGCGCGGGCTTTATCGGGCGTTCGAATGGTGTGGTGGATGTTGATGCTCCCATCGACTCACAGCTTGCCAACCGAATTATTGATGAGCTTAGCGAGCGCAATCCACGCAAAGCGAAAGAGGTGGCTCTCTATTTCGCTGAGATGCGCCAATGTTTTGGCGAGATGCAGCGAGTGCTGAAACCGGGAGGCTATGTCTGCATCGTGATTGGCAATACCCATATTTGTAGGGTTGAAATCCAGAACGCCCAGGTCTTCACCGAACAGCTAATGGAGTTGGGTTTTAAACTGGAACGGGTGATACTGCGTGAGATCCCCTCTAAGATATTGCCTCGCACTCGTGATAAAGCGACGGGTAAGTTCGCCAAATCGGACCAAGCAGATTATATTGCCTACCCGATGGAGTACATTGTCGTGATGCGTAAACGGTAGCAGGAGGTACACTTATTCATGATGCAGCCCTATTTCGAGATGGCAGAACCAGAGTGTCGTTTGTACAACGCCGATGTGCTGGCGGCGGACTTCATCACGCCCGAATCGGTGGATCTGATTGTCACCTCACCGCCTTATAATGTTGAAGTGGTCTACGGCACGCACAAGGATGACTTGAGCTACGCCGAGTACTTGGAGTTCTGTGAAGCTTGGCTTTCACGCTGCTATCGATGGCTCAAGCCCGACGGGCGGTTCTGCTTGAATATCCCACTGGATAAAAATCGAGGCGGACAACAAAGTGTGGGCGCTGATCTGACCACTTTAGCCAAGCGGATCGGTTTTCAATACCACTCGACCATTATCTGGAACGAGGGCAACATTTCGCGTCGTACGGCATGGGGTTCGTGGCTAAGCGCCTCCGCCCCTTATGTGATTGCCCCTGTCGAGCTGATTGTCGTGCTCTATAAACAGGAGTGGAAAAAGAGTTCAGGTACACGCCAATCCGACATTACCCAAGCGGAGTTTATCGAATGGACGAATGGCTTATGGACCTTCAACGGCGAAAGCAAAAAGCGGGTGGGACATCCTGCCCCATTCCCGCTGGAACTGCCAAAGCGATGCATCAAGCTGTTCAGTTATGTGAACGACCTTGTACTGGACCCATTTGCAGGCAGCGGAACAACCCTCTTAGCGGCTGTTATGCACGCACGGAGAGCGGTCGGCATCGAAATTGAACCGGCTTACTGTGAGTTAGCACGCGAAAGAATCCTGGAGTACCTTCGTTCGCAACAATTTACGCTGCAGATTGCCGAAAAAGAGGGGGACAAGACGATGATCGCCTTCTGCCGTGAGGTACTGCAGGTGTATGAAAAGTATCGCATTAACGACCATATTCGCTGGGAAAGTCAAGACCCTGAATGAAAGGATAAGCCCCGATTAGCACCCGTATTTTTGGGATTTGAGGGCGATTCCACATCCAGGGAACCAAAACGATTAAATATCCGTACAATCGTTTAGAGGAGGTTAACCGATGAGGCATAAACGACCGATTGAGGAGATTGTGTGCGACGCCTATAATGAGGACCCTACACGGGTACAGCGCGTCGCCCGAAAAATGCCTTCTGACGAAGTTTTTGAAAACAGCTCGATGCTGCTCAAAGCGATGGCAGACCCCGCGCGATTGCGCATTCTGTACGCGCTGACGCAGCAACCGCTATGCGTGTGCGAGCTGTCCACACTGCTGGACAGCTCTCCCCCAGCGATTTCCTACCACCTGCGCATCCTGTCACTATCAGGGCTGGTGAAGGCGCGTAAAGAGGGCAAGTTTGCCTGCTATTACCTGCGCAATAAGCTCCTGGAGAACACCATTCGGCTGCTGGTGGAGGAACTTTCCCAATTTGCAGGAGGTGAAAAGGGATGAGCATACAAAAGGTTGACTTTTTGATTCTTGGCTCTGGCTCCACCGCGTTCGCTGCTGCAATTAAAGCGTCCGAGTACGGCAGGCAGGTATTGATGGTGGAAGAGCGCACGGTGGGCGGCACCTGTGTGAATCGTGGGTGCGTGCCAAGCAAAAACCTGATTGAAGCCGCCCATATCTGGCACCTCGCAGGCAATCCGCGATTTTCAGGACTCTACACGCGCCAAGAACGGCTCAACTTCCACGAGCTGATCGCTCAGAAGGACGAGATCGTGCGGGAACTGCGTCAGAAGAAGTATCTCTCGATCGCCGATGAGGACGCACACCTGCGGGTCTGGAAAGGACATGCCCAGTTTGTGGATCCGCACACCGTCGAGGTGGACGGTGAACCTGTCATGGCGAACCAGATTCTCATCGCGACGGGTTCACGCCCCGCTATGCCACCTATCCCTGGCTTGAACGAAGTGGACGCGATGACCAGCGATTTGCTGGATGCAGATGCCCCAGAGAAGCTCACCGAACTTCCACCCAGCCTGGCGATCATCGGTGGCGGTTTTATCGCGCTGGAACTGGGACAAATGTTCGCGCGGTTGGGCACTCAGGTCACGATTCTGGAGATGCTGGATCGCGTTTTACCCGGCTATGAACCAGAGATTAGTCTGGCGCTCCAATCTTTCTTGCGTGAGGAGGGGATCGCGATCCATACGGGCACGCGCGTGGAGCGGGTGGAACACTCGCCTCGTGGCGTGCTGTTGCACACGACGAAAGGTGTGTTCGAAGCGTGTCGGCTATTGGTGGCGGTGGGCAGACGCCCCAACACGGACCAGCTCAATCTGAAGGCAGCTGGGGTGGAGACGGACGCTCAGGGGTTCATTAAAACAGACGACTACCTGCGCACCCGCGTGCCCCATATCTGGGCGGCGGGCGATGTGATTAATGGACAGATGGCTACCCCCGTTGGAGCCCATGCGGGTGCCTTGGTCGCCCGCAACGCTTTTGGCGGTGAGTCGCAGCGTATGGACTACACCGTTATCCCCCGCGCCGTTTTCACCGATCCGCAGGTAGGCGTGGTCGGGCTAACCGATGCGGAAGCCGTCCAGCGGGGCTACCGCTGCCAGTGTCAGGTCATCTCCTTGCAACATGTGCCACGCGCTGTCGCCACGCGCAACACACGCGGGCTGGTCAAGATGGTTGTGGAGCGAGGCACTGATCGCCTGCTGGGTGTCTCCATGCTTGCCCCGAACGCCGCCGAAATCATCCATGTGGCGGCACTCGCCCTTCGCGCCCAGATGACTATTCACGATTTGATCGACACCCTCTTTGTTTATCCTACCATCACGGAGTCGATCAAAATCGCGGCGCTGGCATTCCGCAAGGATGTCAGCAAACTCTCATGCTGTGCCGAATAACCCCATATCGGAGGAGAAGAACAATGCGCAAAATGGCTGTTTATGCAGGAGCATTGCTGACAGCGGGGCTGTCCTCTGCCTGTTGCTGGATCCCTCTCTTGCTGGGAGGAGCCGGCGCAGGCGCACTGGGACTGGGTACGACACTGGAGCCGTTTCGCCCCTATCTGACAGGACTGACCTTCGCGTTCCTCGCGATCGCGTTTTATCTCACTTACCGCCCAGAACGCACTCCCGCCGACTGCTGCGCAGTATCCCCTTCCCCCACAAAGCGCCTGCAGAAGGCGGTGCTGTGGCTGGTGACTCTCTTCGCCCTGTTCACCCTGCTGGTTCCCCACCTCCTTGCACGACGAGCTGAGCATGTATCCGCGCTGACACCTATTGCCGCGTCCCTGCAAACCGCTCTGTTTCGCGTGGACCGTATCTCGTGCCAATCCTGCGCGGTGCTTATCAACAAGCGTCTCGATGAAACACCGGGTGTTCATCGCGTGGAGGTGGATTTTAGCAAGCACCAGGTGCTTGTCTACTACAACCCTAATCGGGTGCAGCCATCCCAGCTTCAAACCATTCTGGAACAGGCGGGTTTCCCGGCAGCACTGGTTGAAACCTCCCAGCAAGACTCGTGTTGTTCAACTCAATGAGGCAGACTCACGCATGGTGCGTGGGGTTATCGATTGCAGAACGAATTGGCGCCTTGTGAGACAAGGTGCTTCACTCAACAGGAGGAGGATGCAGATGACAAAGCAGATAGTAGTTGGGCTTTTGAGCGTACTCTTTACGACGGCGATGACTGGACTGCTGGCTCAGTCGAAGCAGGAGATCCGCACCGCGGTGCTTAAGGTAAGTGGCTTCCACTGTCAGGGCTGCTGCGCCGCAGTCGAGGAGGGCTTGCGCCAGCTCGATGGCGTGCAGGACGCCAAAGCGGACTTTAAGACCTCCACGGTGGTGGTCAAGTGCGACGAGTCTCTCACCCCCGTTTCGCGCGTGACGCTTGCCGTTGCGGATGTACCCCACATGATGGGGAAGCAATCGGGCATGCGCTACACGGCTCGACTCATGCTGACACTCCAAAAAGGCGACGCACGCAAGGTGGCAAAGGCGCTCGCCAAGCTGAAGGGGGTACAGAAGGTCGAGCAGGAGAAAAACACGCTCCTGATCACCTTCAAACGGGACGCGAATGTCCGCTATGCCGATCTGGAAGAGACGGTGCGGAAAGCGGGTGGAACTCTCGCGCCTGTGAAAACCGCCAGCGCGTCGTCCAGACAAACGACGTTGCAACGGGGTGACGCCTGTTGTCAGCTCGGAAAATGAACCCGCCTGCTTCGTCCCTTTGAAATTCTCCTGGCAGGGATGACTCCCCTCCCACGCCCAGCTGGGGAGCGGACATCGATGTCCGCTCCCCAGCCCTAACAACCATGACCTGATTCCGAATCACCTTCTCACCCCTTGACAGGTAGACAAATGATGGTGTACAATATTCTACATGATGGGAGCCACCGCTCCATCTGCTGTTCGTATCCGAGCGGAGCGTATGTCCACTTGCTGGGTGGGAATTAACTTCCTCTCCTTGTTGGGGAGAGGGGACATTCCCCCTCTCCCCAACATGAAAAAGGCGAACGCCTGGATAAAAGAAACTTATAGGAGGCGATAGAGAATGGCAAAAGGGCTAACAAAGCAGCAGAAGGCGATATTGCAGTTCATCGTGCGTTTCACGCGCGAGCACGGCTACCCACCGACGCTGCGCGAGATTCAACAAAACATCGGCACGGTCAAGAGCCTGCGCGGCGTGGCACTTCATCTGGATGCGCTACAACGCAAGGGCTATATCGAACGCGGCAGTCAGGCGCGCTCCATTCGCATCATCCATCCCGATTATCAACCCAACCGCGAGCGCGTGGCATACCTGCCCCTGCTCGGTACAATCGCAGCGGGTACGCCCATTCTGGCAGAGCAGAATATCGAAGACCTCATCCCCGTGCCCGCGGATATGGTGCGCAATGTGGAGAACGCCTTCCTGCTACGGGTTAAGGGCGATAGTATGGTGGGCGAACATATCCTGCCGCGCGACCTGGTGATTATCAAGCCGCAGCAGACCGCCTATAACGGTGAACTGGTCGCTGTGCTGATAGGCGATGAGGCAACCATTAAACGCATCTTTTATGAGCGTCGCTATGTGCGCCTCGAATCGGCAAATCCTGCTTATGAACCGATCCGCGTGCCCGCTGAGGAAGCGCGGGTCATCGGGAAGGTCATCGGCCTCATACGCGACTACGGGCAGATGAGCATGTGAACTGTTTACCAGCCCTGAACCGGCTCCCAGTGGCGGCTGGCGTAATCGGCGAACGCGAAGGCGAACATAATTATCAGCCAGAAAAAGCCGGCGCCTGCAAATAGCCACGCCAGCTTGCTGCTGAATCTCACATGCATAAAGTTCATTATCACGATCGTCGCCTTCGTCACGGCAATCGTCAGGGCAACTGTAATGCCTAACCAGTCAGGCAGCTTGAGAAATCCTGCCCACACTGTCACCACCAGTAGCGCCATCAGCACCCAGAGCGTCTTCGCATAGAACGAGACAGGTTGCGCGTGAGTATGTTCCTCGTGATGATGTGTCGCCATCATTGACCTCCCATCAGGTAAAGAAGCGGAAACAGGAAAATCCACACAATGTCCACAAAGTGCCAGTAGAGACCGACCATCTCCACGGGCATATAGTCGGCATGGGGAATCTTACGGATATAGTCTGAATAGGCCCGCACAGCAAGAATCGCCAGAACGATAATCCCGACCAGCACATGCAGCCCGTGCAAGCCTGTCATGATGAAGTAAAAGCTGAAGAAAAGCTTGGTGCGCCCAGTGAACTCCTCCAGCGAAACCTTGCGCGCGCCCAGATCCACCATCCCGTTCTCCACTTTCAAGTGGTTATGGTGAATCACCTCCTCGGCACTATAGCTCTGGTTGGGTATCAGTTGATGGTGGTACTTGGCTGAATATTCAAAGTACTTATTCACCATAAAGATACTGGCGAAAAAGATGGTCCAGAGCAGGTATTTGAACTGCTCTTTATGTTGCTGACGCATAGCGGCGCGCACGGCGCGTGCCATCGTGTAGCTGCTGACCAGCAGCACAAAAGTATTGAGCGCGCCGAACACCACGCTGAGCGTATGGTGCGCTGCCACAAACTCATACAGATACTTGAAGCGATAGACGGCATAGCCGGCGAACAGTCCACCGAAGAACAACACCTCCTGCACGATGAACGCCCACATGCCTATCGTGTAGGCGTCATTTTGCTGTTCGATGGTCTCGTACTGTTCGCCTAAGTGTGGAACCTCGCGTCCATGCTCTATCAGATGCAGTTCTGCCTCTCTGACGCTCACGATGACCCTCCTTATTTCGATGGGCTACTTGCCTTATTTAGCCATCTTTCCCTCCGCCGCCCACATAGGCAGGTCGTGGTGCCGGGAAGATGGCAGTTGGCTCTTCGGGATGGGCATAGTCATACGCGGGGCGTGTCACGATGGGCGTGCGTTCGAAGTTATGTGGATGTGGCAGCGTATCGACCGCTTCCCACTCCAGCCCGCGCGCGCCCCACGGGTTCTTCTCGGCAATTCGACCATACTTCAGCGACCAGACCAGATAAACCGCAGGCAGCAGATAGCCCAGCCCCAAAATCGACGCGCCCGCGCTGGAAAGCAGGTTCAGCGCCCACCACTCCTCCGGATAGCTGTGGTAGCGGCGTGGCATGCCCATGTAGCCCAGAATGAACTGCGGGAAGAAAGTCAGATTGAAGCCCACGAAAACCATCAGTGCAGCGAGCTTCGCCCAGCTTTGCGGATACATGCGTCCCGTCATCTTGGGCCACCAGTAGTGCAACGCTGCCATGTAGCCCATAGTCGCGCCGCCCACCATCACATAGTGGAAGTGCGCCACCACAAAGTAGGTATCGGTCAGGTGCACATCGGTTGCCAGGGAACCGAGATGCAGGCCGGTCAGCCCGCCAATCACGAACAGCCCCAGGAAGCCAAGCGCGTAAATCAGCGGCGCTTCCCAGTGTACGCGTCCCTTCCAGATGGTTGCCATCCAGTTGAAGGTCTTAATCGCCGACGGGATTGCCACTAGGAAGGTCAGGAAGGAAAACAAGATGCTCGCATAGATTGACTGACCTGTGCTGAACATATGGTGCCCCCAGACGAGGAAGCCAATAATCGCAATGGCCAGGCTGGAAAACGCCACAAAATGGTAGCCGAACACGCGCCGACGCGAGAAGGTGGCAATCACCTCACTGATAACGCCCATCGCCGGCAAAATCATGATATAGACGGCGGGATGCGAGTAGAACCAGAACAGATGCTGGAACAGAATGGGATCGCCGCCACGATTGGGATCAAAGATACCGATGCCGAAACTGCGCTCCACCGCCACCAGCAACAGCGTAATGGCGACGACAGGTGTGCCCAGCACCTGAATCAGGCTCGTCGCATACATCGCCCAGACAAAGAGCGGCAGGCGGAACCATGTCATGCCAGGCGCCCGCATCTTGTGAATCGTCACCAGAAAGTTAATGCCGGTGAAGATGGAGCTGAACCCCGCCAGAAAGACGCCCACGATGGCTAGGCTCACTTCGCCTTTGGCAAACGCACTGCTATAGGGAGTGTAGAAGGTCCAGCCCGTATCGATGCCGCCCTTGAGCAGGGCAATGGTTGCCAGCATGCCACCAATCATAAAGAAGTACCAGCTCAGCAGGTTCAGTCGGGGGAACGCCACATCGCGCGCCCCGATCATCATCGGTAGCACAAAGTTGCCGAACGACGCCGGGATGGACGGAATCAGGAAGAAGAAAATCATCAGCACCCCATGGATAGTGAACATCTTGTTGTAAGTGTCAGAGCTCAGCAGATCGCCCTTCGGCGTCGCCAGCTCCAGCCGAATCGTCGCGGCTGCCAGGCTGCCCAGGAAGAAGAAAAAGGTAATGCCCAGCAGATAGAGGATGCCGATGCGCTTGTGGTCCAGTGTTAGCAGCCATGAAGCGACCGTCGTGCGCACATTCAAATAGTTCACCCGCTCTGTACCTGTCTGTGCTGTGATCGTTGCCATTTCACTTCCCTCCTGCTGGCTGTTCTTTCGCCAGCGATTTAATATAGGCTGTCAACTGGATAATCTGCTCCTCGCTCAATACACCCTGATAGGGAGGCATCACAGGCTGATAGCCTGCCACTACCTTCGCCCCCGGATTGAGTATCGATTCGCGGATATAAGCCTCGTCCGCCACTACGGTGCGTCCGTCCGCTAATTTTACCTTACTGCCGAACAGTCCGCGCAAGTCGGGCGCCTTGACCGCCGCGTTCGGGTTCATATGGCATGTGCTGCATGCACCCACCCCCTCAAACACCTGTTTGCCCTGCTCCTCCAGGGAGAGCGCCGCGGTCGCCGTGCCACCCCCGCCACCATGCGCCAACCACAGCTGGAACTCTTCCGGCGGCAGCACATAGACCCAGCCGATCATCTCGGAATGCTTCGTGCCGCAATATTCGGTGCAGAAGAGATGATATTTGCCTGGCTGGGTGGGTGTGAAGTACATCGTGTTGTAACGCCCGGGTACCGCGTCCCGTTTGACCCGAAAAGCAGGGATGGAAAAAGCATGGATCACATCCTGCGAAATGACCGTTACCTTGACCAGGCGCCCAGCGGGCAGATGCAGTTCATTATTCTCGCGCACGCCATTCGGGTGCTGGCAGTGCCACATCCACTGCTTGCCAACGACGAACACCTCATACGCCCCCTCGCGAGGTGCGTAGATGTCTCCATAGAGCTTGGCTGACCATCCGAAAATCGCCAGCGCCAGCACCAGCGGGATGAGTGTCCAGCCAAGCTCCAGCCGCAGATCGGTCTCCACGGCATCATCTCGGCGAACCGCCTCGTTGCTTGCGCGATACTTGACCGCCAGATAGATCGCGCCGAACAGCACAATCGAGCCGAAAAAGACCGCCAGCCAGCTGATTGTCCAGTAGAGGGTGGAGATCGCCTCACCCTCCTTCGATGCCGTCGGCGGAAAGAAAGGGATGTTCCACATCGCTTGTCACCTCGCTTCAGGATTATCCGATGAGTCGGACTGGTCAGGCTGATATTCGGGCGGGGGTAGTCTCGGATGGCGACGTTCCAGCCAGAGCATGCCCCCGATCAGCAGCCCCAGCCCCAGCACTGTCAAGACGCCACCCAGCTGCACCAGCCGAATAATCACCAGCCCATACTTCCCTGTGGTGGGATCGTACTGATAGCAATAGAGCACCACCCGCTCCACCGGGTTGCCGATTTTGCCCTCGGACGCTTCCATCAGGGCGAACTTCAGGTCGCGCGGTGAGTAGTTCACGCCCAGCAGGTAGCGCGACAACCGCCCATCAGGCGTCAGCACCATAATCGCCGCCGTATGGGCGTATTGCTTCGTACGCGGGTCATACGCATACTGGAAACCAACCGCATCCGCCAGCCGCCGGATGTTGGCTTCTTCTCCTGTCAGGAAGTGCCAGCCCCCCGCCGCCCCGCCATGCCGATAGGCTTTCACATAGTTCGCTTTCTTTTTCGCTGCCAGTTCAGGTGTCTCGTTAGGAGCAATACTGACCGTCACCACTTCGAACTCCTTCCCAATGCGATAATCCAGCGCGTTCAGCGTGCGTGTCAACTCATTCAATATCACTGTGCAGAGCATGGGGCAATCATAGTAATTTAGAGTAAGAATCACGGAGTGCTTACCGAAGTAATCGCTCAGTCGAACGGTTTTGCCCGTCTCGTCACGGAAGGTTAAATCAAGCGGGATCTTCGTGTTCAGCTTCTGTTTGATGTCCACCTGACGCAGCACCTGCTGGTTGAATTCGGGGGTCAGTTCGGGTGGTCGGCGGTACATCTGTGCCTGCGCCAGATTGACCAGCCCAGCAATCAACAGTGTTGCACCGAGCAGCCAGGCGCGTCCCGTCAGAACCATCTGACAGCACGAACGGACCCGACCATCCCACCCGCCATTCACCATTCGCCATTCGCTATTTCGCATTTGCCTTCACCTCTTGCGTCGCCCTGGCACCGGGTAGCCCGCGCTGCAGGATTAACTCTTTCGCCCGTTCCACCGGGATGCGTGCCGTGCCAGTTTTCGGGTCAACGGAGTAAGTCGTGGTCTTTTCAAGTTCCTGGGCATAAAACTTCTCCCAGTCTTGCATAGGGAAGCCCTGCACGCGCGGTTCCGGCGGAAGCTGCCTCTCCAGAGCCTCTTGACGCACGGAGGGCAGGTTTGGTTCCTCTTTAGGAAGAATCCATTGATAGACGAAGTAAGAAATAATGAGGGAACCGATAATCGTGAAGAAGATAAGTGCAAGGAACTGCACCATTGCACGCACCGACAGGTCGCGCGCTTCGTAGGGTGTGCGCTCAATTTGCTCCAGTTCCTCTGGCGTGACGGGCTTCAGAGTTTCCATCTTCTCCCTCCAAGAGAATAGAGCGTTCCGCCTTGCCTCAGGTTACTAATGCGCATGGGGCACCTCCTGTAAGCGTGGCTCGTTTTGGGGCAGCAGCGGTCGCTTGAGAAGATTGCCAAACATCGCCCAGAACCAGACGCCGCCCAGCCCCACAAACGCTGCCACATCGTACAAGCTGATGCTGAACACCTCCGAGAAAGCGGGCTTAACCTCCCAGAACATCTCAATCACGCGAATGGTTAGTAAAATCAGCGCACTTAGGATCAGCTGCTGCGGAATTCGCTTTGTGCGTGGCGCAAGCAACAGGAAAAACGGCACAAAGAAATGGAAAATCACTATCAGCCATGACACCGCATGCCAGCCCCCCATGTTACGCCGCAGGTAGAAACTGGTCTCCTCCGGTAGATTGCCCGAATAGATAATCAGCAGCTGCGAGAAGGAGACATACGACCAGAACACCATCATCGTGAAGAGGAGGTTGCCCCAATCACGACGAAACTCGAAGTGAATCAACCCCTTATAGGGTGGGATTTCGCGCCAGAGCAGCACCAGCAGCGTTGCCAACGCCATCGCGGTCAAGCCGAACCCCACCAGCAAGATAACGCCATACATCGTGGAGAACCAGTGCGGCTGCAACGACATCGCCATGTCCACCGCGAAGAAGGTCACTGTTAGCACATAGAAGGGAATGCCGAGCGCAGCAGGTGTCATGCGCTGGCGGGAGATAAGCTCCGCTTCCATCGGGTCTCGTGCTGCATCCTGTCGCGAGCTGCTGCGCACCATCAAGTAAGTTAGATAACCCCACAGTGCAAAATAGGCAGCCATTCGCACCAGGAAAAAGGGCAAGTTGAGATAGTACTTTGCTTTGAAGGCGATAATGGGATCGTTCTGCACCGCTTCAGGGTGCGACCACTCAAAGATGGAGTGCATGCCCACCAGGATCGGGATGAAAAAGAGAACCATCAGGGGTACAAGGGTCTGTGCCCCTGCTTCGAAAATGCGCACCAGCGGCTGACCCCACTTGCCACGCACCACATGCACCAACAGCATCATGCCGAGGCAACCGATGCCCAGCCCTGTCCAGAAGAGATAGGCGAAATGGTAGCTCTGAAAGGCGAGATGCCGATGGGTGAACAGCCCCGTCGCCCACACGATCAGCCCAACGATGCCGAGTGTCAGCGCGGTTCCCCGCGCCCGCTCAATGGTGCCTCGCACCTGTTCTGCCGGAAGGTTCACCGTGCTCATTTTAATGCTGCTCCTCCGTCTGTTGCTCCATCTGTTTGCGCAAGGCTTCCAGTGCCTTCTGCTGATCCTCTGGAGGCAGCTCGCTGAACTTTGCGTTCTGGCTCAGTTGCAGCACTCGGATATAGGCTGCGATAGCCCAGCGGTCCTCTGGTGGCATGCGCTTGCCGTAGCCATACATAATGCCGAAGCCGTTGGTTGCGACGGCGTAGAAGTAGCCGAGCGGCATGTTCTGCATGCGAGCGTCGACCAGCGAGGCGGGCATACGGGGCCACTGGCCGCGCAGCGCAATCATGCCCTTGCCATCGCCCGCCATGCCGTGGCACGGTCGGCAAAACACATTATATTGTTCCTGACCACGATCCAGAAACTCGCGCGTTAGTTTAAGCGGTGGGGGCAGTGTGTTCAGCTGATTGCCTTTCGCGTCCTTGCCCGTCAGCAGCGGGTCGTTGGGATCGACGAGTTTGCCCCGCGCGATGGTGTTGGGTGGTGTCGGGCGCGAGCCAGCGCCGTAGATTTGCCCATCTGGGCCTATGAGCTGTTCGGTCAGAGCGTAGAACTCGCTGTTACCCTGCGCCTCCACCCGTTGCTGCACCCACATATCGGTGCGGCAACCACTCAGGCACAGCAGTCCCAGCAAGCAGACCGACCAGAGAGCCTGCCTTGGCACGCTGGGATGGCTCGCACTCGTCAATGCGATGTCCTTCATTCTTCCACCTCGCTTATGCTGATAGGGTTCAGCGACTGCAAAAAGGCACGGGTACGCTCTGGGTCAAATTTGGGGTCGCGCGCTTCGATACACAAGAAGAAGCGGTCAACGCTGGACCGAGCGAATTGCGGCACATTGAACACCGGGTGATACGGCGCAGGTAGTCCATTATATGCCAACATACCAATAAACGCGCCGAAGGCGGTGAAGAGCACCATGCACTCGAAGGTGATGGGGATGAAGTAGGGCCAGCTGATGAGGTCGCGCCCGCCGACATTCAGCGGGTAATCGATGGTGCTGGTGTAGACTTGCAGTCCGAAACCAAACATCGCTCCGATCAGCCCGCAGATGAAAACCGTCCAGGGCACTTTTGCCTCGCGAACGCCCATCGCATCGGTCAAGCCGTGGATGGGAAACGGCGTGTAGCAATCGAAGCGTCGGTAACCTTCCAAGCGGGTCTGCTGCGCTGCCTTTATCAACGCTTCAGGCGAGTCGAACTCTGCCATCATGCCATAGACCCTTGAAACGACCGCTGCATGCGCCATCTTTACACACCACCTCCTGTGCGGGTTGGGGCAGGTGCCTCTGTTTTCGCATGCCCGTTATGCCCACCGCCATGTCCGTAAAGCCGATACCACAAATCTTTCAGCTCTGCCATCGCCAGCATTGGCACGAAACGCGCGAAGAGGAACATCATCATCACAAAGAAGCCTATCGTGCCCACATAGGTTGCGACATCCCAAATAGTGGGTCCATACATTCCCCAACCGGATGGCGTGAAGTCGCGATGCAGGCTTACCACCACGATCACGAACCGTTCGAGCCACATGCCCACATTCACAATCAGCGAGATGATAAACAGCAGCCACAAGTGATGGCGCACCTTACGGAACCAGAGCAGCTGTGGCACCACGCCGTTGCAGAAGATGAGTGCCCAGTAGACCGGCCAATACGGACCGAACATACGGTTTGTGATCATATATTTTTCAAACATATTGGCGCTATAAAAGCCGAAGAAGGCTTCCATCATATAGCCATAGAACACAATCAGCCCTGTCGCAAGCATGACCTTCGCCATCATATCGATATGGTGCATCGTGATATATTCGCGCAGCTTTGGATAGAGAATGCGAAACGGGATCACCAGTGTCAGCACCATTGCGAAGCCCGAATAGATAGCGCCTGCCACGAAGTAGGGCGGGAAGATCGTGACATGCCAGCCGGGCACGATCGAGATGGCGAAGTCGAGACTCACCACCGAGTGAACCGAAAGCACCAGGGGAGTGGAGAGTCCTGCCAGCAGCAGGTAGGCACTTTCGAAACGCATCCAATGGACAGCGGAGTTGCGCCAACCCCACGACAAAATGCCACTGATTACCTTCGCCAGATGGCTTTTGGCACGGTCGCGCACCGCTGCCAGATCGGGAATCAACCCCATGTACCAGAAAAGCACCGACACGGTGAAGTAGGTGGAGACGGCGAACACATCCCACTCTAACGGACTACGGAACTGTGGCCAGACCGCCAGCCAGTTCGGGATGGGCAGCAACCAGTAATCGACCCACGGTCGCCCCGTGTGAACAGCGGGGAACAGGCCAGCACACATCACGGCGAAGATGGTCATCGCCTCGGCGAATCGGTTAATCGACATGCGCCAACCTTGCCGCAAGAGCAGCAGGATAGCCGAGATGAGTGTGCCCGCATGTCCAATACCAATCCACCACACGAAATTGATGATGTCAAAGCCCCAGCCTACAGGTTGATTCACACCCCAGATGCCAACCCCCCACAACAGCAGCATGCAGAGGGCGAACACCAGCAGTGTGGTACCGGTAAAGCCCAGTCCGAACATCACCGTCCACCCAATCGGGTGCTTTTCGAATGGGATGTCCCCGATCTGCGCCGTAATGCGCTCATAGGTCTGCTCGCCCTCAAACAAGGGCGGCTCCTGAACGGTTCCTGCCCTAATGGCTTCCTGCATTGTGTGCCTCCGTATGCAGTTCAGGGTTGGGATTCTCCAGCTTCGCTAAATAGGTGGTGCGTGGGCGCGTGTTCAGCTCTTCCAGCATGCTGAACAGGTGTGGTTCACGGCGCAGGCGGCTCACCTCGCTATCAGGATCGTTCAAATCACCAAACACGATTGCTTTGGTGGGACACGCCTGCTGGCATGCGGGGATAATCTCGCCATCGCGAATGCGGCGGTTCTCTTTCTTTGCCTGAATCCGTGCCCGATTGATTCGCTGCACGCAGTAAGTGCATTTCTCCATCACACCGCGCCCGCGCACCGTTACATCGGGATTCTGCAAAAGATGCAGTACCGGCTGCTTATAGTAGGCATAGCGGTAGTAGTTGAAGCGTCGCACCTTATAAGGGCAGTTGTTGGAGCAGTAGCGGGTGCCCACACAGCGGTTGTAAACCATCTGGTTCAAGCCTTCCTCACTGTGTACCGTTGCGGCAACGGGGCAGACCAGCTCACACGGCGCATTCTCGCACTGCATGCAGGGCACGGGCAGCTGATAGGTGCGCGGGTTCTCCACAGGACCCTTGAAGTAGCGGTCGATGCGCAGCCAGAACATCTCGCGCTGGCGCACCACCTCTTGCTTGCCAACGACTGGGATATTATTCTCCGCCTGACACGCCGTGACGCACGCGCTGCAGCCCGTACACACCGTTGGGTCGATCACCATCGCCCAGGCGTAGCGGTAGTTATTGGGATTCTGGTAGCGGTCATACTGGAAGCCTTTGTACATCGAGGGCAGCTCCCCGCTTTCACCATGCCGATGCTTCTTGAGATGCGGATCCTGCTGAAACTCCTGCAGTGTGCCGATGAGCATTATCGGACGATGGTGCAGGCTGTCCAGCTCACCATGCTCGATGAGGTGGTGTTCTTCGGTGCGGGCGATCGTGTAGCGTTGCCCTGTGGTGACCACTTCAGCGTTGTGGGTGAACCACATGGCGTCACTAATGCGAAGGGTGTAAGCGTTGAAGCCTGTGCCGGAGCCGTTGGAGCCTGCGCGGGTGCGACCGTAGCCCAGATGCAGCGTAATGGCATTATCTACATGCCCTGGAATAGGATAGGCTGCCGCAATTAAAGTACGCCCATTGACCCGGATCTGCACCAGTGGGGCACTGTCGTGCACGAGCGCCACCTTTTCGGTGCCCACCACGCCCAGCTCCTGCGCCGTCTTCAGGCTCATAAACGCCACATTATCCCAGCAGATTCGGCTCACAGGCTTGGGCAGTTCTTGCAGCCAGGTGTTGTTGGCGAACCGCCCATCATACATTGTGGGGTCTGGTGCGAAGCGGATTTCCAGCCCTTGCGCTTCCACAGGAGGAAGCTCGACCGCGAGATTGGGACGCAAACGTACCGATTTGATGGGTAATGCGGTACGCGGAATGACGCCATCGTGCACGCTTTGTCGCCAGAGCGCATCGAACTGGGCCGCTGGGGCGAGGCTGGCGGTTTTCCAGTAGCCTTGTACCAGGTCAAACGCCTGTTTACCCCCCTGCCCGTTGATTTGTGCCATCAGTTCCAGCGCGGAGCGCGTGTTGGGATAGAGCGGGAAAATCAGGGGTTGCTGAATGGTGACGGTTCCGTCGAACGCCCGCGCATCGCCCCAGGTCTCGAACGGATGGCTTTCGGGCACATGCCACACACACAGTGCAGAAGTCTCGTCGGTATAGCGGCTCAGGTGCACCGAGAAGGGCACTTTGGGGATCAGTTCTGCAAAGTTGAGGTCGGCTAGGGCATCGTAAGCAGGGTTCGTGCCGAGCATAATCAGTACTTCGACCTGTCCCTCCGCTATCTCCTTCGCCAGCGTTCGAATATCTTCCGTGCAGAGGGTAGGCTCTGCTTCAGGTGGCGCAGTGAACACCACCGTTTTGCCGAGATTGCCCAACGCAGCGTTGATCGCGTGCGCAATCGCGTGGACTGCGGGTGGCTGCGCCTCACCGACGATGATGAGGCTTTCGCCTTTGTGCGCGATGAGGTCGCGAGCGACCACTTCCGCCCACCTGCGCTCTTCAGGCGTCAGCTCACCCTGCATCGTCACTTGCAGGGGTGCACCCACCGCTTGCGCGATTGCAGCGGCAAGCAGCCCGATTCGGCTGGAGTGGATGGGCAGCCGATGGTCGGCGGTGAAACCCGTGACGGTAGGCATCGGCTCCGCCACATAGAGGCGATTCATTTGATGCTGATTTTCGCGCACGCGCCGCCCATCCGCGAATTCACGGGCATAGCGCACCGCCGCAGGACCCAGAAAGAGAAAATCGCTATCCAGCGCGAGAATCACCTTCGCCTGCCGCACGCGATAGATGGGATTCAGCCATTCGCCGAAGGCAAGGCGCGTGCCTTCGTACACATGATCGCGGTTGATTGCCTCCCACTGATACCATTTCGCCTGCGGATATGTCTTCAGGAAAGTCTGAATCTGCGCGGCGAGGGAGGGTGAGGTAATCACTTCCGTGAGCAGGCGGATGCCGCTTCCCTTCTTGGCTTGCTGCAGCGTTAGTTGTTGCATTAATTCGCCTGTGAACGCTTGCCAGGTCTGAATCTGTCCGAATTTGAGCAGGCTTTGGGAGCGGTCCGGATCATACAGGTTCAGGATTTCGGCTTGGGTGAAGGCATCGGTGCTACCGAGGCTGGCGGGATGGAGTTCGTTGCCTTCCAGTTTGATGGGTCGCCCTTCGTACACGCGCGCCAGCACTCCTTTGGCATAGCCGCCAAGCGTGACGGCGGTCGCGTAATAGAGCGACTCGCCCGGCGCCTCTTCAGGGATTTTCGCACGGGCGATAATGGGTCCTTGGGGCTTGTAGCCGCAGGCGGACAGACCCGCCAGCGCCATCGATGCGCCCATCAGCTTCAGAAACTGGCGCCGGCTGACCAGGTTGCTATGAGGCGCCGCTTCGGGAGCAAACTCGCGCTGAAGCTGCTCCTTTAGTTGAGGCGCGTTTTCCCGCTCATTCAGACTTCGCCAGAGCCGTTCGTTATCTCGCTTCTCCATCGCCGTGTCTCTTTTATCGGTGGCATATGGAGCAGTCGCTCAGCTGCTCCTTATGAATGTTGTACTGCTTGACCAGCAGCGCACCCAGCTCCTTCTGATTACGCGGGAGCTTGCCGTTCCACTGGATGCCGTGCTTTTCCAGCAGGGCGCGCATCTCCGCCTCCGTGCGTGGCACTTGATAGTACATGTTGAACACTTCGCCTTTGGGGCGGATGTATTTTTCGGGGTTGCGGTGGCAGTTGAGACACCACCACATTGCAAAGGGCTGGGACTTGGCGGTCAGTTGCATCTTTTCAATGCCGGCGTGGCACTCGTTGCAGCCGATGCCTTTGTTCACATGGATGCTATGGTCAAAGTAGACAAATTCGGGGAGGTCATTCACCTTGTTCCACACAATGGGCTTGTCTTGCTGATAGCTATCGCGAACGGGTTGTAGGAGGGGGCTGTTGGTCCATATTTGGGAGTGGCAGGTCATACACACTTCAGCGGGCGGCACCCCCGCATGGGCAGCCTGTGTAGCCGACCAGTGGCAGTAGCGGCAGTCGATGCCCAGTTCCTCCGCATGATGCTTATGGCTGAACGGGACAGGTTGATCAGGCGGCTCGCCCGCGCGTGTCCACCACGGCGAACGGGTGATACTGGAACCACCCAGTATCAGCGCCACCAATGCCAGCAACCCACCACCGATTGTCGCACGCGCAACGGTATTATGGTAGCGTTTGAACACCTGTGCCATTGCTTTGACCTCGCCACGCGATAGAACACCGCTGATCGCGCAACCTGCGCCTTGGCGACCAGTTCGTGATTTCTATCACAAAGTTAGCCACGCTAAGCATCGTCTCCGTAATAAAAGCGGATTTTGACCGCTCTGTGTCGCATGCACTATACCCTATCGATGACGCCTTTGTCAAGGGGTAGGGGTACTTTGTGCCTTTTTTCACAGATTGGCAGCGGTCAAAGGGGGATTGATGCCCAAAATCGCGGTAGGCGCGGGAACCACTTCGATTGTGGAGCGAAGCGCGATAGAGGCGACCTTTTCGAGAGTTGGCAGCCTGGATGCACCTTTGTGGATGACACGCTATGATTCGACCACCTGTGTAAAATCTGCCAGTGCCAGGTAGAGCCGTTGGGCACATGCCAGCAGGTTGAGGCGATTGCGGCGCAGCGCCTCGTTCTCCGTCATTACCAGCACATGGTCAAACAGCTGATTCACAGGTTCATTTAGTTGTTGCAGGAGGGCGTAGATGCGTTCGTAGTCGTGCTTGTAGTAGAGCGCTTCTATCTGGGGTGTAAGCGATTGGAGCATCTGATAAAGGCGCGTCTCGACTTCGTGCTCGAACAGGGTGGGGTCTACCCTATTCAGGCTGGCGATGGCGTGGATGTTTTTCTTGCGGGCGGCGGCAAGGATGTTGGCGGGGCGCGTGGCGGTCAGGCACAGCGTTTGGAGGGCAGGCTCCGCACTCTGCGTCTGCAACAGGCGCGCCCGCTGCACGAAGCCATACACTGAATCGTCCCATCCGCCACCGAGCGTTGCGCGGGTCAGGTCGTATCGGATTGCTTGCTCCTCCAGAAGTGCCTCGATGCGGCTGTAGAACAGGGTGCGCAGCTCTGGCTGCAAGGCAGTGAGTGGTTTGAGCGACACGTTCTGCGCGCGGTACTCGTCATGGGCAGCCTGTACCAGCTCCGCCAGCGTCGGATAGTCGGGTTCCTCTGCCAGGATTTCCACCACGCCTGTGGCGGCGCGGCGCAGCCCGAACGGGTCCGACGAGCCTTTTGGGAGGTAGCCCAGCCCGACATAGCCGACCAGGGTATCGATGCGGTCCAGCACGGCCAGTGCGCGCCCGACGGGCGTTTGAGGTAATTTGTCGCCCGCATAGCGCGGCTGATAATGCTCGGCGATAGCGCGTGCTATGCAGGGCGGTTCACCCGAACGCAGCGCATACTCCTCGCCAATAATCCCCTGCAGGTCAGGGAACTCCATGACCATCTGGGTGGCGAGGTCGGCTTTGCAAAGTTGTGCGGCGCGTTGCAGGCATTCGCGCGTTGGCTGGTCCCAGTCCAGCGCGTGGGCAAGTCGTTCGGCGAGTCGCTGCAAGCGAACCGTCTTGTGCAGCAGGGTACCCAGCTTTTGCTGGAACAGCATTCGCTCCAGCCCCTGCACGAAGGCTGTGAGTGGCTGTTTTAGGTCCTCCTCAAAGAAAAAGCGGGCGTCATTAAAGCGGGCGACCAGCACCCACTCGTTGCCCTCACGCACATTGTCGGGGTTGCCGTTGTTATAGACTGAGATGAAGCCCGGCAGCAGCTTGCCTTCCGCGTTGACCAGCGGGAAGAACCTCTCATGCTTTTGCATGGCGGAGATCAACACGGGCGCGGGCAGCTGCAGAAAGGTTTCTGGGAACGCGCCTCGCAGCAGATGGGGATACTCCACCAGAAAGGTGTTTTCTTCCAGCAGGTCGTCGCTTAGGAGCGGTTGCGCGTCGATTTCGCGAGCGAGCCGTATCGCCTCCTCACGAATGAAGGCTTTGCGCTCTTCCGGGTCAGCCATCACATGGGCTGCGCGCAGCTGCTGCAGGAACCCCTCTGGTGAGCGCACTTCAAACGGTTGTGGCGCCTGGAAGCGGTGCCCGCGACTATATCGTCCAGAAGGAATGCCGTCGATCTCGAACTCGATGACCGTGTTGCCCAGCATGGCGACGATCCAGCGGATGGGTCGCCCGAAGCGCAGCTGGTGCGTGCCCCAGCGCAGCGTTTTGGGGAAGCTCATCTGCCGGATGAGCGCGGGCAGCCGCTCGGCAAGCACTACTGTGGCGGGCTGACCCTCATCACGCTTCTGCACGAAGGCGTACTCGCCTTGGGGCGTTTCCAGAAACTGCACCTGGTTGGGGTCCACCCCCTGCGAGCGGGCGAAGCCCAGCAGCGCTGGGGTCGGCTTGCCTTCCGCATCGAAACAAGCACGTTTCGCTGGTCCACGCACGGTGCGTTCCTCTGGTGTCTGGTGGGTCGCCACTTCAGAGACCAGCGCGATCAGCCGACGCGGTGTGCCGTAGGTTGCAATGGTGCCAAACGGCAGGCGCGATTCCTGCAGCGCCTGCGCCAGCAGGGTACGCAGCTGTGCTAATGCGCCGCGCATGAAGGCGGCGGGCATCTCCTCGCAGCCAATCTCAAAGAGCAGTGTTGCTGACTGGCTCATCATTCGCATGATACCCACCTGCATGGACATATCCAGCGGTGCTGTTTTCCAACCCCCTCATGCGAGGGTGGAGCAGGAGAAGGGGTGCCGTTGCCGAATACGGAGGTTATCATGAGTCGAGTCTATTCCCAGCAGGAGCAGGAGGCGTTTACGCCTCGGACGAAGGAACGGTATCTGATTCTCCATGCTGACGATTTTGGGATGTGCCATGCGGAGAATCGGGGCACTATCCGTGCGCTGGAGGCAGGCGTGGTCAGCAGTGTCAGCATGATGGTGCCTTGCCCCTGGTTTCCCGAAGCGGCGGCGTGGGTGCGCAAGAACCCGAACGCCGATGTGGGGCTACACTTGACGCTCACCAGTGAGTGGCAGTTTTACCGCTGGCGTCCGGTGGCACCCCCCGACAAGGTGAAGGGATTGATAGACAAGGAGGGCTTCCTGTGGCGCACCGTGGAGGAGGTGGTGCGTCATGCCACGCCACAGGAGGTGGAGACGGAGATTCGGGCCCAGATTGAGCGTGCCGTGCAGTTCGGCGTACGCCCGACCCACCTCGATTCCCACATGGGCACCCTGTATGCCGATGCCCGCTTCTTCGAAGTGTTCCTGAAGGTGGCGATGGAGTACAAAATCACGCCGATGGTGTTCAGTCCGACGCCCGACATTCTGTTGATGGCGAAGGCGCGTGGGCTGGATTACTTGCCTCTTTATAAGCGGTTACAGCAAGCAAGGATTCTCACCATTGATTATCTGAATCCGCAGTATGCCCCAGAGGAGGCATTCGAAGCACACCGCCAGCGACTGCATCAGTTCGTTCGTAGTCTCAAGCCGGGCGTTACCGAGCTGATTGTGCATATCGGCGAGGATGACCCTGAAGGGTATGCTATCACCCCTGGTTGGCGCTATCGGGTGGACGAGCTGCGCATTCTGCTGGAGCCTGCCTTTAAATCGTTGCTGCAACAGGAAGGTATCCGGCTGACAACCTATCGCGAGCTACCCAAGATTCAGGGGGTATAATAGGCGGTGTATCGGGAGACAGGAGGATAAGACGCATGCAAAAGCACTTTGTGTATCTGGGCATTATCGTGGTGCTGGCAGGGCTGGCTGCCTGGGGCTTGTATAAGCTGCCCACCCGTCAGGGTCTCGATGTGAAGGGCGGTATCCGCATGACGCTTCGCGCCGAGCTGGAAAAGCTCCCGCCAGAGGAACAGCGAAAATGGGATGCCACTCGGCTGAACCTTGTCGCAGATATCTTGCAGAAGCGTATCGACAGTCTGGGCGTGGTGGAGCCGGGCGTGTTCAAGCGGGGCGATCGGGAGATTGTGATTGAGTTGCCTGGCTACACGAACGAGCAGGAGGCGCGTGAGCTGCTTTCTGTGACTGCCCGCCTGGAGTTTCGCTACCTCAAGGATGTTAAATCGGAGAAGAACCCCACCGCACGCTACGAACTGGTCTTCGAAAAAGATGAGCGGGGCGAGGAGGTGGTTCGCTTCCGCGATTTGGGCGACCCGAAGGAGCCGGGCAAACTCATTAAGGAGGGCACCCCCGAGTATCTGCAGATTATTCAGAGTTCGCCATTAATTATCACAGGTGATGACCTGCGCGATGCGGAGGTGATTAACCAGAGCTATAATCCTGAAGTGGCGCTCTATCTGAAGCCTGAGGCTGCCGAGAAGTTCGCCCGCGCTACCTCACTCTATCTGAAAGAACATATTGCGATTGTGCTGGATGACCGCATTATCTCTGCGCCCGTAGTGGAATCGGCGAATTTGCGTGATCCGGTGATTCGTGGGAATTTCACGCTGAAGGAAGCCACCCGTCTGCGCGATCTGTTGCGTGCAGGTGCGCTGCCGGTGAGCCTGCGCGTGGAGACGGTGAACCGCATCGAGCCGATTCTGGGCGCGCGGGCGTGGGAGCGTATCATGCAGGCAGGTGTTATTGGCACAATTCTGGTGGCAGCATTTATGATTATTTACTACCTGCTACCAGGAGCGCTGGCGGTGATTGCGCTCGCGCTCTATATCCTGTTTTCGGTAGCCATTTTCAAGTTGATGCATGTCACTTTCTCACTGCCCGCGATTGCAGGGTTTATTCTGTCTATCGGTATGGCGGTGGACGCCAACATTCTGATTTTTGAGCGAATGAAGGAGGAGTTGCGTATAGGGAAGACGTTGCTTGCCGCGATTGATGCAGGCTTCAAACGTGCCTTCCCCGCCATTTTCGACTCGAATCTCAGCACCATAATCACCTGTGTTATTCTGTACAACTATAGCACAGGTCCTGTACAGGGTTTTGCCACCACGCTGGCGATTGGCGTGCTGATCAGCTTCTTTACGGCGATTACCTGCACCCGCACGCTGCTTTACTCGCTGGTTGGGCTAGGTGTCCATCCCGATGTGAAGTGGTTCGGGCTGCGTCGCCAAATTGGCGTGACGATAGGTGAGGATTTGGAGCGGGTGCGTGACCGCTTTGATTTTGTGGGGCGTCGAAAGATATTCTATGCGCTCAGCGGTGTGCTGATCGCTGTTGGACTCGTGTTCTGGCTTGGGTTGGACGGTCTCAAGCCGGGCATCGACTTCGCGGGGGGCAGTGAGCTGGTGGTCGAATCACGGCAACCGATTCAAGCAAATTTCGATGAAGTCGCTGCCCTCTTGCAGAAGGCAGGCTTCCAGAAGGTAGGAGTGCAGTTTGCCGAGAACAATCGCCAGCTAATTGTGCATGTAGCGGAAGCATCGGATACGGAGAAGTCACGCTTGCTGGATGCGCTCAAGCCACTGGGCGAGTTGAAAGAAGTGAGTTTCGCCAGCATCAGCCCGCGTATTCGTGCGGAGATTGTGCAACGCGCCTATATCGCGGTGATCCTTTCACTGGTTGCCATCATGCTCTATGTGGCGTATCGATTTGCTATCGAGGGCGGTTGGAGCGGGTTCAAGTTCGGCATTGCTGCGATGATTGCCCTGGCGCATGATGTGCTGGTGGTGGTAGGAGCTTCCGCGATTCTTGGGTATTTTCTCGGCTGGGAGGTCAATTCACTCTTTTTGACTGCTTTGCTCACGCTGATCGGCTTCTCCATGCACGATACGATCGTAGTTTACGACCGCATTCGTGAGAATCTGCGCTATCGGGCAAAGGGCGAGGTGCTGGAGGCGATAGTGAATCGCAGTTTGAACCAGACGCTGGCACGTTCGATCAACACCAGCTTGACGCTTGTGTTGGTGCTGATTGCGCTCATGGTCTGGGGTGCGGTGACGCATGACCTGCGCCACTTCTATGTGACGATGACGATCGGTGCGATTGTGGGAACCTACTCGTCGATCTATATTGCCAGCCAGTTGATTGTGGACTGGGAGGCGTTTCGCACGCGCACTCGGGTGCGTCAGGAGAGCGCGCTGCGTGCTACTGCCACCAGCCAGAAACCTGCGTCCCAGCCGAAGCCGTCAAGCAGCGCGGAGCAGCAGCCCGTGGTGGCGGGCACAGCAACCGCACCACCCAAGCCCAAGAAGTCTCACAAGCCCAAGCGCAAGCGTCGGTATTAGGAGGAGGTTGACCTCGCCTCTCTTCCTCTGGAAAGGGGTGAGGGATTTGATTGGATAACGCTTTATGAGTCGCGTGGTGCGCGTCACGCCCGCTTCCGAGGCGCATTTGAAGCGGCGGGCGTTGCTAACGGTCTTTTTGACCATTTGTGTTAGCCTGATCGGGTTCGGCATCGTGATTCCGCTGCTGCCGTTTTACGCGCAGCGGTTTCATGCGTCGGAGTGGCAGGTTGGGCTGTTGTTCGCTTCCTTCTCGCTGGCGCAGTTGATTGCCGCGCCGATTCTGGGTGACTGGTCCGACCGTTGGGGGCGTCGTCCTGTGCTGATTTTGAGCCTGCTTGGGTCTGCGCTGAGTTTTGTGATGCTGGCGTTGGCGGGCAACCTGTTCTGGCTGTTCGCTTCGCGGATTGTTGACGGTTTCACTGGGGGCAACATCACCACGGCACGCGCCTATATTGCGGACATTAGCGAGCCGCGTGAGCGGGCGCGTAATTACGGATTGATCGGTGCGGCGTTTGGGCTGGGCTTTATTGTGGGTCCTGCGCTTGGGGGTGGGCTGGCACGGTTTGGGCTGGAGACTCCGGCATGGGTTGCGGCAGGCATCTCGCTGCTTGCCGCTGCGTTGGGCTGGTGGTGGCTTCCCGAAACCGTCCATAGCACCCCTGCGCGTCGTTCCTCGCCCTGGCGCGAGCTGCCTGTGCTGATGCGGCGTCCCTTGCTTGGGCGATTGCTTGCGATGGATTTGATGCTTTGGAGCGCGTTCTCGGTCTATCAGACGACCTTTCCGCTGTTCACCCACAGACGCTTTGAGCTGGGTCCCGTGGAGAACGGCTATCTGTTGGCGTTCGTTGGATTGATTAGTGTGTTGATGCAGGCGATGGTGGTGGGGCGCACGGTGCATGCGCTGGGTGAACGTGCCACCCTGCTGCTGGGGCTGGGGTTGAACATTGTGGGGCTGGCGAGCGCGGCTTTTGTGCCGGGCATCCCGCTCTTTGTGGGGGCGGTGTGCCTTGCAGCCGTTGGAGGTGCGCTTGCACTGCCCAGCTTCACGAGCTTGCTCAGTCAATCGGCGGGCGCGGATGAGCAGGGACGCGTTCAGGGCATCGGTGGTTCTCTGGAGAGCCTGGCGCGAATCATTGGTCCCATCTGGGGCAACGGGCTGCTTCGCTATGACAACGCCTTCCCTTATGCTTCCGCTGCCATGCTACTTACGCTTGTGTGGCTTGTTGCGCTTGGTATTCCAAGAGAAGTAGGGGCGCATGGGGCGTGCTCCTTCCGTTCGTAGGGGGTGCATCGGTGGGGGGCGTGAGTGCGGAAACAATCCCGCGTCTTGAGGTACACTTCCGTCGCTATGAAAACGGGAAGCGTGTTGCCGCGCTGGGATATGAGCGTGGTCTATGCGGGGCTGGACTCGCCCGAGTTCGAACGCGATTTTCGCGCTTTTGTGCGTGCGCTGGACGCGCTGGAAGGACTGTTTGACGAAGCGCAAATTGATCGGACCGAGCAACCTCTGCCGCCTGAACTTGCAGTACCCCTGTTTGAGCACCTTGTGCCCGCCTATAATGCGCTGCAGGAGCAGGCGTGGACTCTTGGCGCGTATATTTACAGCTTCGTCGCCACCGATTCGCGCGACGAGTTCGCGCAGGCACGCTTGAGCGAGATGGAGAAACAGAGCGTGCGCTTGGCGAAGCTTACCACCCGTCTGACCGCATGGGCGGGCACGCAGGATGTCGACGCACTCATCGAACGCGCGGAGCTTGCTCGGTCCCATGCCTATTGGCTTCGGCGCAGTCAGGTTGCCGCGCGGCATATGATGTCGCCTGCCGAGGAAGCGCTTGCCGCCGAGATGAGCCTGACGGGCAGTCATGCGTGGAGCAAGCTCTATGGCAATCTGACCTCACAGATTCTTGTGGAGGTGGAGCTGCGCGGTGAGCGTCAGACGATGCCGATGAGCATGGTGCGCAATCTGGCGTTTGATCCTGATCGTGAGGTGCGACGGGCAGGCTATGAAGCGGAGTTGAAGGCATGGGAGCAATATGCGCTTCCGATTGCCAGTGCCCTTAACAATATCAAGGGGGAGACCAACCTGCTGATGCACAGGCGCGGCTGGCGGTCTGCTTTGGAGGCGTCCCTTTTTCGGAACGCCATTGATGAGGTCACGCTTGAGGCGATGTTCACGGCGGTGTACGAGGCGTTCCCCGACTTCCGCCGCTATCTGCATGTGAAAGCGCGCCTGCTGGGTATTGAGCGTTGCGCATGGTATGACATTTTTGCGCCTGTTGGCAAGGAGCCACGCTTGTGGGACTATGCGGAAGCGGTGCAGTTCATCACCGAGCAGTTTGCGACCTACTCGGACAAGCTGCGTGCCTTTGCCGAGCGTGCCTTCCGGGAGCAGTGGATCGATGCCGAGCCGCGTTCTGGCAAGCGTGACGGCGGGTTCTGCATGCGCTTGCGGCGAGACGAGTCGCGTATTTTGGTCAACTACAAGCCCGCCTTTGGCGCGGTCAGCACCTTAGCGCATGAGCTGGGGCACGCCTATCACAACCTTTGCCTTGCCCAGCGCACCTATCTACAGCGACAAATTCCTATGACGCTTGCCGAGACCGCGAGCATCTTCTGTGAAACGATCGTTCGTCAGGCGGCGTTGCAGCAAGCGGACCGCGAGGAGCGTCTCGCCATCTTGGAAGCCGCGCTGCAAGGCATGTGTCAGGTCGTGGTGGACATTACCAGTCGGTTTTTGTTTGAGAAGTGGGTGTTCGAGCGTCGGCAGGAGCGCGAGCTGAGCGCACGCGAGTTGTGCGAACTAATGCTTGAGGCGCAGAAGGAGACCTATGGCGATGGGCTGGATGAAAATCTGCTGCATCCTTATATGTGGGCTGCCAAGCCGCACTACTACGGGAGCGCGTTTTATAATTATCCCTACATGTTCGGCTTGTTGTTTGGGTTGGGGCTGTACGCGCTCTATCAGAGCGATCCGCAGGGCTTCCGTGCCCGCTATGATGATCTTCTGTCCCAGACAGGGATGGCGGATGCTGCGGGCCTCGCGCGGGAGTTTGGGTTCGACATCCGCACACCCGCCTTTTGGCGTGGCAGCTTGGATGTCATCCGAGCTGATATTGCGCAATTCGAGCAGCTTGCGTCCACGCAGGTAAACTAAATGGCGGGTGAGATCGATGGCGAAGGCGGTACTCCGACAAACTGTTGCCCGGCGCAGGCGAAAAATGACGGAGGAGGAATTTCTCCGTTTGCCTGATGACGGACGCAAGTATGAGTTGGTGGATGGGGAGGTCAAAGAGGTGCCTGCTGGTGTGAAACATGATGTGCTGGCACTGCGATTGGGCGCGAAGCTGCTCGCCTGTGCGGGTGACAGGGCTTATGTTGCCGGCTCGCAGGCAGGTTTCCGCATGGTTACGGGGAACCTTCGATCGCCCGATGTTTCGGTTCTCCTTAAGGAGCGCTTGCCTGGTGGTCAGCTGCCGGAGGGGTTTGGTGAGCGTGCTCCTGATCTTGCCATCGAAATCGTCTCCCCTTCAGAAGATTTGCCAGATTTGCTGCGCAAGGTGGCCGAGTACTTCGCATCGGGTGCGCAGCAGGTCTGGCTGCTATTTCCAGAAAAGCAAGAGGTGGTGGTGTATCGATCTCCTTTCGAACTCCAGACGCTTCGGGCGGAGGATGAGCTGACTGGCGGCGAGTTGCTGCCCCAGTTCCGTCTTCGGGTTGCCGAGTTGTTTGCCGTGGAATAAGCATTGAGGGGGCAGAATGAGTATCACGGGACGGTTCCACACGCTTCAGCAGGCGGGCGAGGCGGCGTTGATTGTTTACATCACGGCGGGTGATCCTTCACTGGAGCGGTTGCCGGAGATTCTCCAGGTGCTGCAGGATGCGGGCACCGATATGGTGGAGATAGGTTTTCCCTTCAGTGACCCTTTAGCCGATGGACCGGTGATTCAGGCGGCGATGGATCGGGCGTTGGCGCAAGGCGTTACGCCAGCGCGCATTTTGGAGGTGGTCGCTCGTTGCCGCGAGCCGATTGAGATGCCTCTTATTGCTTTCACCTATTATAATCCTGTGCTGCGCTATGGGCTGGAACGGTTCGCGCAGGATGCTCACTTGGCAGGCTTCGACGCTTGCCTGATTACGGACTTACCGCCCGACGAGGCGGATGAATGGCTGTTCTCTGCTCGCGCCGCGGGGCTGCAGACCATCTTTCTGTTGACACCGACCAGCACTGCCGAGCGTATCCAGCTGGTAGCGGCGCGTGCCGAGGGCTTTATTTACTGTGTTTCACGCACGGGCGTTACGGGTGCACGCGATGAGCTGCCGTCTAACCTGCCTGACCTCATCACCCAGATCCGCGCCTATACCGCCTTGCCTATTGCAGTTGGTTTCGGCATCTCCAAACCAGAGCATGTGCGTGCGGTTGCTCGCATCGCGGATGGCGCGGTTGTGGGAAGTCAAATAGTGCACTATTTGCATGAGTACGCCCATTCACCCCACTGGGCGAGGGTGGTAGGTGATTTTGTGCGTGCGCTCAAATCAGCCTGCAAGCGGGGGTAAGTTCATATCGCTGCTGTGTCCCGGGAACATTTTCGCCGTGGGGTCCAGCATGTGCTTTGCATGGTTGACCGCGATACAGACTTCGCCTACCCCGGTGGCGAGCAGTTTGAGCTTGCCCTCATAGGTGCAGCCATCGCCGGCGGCGTAGATGCCGGGCAGGTTCGTTCGCATTAGGTGGTCCACCTTAATCGCGTTGCCCTCCAGTTCCAGTCCCCACTGTTTGATGGGGCCGAGGCTGGCAACAAAGCCCAGATTGAGAATTATTGCATCGACGGGCAGTTCCATCTCTTCCTGTGTTTTGTTGTGGAAGATGGTCGCGCTTTGCACGGTGCTATTGCCTTGCACGCGGCGCAGCTCATAAGGGGTCAGCACGCGCACAGGTGATTCGAACAGTTGGCGTACGCTTTGTTCGTGGGCGCGGAACTCGTGTCGGCGATGGATGAGGGTAGTCTCGCGGGCAATTGGGTAGAGATTGAGTGCCCAGTCGACGGCGGAATCGCCTCCACCCACGATTAGCAGGCGTTTATCGGCGAACTGCGCCTTCTCGCGCACGCCGTAGTAGACACCCTTGCCCTCGAAAGTGTCGACGCCCTCGGCGTTCAGTCGACGCGGTGTGAAAGCGCCTGCGCCTGCACAGATAACCAGTGTGCGCGTGTAGTGCTGAACGCCCTTGTTGGTGATAATGACCCAATGGTCGCCCTCGCGTGTAAGCTGCTCGGCGCGCTCCTCCAGACAGACTGTCGGCTGGAAGCGCATCGCTTGACGGATTAGCTGCTCTGCGAGGTCTTTTGCCAGCACTTCGGGGAAGCCGGGCATGTCATAGATATACTTTTCGGGATAGAGCGCGACCAATTGTCCGCCCAACTGAGGCAGGCTATCGATAATCTTGGTGCGCATGCCCCGCAGTCCGGCATAGAACGCGCCAAACAGTCCAACAGGTCCCCCGCCGATAAAGGTGATATCGTACAGGTCGTGGTGCATAGGCTCTCTTTAAGTGTACCCTGCTTGCACTCGTTAGCCTTCTCCTGCTGAAAGGGTACGGGGAAGGAGGTCAATCACTTCTGGGTAGGAGATTTGCCCTACAAGGCGAACAGTTTCCTCGTGATGACACGCGAGCAGGCTGCGGCACGGATGGAGGAGCTGCGTCGGCTGATCGAATATCACAACTATCGATACTATGTGCTGGATCAGCCTGAAATTTCGGACGAGGAGTATGACCGCCTTTTTCGGGAGCTGGTCGAGCTGGAGCAGCAGTTTCCCGAGCTTATCACGCCCGATTCGCCCACGCAGCGGGTGGGCGCGCCGCCACTGGAAGCCTTTCCCGAGCATACGCATCGTGAGCCGATGCTTAGCCTTGACAACGCTTTCAACGAGCAGGAGCTGCTGGAGTTCGACCAGCGGGTGAAGCGGTTTTTGGATTTTTCACCCGATGCGGAGTTGGAGTACACCTGCGAGCTTAAAATTGATGGGCTGGCGGTTTCACTTACTTACGAGAACGGCATATTGACGGTAGGGGCAACGCGCGGTGATGGTTATCGTGGCGAGGATGTGACACCGAACATTCGCACCATTCGTCAGGTGCCGTTGCGTTTACGCACTGGCGATGACCTGTTCAGCTCGCCGCCGGCGATAGTGGAGGTGCGTGGTGAGGTCTATTTGAGCTATCATGAGTTCGAGCGCATTAATCGCGAGCGTGAGTCCTCTGGGGAGCCGCTGTTTGCCAACCCGCGCAATGCGGCTGCTGGCAGCTTACGCCAGCTCGACTCCCGCATCACGGCGAGACGCCACCTAAAGCTTTGGGTCTACGGCGTTGGGTATTGCGAGGGCGTGGAGTTCCGCACTCACTGGGAGGTGCTCCAGCAGCTCAAAGCGTGGGGTTTCCCGGTTAATCCGCACTCGCGGTTGGTGAAAGGCATCGATGCGGTGCTGGAATTCTGCCGTGAATGGAGTGAGCGCCGTGCTGAGTTGGACTATGCGACCGACGGTGTGGTCATCAAGGTTAACGAGATTGCACTACAGCGCCAGCTGGGCGCGACGGCACGCGCCCCGCGCTGGGCAATTGCCTACAAGTATCCTGCAGAACGGGCGACCACGCGCTTGCTTGAGGTGCGCTGGCAGGTGGGTCGCACAGGCGTGCTGACCCCCGTTGCGATTATGGAACCTGTGCAGGTTGGTGGCGTGACGGTCTCACGCGCCACGCTACATAATATCGACTATATCCGTCAGAAAGACATTCGGCTGGGCGATACGGTGGTCATCCAGCGTGCTGGTGAGGTCATTCCCGAGGTGGTCGCGGTGGTCACCGAGCGGCGCACTGGTCATGAGTCGTTGATCGAACCGCCTGTGAATTGTCCCGTGTGTGGTGCGAGGGTGGAGCGCGTGGAAGATGAGGCTGCTTTGCGCTGCATTAACCTTGCCTGTCCCGCTCAGATTGTGGAGCGCATTCGTCACTTCACCAGTCGCCACGCGATGAATATCGAGGGTGTCGGCGAAAAATGGGTGCAGCGACTGTTCGAGCTGGGCTTCATTCGTGACCCTGCCGACTTGTACTTTCTGCATCAGCATCGGGGCGACTTGATCATGTTGGAGCGCAGCGGCGAGAAGCTTGTCTCGAACATTTTGAATGCTATCGAGAAAAGCAAGCAGGCGGGTTTGGCACGGCTCATTTTTGCGCTGGGTATTCGGCATGTGGGCGAACATGCTGCCCGGTTGCTTGCCGAGCATTTTGGCAGTCTGGACGCGCTGATGAACGCGACTGAAGCCGAGCTGATGCAGATTGCGGGCATCGGTCCCGAAACGGCGCACGAGGTGGTGGAGTTTTTTGCCCGTCCTGAGAATCGTCAGGTGATCGAGAAGCTGCGTGCGGCTGGTGTCAAGATGGAGGAGGAGCGCACGCGCTCGGCGGGTGCTGCACCCTTTGCGGGGATGACTTTCGTGTTCACTGGGGAACTGGAGCGATACACACGCGAGGAGGCTGAGCAGTTGGTTCGCTCGCTGGGTGGTCGCGCCACCTCCAGCGTGAGCCGTGCTACTACCTATGTTGTGGCGGGTCCTGGGGCTGGCAGCAAACTCCAGCGCGCCCTCGAACTGGGTATCCCGGTGCTGAATGAGCAGCAGTTTCTGGAGATGTTGCGTCAGGCGGGGGTGGAATAGCGGAGCTACCTGAAACCTGTGCGGAAACCGCAGGTATAATTTTTTTGATGTCCCGATGGGATGGTAGGCGCTTGCAGGCGTCCGATCTGCAACTGGATTGGGATGGACTGAGACGGGCTGATTATTCCGATCGTTATTTCTGGAACGGGGCACACATTTTGAGTGTGCTGGCGCAGGAGGGCTATCGTTTCGCGGGCTATTCCGCGCGACTGGCTTCGATGGGGCGCTCGCCCACGCCGCCAGTGCCTACGGGTGACCTGCGCGTGGAGATGCAATGGTTCCCCCGTCGCAAGCCGTTCACGGTGGTGGCAGGCGTGGATATTGCCCTTGCCATCCTGCAGCAATGTACGGGCTATTGGGTGGATGAGCGCACCTTTGTCAACACGGCGCATGAATTAGAGGTGGAGGCAGTTCATGATGGCGATTTGGCTCCTTATGAGGGCGATCCGCTGAAGGTGTCGCCCGTGCTGCGTGTGCGTGGGCGTTATCGCGACTTCGCGATTTTGGAGACGCCGACGCTGGGTGTGCTGACCCGTGCCAGTCGCATTGCGACGAACACTTACCGCTTGATGGAGGCAGCGCGTGGCAAGCCGATTCTCTTTTTCCCTGCTCGTTTTGATTTGCCCGCCACCCAGTCGATTGACGGCTATGCCTATTTTATTGGGGTGCAGCGGTATAATGCAGACACGGGCAAGCAGGTTCCCGCTATTGTATCCACACCGGCGCAGGCGTCGCTTTGGGGCGGGCGTGCAGGGGGTACAGTGGCGCATGCGATGATTGCGACCTTTCTGGGCGACACGGTGGAGCTGATGCTGCAGTTTGCGCGCATTCTGCCGCCCGATGTGCCCCGCATTGCACTGGTGGACTTTGAAACGATTGTGTGAACACAGCTATCGCGGTGGCACGCGCCTTTTTTGAGCGGTATCGTCAAGCGGTGTCGCGTGGTGATTACGAAGGGGCGCAGCGCTACACGCTTTATGGCGTGCGTGCAGACACTGCGGCGGAGCTGCGCGACCGCAGCCTGCAGCAGCTGCCCGATTCGCCGGAGCTGTACGGGGTCAACCCGCGCCTGATTTTCACGCTGCGGGAGGCACTGGATCAGGCGTGGTCATCGTGGGGACTGTCGTCTGAGTGGCAGGCTCGCGCTGCCGAATGGTGCCGTCAGATTAAGATTGTGGCGACGGGCGGGTTTAACGAGCGGCGCATTCGTGAGTTTGAGGCGCAGGGCGCCCCCGTTGATATCTATGGTGTTGGCTCTGCGTTCTTCAATAACAGCAGTGTGGAGGGCACCAACACGGACTTCACCGCCGATGTGGTGCGCGTGGAGGTGAACGGCGAGTGGCTGCCGCTTGCCAAAGTGGGGCGCGCCCCATGTCACAACCCCTTGCTGGAACCTGTGCGCTGGTGAACCTTCTCACTGCTTGGTCTCCTTTGGCGGAAGCAGCAGCGACAGCGCGATAGTAATGCCCAGCACAATCGCAATCCCACCCAGCGACCACTCTGTCGGAATCTTATACACAGGCGACAGAAGCATTTTGACCCCAATGAACGCCAGAATGAGCGATAGCCCGTAGTGGAGATAGGCGAGCGTGCCGATAAACCCCGAGAGCACGAAGTAAAAGGAGCGCAACCCCAGTACAGCCAGTGCGTTGGCCGTGTACACGACAAACGGGTCCTGAGAGATTGCCAGCGCTGCGGGCACCGAATCGAGCGCAAAGAGCAGGTCGGTACTTTCCACCAGTAGCAGGGTGACGAACAGAGGCGTTGCCATCAGGCGTCCATGCCAGCGCACAAAAAAGTGCTGCCCGCGATACTCGGGTAGGAGGGGCAGTACACGACGCGCTAATCGCAGCACGAGATTGCGCTCAATCTCCACCTCTTCCGAGGGTTTGAGCACCAGGCGCAGTCCCGTAAGGATCAACACCACGCCGAACACATAGACCATCCAGTGAAACAGCTTGAGCAGGGTCAACCCTGCCATGATAAACAGGGCTCGCATCACCAGCGCACCTACCACGCCCCAGAATAGCACTCGATGCTGATAGGCAGCGGGCACGCGAAAGTAGGTAAAAATCACCAGAAACACGAACAGGTTGTCCACACTCAGCGACAGCTCCACCAGATAAACAGCAAGGAACTCGATGGCCCGCGGTTTGCCGTGCCAGAAGTAGACGCCCAGATTGAACAGGGCTGCTAGGGCAATCCAGATAAACGCCCAGCCAAGCGCTTCCCGGGATCGCATCTCGTGCGCCTCTCGATGGAACACGAACAGGTCTAGGGCGATACACACGCCCACCGCCACCGCAAAGATAATCCAGAACACGGCTGTAACCTCCATGCTTGCCCTCCGTCGATTGCTGTAAAAAACAGCGAGACCACCACTACCCGTGCAAGAGGCAGTGGAGGTCTCGCGGTTTGCTGATGGGCACCGGCTGCGGATGCGCAGCGTCCTGACGATACCCATCCCTGCTGCTGAAGCAGGTGCTACTCCCCTCCAGCAGCAGGAGTATACCCGACGGCGTGGTATACTTCGCCCAAGTGAGCAAGTGGGGGCATAGGTAGACCATTGCAACCCGATAATAAGGAGGTGGTGATGCGCAGGCTTTGGATCGGGTTATGGCTTGCCGTGATTGTGTGCTGGGGTGTGGAGCCTCAGTTGGCGCACCTGCGCCTGCGCGGTGAAACCCGCTCGCTTGATCCAGCCCCTCTGTGGGATGGACGGGAACTGTGGCTGCCCTTTATGCACTTGGAGTCGCTGGGCATTTCGCTGCCTGCTGATACGCCTGATGAGCTGGGCAGTGCAACTGGATCAGAGGGAGCTATGCTGCCTGTGCGCATTGAGCTGAAATCATTTGAGCCGTCGGATCATCACACGGTTGCGTTGCCTTGCGTGCCGTTACGTGCCCTCATTAGCGCTATTGGTGGCTATACCCGCTGGGATGAGGCGAGCCGAACCCTGACCGTGCTGGCCGACTTGAAAGCGGTGCGTCTTAGCGCGGAAGCGGATGGTGTTGCTGTCCAGACCAGCCTGCCCGTGTTGTGGAAGAGCTTCACTTTGGACAATCCCCCGCGCGTGGTGATCGATTTGATTGGTTGTCGCCTTCCGGATAGCCCGCCCACGCCTGAAGGCATGCATCCGCGCGTGAGGGGGGTGCGCGTTGGGCAGTTCGACCTGCAGACGACGCGCATCGTGCTGGAGATTGACGCGCCGCTTGTGTTGCGGCAAGAGGGTATCGCGTCGGCGTGGGTCCTCGCGCTGCGGGACCAGCCTACAGAGGTCGCGCAGCAGCCATCCGAGCCACCTGTGTCGACCGCCGCGGAGTTCCAGCTGCCTGCCCTGGAGCGCACGGGGGACGGTGTGCGCCTACGCGTGCCTGTTCCTGAGGGTGTGCGCCCGCGCCTGATGTTTCTGGAGAACCCGCTGCGTATCGTGCTGGATGTGCCTGGTGTGCTCTCTCAGGCGGTGGAGCAGACTGTTGCCGATGAAGGGCTGCTGGTGCGTGTTCTGCGGGCTGCTCCCCTTGAGAACGGTATGGTGCGATTGGTGCTGGAGTTGTCGCGGGCGGTTGGCGCAAATCTGCTTATGGGTAAAGACCACCTCACCGTAAATCTGCGTCTGCCACGCGGTGCGGGCGGAACCTTGCGCCAGAAAATTATTGTGATTGACCCTGGGCATGGCGGGAGTCAGCCTGGCGCTCGGTTCAAAGAGGGTGATCGTACCGTATATGAGAAGGATATCACGCTTGGTATCGCGCTGAAGGTTGCCGAGCGACTGGCAAAGCAGGGTGCCAGCGTGATTATGACTCGTGCGGAGGACACCTCTATCGGGCTTTATGAGCGCACCATGATGGCAAACAATGCGGGTGCACACTTCTTCATCAGCATCCATTGTGATTCGAACATGCGCCCGAACTCTGCGTCAGGTACCACGATCTATTACCATCGAGATGACGCGGACAGTCGCGCGTTGGGGCAAGCTCTTCTGAATGAGATTGTGAAAGTGAGCGGGCTGCCTTCGAAAGGGGTGCGTTCTGACACCACTCTTTATCGGAGCGGGCTTGCTGTGTTGCGCATTAGTCAGATGCCCGCCGTGTTGATCGAGGTGGGCTATCTGAACCATTTCTATGATCGTAAAAAGCTGCTCGACCCGAAGTTTCAACATGCCGTTGCGGATGCGATTGTACGCGGGCTGAAAGCCTATGTGGAGGGCGCCGCGGAGTAGCGCCCTCCACTAAATACTGAGCTGGTCAGGGTTCAGCCCCTGCAGTTGTGGCAGCACGAACAGCCCATCCTTGCGCACCAGCTGTCCGTCGAAATAGATTTCGCCGCCGCCATATTCGGGGCGTTGGATCACGACGAGGTCCCAGTGCACTGAGGAGCGGTTGCCGTTGTCGGCTTCCTGATAGGCGTTGCCTGGCGTGAAGTGGAACGAGCCTGCGATTTTCTCATCAAAGAGCGTATCGTTCATTGGGTAGAGGATGTGCGGGTTGAAGCCGATCGACCACTCGCCGATGTAGCGTGCGCCTTCGTCGGTGTCCAGAATAGCGTTCAGCTTGCGCGGGTTGCCTGCGCCGGGGCGGTCGCCATCATCTGCGCAGGTTGCCTCCACAATTTTGCCCTGATGCAGACGGAAGCGAATATCGCGATAGAGGTTGCCCTCGTACACACTGTTTGTGTTGATGGTGATTTCGCCTTCGACGGAGTCGCGCACGGGGCAGGTGAAGCATTCGCCGTCGGGGATGTTGCGCAAGCCATAGCAGGGCACGACTCCGATGCCCTCGATGGAGAAGCGCAGGTCTGTGCCTGGTCCCTTGATATGGACTTCGCGTGTGCGTTGCATCCGCTCCACCAGTGGCTGCACGGCGCGCTCCATGCGGGCATAGTCGAGGGTGCAGACTCGGAAGTAGAACTCTTCGAAGGCTTCCGTGCTCATATTGGCGGCTTGTGCCATTCCTATGGTGGGCCAGCGCAGCACCACCCATTTGGTTTTTGGCACACGTACTTCCTGATGCACGGGTGTCCACCAGAGCTGGCGCACCAGTTTCATCTTTTCGGTGGGCACGTCGGACATTTCGGCGAAGTTGGGCGTGCCGCGCAGGCCGATATAGCCTTGCACACCTTCCATGCGGGTTCGTTCCAGTTCTGCGATGAAGTGGAGCTGTTCCTCGCTCGCGTGTTGATAGAGGGCACGCAGCACGAGGCTGCTCTTCAGGTCCACAAGGGGGGTGCCGCCCGCTTGGGCGATTGAGCGGGCAAGCAGGGCGACGAACTCTGGTGGCATATCGAACGCTTCGATCAGCACGCGCTCGCCTGGCTGAACCCGCACCGAATGATGCACCAGCACCTCCGCTAATCGCTGCCAGCGTGCGTCTATCATAGCGTGTACTCCGACACGATTTGCGTCAGGGTCGTGAAACGTGCGTTGTGTTTTTTGAGCAGCAGGATCGCCTCTCGCAGCGTCTCGGTGCTATCCTGATAGTCGTAGCCGCCGAGGCAGATGACAGGCGTGCCTGTTTCCAGATGGTGCTCCAGAATTGGGCGCACCACCTCCCAGCCTTGGTCCAGGTAGGCGATTTTGCCGTTGGCGGTGGCGATGGGCACAATGAGGATCTTCGCTTCGCCTTGTTTGCGCAAGTCTTCATAGGATGGGTGGTAGGGTCGGGTGGGCGCACCATCCCAGTCCACAAACATCTTATAATCGGCGTTCGGGATTGCACTGCTATCTACCAGAATACCCATATCCTCCAAATACTTCAGGTCGGGCGGCAGCAGGGCATAGCTGCCTGCGCGGAAAGCGGTTGGCTTCAGGTGGGCTTGTTTCAGCATATCCTTGCCCATTTGGATCATCTCCCCGCGTTCACGGGGATCTTCCACATAGCGTCCGTTGCGATCCTCAAAGTGCAGATGCAGCCCGAACTCGTGCCATGAGGGGATGCGGTGGAGATACTCGCGATAATATAGCTGCACATTGCCCATTGGGTCTTTGCCAGAGACTTGGATCATCCATGTAATGGGGATAGTGAATTCTTCGGCGACTTTGATATAGTCACGGGTGTAGCAGCGCGGGTAATCGGCTGCTTCACAGTCCAGCGTTATAGCAACTGTCGGCATAGCGCATCACTCTCCTCCGTTTAGATTTTGGCGGGTGTTGCACCCGCCCTTCTCATTTTCGTCGGGGTGGCGTGGGATTCCTGCTTCATGGGTCTGCAAAGTGGTGGGCTTCTGCCGAAAATAGGGGTTGATGAAGCTTATTCCTCTGGTAAGCGTGCTGAAACGGGGCGAGGCGTTGCCTTCGCGCCACTCGTTCGCTTCTGCGCGTGCCGTATTGCCCGAATTGTCTGAGCTTCAGGGCGTCCAGGCGGAGGCGTCTATAGGTCAGCAGGCAGAAGCCCTGTTGGAGCAAGCCCGTGCCGAAGCGGAGGGGATTCGCCAGCAGGCGCACCAGCAGGGCTATACGGAGGGGTATCGGGCGGGCGAAACAGAAGCCCGTGCCCAGGTTGAAACGGCGTATCATCAGCAGATTGCGCAGTTGCGCGAGGAGGTTAATGCCTTCTTGCAGCAGTTGCAAGCGCAGTTTGATCACTACCTGCGCCTGCTGGAACCCCAGATGCTGGAGCTTACGCTGCAGATTGCCCGCAAAATCGTGCGCGAGGAGTTGCGTCAGCACCCGGAGCATCTGATTGCCATCATTCGTGATGTGCTTCGGCGCGTGCAAGGGTTCGGCAGAGTGCGTGTGCGGGTCAACCCGCTCGATTTGGAGCTTGCGCGTCAGCATAAATCGAGCCTACTGACCGTGATTGACTCGCTGGAGGGGCTGGAGATTGTGGAGGATCGGCGTGTGGAGCATGGTGGGTGTATCCTCGAAACACCGCAGGGTATCTACGACGCGCGGGTCGGTATGCAGCTGGACGAGATCGAAAGTGAGCTGCGTGGGGCACTGCCGGAGGCGAGCTGATGCATTCTCCTGACTGGTCAGCGTTGATAGCGCGTGTGCGCCAGCTGGACACGGTACGGGTTAGCGGGCGTGTGGTGGGTGCGACAGGGTTGCTGGTCGAATCGCAGGGTCCGCCGGCGCGGTTGGGTGAGATCTGTGCGATTGCTCGGGGGCGCAATGTGTCTCCGTTGCGGGCGGAGGTGGTGGGCTTTCGGGGTGGTCATTTGCTGCTGATGCCTCTGGGCGAGCTGTCGGGTGTGTACGCGGGCAGCGAGGTCGTTCCTATGCGTCAGCAGGCGTCCGTCGCGGTCGGCGATGCGCTGCTGGGGCGCGTGCTGGATGCGCAGGGTTATCCGCTTGATGGCAAAGGGCTGCCCGTGCTGAAGACCCGATATGCCCTTTATCGCGAGGCGCCCCCGGTGCTGGAGCGACCGCCATTGCGTGAGGCGTTGCCGATGGGCATTCGTGCTATTGATGCCTTGCTCACTTGTGCGCGAGGGCAGCGAGTGGGCATCTTTGCGGGGAGTGGTGTTGGCAAAAGCACCTTGCTGGGAATGATGGCTCGCAACTCCAGTGCGGATGTCAATGTGATTGCGCTGATTGGTGAGCGTGGGCGCGAGGTACGCGAGTTTATCGAGCACAGCTTGGGTGAGCAGGGTCTGCGGCGTTCGGTGCTGGTGGTTGCCACTTCGGACCAGCCGGCGATTCTGCGTCAGCGGGCAGCGTTCACCGCCACCGCCATTGCCGAGTATTTTCGCGATCAGGGGCGCGAGGTGCTGCTAATGATGGATTCGCTGACGCGGCTGGCGATGGCGCAGCGGGAGGTGGGGCTGGCGGCGGGGGAGCCGCCGTCCGCGCGGGGCTACACACCCTCTGTGTTCGCCCTGATGCCGCGCCTTCTGGAACGTGCGGGCAACAGTGCGCAGGGCAGTATCACCGCTTTCTACACCGTGCTGGTGGATGCGGATGATATGAATGATCCCATCGCCGACACGGTTCGCGCCATTCTGGACGGGCATATTGTGCTGTCGCGCGCGCTGACCCAGCGTGGGCATTATCCCCCCATCGATGTGCTCTCCAGTCTGTCGCGCGTGATGCCGAATATTGTGTCTCAAGCGCACCTGGAGGCGGCGAATCGGCTGCGCCAGCTCTTGGCGGCCTATCGTGACGCGGAGGACTTGATCTTGATTGGTGCGTATCAGAAAGGTGCGAATCCCTTGGTGGACCTCGCGCTGGAGCGAATGGACGCGATTCAGCAGTTCTTGCGGCAAGCAGTGGGTGAGCGTGCCGATTTTGAGGAGACCATCGCCCAGCTGCTAACGCTTATTTGACCTGTTTGACAAAACGCCATGAGACGCTTTCGGTTCCGGCTGGAGCGGGTGTTGCGCTATCGTGAGACGCGCGAACAGGCGGCTCTGCGTGCTTTGCGCGAGGCGGTTCGGCGGTGCGTGGAGCATGAGCATACAATTGAGCAGATGCGCTGGGAATGCCAGCGACTGATGGGCATGTCCCTTGCGCCTGGGGAGTGGCTCCAGCGTGAGTGCACTCTGCAGGCGTTGCAGGCGCGTTTGCAGGTGCTGGAGGAGTTGTTGCCTTTGCTCCAAGCGGAGGAGCATCGGGCGCGTGAGGCGTATCAGCAGGCACGCCGTGAACGGGAGTCGCTCGCCCGACTGCGCTCGCGTGCCTATGATCAGTTCCAGCAGGAGCTGAGCCGCTTGCTGCAGCGTGAGACGGACGAGGTGGTGGCGTATGCGTATCAGCGAGTCGTTTCAGAGAACCCTGCAGCGCATCCAGCAGATTCAGACGCGGATTGATCAACTGCGTGGTGGTTCGGCATCCGTGCCTGCTTCGTCGTCGATGGGCATGGTTCCTCCTGTAGGGTTTCCCGAGGGCAGTGTACCTCCACCTGGGCTGCGCATTCTGAACCCGTCTGTCTCGTCTCCGTACACTGTCTCTTTTCAGCGGGGAGAGGGTCCCGTTGAGGGGGCAAATTGCTCTCTCCCCCCCGAGGTGGCTCGCTGGGAACCGATGGTTGCTCCTATCGCGGCGAGATATGGCGTTGAAACCGTATGGGTGCTGCGTCTTATCGAAGCGGAGTCTGGGGGTAACCCGAACGCGGTTTCTCCGCGAGGCGCGATGGGATTGATGCAGTTGATGCCGGAGACGGCGCGGGCGCTGGGCGTGCGGAATCCGTTCGACCCAGCCGAGAATATTGAGGGCGGGGTGCGTTATCTGCGCCATCTGTTGGATCGGTTCGGTGATCTGCGCCTTGCCCTTGCTGCCTATAACGCGGGACCTGGCAATGTGGTGCGCTACGGGGGTGTCCCGCCGTTTCCGGAGACTCTGCGCTATCTGCGCCGCATTCTGGGATAAACTCGCGTTGTTGTCTCTTGTGGTTCCATGTTCTCCCGCGTGGGCAAAATATTGTGGATAGGGATGCCGGTGTTTTACCTGTTCGGGCGGAGGCGGGGGGATTGAACCCCCCACCACCGCCCACTTGCCCAGCCTCCACAAACCGCGCCCGCCTTCCTTTCTCGCGCTACGCTGCCCCGACGGACAAGGACGCGCACGCAATAGCCCGGTTTCGCGTTCCTCCTTCCCGCCCCAGGCAGGGCGTC
>ENA-ORXB01000723-ORXB01000723.1-sediment-metagenome-genome-assembly--contig:-NODE-723-length-55607-cov-9.537025_pt1 | contig 55607 bp, 55 predicted proteins | sample MGYA00237863_ERZ511475 | MGnify/ENA primary metagenome ERZ511475 (study PRJEB26305, sample SAMN06343858) | sediment metagenome | isolation source: hot spring sediment | place: Canada: British Columbia... | reverse complement strand
TTTCGCTCCTGCTACCCTAGCTGATGGTAGAATTGGAGGTCGACCAATACAGGATCGGCCCCCTTGGTCCGGTCCGCCGTTCCTTGAGGTGTGAGTTGCCTCGCCCGCATGTACTGAACATCGCGATCCTCCCGCGTCGCGCATGCGAGGATCATGCCAGCCGTCATAGACTTGGTTCCACCTGTATAGTCGGCAATCAGATCTGCCTCTCGGAGCCCGTAAGCACGGCTCTCTGTGTAAATGCTCTGGACCAGATAGTAGACTTCTGCTGGGTTGTCCGGATCCTGGAGATCTCTCGTCTCGAAATGTACTTCCCGCCCGCCCAATCGCCCATACGTGGCGATTATCCGCCTGGCGTTCTCCTTGGGACTCCCTGGCCCCTCTCCTGGCCCTACGATTAGCCAGCAACGTTCGAGTCTGGGGAGATGCACTTTGATCGCCTCCTCCGCAGGAATTGTAGGCGGGCCGGCGCTGACCAGCACGATCAACCCCCGCCGCGGCTGAACGGGCGCAGCCCCTACAGCCACTCGCATGCCCCGGAACCTCATCATATGTCGCATGGCCACCCACAGAGAGAGCAGGACCAGTGCTGTCCCCACCACGGAATACAGGTTCAAACGGGTTCGGACAAAGTCGCTAAACAAATTCGGAACGACGCCGTAAAACAGGATGTTGACGACGACGACGGCCCAGATCGACTTCACATACGCGGCTAGCCGCCCCATGTTAAGGATCCCCCCTCCACCGTACGAATTTTCAGCGGTGCTCTGCCTTCGCCCTATTCCCCCGCTCGTGATCGGCAGCAGTACTCCTCAAGACCATTCGGAGTCATCCGCGCCTGATTCGCGCCTCGTCTCTCACTGCCTGGAGGTTGATCACCTCGGCCACCTCGAACCTGGGCGGTGTGCTGTTGGGGACCGGCTTGAACCTGACGATTGCTGGGAAATAGCCCATCCGCCCGTGCAGTTCGGCCAAGAGAACCGCCGCGATCACGTGGAGGCTCGGCGGATTAACCAGCAAGGGTACGGTCTGCCATTCGTCAGGACTGAACCCAACGCTATCCACCAGGGCCCTGACTTGGGCCACGAAGGGCTGCTCCGGGTCAAACTGGGTTCTTATCTCGACCACCCGCTCGACCCTTTGGCCGGTCAGGGTTTCGATCCGCTCCAGGTGAGCCGCGGTCAAGGGATGGGAGAAGTTCAGGACGATCACCGTCTCCCCCTCCTGAGCTCCGAAATCCGAAGGTCAGCCGTCAGCTGGTCGATATCTTCGTCGGACAGGGCCTGGCGCTGGAAGAGGGCTTGAACGAGTTTTGAACGCAGGAGGCCAAGAATCTTCGACCCGATTTCAGGATCGAGGCGGATCGCGTCGTCCTTGTCCCTCCGTTGAATCCCCCGTCCCTGCATGACATGCAGGAAATCGAGAGTGAAGGTCCTGAGATCCATGTCCTGAAAGCCCAGAATACCCTTGCTCTTCAGCCGGCCCAGGAGCTCTTGACCAGTAAGCCATCGGTTCGGGTCCTCCCGGGCTATAGCGTCCAACTCTTCAAGGATATTTTGGTAGCGATCATCGAAGCTGGTCTTCAGGACGTAGATCTCTCTAAAGTCGAAAACGCTTGTGTCCCGGCTGAACGGCTGGAGGTACTTCCCATACGTTCTGGGATCCGCGATGAAGGTGTAGTAAAGCCGGCTGATGAAACCGCTCAGGTAGGCCACTTGGAAGAGGGCCGCGTTCAGGGGGTTCGTGCCACCGGTGATGTTGGCCCAGAGGTGCTTGCCGATCTCGCCCGGTCGGTGGAAGCGTAGCGTGGCCTTGGCCACGGCTTCAAAACAGGCGCTGAAGTCGTTGACGTTCACGGGGCAGAAATAAACGCTCCCCTGCCCGATCTCCGCCTCAAAGAACCGGGCAATGATGTCCCCCACGGATGTTGTTTCCCGCGGCCACTTTTGCTTTGCTTTCAGGCTCATGTACTCGTTGTGCTCAGCCTCGAAGGCCTTTTCCGATCCATTAGCGACCTCGGGGGACGTGAAGAGCACGACCCCCTCGATAATCTGACCATACTCCGGCCGGTCTCCGTACGCGTGCTTCAGATACGCCAGTCCTGCGGTCACGGCTCCCGGCGACCGTCCCAACCCAGCGAAATGGATAATACCCATGCTACCTCACCCCCTGCATCCGCTCCAAGTAAGTCCGCACCTGATGGGCACGGCCGTCGCCGAGGCGCTCATAGATCTCAAGGGCATCTGCCAAAAGCTCCAACGCGTATTCGCGTTTAACCTTCTCAGCACGCGGCGCAAGAAGCCATTTCAGTTCGGCACCTAATTCTTCGTCAAGCCCAACCACTTCATCAGTCAAACGCATAGCTGTCTCCACGGTTTCGAGGCTCATCGCGGTCGTTAAATGCCCGCGTGCCTCATCTCGATGCTGTTGAGCGGCATACAGAAGGCCCAAGTGCGTATGGGCTCGCGCTTGAAGTGGTCGAGCTGCCTCCCCAAGCTCCTCCGCAGTCTTCAACGCCTCTCCGTAATGCCGCTTCGCCATCTCATCATCGCCCCGTCGCTGCGACGCTTTGCCGCGCGCGATTTGCAACCACCCGATGTGCAGCTGAATGTCATCACGCATTGCCGGCTCGGGAATCTTTCTTGCGATTGCCAAGGCTGCCCGATACAGGCGTTCCGCCTCTTCGTAGTCACCCCGCTCACTCGCCAACTCTCCTCGTTCATCAAGAAGGGAGCTGAACCCCACAAGACCCTGACGTCGCAAATCCGCGTCTCCCGTCTGCCGTGCAAGCCTCAGGGCCTCCCGGTACCTCCGCCTTGCCTCTTGATAGTCGCGACCTCTACGCGCCAATTCACCCTGCCGAACCCGCAGGGAGCCCATATCGATGCGAATCCAGTTTTGCAGTTCCGCGTCAGGCAGACTCTCCGCGGCTTGCAAAGCATCCTGGTAGTATTTTTCTGCTTGCTCGTACTGCGATGAGCCAACGGCCGCCAAGCCGAGGTACCTGAGGGAAGCCGCGAGTTCCCGAAAATTCGACTTCTGTCGTGCCGCCTGAGCTCTCTCGCGGTAGAACTCCTCGGTTTCGCTGTACTTGTTTTCCATTTGTTCAACGATCCGCAGCGCGTCCGACTTCAGCTTCTCATTGTTGTACATTCGAATCCTTACGCGCTCAAAGAAACGGAACAATAAAACCGGTTGAATGGATAGTGTCACCTCTCTTGCCTTCCGGCACATCGCTTCCCATTGATCTATGATGACAGAGCCAGGGTCGTTCATAGCGTTTCTCACATCTGGATCTCGAAAGAGGCGCCTAATTTTTCGATTCTGGGTACACTCATACCAGCGTATGCCCAGGAGTTCGCGCATGGAATGCTCGTAGATTCGCTTACGGATCACAGGCTCTGATGACCACAACCGCCAGAGGAGCGTAGCAACCCCCAGAAATGCCGCACTGATAACGGTGCCCAATACATCCTTCAGAATATCTCTCCATTCCATGACACCATATCCTACCGACCCCAGTGCCCTCAGGAGAAATAGCCATAACCTGCTGCCGTCTTTGCCCCCACCCCTAACTCATTCAAAGCGGCTTTGAGCCACTTCACCACTGTTGGTGTGAGTCCATTAGCCTCCTTACGACGGGCGGCCAGAGCGAACAGAAAAGGTGTGCGTTCGACAGCGAGGAAGTACACAGGGACAGGGCTGAGCCAGTCGGCAGGAGGCGTGCTACCGCCACGGTAGTATTCGCCATAATGCGGGTTCATTACATCCAGTTTCACCAAAGGCACCTGGGTGGGGATCGCGTCAAAGAAAATGATTGCGCCTGCCTGCTCCCGGTCCCTCTGCTGGCTGCCGAAAATACGGCGGAAATCTTCATTCTCCTCGCTTTTGCCCAGCACCAACTCGGCATACGCCCGCGTCATGCCCTTGAGTCCGCTACCCGGAATGAATGGAAAGCCGTAAATCCGGTGTAGGGTGATGGAAGTTTCCAGCACGTGCGCGGCTCCTAAGCCGACAATGAGCCTCCAGTCAGGCGCGGCGCTGAACTGCTCCACGCGGTAGCCCCGCTGCGCATAATGTGTCAGCATGGCTTGCCAGCGAGCAACGCATGCCTCAAGCAAAGGCTTAATGATTCTCAAATCAAGTGGTGCTCCCTCCCGGCGTTTTGCTTGCTGGGTCAGTTCCCAGCTTGTCCCCTTCTGCTCGTAGAGGACGAAGCGGTCGAGCCACAAGCCAAGGTTGTGGCACTTGCCACCCTGGCTCCGAGCAAGGGCGCGCGTCTCCTGTGGAAGCGGATAGACAATTGTCCTGGGCGCAGGCGGCAGCCCTGGACGTCTCGGAGTGCCCTGGGGTCGTTGGGGTCCCATCTGCATGTATAGTCCCCCTACCTCAACTCGGCTTCCGCAAACCGCTTCAGCCAGTTCAGGAACGCCAGGGCTTCCGCTGTCGCGCGGCGGTAGGCAACGTTGTTGTTCTCAATTACCCAGCTCAGTAGATCCTCATTCGCGTTGCCACCTATCTGACTCATTACCCACTGGGAGAGGTGCCTGTAAAGCACCTCGTGTTCATCCGCACGATTGCCTTTGCCTTTTGCCTTCAGAAACGCCAGCGTCTGCCCTAACCCGTTGGTCAGAATGTAGGATGGCATCTTCTGGGCAAGGCTTTTATAGTCTGTCTGGTACGCCCTGCCTTTTACTTCGGTGATATACGCCCACGCCTTCGCCGCCCGCTCCTGATCCTTGGTCTGTTGAAGACTCGGCATGATGATCCCCCCTACGAGAAACGTACCCTCACAAGCCCTCGCCCTACTGTTTCATCGCCCCCCAACTGGATACGAACCAGCCCCAGGTTCCTCACGAACTCCAGCACCTCTTTAGCTGTTCCCTGCCAGCCCTGCGGTAGTTCGTCCCTCTCCACGCGCGGCCGGGTGGCGAATAGCGGAGCGTAAAACAAGGTATCGGTAGGTAGATGCTCCTCGCTCCACAGCGCGCCTTCTGCCACCGTTTTTGTCTCATGGTTCAATCGTATGCGGTTGATGATTTCCGTCGAGAACTGCGTAAAGTCACGGAAAGCGTTCTCTGATAGAACGATAAGGCTCTTGGAGAGCTTCTGCCGCCAGTAGGCGTACTCACTCTCCTGCGGCATCGCGTTACTTGCCAACCAATCGGCGATGACTCTCACGTGCTCATCTTCCGTTGCATCGAACGCGAATTCCTCCAGCACCACTTTCCCCTCGGCCACGACGTCGTTACCAGGTGCCACAAGAGCCTTGTCCTCCGCCGTTGGTCCGACAGGTTGCCAGTTAACCTCCACCCCAGTGGTTCTCGCGTCTCTGCAGAAACGGGCGAGGGCATCCCTGGAAGTTGTCCACGCGAACACACCGATCATCGAGCGCACCGGAAACAGCAGAAGCCTGGCATCGCCGGGTGAAAATGCCCCAGCGTGGTCGGAAGCACCGGGTCCGGCTTCGGGACCGAATACCACCTTCACTTTCTTTTTTGCGTCCCACGTATCGGTTTGCTTCTCTGCCCATTCGCTGGCCTCTGCCCGCAGCTTGCCTTTGAGGCCCGAGGCTTGCACCATCGGGTAGTTGGTCACGCGCTCGCGCTGGACCGGTAGATCCACGACGCCCAGACTCGTACCGCTACCCGCATGGAGCGGTGTCTCCACGTAGAGATAAAGCATCGCCTTTGCTTCAAACATAGTCCCACCTCCCGACGAAAACTTGACCGAAGCCGATTTGCCCGCCATCGTTCGTAATGGTGGCGGTGACGTCGATCTCACCGTCCGTCTCAAAGAAATACACGCTCCCAGCTGGAACGAAAGGCCGCATCGGTCTGTGGAAATCCCCTCGCTGGCTAGCGACATCCACTCTTGCTCCCCCCAGCATCTGCGCCCTCGGTACAGCGGCCGCAACCAACCTTACAGGCCTTCCAATGAGGGAAGCCCAATTGCCATTTGCTGGCTGCCAACCTCCAGAAAAGTAGGCAGGTGTGGCGAAGTAGAGTTTGAATCTGTCACGTACTTTGCCGCCGGGAGCGAGCTGCGGTTCATCGGCAACCACTTGATAGAGGGCTGCCTTCATTTCACCACCCAGTTGCAGGAGTCCTTCGTCGGGCAGCGCTATGCCTTCTACTTCGAGCCACAGTCCCACGCCTGGTCGCAACCTTACGAACTCCATCTGATAGAGCATTCCCTCTCGCGGGCGCTTCACGCTGCTGTCAATCCCGACTCCAAAGCGCGGTTCACGCGCAAACAAGTCGTGTGCCATGGCAGGATTGAACGGTTTGCCCTGCAGATAGTTTTTCAATTCCTCCTCCGCCAGCCACCCGCTTGCTTCTGCGACCGACCGGTGCGTGCGTACCCACAACGGTGTCAGGGGCGCATTCGTGGTGTAGGGCGATTCGCGCGGCGGCAAGGGCCTGAGAACGCGGTAGTCATCGCCGACCTTCACGACGTCGGCCGGCAGAGGAAAATAGCGCACCACTTTGCCACCCTCTTCCCGTTTCGCTACGAAGGGGCCGAACAGCTGGAGAGCGCCATAATCGTGCGGTTGCCCAATTTCGGGAGGCCACGCACTCGGGTCAGTAAAAGACGCGCCACACAGAGCCAATCTCGCTGAGCGTATCGCACCTTGCATGGTGTAGGGTGTGGGCGGGAAAATGCTAGTGGCCCGATGGTCTTCCCCGCCGGCAAACGGACGCCCGTCCCGAAACAGCCAGACATCCGCCGGCTGGACGAACAGTCGCATCACTCTCCCCTTCCTCCCGATACGATGAACCGCATCAGCAAGAGCCACTTGCCCAACTCCACCATGCCTGGCTGAGGGGCTTCCGCTTCATCGGCAGCATCAGGCTCTCGCCGGTGGTGCAGCCTCCATGCGGCCTCCCATTTCTGGCGATGCCGGTCCAAAGCTTCCGCGAAGGACGCTAACTTGGCCGACAACTCCTTTGCTTGAGTCTCGGGGTTGGGACACTGACCGCCTTTGTGACGCAGAGCCAACCGATAGATTTCAGCTTGTCGGGCCGGGGCTGTCAACACGGCGCCAGCTAAGGTTCTCGCTTCTTCGAAAACAACATGAGCGAACTTCATGGAGAGCCAATCTTTGCCTAGCCTTTGTCGGACATCTTCCAGGAGCGCTACGGTGTCGGGCACCTTGTCTCCCCATGGCTGTTGCCATTGAGAGCCCTCTCTAGTCTCTTTGGGATACTCATCGGGATAAAACCATTTCGCACCGACCCTCACTTGTTCCCCCGAGCGCTTCAGCAAGTGCACGCACAAAGCATTGCGCCCGTAAAGAGCTTTGGCGGCCTTTAAGGCTTCTCTCGCGGCGTTGAGGGTCGCATCTAGCGGCGACAGATGGTGCGCGATAGCGATGCCGATGGATGCCGTCGCCGTCGGCCCCATGGTCAGCGTCGGTTCGCCTTGAAACCACAAGTAACCGCTGGCGGCGCAGTTACCGAACTGAACTTCGGGCGCGCCCTTAGGTCCGATGAGAGCTTCACCGCTAAACAGCGCTCGCAGTTCCCGAGCCGCTGTCAGAGCGTGCTCCATCGGCATTAGCGCCAGGACGTCATCACCTCCCGCATATACCAGTCGGCCCGGGAACCGTTCCTCCACCACCCATCGCACCAACTTGAGGGCGAAGCTGGCCAGCCCTTCGCTGATGGCGCCATGCACAGCAGGGGTCATGAGGCGCTGTGTCTTAAGCACATCAGCCCATTCCGGACGCTGCGCCAAGTTGTGTTGGACATCGGGATGCAGCACCCGCCCAAAAGTCGTCAGCCCTGGATGGGTGCCACTGAGCCACCTGCCGGCAAAGTCGCCGTCCATCATCAGCACCGCAAAGTAGCGGGCAGGGTGTTCGCCCATCACCCGCAGCAGTCGTCCGAGGGCCGTTCTCAGACCCATGAGCGTATCCTCGTCGAAATCCAGGGCGTAGTCCCGCTTGAGCCTCTCAGCACTATAGGTTTCCTCGAAAAGCCAGTCGGCATCAAATCGAAGAAAGCCCCTGCCTACGGTCTGTCGCCCTTGCGGCAATTCTTCGACACGCTCCGTCAACATCGGCACGTCCATCCGTGTCACGGGAATAGACTTGTTTTCGCGATCCCTGGCTCGCTGGAGAGCGCGGACAAAGGCTTGGATGGCATCCCACAGTTCGTCGGCATTCGGCCGTACCAGTCGGCTCAGCAACCGCTGGCAGAAGGCTGCCGCTGCCACAGTGCTTGTCGAAGGGAAGCCCCCCTTCAGCCCCAACTCGCCGTCAAAGACCTCCCGCTGGACGAACCGCTTGACAGCGCAGACGGCGCAAAGCCGCTCCACCCCATCAGGTTTCACCTCGTAGCGTGTCCGCCGTTGAAGGGCGGTTGCGAGGTCAGCCCAAAAGCTCCGCTCGTCCTTCGTCTCAAGGCGCAGGGCCTGCCTCTGCCCACAGAGGCTACATTTCGCACCGCGCTCTTCCACGCGCTCAAAATCCCGCAGGCCTTTGCGAGCATTGAAACCCCGGTCAGCAAGATCGTAGAGCAGGCTGTAGGTGGTGCCCACGTTGGGATCGAACTGTCCGCCACCTGCATCGGCAGGCCTAGCGTAGACATCGTAGATAGGCTTGAAAGTCCAGTCATCGGACGGGCGACACAGATCCTCATATTGCACGATGACCTGCTGCGGGTCGCCCGTAGGTTGCGCCCCATCCATCCCTGCCCAGGGCAAAACGCACCAGTAGACCTCCAGCAGTCTGGGAATTTGCTGCTGCCACAGACCTGTCCAAATCCTGTCCTGACCGACACTAGCGTAGCTTGCCAGGGCCCTTTGCACTTTACTAGCAAGCCCCTGCCACGCCTGTCGGACAGCCTCCTCCACATCCCTCGCCGCTTGTAGCCCGCGGTCTCTGGATAGCAGCGCCACGAATTTGTTGGGGAAAGTGGCGATGCGCAATTGCGTTTCGGTTGGTTTCTCCCCCCAGACCCCTTCCTCTTCCGTTAGCCAGAGGTCGGTCAACGGCTGCCCCCTCAGAGACGGATAAACCACCGCATCGGGACCGAATCTACTGGCGATGACCTTGATACCCTGCCACGCCAGGTAGGACAGGATGTAGCTGCCCATCCACAAATCCTGCGTCCTTCGGGCTGCAGCGATAAAGCTCTGCACAGGGCCAAGGGAAAAGACTAACAGTGCTGGCCTGGGCAGCGCAGTGGCGATGGCGGCAGTGATGGACAGATGTTGCATCAGGGGATGGTCAGGCATACGGGTGTCGGCGGGCAGCAAGCCCCAGAGTTTTCCTAACCGTTGGGTCTGCGGTAGCCCGAGGCGTTCTTCTTGTCTCTCCAGTTCATAGGTCAACCCGCGCCACAAGCGCAGGAAACGCTTGCGGTCACCCTCACCGGGGACGCAGAGTGCCTTGACGGCCTCTTCCTGTGTCTGGGTGCCATCAGCAGTTTGCAGGACGCCCAGGTCTAAGTGCCTTCCGGCCAAGGGATGACAGAGGACCGGTCGTTGCTGGAAGTTCACCGTCAGCGGTGTGCCCGGTTGCTCCTCCGGAAAATTCACCCGGTCCGCCGCAGACGCGATGCGATCTGCGTGCTTTGCCTGCTGCCACATGTCTGTGGAGGGTTTAGCCCCGAGCACTAACCGAAGTAGCTCCCTCGCCCGATCCTCATGCCCACCTACTCGCAGCGCCTTGTCCGGCGGGTCGTGCAGCATCGCCACAAGTTTGAGTCTCCAATCTGTGCTCACCAGCCCCCCACCTCCAACCAAGGGAAAGTTCGCCCCAAGTCATTTAGGAACGTGTCCAGGATCCCCAAGCCGGGCGCAGGGGCGGAGATCGGTGGTCCTCCGCGCCGCCGCAGCTGCAATCCTTCCCCACTTTCCAGCAACGCCGCCTTGAAGACGGTTATCACCATCGTGTACCGCCGGTTGGCCAGCCGCACCACACGAATCAACAACGGTGAGGCGCGGCGGTCATGGGCAGCCCCCTCGAGAATCCCCTGCTGACCGCCCAGGGAACAATAGTAGAATACGATAGGGAGGCCGAAGGCAGCACGCTCTACGGGCTGCAATGTGGGGCTAGCGCCGCTGACGACATTTCTTACATTCAGGTAGTCCGGCTGGCGGCGACTGCGGAAGTTCTGGAACGTCTGCCCGACTGCATCTAACGCCTGTTCCCATGTGTTCCACGTCCTATTCAGCACAACGATGCGGCAAACGTCGGGGTGGAGCACATCGAAGTTGGGGGTAGGGCTGATCATGGTTGCTGGGGCCCCTGTGCCGAGAAGGGCGCGTAATTGTCTCAGGCCGCTGGCGAGCTCATCATGCAGCTGTTGAGGGGATTGGGACTGCACCTGCAATTCCGGAACGCCTGAGGGAAGTTGCCCCTGGACATCCATAACCTGCACACTCCCAGCACCGCGCCGTGCCCTTGAGCCGATACCACCGAGATGGGTCAAGAGCCATAGCGAGGCCAGCAGCCGGTTGAGAGGCTCATCGCTCCTCACCCCGGGCCGGGTTTGTAAGATCAGGCTAAACGACGTTCCCGCTGGTAAGTATTGGCGCCTGGTGCGAAGCATAGACCAGAAGAGATAGCCGACACCAGGTTGCTGCATCGGCGCACCCTGCGGGCGGGCCTGCCCCGAAACCCGCACGATGATGGGCGAGCCGTTCTCCGTCTGCCCGAAGACAGCTGTCTCTTCCTGTCGTAAGCGGTCCAAGTGGGCATCCCCTATAACTCCAGCGACCAGTGCGCGCCACCAGAAGCGCAACACGCCACGAAAGGACACAGCCCGCAGCTCAGGCTCACCGAGCGGGTCAGCTCCTCCCAGGAATAAAGGAGTTATCGTTTCAACGCGGAGCCTTACCGTTGCCATCATGACCTCCTCCCAGCCCAGATGGAGCGCTACGGCCCGTGCGCGGGTTATGATGCCGCGCATAGGGCTCGTCACAGCAGGAATCCAGCTCCACGCCTACGGAAAAGTCACTCTCTCCCCCAGCGATACCGTCGACGGCGTGCACGCTCAGTAGCGGGCAGGAGAAGCTACATCAGGTGGCAACATGCACGAAGGGATTAGGTAGTATACAGCTGAAAGACGAACAGCCTTTCCACCGGGCCCGCCACGAGGATCTTAGGTTCCCAGAAACCCGCAACCGGTATATTCGCCAGAGAGCGAGCATGCTCCTCCTTAGGCGCGGCGATGCGGCTCGCTTGGGCAACGATGCCCTCAACCGACTGCTGCGGACCCTGCCCTGGTCCACGGAACGGTTGATCATAGGACTGATCCGCTGGATCCAGCGGCTGGGAGAGGATGGCTATCTGTGCTTGGATGACGTGGTGGTGGAGAAGGCCTTCGCAAAGCGGCTGGCCTGCGTGGGTGGACGTACTCCCCTTCCGAGCGGTGTTGTGTCTTTGGCTTCCATATTGTGCTCCTGTTCTGGTGCAATGAGTTCTGGCGGATCCCCATGGGCTTCCGGTTGTGGCACCCCCAGGGCCATGGGGATGAACCTTAACAAGACGAAGCTGGATAGTAGACCTGAAGCTGCGTGAGTTTCAACCCGCTCTTCCTCGCGTCTGAGGTTTCAACGTACTTCGGCACGATCTATAACGTGTTGGCCGGTGGCGTTTCAATCCGCTCTTCCTCGCGTCTGAGGTTTCCACGGAGATCTCCACTAACCCCGACGGCTATACCATCCGCCGTTTCAATCCGCTCTTCCTCGCGTCTGAGGTTTCCACATATTTAGCCACCCGGACCACTACCGGGTGGCAATCCGTTTCAATCCGCTCTTCCTCGCGTCTGAGGTTTCCACGTAGTGGGGGCGATATTGATAATTCTTGCCTCCCTTGTTTCAATCCGCTCTTCCTCGCGTCTGAGGTTTCCACACCAAAGGAGAGGTGGTATTGGAGAAAGTGCGAAAGAGTTTCAATCCGCTCTTCCTCGCGTCTGAGGTTTCCACGGCTCCAGCGGGATGGGATCGAGGGCTGGGGGCTGTAGTTTCAATCCGCTCTTCCTCGCGTCTGAGGTTTCCACTGGCAGGGGAAGAAGCCCCTGTGGGTAGAGATCACCCCGTTTCAATCCGCTCTTCCTCGCGTCTGAGGTTTCCACAACTTCCTTCGCGCCCCTGTCCAAGTCTCCTCCCCCCCTCGTTTCAATCCGCTCTTCCTCGCGTCTGAGGTTTCCACCTGCCAATTGGCTGGAGCGGTACAGGATCCCCTATGGGGTTTCAATCCGCTCTTCCTCGCGTCTGAGGTTTCCACTCATCCACATGTGCAGCAAGCTCTGTAAGCAAATCCGTTTCAATCCGCTCTTCCTCGCGTCTGAGGTTTCCACATCTTGTACCCATGCTGCTCCAAGCCCGCGGTGTAAGGTTTCAATCCGCTCTTCCTCGCGTCTGAGGTTTCCACAGCGGCCTGCTGGAGGGGCCGTCCCACTTAGGTTCCCACCCCCGTTTCCGCGGATCGCCAAATTTTGCCCTTTTCCGCTACACCACCGCCCTCCTCGACCAGCCCAGGAGGGACCTACTTGAGAGCAAATTCGGGCAATGGCATTCAAAACGGATAGCCTACTTGCATACAGCTCTATTTGAATGGGATTATCGGTGTCACTCTCGAGCAAGCTCATTCGCATGGCCTCTTGCGCGATTTTCGCGGATCCCCTACCTTTTTAGTCGCCAAACCGATCCGCGCAAAGCGAACATCTGTATGCAACTCAGACAACGTACGCGTGTTCGTCTCTGGTTAGCTTCCCCTGCCCGATGATGCGTACTCGGTCAGCACAGCTCCCGCACAGCAGGTAGAGGCGTACCCGATCAACGTTACAGTCGATCAGCGCCGCAATGGCCTCCTGCATACGGACCAGATCTCCTTCTTCTAGCAGGCACTCAAATACACTATACTGCACCGGAGTGCCGAAATCCTTCAACCGCTCGTGCAGCCGGGTGCGACGGGAATCATCCACCACATCATAGGCCACCGCAACCAGCATGGGATCACCTCGCTCGGAAGGGGAGATACTCCGGCAGTTCTCCCTGGATGACCTTCGCCAATAGACGCACCTGCAGCTCGATGCACCGCGCGTAGGTGGCGGAGTAATCGAAATAGGGGTGCGTGATCTCGTCATTCAGCTTGTCAGACCATTCTCGCAGAAACCGGCGCTGCCCGCCGTACGATAGGCGGACCTGGCCGAACTCTTCGTGGAAATCGTCGACGGTGATGACCCGCTTGTTGATCAACATCACTACAAACGCATCTGCTATGGTGGAGCGGAATTCCTCCATGAGGTCCAGCGCGAGCGCGGGCCGCCCGTACTTCTCGGCGTGGTAGAACCCCAGGTACGGGTCAAGCCCCACGATCTCGACCGCAGCCATGACGCTGTTCAGCAGGAGCGTATACGCCAGGCTAAGCAGGACGTTGACTGGATCTCGCGGCGGGCGCTTCGTGCGGCGGGGAAACGTCAGATCACCCCGCAACGCCTGGCGGAGGATCCAATAGTAAAGCCCCGCCGCGGCCCCCTCGATGCCCCGAAGGGCGACTAGTTCTGCCTGCGCGGCCATCCGCCTCAGGCCCTCGAGTCGCTCAAGGGCGTTGTCAACCTCCTTCACGTGACCTGCCCGCTGGAACCGCAGGCACAGCGTCCGCGCGTTGGCGATCTTCCCTGCCACGATGGCCCGGGCGACCTGGAGTTGAAAGTGGGGATCCCTTGCCCGCTCGTACTGCGCCCACCGGAGGTAGATGTTCCGGCTGCGCGGAGGTTGGAGCCGTCCTCGGAAGACCCCCCGTGAGGAGAGGTAGACGAGATCAATCCCCTGCTTCAGGAGATAGCCCAGCGCGGGGGTCGTGACTTGGATGTTCCCAAACACGACAACTTGCTCCACCTTCATCGCCGGTACCTGCAGCAGCCGCTTCCCATCCTTGGTGATCTCCAGACGCTCGCCGCGCTTATGAAGCACCGACCCCTGTTCCATCAGGTATAAGGTGGACATCGGCCTCACCCCTTCTCTGACGAAACAGCTTGTGCATCAGCATCGTTTCCCGAGGCAAGCATGCGGCGTGCAGGCTGCACGGGTTGCATTTCTTCCCTACGTACCTCGCTTCGGGAACCCAGCGCCCCTCCACCATGGCGCGGCAGGCGGCGATGGCGTCCAAGGTCTGACGGCGAAGCTCTGGCGAGAACACGGCTCTTTCTCGGTGATCGCTCTCGAGGAAGTGCACGAAGCCATAGGGGATGGCAATCCCCAGCACCTCCTCCAGAACCATCGCCTCCGCGCACAGTTGCACACGGACCCCTGGCAGGACCGCTGGACCTGCGCCCTTCTTGTACTCGACGGGGTAGAGCAAATCGTCCTTCTGCTCCACCAGGTCGATTCGGCCGATCAATCCAAGCTTCGGCGCCGTCACCTCGACCGACCAGTAGCGGGTCACGCCCTCCAGCGCCTCGACGCGGGGGCGGTCGACGTCGGCGTGCAGGACCTTGCCAGCCAACATCGCCTGGGTGGTTTCCGCCAAGTGCCACACCTGGCGGTAGAAGAACAGCCGCGGGCAGTAGACGTATTCGTTGAGACCCGAGATCGGCAGCAGCCGCCGGCCTTCAAAAAATCGCTCCACTTCTCTCCCCCCAGTGGTCCCCTCATCGCGGAGGAACCTGAGTTTGCTCTCGAGAAACAGGATGAGGGGGTCGAACGAGCGTGCATGTTCAACCGCCTCACGATAAGCTTCCCTGAATGCGTCGGCCATGCTGGTGATCCCCGGCAACGGCATTCCCAACCTCGCCTCGCCGGTGTGAGGAGTCAAGGCGGAGCCCTTAGGTGCCTCACCCTGACGCGTACTTCCCTGAGGCTGCCGCGGCCGAGGCCCTGCCGCTCCAGAAGTTCTCCCCGCAGGCCGCCCCGACTCCTTCCGGATCTTGGGCTTCGCCTGCGGCATGGTCACGAGACCGCCCACAAAGATGGCGCCCAGAAACTTGAACCCCTGGTCGAAGTGCACCACCTGCGTCTTCCCCTCGTCCAGGCGCAGGCGGAACTCTTCCAGGAGGGTGGCGACATCGCAGCGCGCACGGTTTGCTTGCTCCTCATCCTTGCAGAGCACTACGAAGTCGTCAGCGTAGCGAACCAAACAGTACCCAGCGTCAGCCATGATCTCGTCAAACAGGTCCAGGTAAAGGTTGGCCAGCAGAGGCGAGATGGGGGCGCCCTGAGGGATGCCAGCCTTCAGGTCACTGATGCGAAACCCCTCCAGCACGCCGGCATCGAGCCACTGGCGGATGAGCGCCAGCACTTGGTTGTCTTTTACGTAGTGGCCGACCGTCTCCATCAGCAGGCCGTGGTCAACGCTGTCAAAGTATGCGTCGATGTCAGCGTCCAGGACCCACCGATAACCCTTATCTCTCAATTCCTTCACGCGGAAGATGGCATGGTGAATGGATCGGCCTCGGCGATAGGCGTAGGTGTACTCTTCTAGTTCTTCTTCAATGATCGGCTCGAGTACAAACAGGCAGGCAGTCTGCGCGATCCGGTCCCGGACAGTGGGGATGCTCAGGAGGCGGGTCCCCCCGTCGGGCTTGGGAATAGCGACACGCCGCAGCGGAAGGGGACGGTACCGGCCGGAGAGGAGGTCGCGCTGCAGCCGAGCCAGGCGGCGATCCAGGTTCTGCTCAAAGCGTTCGATGGTAACGCGGTCAACGCCCGCAGCCCCGCGGTTGCGGCGGACCTTCTCCCAGGCGGCCCGGAGGTTTTCCGGATCGCATATGGCCGCCATCAGACTATACTCCTCAGATGGCATCGTCCTGGCCCCTCAAATCAGGTCATACCGGCCGTGCCCGAAAGTGCAGGCCTTGCCGACATGGATAATCGAGCCCAGTAGAAGCAACGGGAGAAAGGGCGTCAGCGGTCCCCGGTACACCGCATCACCCAGGAAGCCACCTAGCTTCACCTGCGTCTGCTGACGGGCCGAATAGCGCTGCCAGTCCCACCAGCGAAGGTTGCTACGCACCAGCTTCACCTCGCCCGCATCTTCCTTGAGCCTCCGAAAGTCAAGCGCCCATCGCTCCCCGCAGTGGAAGTATGCCAGAGAGGAGATGCGGCGCAGTAGCGCTCTGAGGAGAATGGGAAATTCGGGATCCATCACCAGCCGACCATCGTGTACGAGGCGAGTCGGGGTGATGAAGCGGAGGACCACCTCATCCCGCGGTGCCATCTTGCTTACCGCGGCCTCCAATTCGGCAGCACCGACGCTCATGTCCCGACCGGCCAAAACCTGCATCCTTGAGTCGAGTACCGCCACCTCCTCGCCAGTGAGCGGGTTCACCGCGCGCACCTCCCTGATGGTGAATTTCCCGCGCCTCACACCCAAACCCGCCCGCCCAAGCTCCTGAAAAGCCACGAGGAAGTACGGTAGGTGATGGATCGCCCGCCCGACCAGCACCAGGCCCACCTTCAGCGCGTCGTTCGGACCGTACTGGGTCCGCCCATCCAGTGGGGGCTCCAGGACGAACGGTCGCGGGATGTCCGTGTTCCTGCGCAGGACCTCGCTACCCGGGGGTACCGCGGCTTCGAACAGCGCACCGTAGGGGCATATGTGGCGTAGGTCACATACCTCACACGGCTGCGGCGGACGGTAGATACAAACAAGGCGCTTGAAGGCCGCCCCGAACCCCCCACGGAGGGTGTTGGCCATGTAGGGAGGAAGGCTGAGCGCCTCCCGCGGCGCGAGTACAAGCACATACTTAGCCACACGGAGACCTGTGGGTATCATGCTCATCTGCCCTCATCCAGCGCGATGAAGCTACCCTCACCATCCCTCCTGTTTCCGTTGAGTAAACGAACAGAAACCATGCTCCACCGCAGCAACTGGAGCTTCTCCCGTGTCGGGGATGGGAGAAATTCAGGACGATCACCGTCTCCCCCTGCTGAGCTCCGAAATCCGAAGGTTGGCCGTCAGCTGGTTGGTAACTTCCGTCGGGCAGGGCCTGGCGCTGGAAGAGGGCTTGAACGAGCTTTGAACGCAGGAGGCCAATCTCTCTAAAGTGGAACAGGCTTCGCTCTGGGCTGAACGGCTGGAGGTACTTCCCATACGTTGATAAACCCGCTCAGGTAGGCCACTTGGGGGACCAAGTGGCACACAGCTCCGCCCTTCAAGATTCCGGCTGAAACAGCGGAATCCTCCATCGGAACTGAATCCTAGGTCCCGTCAGGATCCCCATGAACGCGACAGGCCCTGCTACGAGAATGTGGAGCGTCGCATCCCGAACGAAGCGAAAGGACAGGACCAGGGCTTCTTCCGTCCCTGCCTTCGACTCGGCCAGAGATTTGTTGTTATTTTTTGACATAAGATCTGGAATTCCTCCCTACACCACCTCCTCCGTGTCCTGCTACACCAGGGGCACCGTGACGGCAAGGTCACGGCCCCATTGAAGCTAAAGGGCGGCTCTCAGCCGCTCGTCGAAGGTGACCAGCGGGATGCCCAGCGAGCGGGCCAGGTGGAGGTAGCTGGCGTCCTACGTGGTTAGCCCTGTCTCCAGGGCCAGCCGCAGGACGGCCTCGTGGTCTACCTCCACCCGGTGGAGATCGAGCGCAAGCCCCAGGCGCAGGGCCTCGAAGATCGCCTCACGCTGCTCGGGGTACCGGAGCGCCTTCTTGCGGGCAAGGCCGGTCAGCTCGTAATCCAGGAGCATGGGAGCGTAGAGGTCTGAGCCCCCAAGGAGGGAGAGGGCCTCCTGGGCACGGGGTTCACCGATGAGCAGAGCGCCCAGGACGGAGGCGTCCACGACGACGGCCTTAGCGGGCATCGCGGTCCTCGCGGACCATCTGAGCGGCCTCGGCCTCGGTCTTCAGCCCAAGCCGTCTTACCCGGCGGTAGGCCTCCTCGAGGGAGAGGCGGTTGGGGGTACCGCTGCAACATCGGCGGTCAATGGCCGACGACTGCTTCAACCGCAGCGAGGTGTTCCCTGGCGATCTCGGCGGACTGGCTGAGCTGGATGGCCTCCCTTAGCGCATCCAGAGGGAGGAGTCCTGTGGATTGGAGGAATCGCGCCACACCTGCTACGGCGAGGGTTTTCCTGGCGACGCCCCTCCGCCCTTCCACGTCCAGGGGGACCACCCGCGCCGATGTGGGGATCGGGAGGAGAGAGGGAACAGCGTGGACGGTCGTCTTTTCATCTAGCCCCGCAAGCCTCCCCCGAACCTGCCGGAGCCCTTCCTCTGCCAGGATGAGAAGGTGATCGGGCTTCGGGATGCCCGTATAGAGAACCGGCTCCGGACTCAGGATAATCTCCGAGACAGAATGGCCGGCCATCACCGTAACCGGGTAGTCATCCCGCTGCGTGGCATATAACCCCGAAAGCGCTGCAGCCAAGCTCAAGAACCTTCCCGCCGTCCTGACCTTCTGCCCGGCAGCCCCAGCAAGGATCACAGAGACCCTCGTCCTCAGGCCTGGAGGGTACCGTGCCTCCAGACGGAGGCGTTGGAAGGGTTCCTGACCCAGGAGAACGCGATGGGTCGCGCGGTACGCTTTTGCGTACTCCTCCCTCTTCCGGTGCACAATCACTCCCGTCGGAAGGTTCAGGTCCCTGAGGGTCTGCTCCAGGCGAGCCCGGGTGAACCGGTTGTGGGGGACGTAATAGGCGGTGCACAGTTCCCAGATATCCAACAGGGAGAACCCATCCACCTGGATCGCCTGGGCAATGAGGTGGCCAAGAGCGGGATCGAACGCTGTGGTCCTGGCGGCGAACGCTGCCCCGTTCACCGCCACCGTGGCGCAGATGTCCATGGGAGCTTCCAGATTGCCCAGGGAGGTTGTCGAGGTCACCGCACCCGGTGGCGTAGTCGCCGAGTGCTCACCCCCGGTCATGCCGAAGTTCAGGTTGTTGAATACGAGCACCGTCACCCCAATATTCCGCCGCGCGGCATGGACTAGGTGGTGGGCCCCGATGCCGCACCCGCCATCTCCCATGAGGACGATCACCACGAGTTTGGGGTTCGCCAGCTTGAGCCCAGTGGCATAGGTGACCGCACGGCCGTGGAGGCCATGGAAGGCGTTGGTGATGAAATACCGGTCTGAAAGCCCCACGCACCCAATGTCGGTCACAATGACCACGTCGTGGGGATCGGGTTGAAGCATGACCAGGGCCTCGTCCAGCCGCTCCAACACCAAGCGGTGCCCGCATCCGGGGCAGAAGTGGAACGGGAGGCTCCCCTCGTCGAGATAAGAGCGTAACGCCCCGTTCACATGATCCCTCCCACCTCGAGGATCTCCTGGGGGGTGAGGAGCTCCCCGTCCACCCGGTGGACTCCCACAATGTCGCATCCCCCGGCCAGACGCTCGATCTCCCTCCGGTACAGACCCAGGTTGAGCTCGGCCACGACAACGCGCTGGATCCCCTGGAAAGCCGTCCGCAGGGCTCTGACAGGAACCGGCCACAGAGTCTTGACGATGGCCAAGGAGACTTTGACCCCCTCCCCCCGGGCGAGCTTCACCGCCTCCCGCGCCGAGCGGGCTGTCACCCCGTAACTCACAATGAGCGCCGTGGCGCCAGGTTCCAGATCGGCGTCGACCCACCCAATGTCATCAGCCAGAGCCTCAATCTTTGCCGCGAGGTGCCTGTTCAGCCGGTCCACCTTCTCCGGATCCTTGGTAAGGTACCCTCGTTCGTCGTGGGTCGAGGAGGTGAACCGCACAATGTGCGGACCTCCTACTGCAGCCATGAGTGGGACATCTGCGAGGTCCTTCACATGGTAGGGAATGAAGGGGTCGCGGGGAGGCGCGTACCGCCGCGGCACGACGGGGATGGGGTGGAAAACTGCGTCCTCGACGACTTCAGATGTCGCGACCACTTCTTTGTCCGTGAGGAGGAAGACCGGAACCCGGAAGCGTTCGGCGAGGTTGAAAGCCTCCATGGTGAGGGAGAAACACTCTGTCACGCTGGTCGGGCACAGGGCAATGATGGGATACCCTCCGGACGTCCCCCACCGCACGAACTGCACGTCCCCCTGTGCGACCGTGGTGGCCCCGCCGGTGGCCGGCCCAAGGCGCTGGCAGTCCACGATGACCATGGGGACCTCTCCCATGATCGCGAGCCCAACGTGCTCGCTGTACAGGCTGATCCCTGGTCCGCTCGTCGCGGTCATGACCTTCGCCCCGGCCAGGGCCGCCCCGATGCAGAACCCCATGGCAGAGATCTCGTCCTCCGCCTGGATGGCGATCCCTCCAACCTTTGGGAGTTCCTGGATCATGTACAGCAGGATCGATGTGGCGGGGGAGATGGGATACCCGGCGAAGAAGGTACACCCCGCCGCGATCGCACCCCGCGCAATCGCCTCGGCCCCGTCCACGACCTCTCTCAACGCCCCACCCTCCCATCAAAATCCACTCAGGCGGTCTCCGGGACGCTCTTACGCGCGGACCTCCTGCCGCTGGAACTGCACATATGTCACCGCGAAGAGGATCAACAGCACCGAGACCAAGCTCGTGAGCTGGGGCCACACGAGGAGGAGACTCTGGGAGAGGGGAAGAGGGGTGCCCAGCACGGCGCCCTCGAGCTGGGTCACGAGCACAGGCCCGAGGGATCGGACCTCAGGGTTCAGCAGGCTCAGGATCGTCTCGGCGTAGAGGGTATTGGGGGAGAGCCGGGAGAGGAACATGCGGAGCTGTACTTGTGCGATCTCCGCGAACGGGTTGTCGGCAGGCCGGAGGATCTGGGCCAAGAGGTCCACGAGGATATGCCAGAACACAGCGAAGAACAGCCACACGGCGATCGCGGCGAGTGCTGAGGTGGCCGGCTGTCGGAAGAGGACGGAGAATAGGATCGCCAGGGCCAGCCAGATCCCCGCATACGCCAGCGTAACGAGGAGGAAGAGGAGCCCCCTCCCCACCTCCTCCCCGCCCGGGATGACCCCCAGGCGAAAGATCCCGAGCCCCGTCACCAGGAGCCACAGCGCCAGTAAGGTGATGCCCAGGGTGAACAGCCCCGCCAGGAACTTGCCAAGGAGGAGGGCGTCCCGGAAGATGGGCTGCGCCAGGATCCGGCTCAGGGTGCGCCGGTTGTACTCCCCGTTGATGGCATCGAACCCAAGGGCTATCGCAGTCAAGGGGATCAGGAAGCCGAGAAACGCTACGAAGGAGTAGGGGAGAGGGTCCTGGGCCGTCGTGAAGATCCTGAGGTACAGGAACGGGTCCTCGCCGACAGTCTGCCGCAGGTTCGCGATGGCGACATAGACCGTCCCCACGGCCGTGAGGATGATCAGGCCCTCCAGGAGCCGCATGCGCACGCTGGAGAGGTGATCCGCCATCTCCTTCAGGACCACTGCCCAGAGCCCCGTCCACGGGGAGCCCTCACGCCTCACGGTGCACCTCCTGGAAGTACCGGTTGTACACCTCATCCAGGCTGAGTTGCTCTAGGGCCAAGCTCAGCAACCTCCCCCCGCCCGCGACGACCTGGCGGGCCACATCGTTCCGGCAATCGGTCCTTGCGTCGAGGAGGTACACATGGGGTTGCTCCCTTCTCACCTGCACCACGTCCGGGATCCGGGAGAGGACGTCCTCCAACCCATCCCCCGTCGCCTCCAGGCGGATCCGATAGGCTACGTCCAGTACGCGCTTTGAGAGCTCCTCTACGGTCCCTTCCAGGACCATCCGTCCCCTGTGAAAGAGGCCTACCCTGTCACAGATCGCTTGGACCTGATGCAGCAGGTGTGAGGAGAGGAGGACCGTGATTCCGTCGGCCTTCAACCCCCTGACCAGATCCAAGAACTCCAGGGCGGCGTGCGGGTCCAACCCGGCAGTGGGTTCGTCAAGGATGGCCAGCTGGGGACGCTTGAGCAGCACCTCAGCCAGGCCGAGGCGCTGGCGCATCCCCCTGGAGTACGTGCCCACCGGGCGGTCGGCCACCTCCCACAGCCCCATCCGCGTCAGGACCTCCCTGATCCTAGCGGCGGCCTCCTGGCCGTAAAGCCCGTTGAGGTGGGCGATGTAGCGCAGGTTCTCCCGCGCCGTCAGCTCGTCGTAGAAACCGACGGACTCCGGCAGGTACCCGACCCTCCGCTTCACCTCCAGGGGTTGCCGGACGGGGTCGTACCCCAGCACACGGACCTCTCCTGCGCTCGGCTCCGTGAGCCCCAGCAGCATGAGGATCGTCGTGGTTTTCCCGGAGCCGTTCGGGCCCAGCAGGCCAAAGACTTCTCCTTGCCGGATCACCAGGTTGAGGCCGTCGACAGCCACCACCTGGCCGTACCGCTTGGTGAGGTCTCGGGTCTCGATGACGACGCTCATCGCCGACCGTACCGCGAAACCGCCAGTCCCACCACACCCAGGGAAACGGCCACCAGGAGGATCCCGGCGAGGCCCCAGAGCGTCGAGGTCAGCACAGTGACGCGGAAGTCCACGGAAGTGGTGTTGTCCCCGCTCGTCGCCCGCAGGGTGACCATGTAGTCCCCGGCCACGGCCTTGTCGGAAGGTTTAATGCTGACCGTGGCCTCCCTTTGCCCGTTCGCCGGGATCTCCTCGATCCGCTGTGGATCGAACCGCACCTCCCACCCAGTGGGTTCGAAGGCGGAGAGCTCCACATTCCGCGCAGGAGCCGTGCCCTGGTTTTTGATCAGGAGTTTCACCGGGGTGCTGCGCCCCGCATAGGCCCTACCTGAAAGCCTGCCCTCCGGCGTGGTGATCGAAAGGTCAGGCCGCCCCGTCACCTCCAGGCCAAGCCTCACCTGCGCCCTTGCCCCACCGCCGGTAGCAGCCACGAGTACGTCATACCGCCCCGCCGGAAGGTCGCTGGGGAGGCTGACCTCCGCATCCAGGTCGCGCGACTCCCCGGCTTTGACCGGGAGGCTGGTGACCTGCTGGCTGCCGAATGCTGGGGTGAAGGAGATCTGGAACCCTTTCGGAGCTTGGGCTTCCAGGTTCACGAGGAGGTCCACGTCGCTCTCGTTCTTGAGTGTGAGCCGGTACCGGAAGCTCGATGTCGCCGGGCCCCGCAGCACCGGCAGCTCTGCTTGGAGGGTCAGGCGAGGGGGGAGGATCTCCCCAATGGTAAGCGCCAGGGGAAGCTCCGCCCGGGCGTTCTGCCCCTGGGCCAGGAGGCGGAACCTGTACGTCGCCCGCCTGACGCTCTTCGGAGGTTCGATGCGCAAGCTCACCGTGGCTTCCTGGTCAGGGCCCACATAGACGGACCCCACCGGCCTGCCTCCTCCAAGGAACGTCGCCTTCCACCCGCGGGGAGCCTCCAGGACCTGCAGGGCAACCACCTGCGGGGGGAGCTTGTGGTTCCGCACGGTGAGGGTCAGGGTTACCGTCTCACCGGCCCGGACCGTTTGATCGGGGTAAGGGGTGGAGAAGGAGAGGCCTCGGAACTCCTGGGGATACGCAGGGGGGAGCGCGAACCACGCGAGAACCGCACACACGAGAAGAAGGGTCGCACATCGCTTCATGGCCTACCCTCCGCAGAAGAGATTTGTGACGGTCCCAGCCTTTCCTTCCGACGCGCCGGCCCCACGGAAACCTGAAACGGATCGTGCCGGGGGCATCAAACAACAAGCGGCCCACACACGGTGAATGAATCCCAGGGCTTGACTCACGCACCCTGCATCTAGGCCGCTGCTATATTAAGGTACTACAGCTCCCCGCCCATGGCAAGACCTGGAATCTCTCCCCAAGAGAAAGCGGGGAGGAAGGGGAGGGAAGTTCCCTTACATCCCCAGGTACGCCCGCCGGACATGCTCGTTCTCCTGTAACTCCTTGGCCGGGCCTGAGAGGGTGATCCGTCCAACTTCCAGGACGTATGCCCGGTGAGCGATCTCCAGAGCCCTAGAGGCGTTCTGCTCGACGAGCAGGATGGTCTTCCCAAGACCGTTCAGGGTGAGGATCACCTCAAAGAGCATATCGATCACCTTGGGGGCAAGGCCAAGGGACGGCTCATCGAGGAGCAGGAGCTTGGGATTAGACATGAGGCCACGGGCGATGGCCAGCATCTGCTGCTCCCCACCAGAAAGGGTCCCCGCGCGTTGGGTCCTGCGCTGGGCGAGAATGGGGAAGATCTGGTAGACCTGGTCGAATGCCTCCTTCACCTGGCGGGGGCTCTGGAGGAGAAACGCGCCCATACGCAGGTTCTCCTCGACGGTAAGCTGGTCGAAGATGCGACGACCCTCGGGAACATGGGCAATTCCCCGGCGCGCGATCATGTGAGGCGGCAACCGGTCGATGCGGGCGTTTTCGAACCAGATCCTCCCAGTAATCGGCACGAGCATCCCCGAAATCGTGCGCAGGATCGTTGTCTTCCCTGCACCGTTCGCGCCGATCACGCACACGATCTCTCCATGCTCCAGGTGGAGGGAGACCTCATAGAGGACCTGGACCCCGTCGTAGGCTGCAGAAACCTCCTCAAGTACGAGCACGGAACCTCTCCCCGAGGTAAGCATCGATCACTGTGGGGTTGCGAACGATCCGATCCGGGGTATCCTCCGCGATCTTCCTCCCGAAGTTAAGGACGATGACCCAATCGCACAGAGGAAGGACCGCCTCCATGACATGCTCAACCATGAGCACAGTAACGCCACGGGCGCGGATCGCTCGAATGAGCTCCATGGCGCCCTGCACTTCCGTGGGGTTCAACCCGGCGATCACCTCATCGAGGAGGAGCAGGCGCGGGCCTGTGGCCAGTGCCCTTGCCACCTCTAACCGTTTCCTGTCCGCTGTGGTCAGGTTCGCGGCGAGCTCATCTTGTTTGTCTTTCAGGCCTGTGAACTCCAAGACCTCAAGGGCCAAGCGAGAAGCCTCCCCGAGAGTCCTGGAGCGGGAGAACGCGCCGATCATCACGTTCTCCAAAACCGTCATCCTTGTAAAGGGAGTGGGAATCTGGAACGTCCTCCCTATCCCCAATCGGGCGATTCGTGAGGGGCGCATGTGGGTGATCTCACGCCCCGCAAACCGAACAACGCCAGTATCTGGACGAATCTGGCCGGAGATGAGATTGAAGCACGTCGTCTTCCCGCTCCCGTTGGGACCGATCAGACCCGTGATGCTGCCTTCCTGGATCGCCAAGGTAAGGCCATCCACCGCCTGAACGCCACCGAAGGACTTGGTCAAGTTCTCTACTTCCAGCAACATGGTCATAGCTTGAACTGGCGCAGGAGGGCCCTGAGGTTCTCCTTGGGCCGGAGGACCAACTGGCGGCGTTCGACGAGGCCCAGGAGGCCATCTGGCATGAACAGCACAACTAAGCAGATCGCGACTCCCGCATACACGAGGTAGAGGGTGCTCTCCCCTCGGAGGAACCAGAGCAACCGGTTCACGAGCTGGATAGCCGTCGCACCGACCAAGGGGCCCCAGAGGGTTCCCACTCCGCCGAACAGGACCATTACCACCATGAGGTCGGTGATGGCCGGCCCCAGAACGCTATCCGGGTGGATGTAGGTGATGAGGTAGGCGTACAATCCTCCAAAGACCGCCGCAGGGATGGCGCTTAGGATAAACGCCTCGATCTTCGTGGCGACTGTGTCAACCCCCGCCGCTTCTGCCGCGACCTCGTTCTCCCGGATAGCCCGCAGCTTATACCCGAACATGGAACGCTCCAGGAGGAGGAAAGCAAGGAGGTAAGTGAGGACGGTAGCGATCAGCATCGCCTCGTAGAAGAAGGGAAGGTTCAGGAAGGGCGGAAGCTGCATACCAAATGCGCCTCCCGTGACTTCGAGAACCGTGGCGACCTGCCGAATTGCCTCGCCGAACGCCCAGGTGGCGATGGCAAAATATGCTCCCCGGAGGCGGAGGGTGGGGAACCCAACGGCGGCAGCGCACAATGCGCTCAGGATCGCGCCCACCAGAAGGGTCGGCCAGAAGGGCCACCCCGCATGGACCATGAGGATCGCCGTGGCATACGCACCGATCCCGAAGAAAGCACCATGGCCGAAGCTCAGGTACCCCGTGTAACCCCCGATGATATTCCAGCTCTGAGCCAGCCCGGCCCACATCAAGACCTCCGTAGCGATGCGCAGCCAGAACGAGGAGACGAACAAGGGGAAAGCCAGGAGGAGCCCCATCCCCATGGCCCATCCGAGGATCTGGGATGTCCTCGCCTGGGAGATCCTCTTCACTCCGACCAGCAAGTTACCAACCCCTTCCGAGAAGGCCTCTGGGGCGAGCCAGAAGGGTCCCATAGAGGACAAGGAACACCGCCAGCAGGGTGTACCTGCCGCTGACATACACGGTCACAAGGGACTGGAGCAGGCCGAGGAGGAAACCGGCAGGGATCACCCCCGGCACGTAACCCATGCCGGCCAGCACGACGACAAAGAAAGCAAAAGTCGTGTATCTGAGTCCCATGCCTGCATGGATGGAGAAGAGCGCCCCGATTAACACCCCCGCCATCCCAGTGAGCCCCGTGTACATGGCGTACACGAGAGCGCTCACACGGTTCGTATCCACACCCAGCAACTCTGCCATGATCCGGTCCTGGGCCATGGCCCGGATGGCCACCCCTATCTTGGACCACTTCAGGAACAGCATGAAAGCGACCGTGGCGAGCACGCCGAAAGCAAACCCGGCAAATCGCAATGCCGGGACGACCGCAAACCCTAGGGGAAGGGATTCCCCAGAAAGCCAGGTCGTCACGGAACGGACGTGGAACCCCCACGCAGTGAGGGCCCCTCCCTTGATCAGGCTTGCCAGGCCAAAGGTGAAAACGAGGCCCATGAGGGCCGGATTGTGGCGGCGCCCACTCACAGCTCTGTGAATGAGAGGGTAAATGAGGTAGCCGATGGCCATGTAGAGGAAGAAGATCACGGGCAGGTAGACGAAGGGATCGCGGCCGAAGTAGCGCACCATCCAGAAGGCCGTATAGGCCCCCAGCATGACCCACTCCCCAACGGCGAAGTCGATGATGTGCATCACCCCGAAACAGAGAGAGAAGCCAACGCCGATGACGATGATGAGGCCACCGATGAGGAGTCCGTCAATGAGGGTCTGCAGGAACAATCCCATTCCTCACTTTCCTCCCTCGATGCCTTTCTCTTCGGCCTGACACGATCCCCTTCCTCTCCAGAGAACGCATGAAAGGGGGCGCACAAGCTGTGCGCCCCTGTTTGCCACCTGGTTCCATTGAGGAGGCTCTGAATTCCCGCTCCCTCACCGCCTGTCCCAGGGGGGAGTCGGGTACCGCGGCTTGACCAGCGCGAGCTTACCGGGGCCCACCTCGACGAGCTTTCCACCCTGGTACTGGAGGGCGATGGGCTGGAGCCCCGCGTTGCTGTGGTAGTAATCCCCAGAGGTCGCGAACTTCACTGGCCCGTAGAACGTCATGATGTTCAGCTTCTCGAGGGCTGCGATCAGGGCATCCTTCTCTGCCTGGTCCAAAGGAGGGGTGGCTTTGATCTGGCGGAGCGCCTCCTGGAAGGCGATCCCTGCAGCGGTGGAAGCTGCCTCGGTGTAGTCAGGCTCCGTCCCGAACTTGGCCTTGAACTTCTCCGCGTATTCCTTGGGGGTGGTGAAGAGGATGGTTGCCTTGTAGTTGAGGTTCGCTGTCCAGACAGAAGCTCCAAAGACGTAATCAGCATCCTTCCCAAGCCCCTTGCGGAAATCTGGCGTAGTCATACCGTAGTGTTGCACGAAGGCCTTTGGATTGAACTTCAGCTCCTTCGCTGCCTTGATCATCTCGATGGCGGCCTTCTCATGGCTCCCGATCGCGAAGATATCAGGGTTCTGCGCCTTCGCCGCGCTCACGGCGGGAGTGTAATCGCTTCCCTCGGGAACGATCTCATACCGAACCACTTTGATGCCGAACTTCTGGGCGGCTGTCCGAAAAGCCTCTGCGGCGAACTTGGAGAACGGATCATCGATCCCGAGAATGGCGATCGTCTGCGGTTTGGGTGAAACATCCTGCGCGAGCGTCTGAATCGGCGCCTGCGCATTGATGCTCACGGGTGGAATCGTCCCGAAGGTGTACTTGAACTTCCGCTGCCAGATGAGCGGGGACTCCGCTGAACCGGTGATGTGGGGAACCTTATACTTCTCTGTGATAGGAGCAAGGGCGAGGGTCGTACCGCTGGCATACGGACCAAGGATGAAGTCTACCTGTTCTTGCGTAATGAGTCTCTCTCCAGCGACCGCAGCAGTTGCAGGAGTGCTTTGGTCGTCCGCGTAGATGAGCTGGACACGATACCTCTTCCCGCCGATCTCGATCCCACCCTGTTGGTTCACGGTATCCGCCCACATGTCGTAGCCACGCTTCGTCACATTCCCTCCGAATGCGAGCTCGCCTGAAAGAGACGTGACCACCCCTACCTTGAAGAAATCCCTTGCCGGCGCTCCCGTTGTGGGGGAGGCCGAAGCGATGAAGGCCAATAATGATATAGCGAGGAGGAGGAACAATCCCCTCCTCTGGCTTGCCCAAAAGCCACGATCCTCCCGCATGCGCCTCCACCTCCCTGGTTATTCCCTTACTCCCCTCACCGCTTCTTCGAGGATGTCTAGACCTTTCTCGATCTGCTCATCTGTGGCCACGAGGGGCACGAGGACACGGATGACGTTCCCATAGAGCCCGGCTGGCATGAGGATCAGCCCGCGGCGGTAACATGCTGCGATGACCTGTTTCGTCTCCTCCGGCGCAGGCTCCCTGGTCGTGCGGTCCTTGACAAGTTCCATAGCGGCCATGGCCCCGAGGGCGCGTACGTCCCCGACGATACTATAGCGCTCGAAAAATTCCGCAAACCTGTTCTGGATCTGTTCCCCAATGCGGGCCGCACGCTCAAGGAGGTGCTCCTCTTTGAGCACCTCCAGGACGGCAAGCGCGGCAGCGCAGGCCAAGGGGTTCCCTCCGTAGGTCCCCCCGAGGCCACCCACGTCAGGGGCGTCCATGACCTCCGCACGCCCGACCACCGCGCTCAGCGGCAGGCCCCCTGCGAGCGACTTCCCGAGGACCACGACGTCGGGGACAACCCCGAAGTGCTCTACCGCCAGGAATTTCCCTGTCCGCCCGAATCCCGTCTGGATCTCGTCGGCGATAAACAGGATGCTGTGCCGCTCGCAGATCGCCTTCAACCGGGGGAGAAAGCTCGGAGGCGGGACGATGAACCCACCTTCCCCCTGCACGGGTTCGACGATTACCGCGGCAACCCGGTCCGGGGCAACGTGCGTGTGGAACATCTCCTCGAGCATCTCCAGGCACAGGTCCGCACACTCCTCCGGAGAAAGCCGACCAGGGAAGCGATACACATAAGGGAACGGCGCGCGGTAGATCTCCGGAGGGAACGGGCCGAACCCTAATTTGTACGGACGCTCTTTCCCCGTGAGCGCCAGGCCCAGGAGGGTCCGGCCGTGGAAAGCATTGGTGAAGGTGATGACCGCCGGGCGCCCCGTGTAGGCGCGGGCGATCTTTATGGCGTTCTCCACGGCCTCCGCGCCGCTGTTCAGGAGGAGGGTCTTCTTGGGGAAGTCCCCCGGCACAAGGGAGGCGAGCCGCTCGGCCAGGGCCACGTACCCTTCATACGGCATGACGTGGAAGCAGGTGTGGAAGAACCGCTCCGCCTGTGCTTTCACCGCTGCCACCACCCGCGGGTGGCCGTACCCGACGTTCAGGGTACCGATCCCCCCGGCGAAGTCGAGGTACGTATTCCCGTCCACATCGGTAACGGTGGCTCCTTTGCCTGCAGCGGCGAAAACGGGTGTAGCATGGAAGACCCCCCGCGGCACAACCTCCTCCCGCCTGGCCATGAGCTGGCGGGATACTGGACCGGGGATCTCCGTGACTTGCACGATAGGGTTTTCCCTCATCTCTTTCATACCTGGACTCTACTCCACATCCATTGGGAAATCCTGTGTATAACATGCACAGTTTTATGGAAACTAACTGTGCAGATATGCCAAACATTCCCCCCTCTTCGTGCGAACCGTAAGGGGGGTTCAGAGGATCCTCTCGATCTCCCGGGCCACGAACAAGTCCCAGCGGAGGCGAGGATCTTCCAGGGAACGCCCGAGGAGCAGCTCAACCTTCCGGATGCGGGCCCTCATGGTGTTCCGGTGGATCCCAAGGGCTTTCGCGGACGCGTTCTGGTTGAATTGGTGGTCGACAAGGGACCACAACGTCTCCCGCAAGGTAGCCCCCTGAGGTGTGGAGAGGAGTGGTCCGAGGATCCTTTCATACATCCCCAGGAGAGCGGCACGATCGGGCACTTGGGAGAGAAGGTGGGTGAGGGTGAGGTCTTCGAACACCAGGACACCTTCATCCCCCCTCGCCAATACCAGGGCCCGCTGAGCCTCCCAGTAGCTCCGAGGCACACCGGGGATCCCTCCCTGGGGGTCCCTGCTGTGAGGAGGAGAGGCGGAACTCCCTCTACTTCGCCGAGGGACCGGTACAGGTTCAGGAGGAACTTCCGGAACTCCGCCCCACCGAGTCGCCCTGCAGGAACAAGACAGATGATCTGGTTCAAGACATAGGTGAGGAGCCTGGGGAGTCTATGCTGGTCTAAGATCCAGCGGAGGGTCTGTCCGGCCCGCTCCCGCCTGTAGAAGTCCTCCCGGCTGGTCAGCGTCCAACGCCTGTTGTTGCGATCGTGTCCCAGGAGCGCGACCACGACTACTGCATACCGGCCTTGCGGGTCAAAACCCATGAGACGCGCGCGCTCCAAAAGATCCTCGGCAGGGACGTCGCCACGGATCAGCGCGTCCACAAAGGTGTACCCGATCCTTTCCTCAACGGCAGCAAGGGAACGCTGCCGGAGGAGGTGAAGCGCCGCCACCGTCGCGGCGTGTTCTGCGGCGCGGAGGTCCAACTCGTTGAGAGGGGCGCTCCCCTCGAGGATCCAGATGTACCCCAGCAATTCCCCACCTGCCCGGATTGGGCACACAATCCGGGCCTCCATTCCCACCTCAGGCATAGCAGGCACGCGTACCGGCTTCTCAGCCGCTTCGAGCTGGCAGAGGAGTCCGCTCCTCTCTAAGGCATCCCTGATCTCCCGGGGGGTCTCCATGTGCCGGATCGTTGCTTCCCTGGCGGGGTCATACTCCCCGGTATACGCGGCATGAGCCAGCAGCTTGAGGTCGGGGTCCTCGATGGTCACGGATTTCCCAATGAGCGAGGAGAGGGTCTTTGCGATCTCGCCCAGATCGGTTGCTTCCACAGCAGCAACAGTAAGAGCCCGGTGGATTTGGTCTGCCCGCTCGATGAGTTCGTACTGACGCTTGATGATCTCCCGGCTCACTGCCTCAGTGATGTCCACGAAGGCGAGCTCCCACGGTGCCTCCAGGATGGGAAGGTGCAAGGCTTCGGCCTCCTCGAGGATAGAACCAGGGATCTCCTGGAGGAACTTGCTCGGCTCGAAGAGGATGGCAGCGAGGCCTTTTGCGTTGAGCTCACGAACCGTGCGCTGGCGCTCCTCCTCCTCGACAGGCCAGCCGTATCCCGTCGTGAGGAGGAGTTCACCGCCGCGAACCCACGGGATGATCTCTGGGATGTCGATGATATGGACCCAGCGGATCTCCCGGTCGAGGCCGGCATGCCCGGCGACGACCCGCACGGGCCGCATGACTTCCAGCTGCAACGCCTCTCTCACAGTGAGGCCCACGTTCACCTCTCACCAACCTTCGTCATGGAGGTTCGTTGAATAGCCTCCCTCACCCTGCACCGTCTCCCACAAAGGGGAAGGGAAAGAAATTGACACCCCTGTGGCTATCCGATATCCTTGGAGGGAACGCGACGGAGGCAAGTCTTCAGGTTCTTTTGGGCCGGGGAGGAGCGATGGAGAAAGTCCACCGGAAACCGACCATTGCTTTGGTCATCCGGCCCTTCCAGGAATTCGCCGAGAAAGAGACCTCCGGGGGCATCCTTCTCTTCCTGAGCACGGTCGTCGCAGTAGCATGGGCGAACTCGCCTTGGTCCAGCGCATACTTCACCTTGTGGGGGACGAAGTTCACCATTGGGCTGGGAAAGGCCGCATTGTCCAAGCCCCTGCTCCTCTGGATCAACGAAGGGCTGATGACGCTCTTCTTCCTTGTCGTAGGCCTGGAGATCAAGCGCGAGCTGTTAACTGGCGAGCTTGCCTCCCCGAAGCAATCCGCCCTTCCCATCGCGGCGGCCCTGGGCGGGATGCTCGCCCCCGCAGGGATCTACATCGCCCTCAATGCCGGAGGCCCAGGCGCCCGGGGATGGGGGATCCCCATGGCCACGGACATCGCCTTCAGCCTGGGCGTAATGGCCCTTCTGGGGAATCGGGTCCCCTTCAGCCTGAAGGTCTTCCTCACCGCTTTCGCCATTGTGGACGACATTGGCGGAGTCCTCGTGATCGCCCTGTTCTACACAAGGGAGATCTCTTGGATAGCCCTTGCTGGTGGGGCAGTATTCCTGCTCCTCCTGCTCCTCATGAACTGGGCAGGGGTCCAGAGGCTCCTCCCCTACGGGGTGCTTGGGACCGGCCTTTGGTTGGCCTTCCTTGAGTCAGGGATCCATGCCACCATCTCCGGGGTACTCCTGGCGATGACCATCCCTTCCCGGGCACGCCTGGTCCCGGGGGAGTTCCTGTCCAAGAGCCGAGCGATCCTCGCCGAATTCGAGCACGCCGGAGAGGAGGACGTCCTCACCATTGAGAACCGTCAGGCCGCCATCCGGGCCTTGGAGCGCGCATGCGCCCTCAGCGAGGCGCCAATGCAGCGCCTGGAACATACCCTCCATCCCTGGGTAACCTTTGGGATCCTCCCCCTCTTTGCCCTGGCAAACGCGGGAGTGAGCCTAGCTGGAGATCTCTCAACCGGCCTCCTCCACCCGGTGAGCCTGGGCGTGATCCTGGGGCTCGTCCTCGGCAAGCAGGTAGGGATCCCTCTGTTCGCCTGGCTGGCGGTTCGCACAGGCCTCGCAACGAGGCCCACAGGAACCACCTGGGGACAGATCTACGCCGTCGGCTGGTTAGGCGGGATCGGATTCACCATGTCCCTGTTCATCGCCAGCCTTGCCTTCGGAGATACCCAGTTGCTGCCTCTGGCGAAAGTCGGGATCTTCACCGCCTCCCTCGTCGCGGGGGTCGGTGGCTGGCTTCTCCTCCGATTCCTCTGCCCTCCCCCTCAGCCGCCCCTCCGCAATGCGTAGAAGTAGGTCGCCCTCCCTCGCGCCGCCGTCTCGCGCTTCTCGAGCAGAACATAGGCGGAGCCCAGCGCACCCTCGATCTCGTGGCGGTCCACCCCCGGGGGTCCCCAACTCCCCCTTCCGAAGGCCCAGAGCATGAACATACCTCCGGGCTCAAGCACCTCGTCCAGGAACTCCACGTACGCCCTCCTCTCAGAAGTGGTGCCGAGGCTATGGTAGCATCCGACGTCCGTCACAAGGGCGAACTTCCCGAGCCCGACTCCGGCCCCCGGCGCCGTGACATCCACCCTGCGGAAGGTGCAGTCGACGCGCTCCGACTGTGCCCGCCGCGCCGCCTTTCGGAGCGCCACGGAGGAGATGTCGACCCCAAAGGCCTCAAACCCTTTCCTGGCGAGGTAGACGACGAGACTGCCCGTCCCGCAGCCGACATCCAGCGCCTTGCAGGGTGCGATCCGGCCGCCCTCGACGTACTCGACCAGCTCCTCGGGAGGTCCCTCCATCTCCCAAGGGGTGAAGCCAGTCATGTACGCCCAGTCCCACCAGGTCATCCGGAGAAGGGTCATCGCCTTCCTATATCCTCAGCCCCCAAAGGGCGTCCAGCGAGTACGCGCCAGCTCCCAGCAACATCAGGGCCAGGGCCCCGGCCAGCAGGACGAAGTCGAACTCCCACCCCGTGGTGTCCATGGCCATAAAGCGGACGCCCCGAGCCGCCTTGGCCCGTATGATGGCAACCAGCATGTCGATGGCGAACAGCAGGCCAAGCCAGCGCGTAGCCAACCCCAGGATAAGGGCAATCCCACCCCAGAACTCGAGGACCGCAACAACCCATGCGAAGAACAGGGGCGCCGGAATGCCCATCATACGGAGGAACTGGGCGAAGCCGGCTGCCCCGCCAATGGGGGGAACTTTGAAGAACTTGGGATACCCGTGGTAGATGAAGACGACCCCCAGAGCGATCCGCAGGACGAGAAGCCCCCAGCTCCCGGCCTGTCCGAATAGCGCTTCCATCACGATCCCTCCCTCCTGGATCTCTTCGCTGCACCGAAGGCACAGCGGGCACAACACGCCTCGACGACGCTTGCCTGCAGCGGGGCAGGAACCCCGCTCAGGACTGGGATCTCCTCACTTTCCAGAACTCGCCGCCTCGCACCGGCAGGGATTCCACCTGACCGTGCGCAGCCAGCTTCTCCAGGAGCGCCCTGACCTCGTCCACGGTCCGGCCTAGGATCTCAGCGACCTCCCGAGTCGTCAGCGGGCCGTAGTCCGCCAGCAGGGCCACGGGGTCCCGTGGTTCATACTCCATCAGATCCGGGGCGATCCGGCGGAGCACCTGCCGGTACGTAGCGAAGGACCGGTGTCCGACCACTAGGATGGGTTCCCCGGCGTGGGGGAGGAGAACCCGGCCTGCAGGCGCGAACAGCAGCGTAGGGAAACCCGTCACCCCATACTGGCGGCACTCCGCCAAGTCAGCTTGGAAGGCCCGCTCCGCTGAACCATCCTGGAGGGCGCCTTCGAAGCGGGCCAGATCCAGTCCGGGGACCTCTCGGGCCAGCTCACGGTAGACTTCTGGGTAGGAGATGATACGCCGCTCCGTGAGGGCAGCCCGGCGTAGCCGTCGGAGGTACGCCTCCCCGATCCCCTCACTCTGGAGCTGTGCAGCCTTGACAGCGATGCAGGCGGGCCAGGTGGAGAAGTGGGGATCGGTGATATCCTCCATCAGCCGCTCGTCGATGGGCTGGCCGGATCGCTCGCTGACCATCCGCCAGTGCGGGGCTACCTCTGCCGTAGTGCGGATATCGTTGAGGCTGTCGTAAAAGTCGGCCATGTCACGCACCAGCCCGCCCATCACGTATCTGATGCGTACCTGCTCCCGATAGGTCTCCCGGATCCGGTAGAGCATCGGTTCCGTGGCCCAGCACCACGAACAATAGGGGTCGGTGAAGTAGGTGATCTCAACCCTTGGCGTCATCCTATGGCACTCCCTTCCCCGGGGAACAGCATCCCCCGCCCCCAACATCACAGGAGGGCGCTGCCTCCGCGTCCTCCCATACGAGGGGTCGGCGCGCAGGTGCGGCGACCAGAACCGACCGCATTGGCCCATCAGGGACATCACCCTGTGCCACTTCCATGCCCGCCTCCTCCAGCCACTGCCGGACGACCGCGGCCTCGGCCTGGCCGAGCGTGATCACCACCACCCTCCCGCCATCCCCCAGGTACGCTGACACCTTGGCAAAGACCTGACGCCAGCGGGAAGGCTGGGCCAGCACGTCTGGTCGGCGGATGAGCACGAGGTCGAAGCGGCGATGATAGGCCTCGGCAACTGGGCAGCGTCGGCGCAGAGGAAGGTGGCTCTCGGCCACTGGGCGCGAGCGCGGACGACTGCCAATTCGTCGAGATCGACCCCGATGTACTCCGCCACCCGGCCAGTAGCCAGCAGCGTTCCCACATCGTCAGCGGTGCCGCACCCCACCTCCAGGACACGCACCGCGGAACCGGCGGGGAGCCAGAAGGGCTCTCGCTCCTCCTCTGGGAGCTCCCTTCCTGCCTGAGACACGTCCACCTCCCCCCATCCTGCCGCAGAGGGCGTTGTCTCTTTATGTCTCCCTTCCCTCCAATGTCCTGAGGACGCGGGCGAGGAGGGCACGATCCAGCCGGAAGAAGTGATAAGGACCCTCCTTGCGCACCCGCAGCAAACCGCTTTCCTGGAGGACACGGAAATGGTGGGACAGCGCGGGAGCGCTGAGGCGGAACAACCTGGAGATCTCGCGACAGGGGACCTCCTCATGCTCCAGGAGGACCCGGACGATCCGGTAACGGGTCGGGTCCCCCAGGGCCCGAAAAATCTTTACCATCCGCAGCTCCTGGACTGAAGGGGACATTCTTTCCATAGTTCTAAAATCTATTAACAGCTTAGCGACCTCTCCACGGCCTGTCAAGTGCTGTCGCTCCCGCTCGGGAGGAGAAGGCAAAGTGGGCGGGGAAAGGAAGGAGGGGAACGGGATGAACCGCGTGATCCTCCACGTCGACATGGATGCTTTCTTTGCGGCCATCGAGCAACTCCGCCGGCCGGAGCTGCGGGGGAAGCCAGTCGTGGTCGGCGGGGACGGGGACCCGCGCAAGCGAGGCGTGGTCTCCACAGCCTCCTACGAGGCGCGGCAGTACGGCATTCACTCCGCGATGCCCCTGCGCACAGCGTACAGGATGTGCCCCCACGCCGTCTTCCTTCCCGTGGATTTCCGCACCTACGAGGAGTACTCCCGGAGGCTCATGGAGATCCTGAGGGAGTTCTCTCCCCTCGTGGAACCCATGAGCCTGGACGAAGCCTATGTGGACATCTCCCACCGTCCCGAGGACCCCCTCGCCCTTGCCCGCACCATCAAAGAGAGGATCCGGGACGAACTCGGCCTCACCGCCTCCGTGGGGATCGGCCCGAACAAGCTCCTCGCGAAGATCGCTTCCGGCCTCCAGAAGCCCGATGGATTGACCGCCCTGTGGGAGCATGAGGTGAACGAGCGGCTGGGGAACCTCCCTGTGACAGTCTTGATGGGCATCGGCCCCAAGACGGCGGCGCGGCTAAGGGAGGCATTCGGGGTGGAGACCGTCGGGGACCTCCAGCGCGTCCCCCTCTCAGACCTCCAGGAGGCGATGGGGCCCCGCCACGGGGCATACCTGTACCGCATCGCCCGGGGCATCGACGACTCCCCCGTGATCACCGAATGGGAACCCAAGTCTTACAGCCGGGAAACGACCTTCCAGTGGGATGTGCGCCGTCGGGAGCACCTCGTCCGTACGATCCATGCTCTTGGGGAGGAGCTCTGTCGCGATGTCCTGACAGAGTACCTCGTCCGCACCGTGACCCTCAAGGTCCGTTTTTCCGACTTCCAGACCCACACCCGCGTGAGGACACTCCCACAGCCCACAGACGACCCGTCCCTCCTCCTGGGGACGGCGGTGAGCCTCCTGGACCGGCTCCAGATCGACCGCCCGGTGCGGCTCGTCGGGGTGAGGTTCAGCAACCTCGTAAAACGGGAGCTCCCCGGGGAAGGGTCGGTGCATTCCGTTCTGGCCTAAGCGTCTTGCTGGAGGGTAAGGCATGCGCGGACCGCTAGAAGGAGTCCAAGTCCTCGACCTCACCCGCCTCCTACCGGGGGCATTCTGTACAATGCTCCTCGCCGACCTGGGTGCAGACGTCCTCAAGGTGGAGGAGCCTCCCCGGGGAGATCCCATCCGCTGGCTTCCTCCCGTCCTACAGGCTTCCCACCTACACCGGATCCTCAACCGCAACAAACGTAGCCTCACGCTCAACCTGAGGACGCAAGCAGGAAGGGGGATCCTCCTCCAGCTCGTCCAGAAGGCAGACGTGCTCGTAGAGAGCTTCCGGCCTGGGGTCATGGACCGTCTAGGGTTGGGGTACGACGCCCTCCGAAACGTCAATCCGGGACTGGTCTACTGCGCCATCACAGGCTATGGCCAAGATGGTCCCTACCGCGATCTCCCCGGCCATGACCTGAACTACATGGGGTTTGCAGGCGCCCTCGAACTGTTTGGGTCCGAGGGATCCCCACCCGTCGTTCCAGGGGTGACCGTTGCCGACATCGGAGGTGGGGCCCAAATGGCAGCAGTGGGAATCCTCGCCGCCTTGATCGCCAGGGGGCGCACAAGCCGCGGTCAGTTCGTGGACATCTCCATGACCGATGGCGTGGTCTCATGGCTTGGGGTAGCCGTCGCGTGGTACCTAGGGACTGGCCGCTCTCCACGCAGGGGGGAGCATGTGCTCCTCGGGCGCTATCCCTGTTATGCCATCTACCCTGCGGCGGACGGCTACCTCACCGTGGGATGTCTGGAGGAGCGGTTCTGGGCCAACCTCTGTCGGGCGCTGGGCAAGGAGGAGTACATCCCCCTGCAGTGGTCGGAGGAGCACCGGCAGGCCATCTTCGACGATCTCAGCGCCATCTTCCGCACCCGCACACGAAAGGAATGGATGGCGTTCTTTTGGGACAAGGATGTCTGCGTGGGGCCCTCGTACCTCCTCGAGGAGGCCTTGCGCGATCCCCACCTCCAACATCGGCAGATATTCGTGCAGGCAGAGCTCCCCCAACAAGGGGCAGCCGTCCAGGTCGGCATCCCCATCAAGCTCTCGGGGACCCCCGGAGCCCTTCGGTACCCCGCGCCTGCCCTTGGGGAGCATACAGAGGAGATCCTCCGCAACCTCGGGTATACATCGGGCCAGATCGCCAAACTCCGGGAGGAAGGAGTGATCTGAGAACCGGGTGACCTCCCTGCCATGGCGGAGATCCTGTTGATCAGCGGGCGTCCAGGAGTTGGGAAGACCACGTTGATCCGCCGCCTCGCCGAGGCGTTGGGCACGCAGGCAGGCGGCTTCTACACGGAGGAGATCCGGGGGCCAGAGGGCAGGCTGGGGTTCCGGCTCGTCACCCTCGACGGGGAGGAGGCCACTTTCGCACACGTGAAGCTGGCTCGGCGCACTCCGCACAGGGTCGGGCGGTATGGGGTGGATGTTGGCGTCCTGGACCGTATTGGCGTGGAGGCGCTCATCCGCGCATCCCGCCAGAAAGAGGTGATCCTGGTGGATGAGATCGGGAAGATGGAGCTGTACAGCGCCCGGTTCCGCGAAGTCCTCGAGGAGCTGGCCGGAGGACAGAAGCCCCTTATCGCAACGATCACAAAGGCCTCTCACCCTTGGGCTGAGGCGTTCAAGCGCCGGCCCTCCACCACCCTATGGGAGATGACCGTTGCCAACCGGGACCTCCTGGAAGCGGGGGCGTTCGACTGGCTCCGGGAGCGCGGAGTCGTCCCCCCAAGAGAGCCTCCGGTGCTATAATGGACGTGACGCAGGATCCCTGCGGGGTTCCTTCCGGCAGACGGGAGAGAAGAGGAGACCGATGCTCGTCCTCCACGGGGGCTGGTTACCTGCAACCTCGCCCGGGGCTTCCGGACAGTTCGTCGTATGGGCTGAGACCTCCCAAGCGAGACTCCCGAGGGTGAAAGGGAAGAGGTCGAAACGCGCCCACCCTTTTGCCACGGGACCCCGGGCCCTCCAGGAGTTCCTGGCGGGCTTCCTCTCCCTCCACGAGCCCGTGCGCACCGTCACCTTCCACATGGTGCTCCCTGCGGCGGAGGGACTTCCGGTCCCTTCGCCGCAGCTCGTGCACGACTGGGATCTCTCCGCTGGCCGGAAGCCCTCAGGCCTGCAGCGCTTCGCCATCACAGGGCTGGCCCTCTCCCCTCCAGAGGCGCTCTCCGTCTTGACCTCCCTGCCCGCGCCCTACACACTGCCTCCTTCCGTTGCCCTCGGGGACGATCTGGTCTACTGGAGCGTTGCAGCCCGGCTCGCCCTCGAACGCCTCATCCAGCAGCAGTATCTCCCGGCCATCGAGGTCGTGGACTCTCAGGGGTTCCGCGCACGCTGGCGTCCCGTCTTCGACAGACCCGAGGACGCTGCGAGGCTTGCTCGGCTCCGGCGGGCGATGCCTCCCGCAGCGCGCGCCTACCTCCCCGATCGGTGGCAGGGGGAGCCTCCAGATCATCACTGGATTCTTGAGGATTTCCTCACCTCGACCGTCGACGGGGCCATCCGGGAATGGCTCGGGAAGAGGTGGCGCAGGATCCAGGGCGATGAGGCTGCGGTCACTTGGCTGAACGCGCTCTTCTCCCCTGATCCTACCGTGAAGGGACCGTCTTTCGCCCTCCAGGGTCTGGTGCAGGCATACCAGGCCTGGGTGCGGCAGCTCTCCATCGCAGGGGATGCGACCTTTCGCGTGTGCTTCCGCCTGCAGGCACCGGAGGACCCTAAGGGGAGGTGGACCCTGGACTACTTCCTCCAAGCCACCGACGATCCCAGCCTCCTCGTCCCCGCCGAGATGGTGTGGCAGTCCAAAGGGAAGACGCTCACCTACTTGAACCGGCGGTTTGAGCACCCCCAGGAGCGCCTGCTGGCCGCGCTGGGGTACGTCGCCCGGCTCTTCCCTCCCGTAGAACGGAGCCTCCGCGGAGGTCTCCCGGAGCCCGCCACGCTCAGCCCGGAAGAGGCCTACCGCTTCCTCTCCGAGGTCCTGCCCCTCCTGGACCACGGGGGCTTCCGCGTGCTCGTCCCGCCCTGGTGGAACCAGCGCGGCAGCCGCCTCGGTCTCCGCCTCCGGGTCGTAAGCCCCTCCTCCCCGGCGACGCGGACTGGCTTCCTCAGCCTGGACGAGCTCGTGAACTACCGGTGGGAGGTGGTGCTGGGCGACCATGCCCTCACCAAGGAGGAGTTCGAGACCCTCGTGCGGCTCAAGGTCCCCCTGGTACAGATCCGGGGCCAGTGGGTGATGCTGAGCCCCGACCAAATCGAAGCGGCCATGCGCCTGTGGAATAGGGGGCAGTCCACTGCCACCGCCGTGGACGCGCTCCGACTTGCCCTGACAGGCGATGGCGAGCACGAAGGCCTTCCTCTGGAGAAGGTGGAGGTTTCCGGCTGGCTGGGCGAGCTCGTGGAGGAGTTGCGGAAAGGGGAACGGGTCAAGGAGCTTCCCCAGCCCAAGGACTTTTCCGGAACGCTGCGCCCTTACCAAAGGCGGGGGTTCTCCTGGCTCGCTTGGATGCGCCGCTATGGCCTCGGCGCTTGCCTGGCCGACGATATGGGACTGGGGAAAACGCCCACGGCGATCAGCCTCCTCCTGCACGCCCGCAGGGAGACCCGGAACATGGCTCCGGCGTTGGTCATCTGCCCCACCTCGGTGGTCGGAAACTGGCAGCGGGAGCTGGAGCGCTTTGCTCCCCGGCTCCGGGTGGTTGTCCACCACGGGATGGAGCGGGCAAGCGGAGAGGGGTTCCTAAAGCAGCTCGAGTCGTCCGATGTGGTCATCACCAGCTACAGCCTGGCGAGGCGGGACGCCGCGTTGCTGGCGCAGCCCCGGTGGAGCATCCTCATCCTGGACGAGGCGCAGAACCTCAAGAACCCAGGGGCGAAGCAGACCCAGGCCGTCCGCCGGATCCAGGCCGACTTCCGCGTAGCTCTCACCGGGACACCCATCGAGAACCGCCTCAGCGACCTCTGGTCTATCTTCCACATCCTCAACCCCGGATACCTGGGAAGCCAGAAGGCCTTCCGCACCCAGTTCGCCCTGCCCATCGAGCGGTACCGGGACCCGCACGCGATGGAACGGCTGCGGAGGCTGGTGGGCCCCTTCATCCTCCGGCGGGTGAAGACCGACCCGGCGATCGTCCAGGACCTCCCCGAGAAGCTTGAGATGAAGGTCTACTGCAACCTGACGCCGGAGCAGGCAACGCTCTACGAGGCCGTTGTCCGGGAGGCTTTGGGTCAGATCGAGGCCAGCGAGGGGATCCGGCGCAAGGGGCTGGTGCTCAGCACCCTCTTGCGCCTGAAGCAGGTGTGCAACCACCCCGCCCTGTTCCTGGGCGATGGGTCCCCGCTGCCCGGCCGGAGCGGCAAGCTCAACCGTCTGACCGAGATGCTCGAGGAGATCCTCTCCGTGGGCGACCGGGCGTTGATCTTCACCCAGTTCGCCACCATGGGGGATCTGCTCAGGGACTATCTCCAAGAGACCTTTGGGAGGGAGGTCCTCTTCCTCCACGGGGGGACGCCGCGCAAGCAGAGGGAGCAGATGATCGACAGGTTCCAGGACCGACGCGGGCCTCCCCTGTTCGTCATCTCCCTGAAGGCAGGGGGTCTAGGTCTGAACCTCACCGCGGCCAACCACGTCTTCCACTACGACCGGTGGTGGAACCCGGCCGTGGAGCAGCAGGCCACCGACCGCGCCTTCCGCATTGGCCAGCAGAGGAACGTCCAGGTCCACAAGTTCTTGTGCATCGGGACCCTGGAGGAGAACATCGACCGCCTGATGGAGCACAAGAGGGACCTGGCGGAGAGTATCGTGACCGCCGGGGAGGGCTGGCTGACCGAGCTCTCCACCGAGGAGCTCCGGAAGGTCCTGGCCCTCCGTCCCGAAGCCGTGGGGGTGTGAGAAGGATGTGGTACTGGCGATTTGAACCCACGCGGCCGATCCCGGTGAAGGGCGGGATCAAGGCCAGGAGCCAGAGAGGCGCCATCGGGAAGAGCTGGTGGGCGCAACAGTGGATGGAGGCCCTGGGGCGGATCATGGATTTCGGACGGCTGGAACGGGGGCGCAGCTATGCCAGGCGCGGACAGGTCCTGGATATCCACGAGCACAACGGGGAGATCCGAGCGAAAGTACAAGGCAGCCGCCCCACCCCCTACCAGGTCCGGATCCGGTTAACCCCCCTGAGCGATGCGCAGTGGAAGAGGGTATTCGACCGGCTCGCACAGGAGGCACTGTTCACGGCCCAGCTCCTGAGCGGGGAAATGCCCCGGGAGATTGAGAAGGCCTTCCTCGCTGCTGGCACGCACCTCTTTCCCACTTCAATCCGGGAGCTCCACACAGAATGCTCGTGTCCAGACTGGGCCAATCCCTGCAAGCACGTTGCCTCCGTATACATCCTCATCGGGGAGGCTCTCGATGACGATCCCTTCCTCCTGTTCCGGTTGCGCGGACGGAGCCGGGAGCACGTGCTGTCCGAGCTCCGCGCCCGCCGGGCGGAGGAGGCCGGGGAACGCCTTGCGGAGGGGCTGGAAAGAACTGCACAGGAAGCGCCGCAGCGCCTCCCCGAGGATCCCCTCCCGTTCTGGACCCTCCAGGAATCCCTGGAGGATTTCGCCATCCGCGTGGACCCGCCGGAGATCCCGCTCGGGCTCCTCCAGCGCCTAGGTGATCCTTCCTTCGTCTCCCTCTCCCTGCGCACCCTCCTTGCCCCCATCTATGAAGGCACAACGCAAAAGGCCAGGTCCCTGGCGCTCGCGGAGGACAGGCACGAGCTCCGCAGGCCAGTTTCCTTGAACCCGTGAGGATCCTTCTCGAAGTTGAACTAGGGAAGGTCTCCTCTCCCCTCTTCCTCTGGGAGCCCCTCTTCCACGGTGCGCATGTCGTTGGCGATGTGCATCTTCATCAGGTCCTCCGCCCACAGAGCATCGCCCTGGACGATCGCCTCATAGATCCGCCGGTGCTCCTCCACTACGCTCAAGGGACGGGGACGCAGGTGCAAGGCAACGGTGCGGTACTGGATGGCATAGGTGCGCAGGGAGTCCATGAGCCGCATGAGGTGCAGGTTCCCTCCTGCACGGATGAGGTGGTCGTGGAAGGCGATGTTCCACCGCACTGCCTCGTCGAGGAGGCCACTGGCGATAGCCCGCTCTGCACGGTCCAGCGCTTCGGCCATGGCCCTCAGATCCTCTTCTGTGCGGTTACGCGCAGCTAAGCTGGCAGCGAGTCCTTCCAGGACCCGCCGACAGGCGTAGATCTCCAAGATGTCCCGTTTCGTGAGCTTGGTCACCCTCGCCCCCCTTGGCTCCATCGTGAGGAACCCTTCCTGCTGGAGGCGCCGGAAGGCCTCACGGACGGGCGTGCGGCTCACCCCCAGTGTGCTCGCCACCTCTGATTCCACAAGGCGATCCCCGGGTCTCAGGCGGCCTTGGACAATGGCTTCCTTGAGGGCCCGGTAGACCTGATCGGCCAGAGGGGTGGCTTTCTGGATCGCAGCGGGCACGTCCTTCATACGACCCCAGCTCGCCAAAACGTGGCTGTCAGGACCTCTGCGGGATGGTACGCTCGCCTCCCCGTGGTGAAAGCGATCTGCTGCCTACAGGAGATCCCGGGGGCGACCACATCCACCTCCGGAGGCGCAGCACGGATGGCGGGAACAAGCCGCAACCCTGCGATGGCCAGGGAGACCTCCTCATGCTCGGCCTCAAACCCGAAAGAGCCGGCCATCCCGCAGCACCCCGCGTCCACCTCCTGGACATGGAAGCCTGCGAGGCGGAGGACTTCAACGCTGCTCCGCGTCCCGGCGATGGCCTTCTGGTGGCAGTGGCCGTGGAAGAGGAGGGTCTTCCCGCCCTCCCCAATCCCTTCAGGGAGCCCTCGCTCCCGCCACGCCTGGAGGAGGAACTCTTCCAACAAAAAGGTATTCCTCGAGAGCATCCAAGCCTCTTCCCTCCGCACGAGCTCAGGCACCTCGTCACGGAAGGTCAAAAGACAGCTCGGTTCACAGCCCACCACGGGGATCCCCCTGTGGACGAAGGGGGCGAGCGCCCTTACGTTCCGCTCTGCCTGGCGTTTGGCCAGGTCCAGCAGCCCCTTAGAGATGGCAGGACGTCCGCAGCACAATCCGAAGACCGGGAGGACCCTATACCCCGAGCGCTCCAGGACCTCCACCGCAGCCCTCCCCACATCGGGGGCGAGGGAGTTCGTGAAGGTGTCCACGAACAGGGCAACCTCCCCGTTGGGGAATCCCCCCTCCGGAGCAGACCTATGCGCCCACCACGCCTGGAAGGTCGGGCGGGCGAACGCCGGGAGGGGCCGTCTGGAGATCCCCAACAGCCGGTGCATAAGCCAGCGCGTGGGACCGCTCCGCAGGACGAGGTTGGAGAATGGCGCAAATCGTGCCCCCAAGCGGTTGAACATGTGAACGTGGGCGAACAGCCAGGCGCGCAGCGGAACGCCGTGGCGGCGGTAGTACTGGTGGAGGAACTCGGACTTCAGCTTGGCCATGTCCACCCCGGTCGGGCACTCCGCCTTGCACGCCTTGCATTCCAGGCACAGGTCGAGGGCCTGGTAGAGGCGGCGGCCCGTGAGCTCCTCGGGTGGCAGGAGGCCGCTCAGGACCGCGCGCAGGAGGTTCGCCCGCCCCCGCGTCGAGTGCTCCTCCTCCCTGGTGACCATGTAGGAGGGACACATGGTCCCCTCGATCTTCTTGCGGCAGGCTCCCACCCCAGTGCACAGCTCTACATGGCGGGCGAAACCCCCGTCCTGGGAGAAGTCCAGCGTCGTGGGGACTTCGATGGTCCGGTAGCCCGGTCCATAGCGGAGGTTCTCCGTCATGGAACCCGCGTCCACGATCTTCCCTGGGTTCATCAGGCCTCCCGGATCGAACGCGGCCTTGATCCGCTTGAACGCCTGGTACAGGGTCGGGCCAAAGTACCGTTCCACGAACGGACTCCGCACGAGCCCATCGCCGTGCTCCCCGCTCATCGCTCCCCCGAACTCCAGGACGAGGTCGAAGACCTCCTCGGCTATGGCCCGCATGGTGGCGATCTGACCGGGATCCTTGAGGTTGAGGAGAGGACGCACGTGCAGGCAGCCCACGCTGGCGTGGGCGTAGAACGCCGCCTCGATCCCGTGCCTGCGCAGGATGTCGGTGAACCGGCGGATGTACGCTGGAAGGTGTTCTGGAGGTACCGCCGTGTCCTCCACAAAGGCGATGGGCTTGTGGTCGCCCCGGACGCTCAGGAGGAGCCCCTGCCCTGCCTTCCGGACCTGCCAGATGTTCTCCTGGTCCGGGGGCTCGATCGCCCGGTACACGCTGTAGCCAAGGCCACGCACGCGCAGGCGCGTCTCCATGAGATCCAGGCGCTCCAGGCAATCTTCCCGCGTCGATCCCTGGTACTCCACCACGAGCAGCGCCGAGGGGTCCCCCTCCACGAACGTCAGGCGTCTGGAGAAGTCCAACGACCTACGGGTCATCTCCAGGACCATGCGGTCGATGAGCTCCACCGCCGAAGGGCCAGTCCCCAGGATCTCTGTCACAGCGTCCAGGGCCTCCAGGAGGTGGCGGAAGTGCACGACCCCAACGATAGTCACAGGGGGTCGCTCCACAAGGCGGACCTTCGCCTCGGTGACGATGGCCAACGTCCCCTCTGATCCTACGATGAGCTTGGCCAGGTTCACCCCCTCGCCGAGGAGGGCATCGAGGTTGTACCCAGAGACCCTGCGGAGGATCCGAGGGTAGCGGCGAAGGATCTCCTCCCGGTGCTCCCGGACGATTTGCACGACGGTGCGGTAGATCTCCCCTTCCTCGCCGGGTTGGTTGAGCTTGTCGGCGAGCTCTGGAGGGGAGAGGTGCTGAAACGTCACGACGCGCCCCGTGCTGAGGACAGCGGTGACCTCCTCGACGTGGTCCACCATCTTGCCGTAGACGAGGGAGCGCGCGCCGCAGGAGTTGTTCCCGATCATCCCCCCGAGGGTCGCCCGGTTGCTCGTGGCCGTGTCGGGACCCAGGCGCAGTCCGTAGGGGCGCACTGCCCGGTTCAGCTCATCCTGGATGACCCCGGGCTGCACGCGGGCCCATCGCTCCTCAGGGTTCACTTCCAGGATGGCGTCCATGTACTTGGAGCAGTCGATGACAACGGCGCGCCCAACGGTTTGCCCGGCGAGGCTTGTCCCCGCTCCCCGCGGGAGGATGGGAACTCCATAGCTCCGGGCGACCTGGACAGTCGCCACGATGTCCTCGGCATCCCTGGGGATGACCACCCCAATGGGCATGATCTGGTAGATGCTGGCGTCAGTGCTGTAGAGGACTCGGGAGAAGGGATCAAAGCGCACCTCCCCCTTCACGGAGGCCCTAAGCTCCCTAGCCAGGTGCTCTGCCTTCATGGGCAAGTTCACCTTTGCACGGAGTCTGCGCTCAACGCGGGGGCGTGTCGCAAACCCCTCACCGCCCACCGAACGAGGGGCGCCAGGAAAGCGAGGGCAGCGATCCCCATCAGGGTTGCCGAGATGGGACGGGTGAAGAAGATGGAAAGGCTCCCGCCAGAGAGGATGAGAGCCTGCCTCAGGGAGTTCTCTGCCAGCGGCCCGAGGACCATCGCGAGGATGAGAGGTGGGAGGGGATAGTCGAGCTTCTTCATCACATAGCCCAGCATACTGAACAAGAACATCACCCAGACGTCGAAGAGGCTGTTGTTCACACTGTAGGCTCCCATGGTGGCGTAGACCACGATCAGAGGCATCAAGATCGTGTAGGGGATTCGCAGGACGGCCGCGAATGCGGGGATGAAAAAGATGTTCAGCAGCACGAGCATCACGTTGCCGATGTACATACTGGCGAAGAGGGTCCATACAAGATCAGGGTTGCGCTGGAAGAGCATAGGCCCAGGCCGGATCCCCCACATCATGAACCCTGCGAGGAGCACAGCGGTCGTCGCTGACCCCGGGATGCCTAAGGCCAGTAGCGGGGCGAAGCCGCTGATGGCGGCAGCGTTGTTGGCGGACTCCGGCGCGGCCACCCCTTCAATCGCTCCACGCCCGAATCGCTCAGGATGCTTGCTAAAACGCTTCTCCAGGAGGTATGCGACAAAGGAAGCAGTTGTGATGCCCCCTGCAGGGAGGATCCCCACGAGAAACCCAATGATCGTCCCCCGGAGGATCGCCCACTGAGAGGCGATCCAGTCTTGCCAGGTAATGAAGATATCACGGAGGCGAAACTTGGTGCGGATGACATCCAGCTTTACTTCCTCTTCAATGCTGGTGAGAACTTCGGCGACTCCGAACAGACCCGTGATCACAGGGACGATCTCAATCCCGCCCAAGAGCTCCGCGGTACCGAAGGTGAAGCGGGGGAGGCCGCTGACGACATCCAGTCCGATCGTTGTGATCAGGAGGCCCACCAATGCAGAGGCCACGGTCTTGATCGGTTTTGCCCCACCGAACACAGTGAGCAAGCCGAAGGCCACAAGAGTCAGGGCAAAGTATTCCGGCGGCCCAAATTTGAGGGCGAACCGCGCCAGCGGCGGTGCGAACGACATAAGGATCACGGTGGAAACGGTGCCCGCAATGAAAGAGCCAATGGCCGCAATCGTGAGCGCCGGGCCTGCCCGGCCTTGGAGAGCCATCTGATATCCGTCCAGCGTCGTCATCACAGTAGAGGATTCTCCCGGCACGTTGATGAGGATCGACGTGACGGTCCCTCCATACGCAACGCCATAGTAAATCCCTGCGAGCATGATGATGGCTGTCGTAGGGTTCATCTGGAAGGTCACGGGGAGGAGGAGGGCAGTAGCTGTCGGCGCACCGATACCGGGCAGGACGCCAACGATCTGTCCGATGAGCACCCCCACAGCAGCAGCGAGCAGGTTGGTTGGGCTAAAAGCCAGGGAAAATCCTGTGTACAGGTTATGCAGGAGATCCATCCTCCCCCACTCCTACCATCCTAGAATGCCTTCCGGTAGGGGAATTTTCAACCAGGACCCGAAGATCCAGCGGATGCTGAGCGCGGCCAAGACAGCTACGATGACGCACAAGGCCCAGTGATGCCTCCCCGCCAGGCGCATGGTGAGGGCTGTGAAGAGGCCGAAGCCAAGAACGAACCCAAGGAAAGGTACAAGGAGAATCACACCGGCGAGGAGGAGCAGGACCAACGCTGCCCTCACGGATCCAGCGGAAAAAAACTTCCCGCTGCGAACACGGTGGATGCCGGCATCCGCCAGGATGACCGCAGCGCAGGCGATCAGGCCAAGCCCCAGCCAGAAAGGGAGGAATCCCGGGCCCGGACCGTACTCAGCATGGTAGGGGAGCTGCCGGGAGAGGACCACCACGGCAGCTCCCAGGACCAACACCACACCCCCACCGAGGAGCTCAGCAAGCCACATGGCCGTACTCCGTAAGGTTTCACTTGATGAGCCCAAGCTCCTTCAGGATGCGTCGGAAAACCTCCTCCTGTTGGGCCACGAACGCGGTGAACTCCTTGCTCCCCATCCAGGCTTCGGTGAGCATGTACCGCTTCAGGTAGCCCTCCTTCCACCTGGGCGATTCCGTCATGCGCTTGAGCATGTTCTCGTAGAATGCCACGGCCTCAGGGGGGATCTCCGGAGGCGCAGCGATCCCCCGGAACATCTTGAAGGTCACGTCATACCCCTGTTCCCGGAACGTGGGGACATCCGGCATGCCGGGCAGCCGATTCTCCCGTGCCACGGCAAGGGCGCGTACTTGCTTCGCCTCCCACTGCGGTGCTGCCTCGTTGGGGTTTGCCCAGGCCATCTCGACCTGGCCGCCCATGAGCGCAGCCATAACCTCCCCGCCGCTGCGGAACGGGACATACCGCAGCCTGATCTTCGCTGCCCGCTCGAACAATCTGGTGACCATGTGATCCTCCTGTCCCGTTGCCGTCCCAGCGATGGTCACTGCGCCAGGGCGTTGCTGCGCCGCGGCCACGACGTCTTTGATCGTCTTGTAGGGGGAGTCCGTCCTCACGTAGATCAATTCCTCATCGATGGCGAGGCGTGCGATCATGGTGAGGTCTCGCCACGTGGCCGCTCCCGGGGCCATGAGGGGCGCGCTCACCTGGCCGGAGATGTAGGTGAGGAGGATGTGGGGGATCCCCCGCTTCCCGGCGACATAGGTCGTCCCCACCGTCCCGCCGCCGCCGACGCGGTTCACCACGATGAGGGGCACAGGCGAAAGTTTCTCCGCGTCGACGATGCTGGCAATGGTCCGGGCGAGCACGTCACTCCCCCCGCCCGGAGCGTACGGGGCCACGAACTCGATAGGCCTTGTAGGCTGCCACGTCGGCGCGGCCAGCCCGCCTAACGCCACGGCCAGAACTGCGATGAGGGCAGCCCCCACCGCAAGACGCATCGAGGTGGTTCCAACCCAGCTTCTGCGCATCCCTACCCCCCCTTCGAGTTTCCTGGCGGTCCTTCCCTCCTCCCTCTCCTTGCTAGGGAGAGGGTTGGGTGCAAGATTCCCTGTGCTATCCGGCGGCCTTCACCGTTTGGTGCTCTAGGAAATACTCCTGGCACGCGCGTACACCGGCGCCCACGGGGATCTCCACGCCAGTCATGGCCAGGGCCATCTCTACACCGGCCACCGTGGCGAGGACCTCGAGCTCATTGAGGGAGCCAAGGTGGCCAATGCGGAACACCCTCCCCTTCAGGCGCCCCAGCCCCGTCCCCAGGGAGAGGTTGAGGCGCTTCTCCGCGATCCGGATCACCTCGTTCGCATCGACCCCCTCAGGCACGACCACGGCGGTGAGGCTGTTCGAGTACTCCTCCGGGTTCTTGCAGAGGATGGACAACCCCCATGCCTTCACCGCGCGGCGCACTCCCTCTGCGAGCCGTTGGTGTCTTGCGAACACGTTGGGGAGACCCTCCTCGAACAGCATCCGCAGGGCCTCCCGCAGCCCGTAGAGGAGGAGCGTGGCCGGGGTGTACGGGAAGTACCCTTTGCGGTTCTCCTCGAGCACCGGGCGCCAGTCGAAGAAGTAGCGCGGCGAGGTGACCCGCTCACTCTCGGCGATCGCGCGGGGGCTGGCGCAGAGCACGGCCATCCCGGGAGGCAGCATGAGTCCTTTCTGGGTGCCTGTAAGGGCCACGTCCACCTTCCACTCGTCGAAACGGAAGTCGATGCTCCCGAGGGAGCTCACCGTGTCCACCAGGAGCAAGGCTGGGTGCCTCGCTGCGTCCATGGCCTCCCGCACGGCCTTCACATTGGAGGTCACTCCGGTGGAGGTCTCGTTGTGGACCACCATCACGGCCCTATAGGCGTGCCGGGAATCCTTGGACAGCCTGTCGTAGACGACGTCCGCTGGTACCCCGGTGCCCCAGGGGAGGTCTATCTCGTCCACCTCCACCCCGAAGCGCCTCGCGCACTCGGCGTAGAGATGGCTGAAATGCCCAATGTTGAAAGCCAGGACCTTATCGCCGGGGCTCAAGGTATTCACGATGGAGGCTTCCCAGGCCCCTGTCCCCGAGCCTGGGTAGAGGATGATCTCGCCCTCTACGGTCTGGAAGACGCGCTTGAGACCCGTGGTGATCTCCTGGACCAGGGCGGGGAGCTCGGATCCCCTGTGGTCGGGGATCGGACGGTCCATGGCCCGGAGGATACGGTCTGGGATGTTCGTGGGTCCCGGGATCTGGAGGAAATGCCGTCCCACGCTCATGCCGGTCCTCCCTCGCCCGCGCGCACCGTGTCCACACTCCCTCCCGCCGGAGAGAGGGTCAACTTGTCCGACTGCAGCGCTTCAAGCAGTGCCCGCGTCTTCCCCCGGATGTGGGCCCGCATGAGGGTCTCCGCAACCTCCCGGTCCCTTCTTCGCAGCGCTTCCAGAATGGCCACGTGCTCCTGGTGCGAGCGGGCGGGAAGGCCAGGGACCTGCAGGGTGAGCTTGCGATAGGCGAGGATGACCTCGCTGAGGCGGTTGATGAGGTCCCGGAGGCGGCGGCTCCCACTCGCTGCCACGATGCCGTCGTGGAACCGGGTGTTCCACTGGAGGAGGGCATGGGGGTCCCCCTCCTGGATGGCCCTTTCCGCATGGCGGAGGGCACGTTCGAGGATCCCGAACTCCCTCTCGGTAATCCGGACAGCCGCAAGTCCCGCGGCATGGCTTTCCAGAACCTCGCGGAGGCCCATGATCTCCTGGATGTCGGCAAGGTCTAGTCCAACCACGACCACCCCACGGCGGCCCGCAGGCCGGACAAGGCCTTCCTGCTCCAGCCGGTGGAGCGCTTCCCGGACTGGCGTGCGGCTCGTCCCCAGTTGGTGTGCCAGGTTGGCCTCGACAAGACGGGTCCCTGGAGGAAGGAAGCCCTGCAGGATCCGCTCTCGCAGGATCCTGTACACCTCTTCGCGGAGGAGGCGACGAGGTTTTGAGGGCTTGAGCTGGTGGATCACTTTGGGATACAATAGGTCAAGCTTACCCTTATTATGGGAAGGCAGTGGGGGTTTGTCAAGATGAAAGGTCCTTAAAAACCCAGCCCTGACTGGAATGACGGATCGACCTCCGAGCAGGAGGGAGGTTAGGAAAGGAGAATATTGGTATACGGTATGCAAAGGGGCGCACTGGACGGTGTGAGGGTTCTGGACTTCAGCCAGGTGATGGCGGGGCCTTTCTGCACCATGCTCCTCGCGGACATGGGAGCGGATGTGATCAAGGTGGAACCGCCCGAGGGCGACTCGTCGAGGCGGATGGGCTTGAGCAAGGATGGGGAAGGCCCCACTTTCTGGGCGGTCAACAGGAACAAGCGGGGGATCGTCGTCAATCTCAAGGATCCCCGGGGGGTGGAGCTCTGCCGCCGCTTGGCCCAGACTGCGGACATCCTCGTCGAGAATTTCCGGCCGGGCACCATGGCAAGGCTGGGGCTTGGATACGAAGACCTGAGGCCGCTGAACCCTGGCCTGATCTACGCGTCGATCTCTGGATACGGTCAGACAGGCCCCCACGCCCAGCGGGGCGGCTTCGACCTCGTGGCCCAAGGGGAGAGCGGGATCATCTCGGTCACTGGCTTCCCTGGATCCCCTCCGGTGAAGTGCGGCATCCCTGTCTGTGACCTGGGAGCGGCCCTCTTCCTGACCTACGCCATCCTCACCGCCTACATCCACCGTCTGCGGACTGGAGAGGGCCAGCACGTGGAGACCTCGCTCCTCGAGGCGGGAATCGCCTTGTCCGTCTGGGAGGCCACGGAGTACTTCTCCACGGGAGAGGTCCCCCAGCCGACCGGATCGGCACACCGCATGTCCGCGCCGTACCAGGCTTTCCGATGTCAGGACGGATACATCACCATCGGGGGGGCCAACCAGCGGAGCTGGGAGCGCTTATGTACGGCGCTTGGTCTACAGCACCTCATGAACCGCCCGGAGTTCGCCACGGACGCTGCCCGGGTCCGCCACAGGCAGGAGCTGGCCGAGGTCATCGAGGGCGTCACCACCCAGAAACCCCGCGCCCACTGGCTACAGGTGCTAGAGGAAGCGGGCGTCCCCTGTGGTCCCATCCTCACCTACCCTGAAGTCTTCTCCCATCCCCAGGTCGTGGCAAGGAACATGGTCCAGGAGATCGAGCATCCCATCGGAGGGCGGATCCGGCAGATCGGCCCGGCAGTGAAGTGCTCGGGGACGCCCGCGAGGATCCGCCGGCCGGCTCCCCTCCTCGGCGAGCACACGGAGGAGGTCCTCCAAGAGATCGGGTATACCTCTGGGGAGATCGAGGCGCTGGCCGCCGAAGGAGTGATCCAGCGATGTCCGTCTCCGTAGAGATCCGGGGCAACGTGGCCTGGATCGTTGTCCACCGTCCCGAGGCTAGGAACGCTATGACCTTTGCGATGTACGACACCCTCTTCCAGGCATGTGAGGACCTGGACGCAAACCCGGATGTGCAGGTCGTGGTGCTGCGCGGGGGCGGGGGGACGTTCATCGCCGGAACGGATATCCGGGAGTTCCTGAACCTCCGGAGCGGGGAGGACGCGCTAGCGTACGAGCGGCGCATCGACGCCGTCGTCGGGAGGGTCGAGCGCATGCGCAAAGCGACCATCGCCATGATCGAGGGCCATGCCGTCGGAGGAGGGTTCACCCTCGCCCTCGCCTGCGACCTCCGGTACGCCGCCGCGGACGCCCGCCTCGGGGTCCCCATCGCCCGGACGCTCGGAAACTGCCTCTCCCTGTCGAATTACAGCCGCCTCCTCGACGCAGTGGGTCCCGGGATCGCCAAGGAACTCCTGTTCACGGCAAGGCTCCTCTCCGCCGAAGAGGCACACCGGCTGGGCCTTGTGAACGCGGTCGTCCCGGCGGAAGAACTCGAGCACCACGTCGAGGAGGTCGCCAAGACCATCGCAGGGCACGCCCCCCTCACAGTCCAGGCCTCCAAGGAGGCCATCGCCCGCATCCTGAAACACCGCCGCGCCGCAGACGGGGACGATCTCGTCCTGCGGTGCTATACCAGCGAGGACTTCCGGGAAGCAGTCAGGGCGTTCCTGGAGAAGCGAAAGCCTGTGTGGAAAGGACGGTAGGGAGGGATGTGGATCAACCCGAGGCTTTGCGTGGGATGTGCGAACTGCGTGCCTTTCTGCCCGGTCGGAGCGATCGCCGTGGAACCGGGGGGTGTTGCGGTCATCGATCGGGACGCCTGCGTCGAGTGCGCCAACTGCTACCGGAGCATGAGCCGGGAGAACCTCCCCCCCTGGCTCGTGCGGGCGCTGCGGAAGGCCGCCCAGCTCCTCAGGCTGCGGCCCGATCCCGACCTGGACATCTGCCCCACAGGGGCGATCACGCCGGAGCCCCTGGAGTGGCCCAGGGTCGTGCGGAGCCTGTTCAGCGACCCGACGAGCGAGCACAAGGTGACAGGGGTGGCGGGAAGGGGAACAGAAGAGGCGAAGACCAACGATGTGACGGGACGGACAAAGGAGGGCCAGGCGGGATTCACGGTGGAGCTCGGAAGGCCTGGAGTCGGGGTGACGTTCGGAGACATCGAGAGGATGACCGTGGCCCTGGCCCGGTTGGGGATCTCCTTCGAGCCAAAGAACCCGGTGACTTCCCTGATGGAGGACCCTCGGGTTGGACGCATCCGGAGGGACATCCTCCAAGAGAGAATCCTCTCGGCGATCGTGGAGTTCACCGTCCCCCTGGAGCAGGTTCCGGAGGTCCTCCGTACGGTGGAGGAGGTCTCCACACAGCTCGACACCGTCGTGAGCATCGGGGTGTACACCAAGAACGCTCCCGATGGCTCCAACCCCTTGCTCGGGATCCTCCACCAGCTGGGATATCGGCCGCGGAGGGCGAAGGTCAACATGGGGCTGGGCCGGCCCCTCGCCGAGGTGAGGTGAGCACCCATGACCAACACGCTGCACCGCTATGGACCAAGGCAGGAGGGAGATTACATCGTCTTCGCGATCCCTGCGCGGGGGATCAACGATGCTGGCTGTGCGGGCAAGCTCCAAGCCTTCCTGCGCCTGGCATCCCGGTTCAACCCTGTGAACATGGGGAACGGGAAGCAGGGGAGCCTGTTCAGGCCAGAACGCTCCCTCAACCCCTTCACCTGGTTCACGAAGAGGAGGAGGCATACGGTCCCCCCGGACCGCGTCATCGAGGAGATCCAGGGGCCGTGTACGGCGGCGGCCACCTTCGATTCCGGAGACGCCGTGTGCGCCGTCCTGAGGGCCGCCCGGGAGGCGGACCTGGGGATGTCCGTGAACGTCAGCGGCCCCATTGAGGGAACCTACAGGGCGGCGCGGGAGGCGGGGATCACGCCGCACAGCATTGAGTACTCCCTGGAGTTCCGCGGCCGCACCGACCTCCTCCCTGAAGCCCCGATCTTAGAGCTGATCACCATGTGCGGCCACAGCATGGTATCCCGCCACCTCGCCCGGAAGGTTGCCTCCCTCGTCAAGGAAGGTCGCCTCACGAGCGAGGAAGGCGCTACCTACCTCGCCAAACCATGCGTGTGCGGGGCCTTCAACCCCTCAAAGGCGCGGCTGATCCTGGAGGAAATGCGCCACCGCTGGTGAGGGCAGAAGCTCACAGAGCCGGATCCTTCTATGGTCTGCGCGCGAGATTTTGGAGAGCGTTCCAGCCAGAGAGGGAGGAAACAAGCGGAGAGGGTTCGTGCAAGTTTTGGGAATGGCAGGGGCGGCCGGATTTGAACCGACAACCACTGGTTTTGGAGACCAGCGCTCTACCAGGTTGAGCTACGCCCCTACCCAATGACAATCTCAGAATTCGGATTGCGGAATCAATTATACGCTACCGCGTCTCCCGGTGCAAGGTGTGCTTGCGGCACCAGGGACAGTACTTGTTGAGCTCCAAGCGGTCCGGGTCGTTCTTCTTATTCTTCGTCGTCGTGTAGTTCCGGCGCTTGCACTGGGTGCACGCCAGAGTGATGATCTCTCGCGTCATCTCTTAAGAAAACCTCCTCCTCGGGAGTCACTCGAGGATCTGGGTCACCACCCCGGCCCCGACAGTCCGGCCACCCTCCCGGATGGCAAACCGCAGCCCCTCCTCC
>ENA-ORXB01000720-ORXB01000720.1-sediment-metagenome-genome-assembly--contig:-NODE-720-length-55814-cov-4.729085_pt1 | contig 55814 bp, 44 predicted proteins | sample MGYA00237863_ERZ511475 | MGnify/ENA primary metagenome ERZ511475 (study PRJEB26305, sample SAMN06343858) | sediment metagenome | isolation source: hot spring sediment | place: Canada: British Columbia... | reverse complement strand
GCGGCGCCCGCCCGCGGGGCTCAGGGGCGGACAGGCAGGCCCGTCGGTCGATGGTTGGGGTGAAACGAGAACGGTGCCGTTCGGGCCCAGCCCCCAAAGGGGGCTTCGCCCTTTTCAGCCCGAGGCTTCAGCCTCGGGCGGGAGGCGGCTGGCGCGCCCGCGGCACCGCGCGGGGCTGAAAGCCCCGCGCTCAGCAGAGGCGAAGCCCCTTCGGGGCTGGGTCCAGGGTCGGATAGGCGTTGACTGGCGGCGCGACCGCACGAGTGCGAGCAATGCAGTGGCTGATCGCATCCCACCTGCTCATTCGCAGGTTACTATGGCCGGAGACTCCACCTCGCGCGTAAGCACCTGTCCGCCTCTGAAGCATGGAGGGACCCTTCCCGCCCCCCACCAGAACGCCCATCTCTGCTGCTTTCACCACCGGAATTCTTTGACAAACGTCGCCGCTTGTGTTACACTGGAAGCGATCATGATCTGTCCCTGATCGAGGACAGTGTTGTTGCATTTATCTGACCGAGCGCCGCGGGCACCGTGCAGAACTCCAGGCACGTCTCTTGCACTTATCCTATATCATTGCTGCAGATCGTCGGGCGCCGGCGCGTGGGGGCTGCCCTTTGGGACAGCGCGCTTTGACGTAAGCCAACCAGGTGCTGGGGGTGTGCCGAGTGCACACCTTTTTTGTTTTCTGGGGTTCTGCCGTCCGGCCCACACAGCCGCCGTCTCGAGGGTAAGCGACCCGGACGCCGCTCCTGGCAGGGTGGCCCGCCGACCTGTCGCTGAACACCGCCGGAGGAGGTTACATGTGAGCCTGGAGTGGATACTCCGTATATCGGTGATGCTCCTGGGGGCGCTCCTCGGTTGGCAGTTGGGTCGCCCCCTGCAAGGTCTCCTGGTAACGCCCTACGCAGGCTACTACTCGTTTGTAACAGCATTGGTCGGAGCTGCCCTTGGCGGCATCTTTGCCCTGGATGTGACCGTCCGTCCGCTCAATGCGGTCCGCGTGAGGATCCGTCAGATACCGGCTCGCTACCTGGTCACCGGGCTGGTCGGCCTGGTCGTCGGTTTGATCATCTCGGCCCTCCTGGCCCTGCCGCTCTCACTGCTCCCTGGGCTCCTCGGCGAGGTGTTGCCTTTCGTCTCAGCAGTCGTCTTCAGTACTCTGGGCATCACAACAATGGTGATGCGCGAGAAGGACATCCTCTCCATGGTGCGCCGGCTGACCTCCCGCGAGGGAGCAGGCGCACAGGATGAGATGATCCTGGTCGACACGAGCGTCATCATCGACGGCCGCATCGCCGATATCTGTGCCACCGGCTTTATCAGTGGCACACTGGTTGTGCCCCGCTTTGTGCTGAACGAGCTGCAGCACATCGCCGACTCGCCCGATGTCCTGCGCCGTAACCGCGGACGCCGGGGCCTGGAGATACTCGCCCGCCTGCAGAAGGACTCGGAGACCTCCATCGAGATCTCCGAGATGGACGTCGAGGGCGTGCGTGAGGTCGATACCAAGCTGGTCAGGCTCGCCCGCGAGATGGGTTGCGCCATCATGACCAACGACTATAACCTGAACAGCGTCGCCAAGCTGCAGGGTATCAAGGTGCTCAACGTCAACGAGCTGGCCAACGCCGTCAAGGTAGTGGTGCTCCCGGGCGAGCCGCTCTCGGTGCGGATCATCCAGGAGGGCAAGGAGGCAGGCCAGGGCGTCGGCTACCTGGACGACGGGACGATGGTGGTCGTCGAGGACGGACGACGGTATATCGACCAGGACGTCGAGGTGCTGGTCACCCGCGTCCTGCAAACGGTCGCCGGTCGGATGATCTTTGCTCAGATCGAACCCAAAGGATCGGGCGGCTCCGGGCAGCGCTGAGATCGGTGCTTACCGTGCTGCGGCCCTGCCGCGCAGGGGCACGGGCGTGACCGGGAGATCGCCCGGTTCTGGAGAAGGAAAACGACAATGCCACTGCAAATCTACAACTCGCTGACCCGCCAGAAGGAGCTGTTTGTGCCCTTGCATGAGGGCCGTGTCATGATGTACGTCTGCGGGCCAACGGTCTACGATGACGCACACATCGGCCACGGCAAGACTTACGTCAACTTTGATGTGGTCGTCCGCTACCTGCGCTACCTGGGCTACCGCGTGCGCTACGTCCAGAACATCACCGACGTCGGCCACATGCTCGATTCCGGCGAGGATCGCATCCTCAAGGGAGCGGCCCGAGAGCGTGTCGAGCCGATGGAGCTGGTGGAGCGCTACACACGGCGCTTTTTCGAGGACATGGATGCTCTCAACGTCACCCGGCCCGACATCTCGCCCCGGGCCAGCGGCCACATCCCGGAGCAGATCGCCCTCGTGCAGCGGCTGATCGAAAGGGGGCACGCCTACGTCGTCAACGGCTCCGTGTACTTTGACGTCTCGAGCTGGCCGACCTACGGCAAGCTCTCGGGACGCCGCGTCGAGGAGCTGATCCAGGGTGCGCGCATCGAGGTCAACCCCGAGAAGCGCCATCCGGCCGACTTTGCCCTGTGGAAGCGCGCCGAGCCGGGGCACATCATGCGCTGGCCTAGCCCCTGGGGCGAAGGCTACCCTGGCTGGCACATCGAGTGCTCGGCCATGGCCACCAAGTATCTCGGCCAGCCCTTCGACATCCACGGGGGAGGCGTCGACAACAAGTTCCCCCACCATGAGTCGGAGATTGCCCAGAGCGAGGCTGCCTACGACAAGGACTTTGCCCGCATCTGGATGCACAACGGCATGGTCATGGTCGGCGCCGAGGAGATGCACAAGTCCCTGGGCAACTTTATGACGCTCCGGCAGGCCTTTGAGCGCTGGTCGCCAATGGCCGTGCGCTTCCTGATCGTCAGCAGCCACTACCGCAGCCCGCTGGACTTTACCCCCGAGGCGATGGACGCCGCCTCGCGGGGGCTCGAGCGGCTGTGGGGCGCCGTGCGCAGCGTGCGGGAGCGCCTGCAGACGGCGCCTGAGGGGCCGGCCGACGACGACGCCCTCGCCAGCCTCGAGGATCACAAGGCCCGCTTCCTGGCGGCGATGGATGATGACTTTAACACAAGCGCGGCCATGGGCGTGCTCTTTGAGCTGGTGCGGGTGAGCAATGCCCTGGTCTCGAGCCCCGAGCCGGTCACCCGCGAGACGCTCGCCGCCATCGACGCCTTGTACCGCGAGCTCGGCGGGGACATCCTCGGCCTCGTCCCGGCCGAGCTGCCTGCGGAAGGGCTGGCGGGATTGGCCGCTGACCTCGTGCAGGTCCTGATCGATACCCGGCAGGAGCTGCGGCAGGCGAAGCAGTACGCCCTCGCCGACCAGATCCGCAAGCGGCTCCGCGACCTCGGGATCGTCTTGGAGGACACGCCCCATGGCACGCGCTGGGTCAAGGCCTGAGCGCGGCCCGGGCGCACGGCGACGGGACCGGCCCGCAAAGGGTCGCCCCGCGGACCGCGTGCCGGCCCGTCGCGAGCCCCATCCCTACCTCGGGGAGCTGCTCTACGGGCGCAACGCGGCACTCGAGGCGCTGCGGGCCCGCCGTCGCCGGGTCGAGTACCTGGCCGTCGCCACGGGGGCGCAGCGGACGGGCACCCTGGCGCAGATCGTCGAGCTGGCGCAGGCGCGCGGTATCCCGGTGCGGGAGGTCGACCGGCTGCAGCTCGATGAGGCCGTGCCCGGCCATCAGGGGCTGGCACTGCATGTCGGGCCCTATCCCTATGCTGACCTGGACGCGCTCGTCGAACGCGTTGGCCCGCACGCGCTCTTTCTGCTGCTGGACTGCATCGAGGACCCCCAGAACCTCGGCACGCTCCTCAGGACTGCCGATGCGGTCGAGGTCGCGGGGGTCGTCATCCCCGAGCACCGGGCGGCCGCGGTGACCCCTGCGGTCAGCAACGCCTCTGCCGGGGCGGTAGAGCATCTGTCGATAGCCCGCGTGCCTAACCTGGTGCACGCCATGGAGCAGCTGCGCGAGGCAGGCACCTGGATCATCGGCCTGGAGGACGTGCCCGAGGCGCAAGCCTACGATGAGGTCGACTGGCACGGCCCGCTCGCCGTCGTCGTGGGGTCGGAGGGCCGCGGCATGCGCCGCCTTGTGCGCGAGCGCTGCGACCTGCTCGTGCGGCTGCCCATTGCCGGGCACACCGGCTCGCTCAACGCAGCGGTCGCGGGGTCGATTGCTCTCTACCACGCCTGGCGCGTCCGTGAGCGGGAGCTCGAGCCCGGCGAGCGCCGGTAGCGGGCGGGATCAGGGGGCAGATGGAACGCGTGGGCAAGGTGCTGCGGCTGCTCTTCTGTGTTGGCGTGGCGCACGTGCTGGGCGGCAGCCTGATCGTCGCCACGGTGCTCATGGTAGGAGTTCTCGCCCTTCGCACACGGCTTGGGCCTGCCATGACTGCTGGGGCGCTCGCCCTCGTCGGGCCCTTCTGCGCCCTGCTTGCTGCCTCGCGGCTGCGCCTGCCGCAGCCCCGCCGAATGCCCCGCGAGCTGGGGGTTGCCGCCGCCCTCGGGGCGATACTCGCAGCCGGAGTGCCGGCGATACTCGCGGCGCTACGCCTCCTGCCGGCGCTGGCCGCGTCGGCCCCGGGGGGCCTCGCCGGGGCCGTGGCCTCGCTGTTGGCCGCTGCGCCGGGCTACCTCCTGCTGAGGGGGATCCTCCTCTGGCTTGTGCGGACGGTGTCAGGGTCCGCTCCCTCGCATCGGGTCACACCCTACCGTTCCCCCGAAACGGGGGAATAGGAGGGCGGGGTCGCCGGCAGTAAGATGGCTGCAGAGGGCGCAGCAAACCTATCCCCCCGCGCCGAGGGGAGGGTTGGGGGATCCCTCCAAGCGGGGAATGGTAGGAGGCTATCTCCCTCTGGGAGATGGCCGAAGGGCGAGCCGAGCGCATCTTCGCATCAGAGGCTTCCGGCGGGGGCATGTCCCCCTGAACCCCAGACGGGGCGCCGGGGCCCGCCACTACCACCGGCGCACGAGCGCCCTCACCAGGAGCACCGCCCCAAACGCAATCAGCAGCGCCGGCCAGTAGGGCCCGAGAATGGCGATCCGCCCCAGCGCGGACCCAAAGATGCCAAACAGCATGGCGCTGACAAAGACCAGCCACGCCCCCGCCTTGAGCTCATCCCGGCGCCACTGCAGGATGCCCGAGAGCAGCAGGCCTACTCCCGCGAAACCCGGGACGAGGGTCCAGACGTAGGCCCAGGAGTGCCACTCGCCCGTGGCGTTCTGCCACCAGAGCAGCCCACCGATCCCCGAGACAACACAGGCAGGGACGGCCATCCCCGGCGCGCCCGATACGAGCCCGATCATCAGGAGCAGGAACCCGACTCCAACGATGCCCAGAGGCCACCTCTCGCCACCGGAGATCAGACGTTCCCACTCCGGTATGAACTGCGCCACAGAGAGCACGATCCCCGCAAAGATCAGCAGCAGAGCACCGGCGAGCCTCGAAACGGACCTCCTCGAGGTGTCCATGGCGGCCTCCTTTCCAGGCAAAGCGCGGACCGCTCGTGTCATATCCTATACGGGCTGCCGGGCCGAAAGGTTGCGGCTGACGCCCGGGGGCGGCGCTCTCAGCGCCCGGGCGCCTCGGCCTTCACCGGCAGCCGCCCGTAGATGGCCGTCAGCTCGTACAGCCGGGCCTGCACCGCCGGACTCAGCGCGCCGGGGAGCAGCCGCCAACGCCAGTTCGGCGGCCCCGAGGTCCCCGGCGTATTCATGCGGTGCTCGTGGCCGAGCGACAGGAGGTCCTGCACCGTCGTGATCGCCGTCTGGGCGACCGAGGCCCAGCCCAGGCGGATCAGGTCCCAGGCAATATCGGACCCATCGCGCCCGAGGTACCGGCGGGCAAAGTCGCGCTCGGCAGGAGTCGAGGTGACCTGATACCAGCCCACCGTCGTGTCGTTGTCGTGCGTGCCGGTGTAGACGACGCACTCCGGCCGATAGTTGTGCGGCAGGAAGGTATTCTCGGGCCCCCCGCTGAAGGCGAACTGCAGCACCTTCATCCCGGGGTAGCCAAAGCACTCCATGAGGGCATCGAGGCCGGCGCGAGACTCTTCGTCAAAGTCGCCGAGGTCCTCGGCGATGATCGCCACATCGCCGAGGGCCCGAGTGACGGCCTCAAGGAAGGCCGCGCCCGGCCCGGGGACCCAACGGCCCCTGACGGCGGTCTCTTCTCCGGCCGGCACCTCCCAGTAATTGTAGAACCCCCGGAAATGATCGACGCGCACCACATCCGCCTGACGGAGCGCCATGCGGAAGCGCGCGATCCACCAGGCATAGCCCTCGGCGGCGAGGACGTCCCAGCGGTAGAGGGGATGGCCCCAGAGCTGGCCGGTCTTGCTGAAATAGTCCGGCGGCACACCCGAGACGACCGTCGGCTGCAGCCGGTCGTCACAGTGGAAGAGATGAGGGTTGGCCCAGACGTCGGCCGAGTCCCGCGCGACAAAGATGGGGATGTCGCCGATGATGCGGATGCCGCGGCCGTTGGCGTAGCGCTTGAGGGCGAGCCACTGCTCGAAAAAGAGCCACTGGCGGCACTTCTGGCGCTCGATCTTGTCGGCGAGGACCGTGCGCCAGTGTTCCAGCGCCGCGGGCTGGCGCGAGGCGATCTCCCACTCCCACTCGTACCAGGGCTTTTGCTCGTGCGCCTCCTTGAGGGCGGCAAAGAGCGCCAGGTCGTCCAGCCAGAAGGCCTCCTCCTGGCAGAAGCGTTCAAAGGATGCGCAGAGGTCCGCCGGGGCCCGGTCCCTGAAGGTCGCCACGGCACGGTCCAGGAGCCCCATCTTGTAGGCGATCACGGGGCCATAGGCCACGCGATCGCTTGGGAAGGGAGGAACTTCCCGCACATCGGCGCGGGTGAGCAGCCCCATCTCGACCAGCTTCTGCGGACTGATCAGGAGGGGGTTCCCGGCAAAGGCCGAGAGCGCCTGATAGGGCGAATCGCCAAAGCCCGTAGGGCTGAGCGGCAGCACCTGCCAGTAGGACTGGCCTGCCTCGGCCAGCCAGTCGACGAAGCGATAGGCCTCCTCGCCCAGGTCGCCGACGCCGTACGGGCCGGGCAGACAGGTCGGGTGCAGGAGGATGCCACTACAGCGTGGGAACCTCATATAAGCCGACGCCTCCGTTGGTATCAATGGGGTAGACCCCGAGGAATGCCTCACCAGCCCCGCGAGCTGGCTTGTTCACAGACTTGCTTCCCTGGGTACCGGACCGGGCTGCACGCTGCGCACCGGGCCGGTACGGAACCGTTTTGGGGTTGGTGGGATGGCTGGCGCCGCCCGCGGGCGGCGCCAGCCATCCCACCAACCCCGTCCAGGTGCTGGGCCGGGCAGAGCTGGAGCTAAATGCCCGGCTGCTACCCGGGCACAAGAGGTTAGCTCAAACGGCACAGGTTCCGGGAAAACTCTGGAATGCTCCCGATGACACCGGAAAGCGGCGCCCACACCCAGGCGCTCCCCGCCCTTCACCTCCATTATAGCAGCCGAGCGCCGATTCTGCACATTTGCCATTGCGCTTGCGTGAATCGCCCGGCGGCATGCCCTGAGCGAGGGCCAACCTACCGGCCGGGCTCGGCTGCCTGCAGGTGCCTCAGCGCCTCGACAAGGACGGCGATCGCCCTCTCATACTCTGCCAGGTCGAGGTGCTCGTCGGGGGTGTGATCGAGGGCCGAGTCGCCCGGGCCATAGGCGGCAATGGGGCATCGCCATACCGGCCCGACGACGTTCATGTCGCTCGTGCCGGTCTTGAGGGAAAAGGCCGGCCTTCCGCCCGCGGCGCGGATGCCGGCGAGGAGCGCACGCACCACAGGGGTGTTCTTGGGCGCCCGGAAGGGCACCTCGGCCCCGCGGAAGCGCAGCCGACCCTCCTGCGGACAGAAACGGTCGATGGCCTGCTGAACAGCACCCGGGTCCAGCCCCGGTGGTATCCGGAAAGCAATCACCGCCTCGACGCGCTCCCGCAACCCGTCGCTCGAAGAGCGCATCGCCCGCAGGCTCGCATCCAGCGTGTCGAAGCTCCGCTCGCGGCCGCTGTTGTAGAGGGCGGCCGAATCCTGCACCGCCTGCCAGAAGGCGACCGCCCTCTCGCAGGCCGTACGCCCCGGACCGGCCGAGTGCGCGGCCGGCTGCTCCAGGGAGAACTCGGCCAGCAGGCGCCCCTTGTAGCCAAGGGTGATACGGTCCCAGCCGCTGGGCTCGCCGATGATGACCATGGCCGGCTGCCGATGGGCCAGCAGATGCCGCGCGCCCCGCGAGCTGGCCGACTCCTCCTCGACGGCCCCAACAACGACCAGCCGCTTGCCGGGGAGCGCTCCGGCCCGCGCCGCTGCCTCGATGAACGCTGCCAGCGACCCCTTGGCATCCACGCTGCCGCGCCCGTACAGTGCCCCGTCCACTATCTCAACAGGGACCGCCCCGGCGACGGTGTCCATGTGCCCGAGCAAGAGGATCTCCTCGGGACCGTCGCCCAACTCGCCGATGGCGTTGCCCGCCTCGTCGACCCAGGCGCGGAAGCCCCGGCGGGCCATCGCCCGCACCAAAAAGCCCGCCAGCTCCTCCTCCCGACCGGAGGGGCTGGGAATAGAGACCATGGAGCGCAGGAGCTCTACAGCATCGTTCACGACTCGTCTGCTTTCAGCAATCGGCCCGCGCTGCAGACCCGAGGGACCCCATGCCTCGTCAGCTCCGGGCCGCCAGCACCTCGGCGGTTGCCTCCACGACCCTCGCCAGGTCCCGCTCGTCAATGACCAGCGGCGGCAGGAAACGCAGGACCGTCGCGCCGGCGGGCAGCGCGAGCACCCCTCGCTCCTGTAGCGCCAGGAGATAGGGCTGGACCTTCTCGCGCAGCTCGATCCCGACCATCAGGCCCAGCCCACGCACCTCCCGGATGCGAGGACTGGAGAGCGCACGCAACTGCTCGATGAACCAGGTCCCAAGGCGCGCCGCCCGCCCGCAGAGGTCCTCGCGCTGGATAAAGCCTATGGCCGCTACGGCAGCCGCACAGGCCAGCGGGTTGCCGCCAAAGGTCGAGCCGTGCACCCCCTGCGGCAGCGGCGGGATGCGTGGCCCGATCAGCACGGCCCCAATCGGCACGCCGCCGGCGAGGCCCTTGCCCAGACACATCAGGTCCGGCACCACTCCTTCGTGCTCGCAGGCGAACATGCGCCCAGTGCGGCCGAAGCCGGTCTGCACCTCGTCCAGGATCAGTAGTGCGCCGTGCCGCCGGCAGATCTCCAGCGCGCCCTGCAGGTACCCCGGGCTCGCCGGACGGACGCCCCCCTCTCCCTGCACGGGCTCGAGGAGCACCGCCGCCGTGTCCGGCCCGACCGCTTCCGCCAGGCGCTCCAGGTTGTCGTAGGGCACGTGGCTGAACCCTGGCACCAGCGGCTCGAATGGCTTGCGGTACTTCTCCTCCCAGGTCGCCGAGAGCGCCCCCAAGGTACGCCCATGGAAACCCCGCATGGCCGCCACGATGCCGGGCCGGCCCGTAGCCAGGCGGGCGAACTTGATCGCCCCCTCAACCGCCTCGGCTCCCGAGTTGCAGAGGAAGGCGCGACCGAGGCCCGGAGGAGCGATCTCCGCAAGACGCGTCAGCAGCTCGGCCCGACGATCATTGTAGAACACTTCGGGGCAGGTCACCAAATCGCCGGCCTGCTTCCGGATAGCCTCGACGACCTCCGGGTTACAGTGGCCGACGATGGCGACGCCATGGCCACCCACGCAGTCGATGTACTCGCGGCCGGCGGCGTCCCACACTCGCGCTCCGCGCCCGCGTACGATGGCGAGCTCGCGCTTGGGATACACGCCGCTGGTGTGCTGCTTTTCCAGTTCGATGACCATGGAGGCCTCCTGTTTTGTCAGCCCCGCAGCGGGGTGTGAGGGCGAGAACCCTCTGACTGTTCAGGCCCGCATTCGGGGGCCGTCGCTGCCGACGCGTCCCACGCGCCCATCGGTCCGAACGCCGCCCGCCGCGCTAACACACCACCGTCCCTTCTCCGGCGAGCGCCCGCCTCACCGGATCCTCAACCCGGCCATCCGCAAAGATGACCCGGCCAACCCCGGCGGCGACCGCCTCGGCCGCGCCGAGGACCTTCATCTTCATGCGGCCCTCGGCAAAGGCCATTGCCTCCTCGACGTGGTCCTTCGGAATGTGGCGGATGAGCGAGCTCTCATCGGGGAAGCTGCGAAGGAGCCCGGGCACGTTAGAGAGGATCACGAGGGCTTCAGCGCCCAGCGCAACGGCGATGGCGGCGGCGGCGCGGTCGCCATCCACATTGATCGCCTCCCCGGCGTAGCTCAAGGCCGGCGGCGAGACGACCGGCAGGTAGCCGTGGCCGAGGAGCAGGCTGAGCAGGGCGGTGTTGACCTTTTCCACCTTACCGGTGTAGTCGTCCCGCAGCACCAGGCGGCGGCCGTTTTCGACGATGCGCAGCGCGTCCTTGCGCGGGCCCTCCAACAGCCGGCCATCGAGCCCCGAGAGGCCCAGCGCATTCACCCCGCGGGCCTGCAGGCGCTCGACGATCCCCTTGTTCACCTGCCCGCAGTAGACCATCTCAAAGATCTCCAGGGTCCGCCGGTCGGTCCGGCGGCTGGTAAAGCCGGAGACGGAGGTCACGAACCGCGGCGGATGGCCGAGCGCCTCGGCGAGCTGATTGGTCAGGTGCGAGCCGCCATGGACGAGCACCAGCCGCTCCCCGCCCTGCCAGAGGGCGGCGATATCCGCGCAGACCCGGTCGAGGTCGATGCCGGCTGACCCCCCGACCTTGACGACGATCATATGCCTCTCTCCTCTCCTGCTGGCCCGCAAGCGGAGCATCTGCCTCCTGCGGACCCCGTCGCCCTTGCGGCGGGCAAGCGCGGTACCCCATCCCCCGTGTCCCCGGCGCCAGCAGAGGCCCCAGGCACGCCTCTAGATCGGATGCAGCCCTGTGAACTCGAGCCCTGTAGTCTCCGGCCACCCGCACATGAGGTTCATCGCCTGCACGGCGGAGCCGGCGGCGCCCTTCATCAGGTTGTCGATGGCGCAGATGGCCACGACCCGCCCGGTCTCCTCGTCGAGGGCAAAGCCGACGTCGGCAAAGTTGCTGCCGGCGAGGATCCCCGGCTCCGGATAGCGGTAGATGCCCTGCTTCTCGGTGACGAGGCGAACGAACGGCTCATCCCGGTAGGCCTCGCGGTACGTGCGCCAGAGCTCGCGCAGCGTCAGCGGCTCCCGCGCGAACAGGTGGGCGGTGGCCACAACGCCGCGCACCAACTCGATGGCCGTGCCGGTCATGTGCACGGGAGGCGCCGCGCCGCCGAGCGCCAACTCCTGACGGATCTCCGCCGTGTGCCGGTGCCCCGTCGGGGCAAAGGTCCGTACCGCCCGACTGCGCTCCGGGTGATGGGAGCTCGGGCTCTCTTTGTTGCCGCCTTCGGACGAGCCGACCTTGACCTCGACGACGATGCCCCGCTCGCGGTCAACAAGGTCCGCCCGCAGGAGGGGATAGCAGGCGAGGATGACGGCGGTCGCATTGCACCCGACGCCGCTGACGTAGCGCGCGGTCCGCAGCTCCTCCCGGTGCAGCTCCGGCAGGCCGTAGACAAAGCGCGCCAGCCACTCGGGGGCGGCATGCTCGTGCCCGTACCAGCGAGGATAATCCGCCGGGTCGCGCAGACGAAAGTCCGCGCTCAGGTCGATGATCCGTGGGGCAAGCGAAGCCAGGTGCTCGATGCGGTGCATCGCCTCACCATGCGGCAGGCCGAGGAAGAGCAGGTCGCAGGGCTGGACCTCGGCCGCCGGGCAAAAGGTCAGCGCCGTCCGTCCGCGCAGGTTTGGATGGACGCTGTACACGTACTTGCCCACGTGGCTCTCCGAGGTCACCTGCGCGACCTCGACATGCGGGTGCCCGAGGAGCAGCCTCAAGAGCTCCCCGCCTGCATACCCGGAGGCGCCGATGATCGAGGCGCGCAGACGGGTCATCTCGCCACCTCGATCAGATAGTCCACCACCCGGCCCGGGATGTCGACCCCGGTCGGACCGATCGAGTTGCGGAACTCCATCGTATAGTTGACCTCGTTCACCAGCAGGCCGCGCTTGGCATCCTCGAGGACGTCCACGGCCAACACCCCGCCTCCGACCGCCCTCGCCGCCCGCACGCACAGGTCGTTCAGTTCGGGTGTGACCGGGCAGTTGCTGGCAATGCCGCCGCGGGCGGTGTTGGTGATCCAGTGATCTGAGTGCCGGTAGATGGCTGCAATCGTCTCGTCGCCGACCACAAAGGCACGGATATCCCGCTGCGGCTTGTCGATGTACTCCTGGATATAGAAGATGGAGTGATGGTAGGTGCCCAGGACTTGCTTGTGCTCCAGCACCGCCTCGGCGGCCTCGCGGTCGTTGATCTTGGAGAGGAGGCGCCCCCACGAGCCGATGGCCGGCTTGAGCACGACCGGGTAGCCGAGGGTCTCGATGGCCCTCAGGGCCGACTCGGGCGTGAAGGCGACCAGGGTACGCGGGCTTGGCACGCCCGCGCGCATGAGGGCGCTGGTTGTGAGCAGCTTGTTGCCGCAGGTGTCGGCGACGCGGTAGCTGTTGACGCAGCGCAGGCCCCAGTCCTCGAGGATGCGCAGGGCGTAGAGGGCGCGGGAGTGGTTGATGCAGCGCTCGAGGATGACGTCATAGTCGAGGGAGCGGCGCCCCATGTCCAGCACCAACTCGCGGTCGTCCAACAGGTCGAAGGCAAGGCCGCGCCGCTCCATGGCCTCGAAGAGCAGCTTTTCCTCGACGCGGATGCGCGAGCAGAGCACGCCGATCCTCATGGGCTACTCTCCCCAGTCCTCTTCTTCCTCCGGGGCGAGGTCCAGCGTCAACGGCTCCAGGCCGACGACCTCCAGGTCGGCGCCGCAGTCCGGGCAAGAGACGATCTCGCCCTTTATCGGGTCCTGCAGTTCGATGGCAGCATCACACTCGGGACAACTCGCACGCATGGTAGACCTCCTCTAGTCTGTTGAGTGACATCACACGCGCAGCCAGATGGCGGGCAGCGCCCCAGCGATGGGGCGGTCACCTCCAGATACAGACGTGACGCCCCCACCCCGCGCCCCTCCCCCAAGCGGGCACGGCTGCCCGCTTGGGGGAGGGGGCTCCCCGATACAGGGTTGCTGGCGGCCATCCCAGCGGCCAACGCCGGCCTGTCGGCCTCCACACCCTTCACAATCCCCCCTCAAACCCATCGGCCACGTCCTCCAGGCTGGCGACGATGGCCTGCGTGACCTCCTCAGTCGTCGCGCTTCCGCCCAGGTCGGGCGTGCGGGGCCCGCCCTCGAGCACCCGGTGCACCGCGCGCCGCACCCGCGCCGCTGCGGACCCTTCGCCCAGATGCTCAAGCAGCATGGCCGCCGCCAGGATGGCCGCAATCGGGTTGGCAATCCCCCGGCCGGCGATGTCCGGCGCCGAGCCATGCACCGGCTCAAAGACCGCCGCCCCGTCGCCGATGTTGCCCGAAGGCGCCAGCCCCAGCCCACCGACCAGGGCAGCTGCCTCGTCCGACAGGATATCGCCAAACAGGTTCGTGGTGACGATGACGTCGAAAGCCTCCGGCGACCGCACCAGGCGCAGCGCCATCGTATCCACCAGGCACTCGTCCACCTCGAGCCCCGGAAACTCTTGCGCCACCGCCCGCACTTCGTCCCTGAAGAGGCCGCAGGTCTCGGGCAGGATGTTGGCCTTGTGCACGATGGTAAGGTGCCCGCGCCGACCTGCGGCCAGCCGACAGGCGAGGTGCCCGATGCGCTGCGACGCCCTGCGGCTGATGACGCGCTCGGCGACGGCCACGTCCCCCTCGCGGCGCTCCCGGCCCGCATAGAGCCCCTCGGTGTTCTCGCGCACGACGAGCAGATCGACGCCGGGCCGGACGCCCGGAACCGGCATCGAGCACGCCGGCCGCAGGTTGGCGTAGAGGTCCAGCTCGCGGCGCAGGGCCACGATCGGGCTGCGATAGCCCGGGACCTTGCGCGTCGGCGAGGAGACGGCCCCAAAGAGAGCCACCCCGCACGCCCGTACCGCCTCGACCGTCTCGGGCGGCAGCGCCGTCCCCAGGCGCTCAAAGGTCGCCCAGCCCGCCTCGGCGGGCACGAACTCGAGCGCCAGCCCGGTCGCCTCCAGCACCCGCACCGCGGCCGGGATCACCTCCCGGCCGATCCCATCTCCCGGGATCGTCACAACCCGATGTACCAATGGCTCTCGCTCCTTTGGTTCCGTGCCCATTCCCCAGAGGCCAGCCCAATCCCCGCCAGACAGAGCCCCCTCACCCCCGGCCCTGCTCCCCTTCCCCTGGAAACCTCCCATACTTCCTGTAATACCCGACCAGGCTCCCCTCCCGCCAGATATCCCGCACGAAATCGGGCGGAGGCACGAGGGCATAGGTCCCATGGGCGGTTACGAGCCGCGCCGCGTCGATGTCCAGCGTCGCCTCCTCGCCGTCGAGAATCTCATCCGTCCAGGGCGCCTCGAACAGGGGGATGCCCAGGTTCAGCGCGTTCCGGAAAAAGATGCGGGCAAAGCTCTGCGCGATGATCGCCCCGACGCCGACGATCTTGAGCGCCTTGGGCGCATACTCGCGTGACGACCCGCAGCCAAAGTTGCGGCCGGCCACAATGAGGTCGCCGGGCTGGACCTCACGGGCAAACTCGGGGCGCGCCTCGATGAAGGGATACTTGCCCAGCTCCGCCTCCGAGGTCATGTAGGGCGCATAGCGCCCCGGGACGATCTGGTCGGTATCGACGTCAGAGCCGAACTTCCATACTCTCGCCATGGCGTGTCTCCTGTATCGAGGGCCGGAGAGCCTCATGCCTGCGCTGGCTCTCCTTGAGTTCGGGCCCTCTGTGCCCGTCGCCCCGGGCAGGCCCCTACCCTTCCATTTCACGGCTCTCGCCCCGCTCGAGGCACATTCAGGATGCCAGCTCCCTCGGATCCGTGATGCGCCCGGTGACGGCGGAGGCTGCGGCGACCTCCGGGGAGGCCAGGTAGATGCGCGCCTCGGGGGAGCCCATGCGCCCGCGAAAGTTGCGGTTTCCCGTCGACAGGCACACCTCGCCTGCACCCAAAACGCCGAGGTGCCGGCCGATGCACGGCCCGCATCCGGGGGTGCCCACGGTCGCCCCGGCCTCGAGAAGGGTGGCAAGCGTCCCGTCGGCGACGGCTGCGGCCAGAACCCGGCTCGAAGCCGGCACCACAATCATCCGCACGCCTCTGGCCAGGGCCCGCCCACGGAGGATGCGCGCCGCCGCGCGCAGGTCCTCGAGCCGCCCGTTGGTGCAGGTGCCGAGGAAGACCATATCCACCCGGACGTCGCCGAGGCTCGCCGCCTCGACAACCGTGTCGACCGAGGGGGGCACTGCGACCAACGGCGACAGCGAGCCCAGATCGACTTCCACCTCCCGCTGGCAGGGGGCGTCGCTATCGCTGGAAAGCCACTCCGGCACGGGCCAGGTTGCGGCTACCTCCCCGGAAGGCGGAACCAGGCCGACCTTGGCTCCGACCTCGGTGCTCATGCAGGCAAGGGTCTGCCGGTCGGCCAGAGGGAGATAGTCCACGCCGACGTACTCCACGGCGGCATAGCGGGCCCCGTCGGCGCCGATGGTGCGGGCGACGTGCAGGGCGAGGTCCTTGGCGCCAACCCCCGGCCGGAAGCGCCCGGTGCAGCGGATTCGGATCGTCTCCGGGACCCGCAGCCAGGTCCGCCCGGACGCCCAGGCCATGGCCACGTCGGAGGCCCCCATCCCGGTGCCGAAAGCGCCGATGGCCCCATAGCTCGTCGAGTGCGAGTCGGAGCCGAGGACGATCTGCCCGGGCCCAATCAGCCGCTCCTCGATCATCACCTGATGGCAGACGCCCCGCCCCACATCATAGAGCTGTGTGATCCCTTCCTCAGCCGCAAAGCGGCGGATCGCGACCTGCGCATCCGCCGTGGCCACGTTCGCCGCCGGTGCCACATGATCGATAAAGATGGCCACCCGCCGCGGGTCGCGCACGCGCGCACCCAGCTCCTGCCGCAGCACCGAGATGACGCTCGGCGCAATCGAGTCGACCGCCATGGCCATGTCCACCGGCACCACAACCAGGTCACCCGGCCGGACCGGCCGCCCTGCCGCATGCGAGAGTATCCTTTCCGCCAGTGTCTGCTTCGGAGCCATCATCCCTCCGGGGCTGCCGCCCATTCCAGGGCCCTCATCCGTGGCCCGCTGCGCTACTCGGACCGGTCGATGGACCCGGTGATCCAGCCGCGCAGTATCGCATCGACATCCTCGAGGGCCAGCGGCTTCTGATCGGCCAACGCCTTGATGTGAGCCGTAGCCTCCTTGAGCTGCTGGTCGGTCAGTGACAGGTCGAGTTGCTCGGCGCGGGCCTTGATGGCGTTCCAGCCGGTCAGCCGGTGCGCAATCGAGATGTAGCGGGTCAGCCCAAAGTCGTGGGGGTCGAGAATCTCATAGGTCTCGGGGTTGTTGAGCACGGCCTTGGCGTGCACGCCGGCCTTGTGGGTGAAGGCGGTGATGCCGGTGATATAGTTGTTGAACGGGATGTCGATGCCCACGATGTCGGCGACCAGGTTCTCCAGGTCTCGCAGCATTGGGAGGTTGTACTTGCGGACCAGGGACTTGTCGAGGGTGTACAGGCGGGCGATCAGGCCGCCGAGAGGTGTGATGCCGTTGCGCTCCCCGATACCGAGGACGCTGGTGTCGACGTGCGTCGCGCCCGCCTCCAGTGCCGCCAGCGAGTTGGCAATCGCGCAGCCGGTATCGTTGTGGCCGTGGAACTCGATATCGGCGCGGACGTGCTGGCGCAGCATCTTGACCAGCTCGTACACCTGCCAGGGCGTGGCCACGCCCACCGTATCGGCGAGGCCGACGCGGTTGATGCCCAGCTGATCGACCGCGGTATAGACCTTCAGCAGGTCCTCGGGGTCGCTGCGAAAAGAGTCCTCGCTGGAGAAGCGCACCTCACAGCCCTGGCTCTTGATGTAGGAGACGACCTCCAGCGCAGCGTCGATGATCTCTGGTATCTCCTTGCCGTGGCTGAAGCGGCGGAGGTAGGAGGAGGTGCCAAAGAGGACGTCGACGCCGTCGACGCCGGTATCGACCGCCCGCTTGGCATCATCGAGCCGGCAGCGCGTGTGGGTGAGGATCTTGGCGCGGAGGCCGAGCCGCGCGATGCGGCGGACGTCGGCCTCGCTCTGAGGTGAAGCCGAGGGCGACGTCAGCTCGATATAGTCCACGCCGAACTCGTCGAGGGCGCGAGCGATCTCGACCTTCTCGTCCGGGGTATAGTTGGCGCCGACGAACTGCTCGCCCTCGCGCAGGGTCGATTCGATGATAAAGACCTTCTCGATGGGCATGTCGCCTCCTTGTTCGATGAACGGCCGACGGGGAATAAAGAAACGCCGCGCCCGACGACGGGTATTGCCCTGCGTCGGTGCACGGCGTGCCCGGGCCTCGTGGCCCGCGAAACCTCTCTTCGGCTGAGGCGGCAGCGGCGCCGCTACTGCTGGCGGCAGCAAAAAAGCTTCCCGACCGCTATCTGGTCTGGGAAGCTGGCTGCTGCTCTGCGTCGCTACAGGTAAGCGCAGCTAACCAGACCAGAGGTCTGGCTTCTTGCCGCGCTTGATCTGCTTAGCCGCGAGCAGAAGAGTACGCATCGAGAAAGGACTCCTTGGGACCGGCTCGTCCCGTTTCTGTGGCGCGATTATAGCAGGGATGGGGAAGGGAGTCAAGACTTCAAAACGCCCGTCCGGCTTCAGGCGGGCTGCTCCTCCAGCTCAACATCCGCCATCAGCCCATAGTGGTCCGAGGCATAGAGCGTGGGGTCGTGGGCGGCCGGACGCTCGAAGGCGCGCCACGCCCGCAGAACCCTCGCCCCGCTCGCCGGCGGCAACAGGATATAGTCCAGCGTCGCCCGCCAGGGGAGGGTCTGCTTCACCAGCGGCGTCGGGAAGGTGTACTCCGGCTCCCGCCCGTTGGCGACCTCGTACGCCGACACCAGCGACGACTTGAGCAGGCGCACCGCGCCACTCTCAGGCCGGGCATTGAGGTCACCCACGAGGATGGCGCGCATATCCGGCGAGCACACCTTCATCCAATCCAGCAGACGCATCGCCTGCTCACGCCGGAGCGCGTCGGCCAGAAGCTCGTGGTGCAGGTGGGTGTTGTAGAAGTCAAGCGCTCTGCCGCCCGGCAGCCGGACGCGGACCCTCTGTGCAACCCGCGCCCCGCCGCGGAGATCGAGCCAGTCGTGCTCCTCGACCGGCAGCCGCGACAATACGGCAATCCCCTCCTTCAGGCCCTCGGGCCACGTCTTGGACTGCAGGCGGAAAGTGTATCTGTCGCACTGCGCCCCCTCGGCCGCCTCAGCCGACGCGAGGCCCGCACAGGCCCGGTTGAGACACTCCGTCAGAACTGCCGCCTGATCGATGGGAACAAAGACCTCCTGGAGCCCGACCAGATGGGGCCGCTCGCGGGCCAGCTCCTCTACGATGAGAGGCAGCCGCTCCGGCCAGCGGTCGGCGTCGTGCCGGAGGTTGAGGACTGCGACTCGGAGAACGAGCGACACGGATTCCTCCTCGTGGTCAGAACCCTGTCATGCCCGCCGCCGGCTGCATCACGAGGCCGGGACCTGCTCCTGCGCGAGGGCGATGGCGCCGAGCACGCCGGCACGCCCCCCGAGGGCGGGAGGCACGATGTAGCCGTCGATGTCCTCGAGGATGGCCGGCACCTGCAGGTAACCGTTGAGCAGCGCCTGCACCTCGCGACGCACCAGGGGGAACAGCTGCGGCTGCTCCATGACGCCACCACCGATGATGATGCGCTGCGGGGACAGGGTGACGATATAGTTGACCAACCCCAGCGCCAGGTACCGGGCTTCCAGCGGCCAGGCGGGGTGATCGGGGGGCAGGGTCTCCCCACGCCGTCCCCAGCGCTGCTCGATGGCCGGACCGGCAGCCAGGCCCTCGAGACAGTCGCCGTGATAGGGACAGGTGCCGGGGAAGGGGTCTTGCGCCAGGTCGTGCGGAATGCGCACGTGGCCCATCTCGGGGTGCATCAGCCCGTGGATGAGGCGGCCGTTGACCATCCCGCCTCCGCCGATGCCGGTGCCGACGGTCAGGTAGATAAAGGTGTCGAGCCCTTTGGCCGCTCCCCACCGGTGCTCGCCGAGGGCGGCTCCGTTGACGTCGGTGTCAAAGCCCACAGGCACGCCCAGGGCCCGCCGCACCGCTCCCACGATGTCGGTATGGGCCCAGCCCGGCTTGGGTGTCGTGGTGATGTGCCCAAAGGTCGGTGAGGCCGGGTTCGGGTCGACCGGCCCGAAGGAGGCGATCCCGACGGCAAGGAGCGGCGACCGCTGCGCCCGGAAAAAGCCGATGGCCCGGGCGATGGTCTCCTCCGGTGTGGTCGTTGGAAAGCGCTCCTCGGCCCGCAGATCGTCCGGGCCGCTCCCAACCGCGCAGACGAACTTGGTCCCCCCTGCCTCGATGCCGCCGTACAGGCCCATGGTCATCTCCCGGGCGCCCGATGCGCCCTCGTAATGGCGATTGTGGCGGGTGCGATTATAGCATCGCGGCGCGGAGCGGGGCGAATCGCGGCGTGAGGCGTGTCGGCCGCATCATGAAACCGAGCCGGCCGTGGAGGTCGTGCTTGCGAAAGGGGCGCCCGAACGCGATAACGCGAAACGGGCGAAAACGCGAAGAACCGAGTGTACAGGCCACAGAGCCCCTTCGCGTCCTTCGCGCCGTTTCGCGTCCTTCGCGCTCCCCCTTCGCGTTTTCGCCCCGTTCCGTGCTTTCGTGGCCCAAACCCCCACCACAGCCATCACCATCGGGTGCCCCTCACCCCGCGAGTCGATTCTGCGGAGGCGGCGGGTCCGTCAGCGGGTGCCGTCGCCCTGCGCCCAAGCGGCCATGGCCTCGGCCGCGCGCCGGCGCTTTGGCCGCAGGTAGATGAGCCAGTAGGTAAGCCCGACCAGCCCCGCCCCACCGATGATGTTGCCCAGGGTCACCGGCAGGAGGTTGCCCAGCAGGAAGCCGCTCAGCGTCAGCCGCGACAGGTTGACCGCGCCGCCCAGCCCCGCCACAAAGCCGGGGTCCAGCCACTTGATCAGCAGCCCGATCGTGATCAGGTACATGTTCGCGATCGAGTGCTCAAACCCGGCCGCCACAAAGGCCGCAACCGGGAAGATGATGGCCAGGATCTTGTCGGTTGTCGAGCGGGCGCTGAAGCACAGCCACACCGCCAGGCAGACCAGCGCGTTGCACAGGATGCCCAGCGCCAGTGCCGGTCCAAAGGCGAGGCCAACCTTGGCGGCAGCGATGGCCAGCGCATTAGCCCCGACGGCGCCTCCGGCAGCCTTGTACTGCTGGCTCGCAAAGACCAGGAGCGCCACCAGCACGGCCCCGATAAAGTTCCCCAGGTACACCAGCCCCCAGTTCCTGAGGAGCTGCCGCAGCGTAACCCTGCGGTTCATGAAAGCCATGACGATCAGATTGTTGCCGGTGAACAGCTCCGCCCCGGCCACCACGACCAGGATGAGACCGAGGCTGAACACCAGCCCGCCAAGCAGCTTGGCCAGGCCAAAGGGCAGCATGGCCGCACCCGTAGTGACGGTGGTCATGAACACCGCGCCCAGGGCGATGAACGCCCCGGCCAGGATCGCCAGGCCAACGAGCGACACCGCATCGAGCCGCGCCTTGGCGACCCCTGCCCGCTCGCACCGCTCGGCCATCTCCGCCGGTGAGACCGCCTCAGCAGGCGCCGGCACCGCCGGAGCGGACGTCCTCACCTCTTCGTAGACTGTCGCCTCTCTCGTCACGATCGACATGAGATACGCAATACCTCGTGTAGAGTTGCCCGGTCACTCGACCTCGATGCTCTCGACCGTGAGCTCTCGCCCGGCGATAATGCGGCCTCCCGTCGCCCCGCACTGCGGGCAGAGCCACTCGCCCTCTCCGGGCTCGAACTCGGACCCGCAGCTACGGCACAGCAAACGCGCGGGGACGTGCGTGAACCGCAGGCGCGCCCCGGCTGCCGGCGTATCGCGGCTGAGATACTCAAAGTACAGTTGGACCGAATCGTCGACGACGCCCGAGAGCTCGCCGACCCTGAGGTCAACGGCCAGAACCCTTTTCGCCCCCGCCTTCTCCGCATGCTCGAGCACGACGGACAGCAGAGCCTGAGTGACCGAGAGTTCGTGCATAGGCCGATTATACCACAGATGGAGACGCTTGTGAAGGAAAGCACAAATGGACCGCGCTCAGCATCGCACCCGCCACCCTTCACATTCCCGCGACCGTCACCGACAGCCTTCCCGGCGCCCCCGACCTCCCCAGAAGAAAGGAGAAAGCCGCTTCGAGATAGGGTTGCTCATGCCCGGGAAGGTACGCCAGGAGGTCGACTTGGCAAAAGCGCGCCAGCACATGCGGATTGCCCAACAGAAACACCCCTACCGGCAGACCGACCCGCTTGCAGGTCTGCGCCAGCGCGGCCATAGCCTTGAGGCCGGGCCAATCCGCACCGGCTCCGACCGCATCCACAAACAGCAGCGCTGCCCGAGCCGTCGCTGCCGAGGCGGCGACCTGATCGAGCTGCGTCGGCGCAGGGTCCGGGTCGAGCGCATAGAAGCTCACATCGGTCAGGAGGTTACCCGCCAGTCGGCGCACGTCTGCCTCGACCGCGCTGCCATCGGCCCGCCGCGAGCGGCTGGAGAGCACAACTGCCCCCGGCCCGGCGAGGCGCTCCGGGCGCCCCCACACGACGGTGAGGGAGGCCCGCGCCACCTCACTGGCCAGCGCCGGCACCTCCGCAACCTCCTCCGGAGGAAGGTCCACAAAGCGCTCCCCGGGTAGCCCCAGCCACTCCTTGGCAGCCCACACCCGACCGGCCGCCTCGCGAAGGCGCTCGAGGGGGATATCCCCATGCTGCACCACCTCGTAGAGCGCCCTGTAGACCTCCTCGGGGCTCTCCGTCACGAGCAGGTCGTGCCCGACGGCCAGGGCCAGCACCGCCGCCTGGCCCGGCCGGTACCGGGCCCGCACCTCTGGAGCGTCCAGGTTGTCCGACAGCAGCAACCCGCTGAAGCGCAGGGTGCGCCGGAGCAGCCCCTCAACGACTGCCGAGGAGTGCGTCGCCAGGCGGTTGGGAAGGTTGTCCAAGGCCACGACGTGCAGGTGCCCGCTCATGATCGCCCGCAGGCCGGCGCCACAGGCCTCAACGTAGGGCACCAGATCGATCTTTTCGAGCGTCTGGCGGTCGTGTGGCAGCACATACAGCGCGCGCTCCGGGTCGTACACCGCGCCGCCGCGCCCCGGAAAGCGCCCCGCAACCGCCAGCGCCCGACCGGCGTGACAGCCGGCCACAAAGGCAGCGCCCAGCCTTCCGGCCAGGGAGGGGTTCTCCCCAAAGGAGCGCATGGGGCACGCCTGCGGGCCGGGCTCACGATGGACGTCCAGGCTCGGAGCGAGGAGCAGGTGTATACCCAAGGCCCGGGCCTGCGCCCCGGCTGCCCTGCCGCAGCGCTGGGCCAGCTCTGGCAGGCGCGCCGCACCGAGCGCCAGCTCGCAGGGAGAGAGCGGCCCGGCCATGGCGACGGGGTCCGCCGCACAGAGCAGCGGGTAGGTCGCCGTGCGCTGCAACGTGCTCAGCGCCGCGGCAAGCTGCCTCCATCCGGCGCCCTGCCCGGGGCGCAGGAATACCCCGCCGATCCGGCCCCGGGCGACGAGCGCTGCGAGACGCTCCTCGTCCTCCGGCCAGACGGCCATGATCACCTGGCCGACCAGTTCCTCGAGGGTGAACGGAGGGAGGGCAGGTTTGCTGGCAGTCACCTCTCGCTCCTGCGCTCTTGAGGCCAGCCATCCAAGGGTCTCCGCGCCGACTGAGCACGGCCTATGGTAGCGCAGGGCGGGAGCGGAGTCAAAGGCCGGGGCGTACAAAGCCGGCCTGGCCTGCTCATTGGCTGTCACTGCCGGTCAGCCCCCGGGGCCGAGGAGGCAATCGCGTTCCCGCCCCGGGCATCGCTTCGGCGGCGTCAGCCGCCTCCCAGCGCCAGGAACGAAGCCCACAGCAGGCCCCAGCCCGTACCAAAGACGGCCCCGGCGAGCACGTCCGAGGGATAGTGCACGCCGAGGTGCAGCCGGCTGTAGCCGACGGCTGCCGCGGCGAGGTAGAGCCCGGCGCACCCCGGCCAGGCGGGGGCGAGGCCGAAGGCGAGCAGCGTCGCCAGGTTGAAGGCGACCGTAGTGTGCCCGCTCGGATAGGAGAGGTCCACAGGTCGCAGCCCAATGACGCGCACACCGGCCAGCTCCGCGTAGGGCCTGCGCCGCTGGGTCAGAGCCTTCGCCACACCGATGATGGTCGCGACCGTCAGAAGCGATGCGGCGATCACCAGACCGAAGCGGGGGCGGCCCGCCACAATGGCCAGAGTCAACGCCGCGATGCCCGCCCAGGCCGACCCCAGATGCGTAATGCTCCACATCGCCCAGTCCAGCACCGGCAGCTCGGGCAGACGGTTGATCGCCCGGAAGGCCCTGCGGTCGAGCGAACGCCCGGCGTGCGTCCAGGTAAGGCTGCCAACCCACAGGCCAACGAAGGAGAGCAGCAGCCCGGCCTGGGCCAGGCCGGTCGCGAGGAGGTCCCGCATGGTGCTCACAGCCATCCCCGCCGTCTGAACCAGTACACCATGGTGGCCGCAACCAGCGCCATGAAAGGAAGGACGGCATAGTAGCCGTACCGCCACCCCAACTCGGGCATGTGGCGAAAGCTCATGCCATAGATGCCGGAGAGCAATGTGAGGGGCACATGGACCGTAGGAGCCTGAGAAGCAGAGCCTGGATCATTTCGCCTCATGTGCCACCAGCGCCTGCCGGGCCCGCCTGCGCCCCCGACACCAAAGGACACGGATGGTAACACCCCCATCCGTGTCCCTTCGAAAGGTGACCGTTCGTATCAGTGCGTGACGTGGACCACGACCTCGCACGGCGGCGGATAGTTCCCCGACACATCTACGACGACCAACCGCAGTGTATAGGTCCCCGCCGGAAGCCCGGAGGTATCCCACACCTCCAGGAGCCCGTCGGACACAGGGTTGCGATGCACATCGCTGATGCTGGTCCAGCGGTTGGGATTCTCGCCGAGGCCCAACTCTATCTTGTAGAACTGGAATCCAGGGATGTTGGCAGAGCCCCGGATATCGATAGCGCCCTTGATCTGCGCGCCCTGACCCGGCTGGAGGATGCGGACGTTCTCGTTCGGACAGCTCGGCGGCGGAGGCGTCGGCGTCGCCTCCACGGTGTTGGTCGGTGAAGGGGTCGGCGTGACCGGCTGTCGCGTCGGGCGCGGCGTCGGCGTCGGGGTGCGCGTCGGGGTCGGGCCGACGGTGCCCGTGGGACCGGGGGTCTCGGGTCCGGGTGTTGGGATCCACAGCGCCGTGCCGATAAGCTCGGGCGTTGGTGTCGGGCGGATCCAGGCGTTCAGATCGATGCTTCGGGCAAAGTGGAACTGGAGGATGAAGAGGCCTACCAGCAGGCCGAACACACTGAAGGCACCGGTAGCTGCGCGACGCATGCGCGCAGCCGCCATCTCGCGCTCCAGGCTGAAGAGGCTCGCGCGGAGGTCGCGGCTCGCAGCGAGCCACGACCGCAGGTAGGCGAGCAGGATGATGACGCCAACCGGGTACAGCCAGACGACGTGCGGCGCTAGCAGGTGAAGCAGCTGCAACACGAGGGGTTACCTACCTGCGGAACCGGCTCCGCGACTTGAGCGGCGCCCCTGGCGCTCTGCTCGTTCCTGGCAGCCGATGCACTGGGTGGCATAGGGCAGAGCCTCCAGCCGCTCCGGGCTGATCGCGCCACCACAGTTCTCGCATCGCCCGTAGCTGCCATCGTTCAGACGCTGCAGGGCGCGCTCGATGAGCTCGAGCTTTTGGCGATGGTCCTGAAGCAGCCACATGGCGTGCTCACGCATGTCGGTCGTGGCGGCCGCATCGGCATCGTCACTGTCTCGCTCGTCTGGGGCCAGTGAGCTGCTTCCGGAGAGGACAGCTCGGGCAAGTAGCTCCCTGCGCTCGGCCAATAGACGGTGCCGTATCTCGTCCAAATCGACGTGGAACCGTTGGTCCTTAGCCATGGCCTGCACTTCCCTGGTTACCCGTGAGCACCGAGGTGTGAAATTGATAACGGATGAGGCGGCCTTTGACTGTAGAGCAGGCTGGCATCATCCGCGGGGGTGTGGCGACCCGTTGCCCGGGCAGCGTTAGACTTTGGGTCATTGTAACTCAACTTCCTTGAATTGGCAAGTAAGGTGCAGGCCTTTTGCCCGGCATGTCAAGTTGACAATATCTTTCGTCCGCACTAGAATCGCCCCATCACCAGGAGGGGTCACCATGGCCACAGAGTCGTCACCATGCCGCGGAGCCGGGCGGACTGTTGGGCGGCCCGTGCCACGCGGCCTCCGCAAGAGTCCCCTGCACAACACGATCCTGATCCTTGCTGCGGCCTCGCTCCTGCTCGTCTCCGCCGGCTGTGCTGCACTGCGCTCCAACAGCGTCGAGCCGGGAGCGCTGTCGTTCCAGGGGCCGCAGGCCTACACCCTCAAGCCCGGGGATAGCCTGCCGGGTACCGACATACGCTTCATCGGCCAGAGCCAGGATGGTGCCGAGTTCACCATCGCCGGTCAGCGCGCCGTCAAGCAAAAGGCCGACTCCCTCAACTGGTCCGGGTCTCCCGCCGAGGGGGTCAAGCTAGACCTGCGGCTGCGCATCGTCTGGTATACCGAGAGCGCCCTCTACGCCGCCGGGACGGCCAGCCTCGTCGTCAGCGACGTGTCGGTGCAGGCCGGGCAGATACCGGAAAACGGGCCCCTGGCGTACCAGATGCCCGTGGTCTACACGCTGCCACTGAACGAGGCCGTTTCCGGCACGGGCCTGCGCTACGAGGGCAAGAGCAGCGAGGGGGCCAGGTTCGCCGGCGTTGAGGGCTATCCCTATCGCCAGACGGGCGACTCCCTGCGCTGGGAGGGATACCTGCGACCCAACGTGGCCGTGCGGCAGGACCTGCGTCTGCTCCAGTACGATGAGCGCTCGGCCCGTGTCGGAGGCATGGCGCACCTGTGGATCACGCCGTAACCGGGCACTGCAGGCACCGGGGAGACGGCTCGACGCAGTGTTCTGTAAAGCAACGGGCTAACGGACGTTTGCGTTTTGCCTGCACATAAGCTATAATAGTCTTAGGCAAGAGGCTACGACACTAGCCGCGAGGAGAGGGCATGGAGGACAATCGAATAGCTCAGGACGTCCACGAAGGAGGAGGTGCGCTTCAACAGGACACAATCGGCAGCACGCTGGCCCTGGCACAGAACGCCCCCCTGCCCACAACACACCCAATGGCTTCCCTTCTTGACAGCCAGTACGACTACAAGACCGCGCAACACGGGGACATCCTCCAGGGAGTCATCATGCAGATCACGCCCACCGAGATTCTGGTCGACGTGGGCTCCAAGTCCGAAGGTATTATCTCCGGGCGAGAGCTGGAGCGCATGGACCCCGAGCTGCGCAAGAGCCTGAGGGTTGGGCAGCAGGTGCTGGCCTATGTCATCCGGCCGGAAGACCAGGATGGCAACATCGTGCTCTCGCTGACCCGGGCGCAGATGGAGGCCGACTGGCGCAGGGCTGAGGAGCTCTATGCCGCCGAGGAGATCTTTGAGGCGCAGGTCGCCGGGCATAACAAGGGCGGGCTGATCGTGCGGATCGGCCGTGTCCGTGGCTTCGTCCCGTCCTCACAGCTCGTGAGCGTCCGTCGCCGACGGGCAGACTCGGGCGAGGAGGAAGAGACGGACGATGGCGAACTTGCCAAGCTCGTCGGCAAGACCCTGCGGTTCAAGATCATCGAGCTGGATCGTCGGCGCAACCGCCTCATCCTCTCGGAGCGAGCAGCCGCCCGCGAGTGGCGACGCGAGCAGAAGGAAAAGCTTCTGAGCGAGCTGCGGGAGAATGAGGTACGCACGGGAGTGGTCAGCAGCCTGTGCGACTTTGGCGCCTTTGTCGATCTCGGCGGGGCAGATGGGCTCATCCACCTTTCCGAGCTCTCCTGGGGTCGGGTTGCCCACCCAAGGGAGGTGCTCAAGGTTGGCGAAGAGGTTCAGGTCTATGTCCTGCACATAGACCGCGAGCGACGGCGCATTGCTCTGAGCCTGAAGCGGCTGCAGCCGGAGCCCTGGAGCCAGATCGATCAGCGCTTCACCATCGGCCAGATGGTTGAAGGTACGATTACCAAGATCACCAACTTTGGTGCGTTTGCACGGCTGGAAGGCGATGTCGAAGGCCTGATCCACATCTCCGAGCTGTCCGATCAGCGGATCGCGCACCCTCGCGAGGTGGTACAGGAAGGCCAGACCCTCGCCCTGCGCGTCATTCGCATCGACAGCGCTCGCAAGCGGATCGGGCTCAGCCTGCGGCGAGTCAACGACGAGGAGATCGGAGACTATACCTGGGAGCCTGAGGACGAAATAGCAGACGACGCAGCCTACGAAGACACCGCGTCTGCTCCTGAGCAGGAGCAATAGACGCACCCGCTACAAGTTCGCCCCAGCTTTGGGGAAGCTGGGGTGGAAACAGATGGCTCCCAGGGCCAGCAGCATCGCGAGCGTGCACAAGGGCGAGGCTAGCTCGGCCGAAGGGGAGTAATCTGCCATCGAGCTCGTTCCATCGAGGCCCCCTTGTCTCGCTCGCTCGGGGGCCTCGATTCGTATCCCTGTGGCACAGTCAACGGCACGTCCCGCAAGGCCGGATGCCGATGACGGCCCCAGGAGGAGCGACCGGGCAACGGCCCGGGGATACCGTCGGCCAGGCCGACGATCACAATAAGCAATCTTTTGGGAGACTTGTGTACCATGTGGTTCAGATGGGCCGGCCTTCTGTTCAGAGCCCAAGCATCTCTCGCTCGGCATCCGGACACAAGCGGCGTGATGGCGAGCCTAGTGAGGAAGTCGGAAGATGGCCAACAAGTTTGATCGCTTCACCAAGCGCGCCCGCGAGACCCTGAGCTACGCTCAGGATGAAGCCTTGCGGCTTGGCCACACCTACATCGGCACTGAGCACCTGCTCCTCGGCCTGCTGAGGGAGGGCGAGGGCGTCGCGGCGCGAGTCCTCGCGGATCTGGGGCTCAGCCTGTCGCGCGCCCGCGATGCGGTGGAGCGTTACACGGGACGTGGCACCCGCAACCCGGCAGGCCGGGTCGAGCTGGCGCCATCGACCAAGCACGTCATCGAGTTGGCCGTTGACGAGGCACGCCGGCTCGGGCATCACTACATCGGCACCGAGCACCTGCTCCTCGGCCTTAGCCGCGAGGCGGAAGGAATGGCCGTCGGTATCCTGGAGTCGCTGGGGGTGACCCTGGACCAGGTGCGCGAGCGGACCATGCAGGCGCTTCGCGAAGGCGCAACGCCTGGAACACAGGCTGAAAGGGGCTCGGTCGGCAGCTCCAGCACGCCGGCCAAGGGCCAGACCCTGCTCGATCAACTCGGCGTTGACCTGACCGCCGAGGCGCGCTCCGGCAGGCTGGACCCGGTCATCGGGCGGCAGCGCGAGATCGAACGGGTGATCCAGATTCTGTCGCGGCGCACCAAGAACAACCCCGCCCTCATCGGCGAACCCGGCGTGGGCAAGACGGCGATCGTCGAGGGCATCGCCCAGCGCATCGTCAACGGGGAGACGCCCGACTCGCTGCTGAACAAGCGGGTGGTGCGGCTGGACGTCGGCTCGCTGGTGGCCGGAACGATGTACCGCGGTCAGTTCGAGGAGCGCCTCAAGCGAGTCATCGACGAGATCAAGAACTCGGACACCATTATCTTTATCGATGAGCTGCACATGCTCGTCGGCGCCGGCGCAGCCGGAAGCTCGGTCGACGCCGCCAACATCCTCAAGCCTGCGCTCTCGCGCGGCGAGCTCCAGTGTATCGGCGCGACCACGCTGAACGAGTACCGCAAGCACATCGAAAGCGATGCGGCCCTCGAGCGCCGCTTCCAGCCGGTGATGGTCGATGAGCCGACCGTCGAGGAGACGATCGAGATCCTGCGCGGCGTGCGCTCGCGGTACGAGGAGCACCACCGCCTCGAGATCACCGACGAGGCGCTGGTCGCAGCCGCGCACCTGGCCGCGCGCTATGTGCCCGACCGGTTCCTGCCCGACAAGGCCATCGACCTGATCGACGAGGCGGCGTCGCGCGTCCGCGTCTACAAGGCGTTCCGGACCATGGGTGTGCGGGAGACCTTCCGCCAGCTGCGTGCCATCCAGCAGCAGAAGCAGGAGGCCTTCTCGGCCGAGCGCTTTGACGAGGCCCTGGCTCTGCGGCAGGAGGAAGAGGCCCTGCGCTCCAAGCTGGAGCAGCTCCGCCTCGGCTGGCGCGACTCGTCGGAGGGCTCCGGCCTCCGCGTGACCGAGGAGGACGTGGCGGAGATCGTCTCCATGTGGACGGGCGTGCCGGTTACCCGCATCGTCGGGGAAGAGTCCGAGCGGCTGCTCAAGATGGAGGAGGCGCTGCATGCCCGCATCGTCGGCCAGGATGAGGCTGTGTCGACGGTCGCCAAGGCGGTGCGCCGGGCCCGTGCGGGTCTGAAAGACCCCAAGCGGCCGATCGGCTCCTTCATCTTCCTTGGCCCAACCGGCGTCGGCAAGACCGAGCTGGCCAAGGCCCTCGCCGAGTTCATGTTCGGCAGCGACGATGCGCTGATCCAGCTCGATATGTCCGAGTTCATGGAGCGGCACACCGTCTCGCGGCTTGTGGGCGCGCCGCCGGGCTATGTGGGCTACGAGGAGGCCGGTCAACTGACCGAGGCCATCCGCCGGCGCCCATACTCGGTCGTGTGCTTCGACGAGGTCGAGAAGGCGCACCCCGAGGCGTTCAACATGCTGCTGCAGATCATGGAGGACGGGCACCTGTCGGACGCCAAGGGACACAAGGTCGACTTTCGCAACTGCATCATCATCATGACATCCAACATCGGCGCCGAGTATCTGACCCGCGACGCACCGCTCGGCTTCAGCCTGGTCCGGAACGAAGATGAGTCGGACCAGGAAGCCTACGAGCGCATGCGGGACAAGATCCTCAGCGAGCTGAAGCGGACGTTCAGGCCCGAGTTCCTGAACCGTCTCGACGCGGTTGTGGTGTTCCATCGCCTGACGCGCGAGCAGATTCGGAAGATCGTGGACCTGAACCTTGCCCGCGTGGCGCAGCGCGTTGAGGAGCAGCACGTCACGCTCGAGTTCACGGACGAGGCCAAGGAGCTGCTGGCCGAGCGGGGCTACGATCCCCAGTTCGGAGCGCGCCCGCTGCGGCGGGTCATCCAGCAGCTGGTTGAGGACCCGCTGTCGGAGATCATCCTCAACAGCGACCTGCGGGCGCCCGTGACCATCCGTGTCGAGCGCAACGGGGACGAACTGACCATGACCAGCCGGCCGATGGCCGAGGCCGAAGAGCCGACCGCCGTCGCCAAGTAAGTAACAGGGTTCGTGTCGAGCAGAAGGCAGAGGTGGCCTGAGAGCCGCCTCTGCCTTTTGTTCTTGGGGTCCTGGCTCCACAGGAAGGCCTTCGGTTGCGTCTGTCACTCCGCCCTATCCTTGACGCATCGAGTTCGGCCTCTGCGATCGTACCCCGTCCTGCCGTGCAGAGGCCGCTGAGATGATCCCCCACGGCCCTGCGTTCGGGAACCCCTCCCCCCCATCCCCCTCCCCGAGGCGGACGCCGCGGCGTCCGCCTCGGGGAGGGGGAGCATATTGTTGGGTGTCTCGGGCTCCGCTGGCGCGCCGCGGCGCGCCAGCGGAGCCCGAGACACCCAACGAAGAATGGCCCCTCCCGCCAGGGCTGCCAGCGTGCGAGTCTCAACGGTCACGTCTTCGCCCACTGCCGCGCCAGCATCGCCTGAGACCCAGAAGGCAGACGAACGCGCGTTCTTGCCTCCGCCTTCCTCGTGATGGTATAATGCCCCCGCAACTTGCAGGCGACTGCCTGCTCCCTGAAAGCGAGCCACCATGGCCAAGACACGCACCCGGTGGGTCTGCCAGAACTGCGGCAGCGTGCAGATCAAGTGGATGGGACGCTGCCCGGATTGCTGCGAGTGGAATTCCCTCGTCGAAGAGCAGGTGGCCACCCCCGAGCCGGCCCGTGCCTCTCGCGCCTCCTGGGTCCCGACCAGCGAGGCGCGGCCCCTCACGCGCGTGGCTGCGGACGGCTTCTCCCGGCTCCCGGTGCCGCTGGAAGAGTTCAGCCGGGTGCTCGGCGGCGGGCTGGTGCCGGGGTCGGTCATCCTCATCGGCGGCGACCCGGGCATCGGCAAGTCGACCCTGCTCCTGCAGGTATCGGCGCTCCTTGCCCAGCAGGGGCAGCGGGTGCTCTACGTCTCGGGGGAAGAGTCGGCAGAGCAGGTGCGGCTCCGCGCCGACCGGCTCGGCGCCCTGTCCGACGATCTCTACATCCTCGCCGAGACCAACCTGAACCAGATACTCGGCCACATCGAGCACCTCAAGCCGGCCCTCGCCGTCGTCGATTCCATCCAGGCGGTCTACCTGGAGGACCTGACCTCCGCGGCCGGGAGCGTCAGTCAGGTGCGGGAGGGTGCAGCCGCCCTGTTGCGGCTGGCTAAATCCACGCACATCCCCATCCTCATCGTCGGCCACGTCACCAAGTCCGGAGCCATCGCCGGGCCGCGCGTCCTCGAGCACATTGTCGATGCGGTGCTCTACCTCGAGGGGGAGCGCTTCCACGCCTATCGCCTCCTCCGGGGCGTCAAGAACCGCTTCGGCTCCACCAACGAAGTGGGCGTCTTTGAGATGACCGACGCCGGCATGGCCGAGGTGCCCAACCCCTCCCAGGTCTTTCTCGCCGAGCGGCTGGCCGCCGCGCCCGGCTCGGCCATCGCCGTGACGCTGGAGGGCACGCGGCCGCTGCTCGTCGAGATACAGGCCCTCACCTCCACCACCAGCCTCGAGCTGCCCCGGCGCACCGCCAACGGCATCGAGTTCAACCGGCTCCTCCTCCTCGTCGCCGTGCTCTCCAAGCGCGTCGGCCTCCCCCTGGGGAACCAGGACGTGTTCGTCAACGTCGTCGGCGGGCTCAAGATCGCCGAGCCGGCTGCCGACCTGGCGGTTGCCACGGCGATTGCCTCCAGCCTGCGCAGCCAGCCCGTCGCCTCGGACCTGGCCATCGTCGGCGAGATCGGGCTCTCCGGGGAGCTCCGCTCCGTCGGCCAGATCGAGAAGCGGCTGCGCGAGGCGGCCAAGCTCGGCTTCCGCCGCTGTCTGGTGCCACAGACCAGCGCGGACCTCCTGCGGGGCTTTCAGGGGGTCGAGATCGTCGGCGCCAGCACCCTCAACGAGGCGCTGCAGGTGGCGCTGGTGCGGGGGTGAGCCTGGACCTGCCCGCAAGTCCAGGCGGAGGGGCCACACCCGAGATGGCTCCGCGTATCACCTGTGCCGACGTATCTACATCGCCGTGATGTCGTCCGGCACTCAAGCTGCGGTCGCGTTCCCTGACCTGCCCGCACCGACGTGCTGCCCGACCCGCCGCTCGGGGATCTACGCACTTGACGCCGCCCAGTCGAGTTGACACCGCCTCCCGAGTGCAGTAGAATAACCCCAATCCATAGCCCGACGCCGAACAGGAGGAGTAGGCGCGCGCGAGGCTGATAGAGAAGGGGGGTCACCGGCTGGAAGCCCCCCGCAGCAGACGGCGCCGAAGGTCGCCTGGGAGTCGAGGGGTCGAGGACGGGATGTCGGTAGGCCCCTCCGGGTGCGCCCGATACTGCGCAGTCGAGTGCCGGCCTCAGGCCGGAATCGAGGTGGTACCGCGGAAGGTTGACCCCTTTCGTCCTTGAGTGTGGACGAAAGGGGTTTTTGTATGTCTGCGCCGACAGGAGGTTCCGCCTGCCGGCCGGGAAGGAGTGGCTATCGTGGCAGAGATCACCATGCCCAAGACCTACGATCCCAAGGCCGTGGAGCGGCCGCTGTATGACTGGTGGGAGGCGCAGGGCTACTTCAAGCCACGCCTCGTGCCCGGGCGCAAGCCCTTCGTCATCTCCATGCCGCCACCCAACGTGACCGGCAAGCTCCACCTCGGCCACGCCATGACCGCCTCGGTGGAGGACCTCATGATCCGCTACCACCGCATGCGCGGGGACCCCACGCTCTGGGTGCCCGGCAGCGACCACGCCGGCATCGCCACCCAGAACGTGGTCGAGCGCGAGCTGGCGAAGGAGGGCCTTACCCGACACGACCTCGGCCGCGAGGCCTTTGTGGCCCGCTGCTGGGAGTGGAAAGAGAAGTACGGCTCGCTGATCACTCAGCAGCACCGCCGGCTCGGCGTCTCCTGCGATTGGGAACGCGAGCGCTTTACCCTCGACGAGGGGCTCTCCCGGGCGGTGCGGGAGGCGTTTGTGCGCCTGTACGAGAAGGGCCTGATCTATCGCGGCACCTACCTGGTGAACTGGTGCCCGCGCTGCACCACAGCCATCTCAGACCTCGAGGTCATCCACAAGGAGGAGACGACCAAGCTCTGGTACATCAGGTACCCCCTGCGGGACCGGCCCGGCGAGTATGTGACGGTTGCCACTACCCGCCCCGAGACGATGCTTGGCGATACGGCCGTGGCCGTGAACCCCGAGGACGGCCGTTACCGGCATCTCGTCGGCCAGACGCTCATCCTGCCCATCCTCAACCGCCCCATCCCAATCATCGCCGATGATGCCGTAGACCCGCGCTTTGGCACCGGCGCCGTCAAGGTCACGCCCGGCCACGACCCGGTCGACTATGAGATGGGCAAGCGCCACGGCCTCCCGATCATCGACGTGATGACCGACACCGGCACCATGAACGAGAACGCCGGGCCATTCGCCGGGCAGCCGCACCTCGAGGCGCGCCGCAACGTCGTCATCGAGCTCGAGCGCCTGGGCCTCCTGGAAAAGACCGAGGACTACCGGCATGCCGTGGGGCACTGCCAGCGCTGCGACACCATCGCCGAGCCCCGCATCTCCACCCAGTGGTTCGTGCGCATCAAGCCCCTCGCCGAGCCGGCCATCGCCGCCGTGCGCGATGGGCGTATCCGCATCATTCCGGAGCGCTTTGAGCGGGTGTACTATAACTGGATGGAGAACATCCGGGACTGGTGCATCTCCCGCCAGCTCTGGTGGGGGCACCGCATCCCGGTGTGGTACTGCCAGGGATGCGAGGCCGAGATTGTGTCGGTCGCGGATCCAACCATCTGCAGCCGGTGTGGCGGCACGACGCTCTTCCAGGACCCGGACGTGCTGGACACCTGGTTCTCCTCCGGCCTCTGGCCCTTCTCGACCCTGGGCTGGCCCGAGGACACGGAGGATCTGCGCACCTTCTACCCGACCAGCGTGATGGAGACGGGCTACGACATCCTCTTCTTCTGGGTCGCCCGCATGATCATGCTGGGGCTGGAGATGACGGGGCAACCGCCGTTCCACACCGTCTACCTGCACGGGTTGGTCCGAGATGAGTACGGCCAGAAGATGACCAAGTCGCGCGGCAACGTGGTCGATCCGCTGGAGCTGATGGACGACTATGGCACCGACGCCGTGCGCTTCTCCTTCCTGACCGGCTCAACGCCCGGCAACGACATGCGGCTCTCGCTGACGCGGCTGGAGGCGAACCGCAACTTTGCCAACAAGATCTGGAACGCGGCCCGGTTTGTCATCAGCAACCTGGCCGGCGGCCGCGCCGCCCAGGCTCCTGAGGCACCGGAGACGCTGGCGGACCGCTGGATCCAGAGCCGCGTCCAGCTGCTGACTGCCGAGGTGACGCGCCTGATCGAGGACTATCAGTTCGGCGAGGCGGGCCGGCGCATCTACGATTTCCTGTGGGGCGAGTACTGCGACTGGTACATCGAGATCACCAAGGCCCGGCTCTATGGCAGCGACCCCTCTGCGGCCGCGACGGCGCGGCGCGTGCTGGTAACCGTGCTCGAGCAGGCCCTGCGCCTGCTGCACCCGTTCATGCCCTTCATCACCGAGACGATCTGGCAGAACCTCAAGCAGGCCTGGGGCGCGCCGGAGTGGGGCGAGGCGCTGATCATCGCCTCCTGGCCCGAGCCCGGTCCGCGGGACAAGAGCGCCGAAGACGAGATGGGGGCGATCGTGGAGGTCGTGCGCGGCATACGCAACGCCCGCGCCGAGTACGATGTGGAGCCGGGGCGGCGCATACAGGCGCTGATCGCTGCCGGGGCGCTGACGCCGGCCTTTGAGGCGGAGCGGGACACGCTGGTGAGCCTTGCCCGCCTCGACGGCGAGCGGCTGACCATCGCGCCGTCGCTGGCCGAAAAGCCGACCAAGGCGCTGACCCTGGTGACCGACGGCGTCGAGGTCTACCTGCCCCTCGCCGGGATGGTCGACCTCGAGCGCGAGCAGGCCCGGCTGAGCAAGGAGCTGGCCGAGGTTGAGGCCGACCTCGCCCGCGCCAGGGCGCTCCTGGCAAACGAGCGCTTTGTCAGCCGGGCGCCGCGGGAGGTCGTTGACAAAGAGCGCGCCAAGCTGGCTGCGGCCGAAGAGCGGCGCGAGGCTCTCGTGGCCAGGCTGGAGATGCTACAGGCGGGGTAGGTCGACGACGTAGCCGGGCCCCAGGATACCGGGCCCGGCTACAGCCCTTGCAATGCGCGGTCGAGGGCGCCGGTCGAAAGAGCCTCCCCCTCACGGGTGTATCCGCCGTGGGCGTCGAGGCAGAACCGGCTCTGACGCTGATGCCACGCCTTGTAGAGCGGGTGGTGCGTAGCATAGCGCAGGCACGCCAGCCGCTCCTGCAGGTTTGCAAACTCGGCTTCCAAGACGACCTTGTTCACCCGGCCGATGGTGGTCGCGTACACCCGGCAGCCGCGAGGGTAGATCAGGCGATAGCACTCCCAGTTCTGGACCTCTCGCAACCAGGCAAGCGCTTCATCGACCTTGCCCGTAGGCACCGTGTACTCCTGACGAACGACGATCACCGGATAGGTCCCTTCTAGCCGTAGACTTGTATGTTAACGATACCATAGGTTGGCCATTTCAGGCAAAAACGGCTCTGGCCCTGATTGGTCAGGATGCTGGCAGTGGGGGACTGGCTTCACGTCTTACGGGGGGTGTGCGCGGGCGCCGGCCGCAGGGCCGGCCGTCACCGGCGCCGCGTTGGGGGACGCAGACGCCGCTCAAGGAGGACCAGGCGCGGATGCAGCCGCAGCAGGCTGCGCACGCTGAGCGCCGCGACCGTGGCAACCACCATCACCAGCACCAGGTACAGGAACGCCCAGTGTCGCGCCACCAGCCGCCAGTTGCGGGGTCGAAAATCGAGCGAGATGCGGTTCGATGTCACAACCGACCCATCGCCCAGATGGACCACAGCCTCGACGTCGTGGGCGCCCGTTGGAAACTCGCCGGTGTCGAGCTCGAGGGAGAAGGGATGGCGCGTGGCGTAGCCGATGACCCGTCCATCGAGGTAGAACGTCACCATGCGCGCCTGCCCCGAGGTCTGCACGGCCAGCCGGAAGACTCCCGCGACCTTCCCGAATAGGCTCGCACCCCGCACGCGCTCGACGGTCAGCCGAGCCGGCATGGCCTCAGCCCGCGCCCGTGTCGGAGAGAGCAGCGCACCCGCCCCGACCAGCAGCAGTGCCAGCCCGAACACCGACCATCGTCTCGTTCCCGTCCGACCCATGGGACACTCTCCTGCAGCCTACCGGGCACCGGCCTCGCACACCGTCGCCGCCCCGCCAAGCCCACGCGCTCAATCAATAGACGCGCGAGAGTGCCGCGTGGTTCCTGTCTGTGTTGGCGAACACCCGAGAGAAGCAACACTTTGCCCTCAAAGGCCCCCATGGTATACTGCTCTCATCGATGCGCACGAGCTCCGGCCGCACCTTGCGGCCGGGCGTTTCTTGCCCAGAGGCATCCCTACGTGAACGAACCCCATCCCCGTGACCTGCGCCGCAACGGCGTTCTGTTGGGCATCGACTATGTCGTCTTCTGGGTCGCCATGGCCTTTCTGGGCCCCATGACCATCCTCCCGACCTTTGTGCGCCTGCTGGGAGGAAGCGAGGTCGCGGTTGGCTCCCTCGGTACGATCATGTCAGGCGGATGGCTCCTCCCACAGCTTGTCGCCGGGCGCCATGTGATCGGCCGTCCACTCGTAAAGAAGCAGACGCTCGTCCCGGCCTATGCGGGGCGATGCCTCTTTCTCCTTCTGGTGCCTATGCTGCTGTGGCTGGGGCCCCGGGCGCCCCATCTGGCGCTGGCTGCGCTTCTGCTCAGCTACCTGGGCTTTACCATCGGCGATGCGCTCTCGACCGTGGGCTGGATCGAGCTCATGAGCAAGACGATACCAGCCGAGACCCGCGGGCGGTATCTCGGCCTGATGCAGGCCACGGGGAGCCTGCTGGCCATCGGCGCCGGGGCGGTCGTGAGTTCCATCCTGGCCCGCCCCGCTCACTTCTTGGCGAACCACATCCTGCTCATATCCATCGCCGCCGTGCTCTTTATCATCGGCACGACCGCGACGGCGATGATCCGCGAGCCGCGCGGCGCCGGCTCGGGTGAGCCTCAGCCATCCTGGCGCGAGTACCTGCCGCGCCTGGCCTCCATCATCCGCGGCGACAGACGCTTCGCCTGGCTGGTGATCGTGCGCTGGCTGACGGCACTTGCGGACATGGGAGCAGCCTTCTACGTCCTGTTCGCCATCGATCGCCTGGGCATCGCCCCGGAGATGGCAGGTCTCTTCATCTCTGCCGGGGTAGCCGGCAACCTCTGCAGCGGCATCGGCCTTGGCTTCCTGGCCGATCGCCGCGGCTGTCCGCAGGTCATCCGCGTGATCACCCTCCTGCGGTGCATTGGCCCCGCGCTCGTGCTGCTCGCGCCGTTCGTAGGGCGGGGCGACCGCTTCTTGGCGGCGGCCGCGATGGTGCTGGTCTTTTTTGTCGGCGGCATGGCCAACGGGGGCTTTACCGTGGGCTTTACCAACTTCTTACTGCAGATTGCGCCCCCTGCGGAGCGGAGCACCTACGTGGCCCTCGCGAACACCCTCGGCGGGCTCGTCACCGTAGCCCCGATGCTCGCCGGCAGGCTGCTCGAGGCCACCTCCTACGAGTTTCTCTTCATGGTGACCCTGGGCATGGCCGTGCTGAGCCTGTTGGCCGCGCTGCGCGGACCGGCGGCGGTCCCGGCTCGGGTAGCATTCACGGGCGAGGAAAGCTGAGCTGCCCTCCATGGCATAGCGCCGTCCATCGTCCTCGGCAAGGGCAGGCCTCGAAGGCTCCCCGCGAGGTGCACAGAGCTGAGCAACGCCGGCGCCGGTCACTCAGGGCCGCGGCAGGCACTTCTTGGTGACAGAGTGCACCTCATGGTATACTGCTTCTGCTAACTGGGCATAGTCCTTGCACATCACGTGGCGGGCCGGTCCCATCCCGTGGGGCCGGCCTTCTGTCGATGGGGGTGCGCGGGTGGATAGCCTCGAGGAGCGACTGTCCCGTCGTAACGTGCTGCTCCTGATCGTCGATTACGTAGCCTTCAGCGTAGGCATGGGCTTTCTGGGGCTGACGACGGTGCTGCCGACCCTGATCCGCCTTCTCGGCGGCAGCCCGATGGTGGTCGGGTCGCTGGGCGCCATTCAGGCCGCCGCGTTTTGCCTCCCGCAGCTTGCAGCCGGTCGCCGGATCGCCAACCGCCCCCTCGTCCGCAGCTTTGTGGTCCTGGCCGGAATCCTCAGCCGGTTCTGCCTGGCTCTGCCGGTCGTCGCCTTGTGGCTGTTCGCGCGGCGGGCGCCTGGCATCGCCCTCGTGAGCCTGCTGGCGGGGGTCGGACTCTTCAATGTCATTGATGCCTTTGGCTCCGTCGGCTGGTACGAGCTGTTCGCGAAAGGCGTACCCCCGTCCCTGCGCGGCCGCGTCCTCGGTGTCGCCCAAACGCTCTCAGGAGCAGCCCTTGTGGCTGTGGGCATGGCCGTGGAGTCCATTCTGGCGCGGCCTAACCCTTTTCCCGGTGGCTACACTGCGCTCATATTCCTGGCAGCGGTGTTCACCGGGATCTGCCCGCTGGCTATGTCGCTACTGCAGGAACCGCCACGGCCGGTGGAGGACGCCCCACAGCCTCGATGGGGGGACTATCTGCCACGCCTGCTCTGGATCATGAGGAAGGACCGCCGCTTTGCCTGGGCAAGCATGGTTCGCTGGCTGGCCGGTTTTGCAGAGATGGGCTCAGCTTTCTACGTGCTGTTTGCTGCCGACCGCCTGCACACACCTCAGCAGATGATCGGGTTGTTCATCAGCGCGGGGGTCGTGGGAAGCCTGGCCTGCGGGGCCGTGCTCGGGCCGCTGGGGGACCGCCGGGGGCCTGCCCTGATCATCCGGATCGGGCTGGCGCTGCGATGCCTCTGCCCGGCCCTTGCCCTGCTCGCCCCCCATGTCGCGGGGTACCATCCCTGGGTGGCACCCGGCATCATGCTGGTGGTGTTTGCGCTCTCGAGCATGGCCGGCGGCTCCTACATGATCGGCTTCACCAACTACTTGCTGGAGATCTCGCCGGTCCAGGAGCGGCCGACCTATATGGCGCTCTTCAGCACTCTGGGTGGGCTGCTTCTTATCGCCCCTCTCGTGGCCGGATGGCTCGTGCAGACCGCCTCGTACGAGGTCTTGTTCCTGGTCATGCTGGCCATCGGCCTGGGTGGGCTGCTGACGGGGATGTACCGGCCCTCGCACGTGCCCTCAGAGGCAGCAAGCTATGGCTGATCTCCCGGAGCCTGTGATCCGCCGCAACATTGCCCTCATCGTCGTCGACAATGTCTCGTTCCTGGCGGGCACCACCTTCCTGGGGACGACGACGGTCATGCCCGCCCTCGTCCGCGACCTCGGCGGCGGTCCGGTAGTCGTCGGGGCAGTGGGCGCCGTTCAGATGGCGGGATGGCTCCTGCCACAGCTCGTGGCGGGGCGCAACGTGCTGAATCGGCCGCTGGTCAAGGCCCACGTGGTGATGCCGGGGATCATCGGTCGGCTGGCACTGGTGCTCTACACAGGATTGCTGCTCGCCTGTGCCGGGCCGGCGCCCAGGGCAACTCTGGTGGCATTGCTCGTGACCCTGGGCATCTTTTTCCTGTGCGATGCCTTCTCGGTAGTCGCCTGGTTCGAGCTGTTGACCAAGGTCGTGCCTGCCTCGCTACGCGGTCGAGCCTTGGGCACCGGCCAGGCGCTGGGGAGTCTCTTTGGGGCGGGAGCCGGGCTGATTGTGCAGGCGGTTCTGGCCAGGCCGGACCCGCTACCCGCGGGGTACGCCCTGCTGCTCGCCATTGCGACGGCCACGCTCGCCGTCGGGGTCTTGGCCCTTGCCTGCATCCGGGAGCCACGGGCAACCCCTCAAGGCAAAGCCCTGCCCCCGTGGCGCGAGTTCGTGCCGCAGCTCTTCTCTATCCTGCGCGGAGAGCCCCGTTTCGCCTGGGCGACGGTCACCTGCTGGCTGGCCGGCCTTGCCGATGCCGCCGGCGCCTTCTATGTGCTGTACGCTACCGGGCCCCTCGGGGTTCCTCAGCGCACGATCGGGCTGTTTGCCACGGCGGGTGTAGTCGGCGGGTTTCTCAGCGGCACCCTCCTCGGGGCGCTGGGCGACCGCAAAGGCCCGGCCCGCGTCATCCGCCTCAGCATGGGTCTGCGCTGCTTTTCGCCCCTGCTGGCGCTGACGGCCCGAGCCTGTGCGACCCGGGTTCCGGGTGCACTGCCCTGGCTCTTTGTGATGGTGTTTGCGCTGCAGGGCCTGATCAACGGCACCTTCATGATCGGGTTCGTGAACTATGTTCTGGCGATCGCCCCTCCGGGCAGCAGCGCCATCTACGGCGCCCTGTTCCACACCGCCAATGCCGTCATCTTGGTCGGGCCGCTCGCGGCTGGCTCGCTCGTTCAGGTCGCCTCCCACGAGGCCCTGTTCGCGGCCTCTCTGGTACTCGCCCTGGCGGGCGTTGGCCTGGCCCTGCGCACGCCGCAGCCGGCCAAGCGCCTATCCGCCCTCAGCGGGCAGGGCGGGTTGTGAGCCATCACGCCCGATACCCGTCAGGGCAGTGCGGCAGCACTCAGGCGCTAGGCGCCACTCCCCGCCCCGCCGCCCTGCGCGGGTCCAGGTGACAGACCAGGGTACAGTGCGAGGCCAGCTTGTCCGCCGCCTCGGGCGGGAAGATGGCCTCGAGGGGGAGCCCCTCGTCCCCGCAGATGATCCAGTTCGCCAGCTCGCAGAGCTCGCTCGTGACCGGGCCGCCGCGCTCGAGCTCGGCGAGGACGCGGTTGCGGGCCAGCATCAGACCGTCGGTGCCTCGTGTGCGCATAGGGTACCTCCCGTGCGGGCCACAAGTGCGGGTTCTGCCCCCTTGCCGCCTCGTCGCAGAGCCTGAGCCCCGCCGCTCGCCAAATCCGGGGAAAGCGGCTACTGATTATCCTGATTATACCACATGTTGTGGAGCGTGTCCATAGCCGGCCACATCCGCGTGTCCGGGAATGCCTCGTCCTCAGGGTGCAGGGGTGGACGGGCTGCTCTGATCTCCGTCCCTCGGCCCCTACCCGGGGGTACCCCATCCCCCCACCCCCTCCCCGCCGCGGCGGGGCGCGAAGAGCGTCGCCCTCCAGGAGGCTTCGGCCCGCAGGCCGCACCTGCACAATTGACACCAAACGCCTATTGTGTATCCTCTTGCCACGATGCTTACCCGTCGCGTCCCGCCATGGGACCCATTCCACGGCGAGGTTGCTGCTGTGGCTAGAAGACCCAAGGATCCATGTGCAGCCAGAGGAGGCGCTCGTCCTGGGCAGCGCTGGCATCCGCAGTTGCGCTGCTCATCTGCTCCGCGTTCGTCCGCGTACCGCGTGCCTCGGCCGCCGAGGGCCGCTATGGCCTGGAGACCGGCCCGTCCGGCAGGGCATCCGCACCCGCCCAGAGCCTGAGCCAGGACTTTATCCAGCGCATCGTGGACCTCACGAACCAGCAGCGAGCCAGCCATGGCCTTCCCCCAGTCAGCCTCGACCCCGCCCTCACGCAGGCCGCTCAGGCACACAGCGACGACATGGCAAACAACAACTATTTCAGCCACACCGGCTCGGACGGATCCGACCCCGGCCAGCGCATCGCGCGCGCCGGTTACAGCCCCATCTATGCCTACGGAGAGAACATCGCCGCCGGGCAGCCTTCCCCGGAAGAGGCGATGAACGCCTGGATGAACAGCGAGAGCCACCGCTCCAACATACTCAGCCCCTACTTCCAGCACATCGGCGTCGGCCTGGCCCACAAAGAGGGCACAACCTATGGCTACTACTGGACGCAAGAGTTTGCCAGCCACGGCCCTAACTCTTCGACCCCGACGCCGGTGCCTCCGAGGCCCACCCGCGTCCCGCCGACCGCGACCCGGGTTCCGCCCACCGCGACGCGTATCCCGCCAACGGCCACGCGCGTGCCACCCACCCGGACGCCTGTCCCCCCGACAGCCACGCCCGTGCCGCCGACGGCGACCCCCGTCCCGCCAACGCCCACGCCGACGGCGACGCCCACGCCCACGCCCGAGCCGATGGTATCGCCGGAGCGTGTGGAGCGCCTGCTGGAGTTGGTCAACCAGGAGCGGGCCAAGGCTGGGCTCTCGCCCCTCGTCCTCGACCGAGCGCTCGCCGACGCTGCGCAGGCACACAGCGAGGACATGGCGTGCAACGGCTATTTCAGCCACATCGGCTCCGACCGCTCGACGCCACGACGGCGGGCCATCGATGCCGGCTACGAGCCGATACTTGTGTGTAAGGAGAACATCGCCGGTGGCCAGGCCACGCCGGAGGAGGTCATTGACGCCTGGATGGACAGGCAGGCCCAGCGACAGAACATACTCCGCCCCGGCCTGCAGCACATCGGCATCGGATATGCGTACCGTGAGGGAAGCCCCTACGGCCACTACTGGACGGTGTTGCTGGCCGGTTACCCCGGTGCGGGGACGGTTGCCCTTCCCGCTGACCCTGGTGGGCCGGCACCGCGGTCATGGCTGTTGAGCCTGCTATCGTCCGTGTTGCGCTGGGTGATGGGGTAGAGAGTCCTTCTTCCCTTCCCGCCCGGTGCGCCCCTTTAAACATCGTGGGAGCGTACTCGCATGCATCGTATACTTCTTGGCGTGGACACCGGCGGAACCTATACCGACGCGGTCGCGCTCTCCGTCCCGGGCGGTGAGGTGATCGCCTCGGCCAAGGCGCTGACGACGCGCGCCGATCTGGCCATCGGCATCGGCCGCGCCATCGGCGCGCTCGAGGGCATCGCCCCTTCGGATATCGCGCTCGTCTGCCTGTCGACCACCCTGGCGACGAACGCCATCGTCGAGGGGCACGGTGGCCGGGTGTGCCTGGTGCTCATCGGCTACGATCGGGAGCTGATCGAGGCCTTTGGGTTCCGACATGACCTGGTTGTCGATGATGTCGTCTTTGTCGACGGCGGGCACGACGTCTACGGCCACGCCGTCCGCCCTCTCGACGAGGAGGCCCTCACCCGCCTCGCCCGGGAACGGGCCGCGCATGTGGACGCCTTTGCCGTCTCCGACTATCTCGGCGTGCGAAACCCCGAGCACGAGCTGCGCGCCCGCGCCCTGCTCACCCAGCTCACCGGCCTGCCCGTCACCTGCGGGCACGAGCTCAGCGAGGACCTCAACTCGGTGCGGCGGGCCACGACGGTGGCCTTGAACGCGCGCCTGATACCGCTCCTCGCCGACCTGCTCTCGGCTCTCCGGCGGGCGCTGGCCGAACGCAGCATCCGCGCACCTCTGATGCTCGTCAAGGGTGATGGCTCATTGATGAGCGAGCATCTCGCCAGCCAACACCCGGTCGAGACGGTGCTCTCTGGCCCGGCGGCCAGCGTCCTCGGGGCGCGATACCTGACGGGACGAGAGGACCTCCTGGTGGTGGACATGGGCGGTACAACCACCGACCTGGCCATCCTCAGAGGCGGGCGCCCGCGCTCGTCGAGGCGCGGCGCCTGGGTCGGGGGCTGGCGCACGCTGGTGCACGCCGTCGACACCCGCTCGGTCGGGCTGGGCGGAGACAGCATCGTCGCCCTCGAGCGCGGCGGCGAGCTGCGCCTCGGGCCCGAGCGGGTCGTGCCCCTCTCGCTGGCAGCCGCTGAAGACCCGGCTCTCGTGCAGGGGCTGAAGCGCCTGCTCAGCCCCCAGCGGCAGCGACCGGGCAACCCGCAGTTCTTCTCTCTGATCCGGCGCTCACCTCCCTCCGACCCCACCGAGACGGAAGCGCAGCTCCTGCGCTTCCTCGAGGGCGGCATCCGCTCCCTGGAGGAGATCGCCCGGGAGGTAAGCTGGGCCCAGGTGTACCTGAGCTACCCAAACCGCCTGGAGGCCGGGGGCTATATCCAGCGCATCAGCTTTACGCCGACCGATGCCCTGCACGTGCTCGGGAGCTACACGCCGTGGAATCGTGAGGCGGCGCTGCTGGGCGCTAACATCCTCGGCCGCCGCCTCGGGATGCGTCCGGAGGAGCTGGCCGAACACATCTGCGGGATGGTCGTCGATCGGATAGCATCCGAGATCATCGCCCAGGTCGCCGCCGACGAGGAGGGGGAGGAGGACCTGCTCCGCAGCCGGGCCACGGAGTTCTTCCTCGGCCGCGCCCTTCACCCGGAGCGAGGCTCGGCCCTCGGGGTATCCTGCAAGCTCCGGCTGCCGGTCGCGGCGGTTGGGGCACCGGTAAGGGCCTACTTCCCGCAGCTCGCGTCCCGGTTGCAGGCAGAGCTGCTGATCCCAGAGCACGCCGAGGTAGCGAACGCCATCGGCGCCGCCTCGGGCGGGGTGGTGCAGAGCGTGGAGGTGGTGGTCGAGCCCGAGTACAACGTCGCCGGCATCGCCTCGTACCGGGTCTACTCCAGCGCGGAGATGCGCGAGTTTGCCACGCTGGAGGAGGCCCTCGCCTATGCGTCCGAGGCCGGCCGCGAGCTGGCGATGGCTGCGGCGCGCCGCGCCGGAGCAGAGGACATCGTGGTGCACGAAGAGCAGCAGGACCAGCGGGGAAGCCTGGCCGAGCCGGGCGATAGCCTCTATCTGGGCACGCGCCTTCGCTTCACCGCCGCCGGCCGACCAAGACTGGCCGCGACTGAAGTCGGCTGAGCCCTATAGCGCAGCCCTCACGGCCAGTTCGGCACGGCCGGCGCCTGGTACGGTCCGTTGCGCAGGGCCTGCCAGTAGTCGCGCTCGTCCAACAGGCGGTAAGAGAACAGGCACTGCCCACGGGCCCCGGCCTGCCGCGCCGTCTCGATGCGCCACGCGATCTCGTCGAAGGAGGCATAGTCCCCCTCGATGCCGATGACCACACTGCCCGGCCGCGAGTTGTTGACAAAGTCCTGCGTGAGCTGGGCGAACCGGTCACGGTAGTCGTGGACCGAGGCGGTGTACAGCATCGGCATGATCGCCGAAGCGGTGCCCTGCCGCGCCCAGCCGATCGAATCCTGGTACAGGTCGTTGTACCCGTCTGGTCCGGTACTGGGGAACCAGGAGTAGACCGCCTTGTTGTAGATCGGCCAGGCCGTAGTCGTCAGGCGGGCGCCCGGCCGAAGGGGCAGGGCATCGCGGCGCACGCGCTCGAGGAGCGCCGTGATCTGTGCCCGCTGCCAGTCGGCGTAGGTCAGGCTCGGGCTAACCGACGAGGCCTGCGAGTAGGCGCTGAGGCTCAGCGGGTCGTAGGAGTAGGGGCGGCCCTGATCGTTGTAGCGGATATAGTCAAAGTGCAGGCCGTCCAGAGCATACCGCATCAGCAGGTCCCGACAGATGGCGACGATATGGTCGGCGACGGTCGGGTGCCCAGGGCTTGCCCAGAGGTATCCGGAGTTGAGCGTCGTGGGCCCAGGCGGAGGACCGTAATACCACTGCACCCACTGGTTGCCATAGGCGCGATTGAAGGAGTGGTACATGTGCTCCGGCCAGGTGTTGGTCGCAGGCGGCGTCGTGCCGAGCCAGGCCGGATAGGCGTTGATCCAGGCATGCACCTCAATACCCCGGGCATGGGCACGGGCGATCATCTCGGCCAGCGGATCCCAGCCCGGGTCCTTTCCGAGCGTGCCGGTGAGCACCGCCGACCACGGCTCCAGACCCGGCCTGTAGAGCGCGTCTCCCTGGCCACGCACCTGAAAGAAGATGACGTTCAGGTTGGCGTAAGCCGCGTTGTCGACGATGGCCTGGATGTCGGCGACGGTGCGAAAGTCCCAGCGGGTGACCCAGAGGGCGCGCGTCTCTTTTTGCACCGGGGTCTCGCCCCTGATCACGAGGGGCAGGTACACGGTGTGGCTGAATGTGCCCGTCACCTGGCTCCGGGCGACCGTCGGGCGCTTCTTTGACACATAGCCCTCCGTCCAGCCCCTGGCCAGGTAGTATCCGTCGAGGCCACCATACTGCTCCCACGGCACCGGCTCATCGGCGCGGATCGGCTGGCGCCCCAACCACAGAAGCAGAGCAATCGCCAACACTCCCCCGGTGAACAGAATCGCCAGATGAACGGGTTTTCTCATCGCCCTCACCAGATAGACCTTTTTCGCCGCCGCGGGATCGAACGGGTGGGATGGGAGGATGCCGGGCGGTCCTGCCCTAGCGCGGCTGTTCCTCTAATTGTGTCTTGACTGCGGCCCCGAAGCCTTCGCCGCGTCTGCCCAAGCCCGACACACTTTGTCTTGGCGAGCCTGCAGGCGCTGAGCGGTCGCGGCCGACACCCTACACCGCCTGCGCCCCGGGGGGGCGAGCCGCGTGCTCCCCCGGGTAGAGAGGCTGGGGTCTACGGGAGCCGGAGTGCCGCTACGGTGAAGGGGGAGATTCGGAGCGCCGGTCCGGTCAGGACCTCTCGGCGTCAGCGTGGGGTTCGTTGGTGGCGCGCGTCGGCAAGGGCGGCCGCCACACGTAGGCGCCCTCGCCCTGGCGAGCACGCAGAGGCAGGTTGTTGCCATGAACTACCTGCCAGCGCCACGCCAGCTCGAGGAGCTGCAGGGCAGGGCCCAAAGGCCACGGTCGGCCGTCCGGGATGAGCACGACGGTGTCCTCGTTGATGGCGCGAGGCCGCGCCAGAGCCACGACCTTGGGACGCACCCGCCGTCGCCGCCCAAGGCCACGGAGAAGCTCCCGAATCCGGGCCCGGCGCGCGGACGCGGTGTGGACTATCGTGGCACGTCGGGAGTAGAGGAGAGCTCCCACGATCCCCGAGGACAGGCTGAGGATGATCAGCACACCCCAGGAGGTCCAGTCCATGACCTCTTTACCCTTCCTGCGTGGAACAGGCGACAACCCTTGGGCCAGGAGGAACGGCTCCGGCGGCAGCCGCTGCCCTCGCGCCGTCGGGGACAGCCAGGCCAACCGCTCGCAGGCGGATTATAGCGCAGAGCCCGCAGGGCTGTCAATGTGCGATATGGACCCATGGACCCAGGTGCGATTCAAGGTCGTGGGAGCGCGTGCGCAGCCACGCCGTGTCCGCCCCTTCCCGCGCGGCCAAACACCTCATAGAAAGAGCACCCTTACGGTCGATAGAGCTTTTCATACTGCCGCCGATGCTCGTAGATCTTGCGCATGTAGGCACGGGGCTGTGCGCTGCTCACCCGCTCGTAGAAGAGATCGTCATCTCCAAAGGCGAGCTCGGCCCAGTTAGCCGCGTTGCGCGGGCCGGCGTTGTAGGCCACGAGCGCGACCAGGGCGTTATCCTTGAACAAGCGCAGGCCCTGAGAGAGGTACCACATCCCGTACCGCACGCTCACGGCCGGCCACCAGAGCTTCTCCGGCGAGTACGCGCTATCTCCGAGCTGCCGGGCGATGTACTCCCCCGTCGAGGGGATGACCTGCGTCAGCCCGCGGGCGTCGGCATACGAGGTCGCGTCCCGGTTGAACGTGCTCTCCTGGTACATCAGGGCAAAGAAGAGCAGGGGATCGGTGTTGGTCGCCTGCGCCTCGGCCAGCACCAGGTCCGCGTAGTAGGTCGGATACGCCAGCTCCTCTATGAAGCGCGGCGTCGATTCCCGCGCCTCTGCCGGTGCCAGCGCCAGAAGCCTTCGCGCGGCTACAGTAGCCGGCAGGTAGAGGCCGCGATTGCGGCAGAAAAGGGCCAGGGCGTACTGGGCATACGGGTCATCCGTGCAGGCCGCCAACACCTGTCGCATGGCCGTCGTCGCTGCCGCCCCATCGCCCAGAGAGTGCAGCTCGACCGCCTCCCGAAACTTTTGCTGGTCCGTGACGGCAGGCGGCAGGTCTGACGCCTTCCTGCCCTCCGCCGGCGCACCGGCCCAACCGGCAAGCCAACTCTCCGCCTCCGGCTGGCTGCCTCGCGGCTGATAGAGGGCGGGCTCAAAGGCACCCGCCGGCGCCTGTCCCGAGAACGTCCTCCCCTCGAGCAGGTCCCGCGCCCGCAGGCCCCAGAAGCCCTCCGGGTCCTCGGCCGCAGCCTGTGCGAGCTTTTGGCGGGCATCCCCGGCATCTCCGAGGCGCGAGGCGGCCTTCCCCTGCCACAGGAGCAACCGGGCACGCATGGCCGGGTCTTTCTCCTGCGGCAGCATGTCCGCCCACACCTGGAGGGCCGTGCGCACCGCCCCCATGAGGTAATGGGTAAAGCCGGCGCGGAAGCGGGCATCTGCGGCGTAGGAGGCGCCGGGATAGGTCGCGGCAGCCTGGGCATACGCGGCGGAGGCGTCCCACGACCGGCCCGAGTCGTCCAGAACCTGGGCGGCCCGCCAGAGCGCATCGACCGCCCGCTGGTGTTGCGGATGGAGCGCCGCACACTGCCGAAAGGCCGCCACAGCCGCATCGACCGCGCCAAGAAGTGCAAGACACTCGCCCCGCTGGTAGCGGGCCTCGGGTACGAGGCCGCTCTGGGGGTGGCCCTGGATCAGCGCGTCCAGCTCACGGAGCGAGCCCTGGTGCTGCCCCAGTTGCCGGTAGGCCAGGGCGGCGTAGTAGTGGGCATCGGCGCCATGCTGCGCTGGGCCGGCATCGATGACGCTCCGCAGAACGCTCAGGGCATCGCTGTAGCGCCCCGCCCAGTAGTACACCCGGGCCCGGGTGAGTGCATCCGCCTTCGCCAGACCCCACTCGTCGAGGATGGGCAGGACCTCGGCGGCACGGGCCGAGTCGGGCCAGGTACTCACCAGCTCGTTCCAGCGGGCGGCCGAGTCGGCAGTCCGACCCGCCTCGCGGAGGGCGTCGCCGGCCTGATAGGTGATCTCGGCCCGGTAGAGTGCGTTCTTGGCGAGGGCCAGGATCTCGTCGTAGGCCGCGACCGCCTCATCATAGCGTGCCTGCGCGCGCAGTGACCTGGCCAGCCGCTCCAGCATGTCCGCCCGGTCGGCCGGTTCCTCCTGGTAGTCGGCGGCAGCGCGGTAGGCAACACACGCGCCGGCGTGGTCTCCGGTGGCGGCGAGGGCATCGCCGATGCGCGCCTGCACATAGCCCTGGAGGAGCGGCCGACGCTCCAGATAGGCGCGATACGCATTGGCCGCGGCCTGCCCCTGCCCGAGCGCGGCCAGCGCCTCCGCAAGCCAGAACTGCGCCGCCGGTAAATGCGCATCATCCGGATAGGAGGCGATGAACTGGCGAAGGCTCTCGACGGCCTCAGCATGGGCGCCGGCTCGCATCTGGCAGTAGCCGAGGCGAAGTAGCGCCTCCCGTCTGACGTCATCGGACCGGGCCTGTTGGACCAGCTCGCGCAGCCCGGCTGCCGCCGCCTCGTAGCGCCCGTTCTCCTCATCGCGTACCGCGCGGGCGAGGCGCTCAGCCGCCTCTGCTGCTGAAAGCACCGGCGTCGTGGCCGTCGGCCCAGGAGCGGCCGGGCCGGCCGGCGCCTCTGCGGAGGCCGTAGTGCCGGGCACGGGCGTGCCCGGCGAAGGATAGGTGATGGGCGCAGGTTGCACCGGCTGTGCAGCACAGGCCGTGATGGTCAGCAGCGACACCAGGGCCAGGGCGGTCCATGTGTGGTACGGTCCTCTCTTCATCTCCCCAACCGATCCAGAACTACGGCACACCCCCACCCCTGACCCTGTCCTCTGCACCGATGTGAGGGAGAGGCGTTTTCCCATAGGAGCGTCGGGCGAGCTGTGATCGGTACCCACCCGATGCCCCGCCTGGCGATGGCTAGTCGGTGTCAGTGTCCGGCTTCTCTACCCGCCGCTGGAACCCGGCGCGGAGGTCCTTCCAGAGCTGGGTCGCGACGTCGGCGCGCTGCGACCGAAAGCCGTGGAGCAGGTCCCTGACCTGCCCTGCCTGCGTGGCGAGAGGCGCGATGCGCTCGGGCACGGCATGGAGCGTTACCTTGTCCCCGAGCAGCGAGCCCAGGCCTGAGCGCTGCGTGCGCTCCTCCTGCAGGAAGCCACGCGCTGCCAGGTCCCGCTTGACGAGCTGAGTGATGTAACCCCAGGGGTCGTCCATATCCCTGGCGAGGTGGCGGTAGAGCAGGTCTGGCACGTCGTTCCGCGCAGGGTCGGGGCTCAGGCACGCCAGGATACTTGCTTCGAGACCACCCGGGTCCGCCCTCGTCAGCGCCGCGACCGCCACGGTCTGAGCCTTGGCGAGGCCGAGCAGCCGCTTGCGTGCCGCCAGTTCGAAGCCCACGATGCCATCGGCCTCCAGACCGATCAGGGCTGCGGCATAGAGCATCTCCGCCAGCTCTCGGGCCTTGACCTTGACGCCGCTGTACAGCAGATCCTCGCCGAAGGCTCGCGCCGGCTCGACGAACTGCTCACCAAAGAGGTAGACGAGTCCGCTGGGAGTGATCCCCTGCTCCATGCCGATCATGGGTATCTCCTTCTGTGGGTACCGGTCCGGGGCCCCGGCACGGGGCTCGTTCTCCATCTTACGTCACAGGGCGCCGGACGTCAATTACAGGCGGTTCGCAGGGCGCAGTTCAAGTCGGGGAGCTCGCGCCCGGGCACGCCGTCGCCAGCCCCTCCCCGGGGATGGGGGCCCTGGCAGCAACAGAGATGAGCCTGCCGCCAGGGTGTTAGTATGTGGTCGGCGCCGGGGCGCGGACGCGCACAGTCTCTCGTCTTGCACACTTTGCCAACTCGCGGCATCTGATATAGAATGGGGTATATGGTGGAGGGTACTCCCCGGCGAACGGGGGGGTACGCAAGAGGTTCTTCTCGCCTTCCTCCCCCTGCTTCTGTACCTGTGGCGCGTGGTCGTGCCCTGGTTCGGGCCCGACGCCGGCCACGCCTTGACCCAGTGCCTGCCGCGGGGGCCCCCGGCATGGCTCTCGGGAAGAGACCAGTGGCGCCGATAGAGCCCGCTGTCCGGCCCAGTGCGCCGGTGAGGTCAGCGGGGCGCCGTCCCATAACAGGAGGACCTCGCCGTATGCAGGCGCGCCGAACGCGATGCGACCTACTCCGCTGGTGCAGACACCTCTTTCCCCTGGCGCTAACGCTGTTCGGTTCTCTCCTCATCGCCCGAGCCTTTCAGTGCCGTCAGCCGCAGGTTCCGGCTGCCTCCCTCCGTCAGGCCGCTGCTGCCAGCAGCCGCGGGTCGCAACCCGCCGGGCGCCAGTGGCAGCAGCTTGAGGAGCAGGTGGTCAGGAGCGCATTCCTGTCGGTGCAGCCGGTCTGGGATACGCCGACGCCGCCAAGCCCGGCGTGGATCCTCCCCCTTGCGGGACCGGCCAGCGTCGGGGGGCCGGCGCTCTCTGAGCCCGTCGTTCCCGAGCCAACGGCAACCCCTCCGCGCCGCGAGGTGATAACCTATACCGTTCAGCCGGGCGACAACCTCTTCCTGATCGCGCAGAGATTCGGCGTGAGTCTGGACACCATCATCTGGGCCAACGGGCGGCTCGAGCTCGATCCCGATCTCCTCAACATCGGGCAGCAGCTCGCCATCCTGCCGGTGAGTGGAGTCTGGCATACGGTGAAGGCCGGCGAGACTCTCGAATCGATTGCCAAACGGTACCAGGTGACGCCCGAGGACATCATCGGCTACGAGCCGAACGGCCTCGAAGAGCCCGTCACACTCACCCCCGGGCAAAAGCTCATCATCCCCGGCGGCCAGAAGCCCTTCGAGCCGTACCTGGTCTTCACGCAGGCGGGGGCCGTCACGGTCAACGCCCGCCCCGACCCGGGGCGCTTTATCTGGCCATGCAACGGTGTCATCACGCAAAAGTTCGGGCCTGAACACCTCGGCATCGACATCGGGAACGTGGCGGGCACACCCATCTATGCCGCTGCCAGCGGCAAAGTCACCACTGCGGGCTGGTACGGGAACCTCGGCTTGGCCGTGCGCATCGCCCACGACAAGGGCTATATCACGGTCTACGGGCACATGCAGAAAGTGCTCGTGAGCGAAGGAGAGTGGGTGCAGCGCGGCCAGCAAATCGGCGAGATGGGCAGCACCGGCAAGTCTACCGGCCCCCACGTGCACTTTATGATCCTGCTGCAGGGCGGGGCGGTAAACCCTGCGCGGTACCTCCCGCGCTAGGCGCGCGGCTCCTTCCAGAGCACACAGGGGGAGCGAGTGGCGGGGCGACGCCCTGCCACTCGCTCCCTCTTCTCCGACATACGATGGTCAAGGAGTAGCTCCCGCGGCCCTCGACTTTGGGGGTTCAGGGGCGGACAGGTGGCTCCACGAGCGCGACCAAGGCGCTCGCGCGGCAGTGCCCCATCCCCCCGGCCTCCGTCGAGTTTGGCCTTTCGCAGCGCAACCCGCCGTGCCGTCCACGCGTGGCTGACATCACCTCGATCGATGCTGTGCTGGGGACGCCCCTCCCCCTCGCCCCCTCCCCGGGGCTGGCGCTGCAGCGCCAGCCCCGGGGAGGGGGAAGACATTACAGGGTGTTTCGGGCTCGGCTGGCGCGCCATGGCGCGCCAGCCGAGCCCGAAACACCCATTAAGGGTGGCCCCGCCCCCAGGCGGGCACGGCGTGCCCGCCTGGGGGCGGGGTTAGGGGTGGGGGCGTTACCACGCGTAGCGTGGAACACGACCGCTAGGGAGCGAGAGAGTCAGTGGTCAGGGACCAGGACCGGAAAAGGCCAAACTCCAGGGGGGCGTTCTTTCCTATGACGGGGGTGTCCGCGGGCGGCCAAGCCGCCCGCGGACACCCCCTTTATTTGTATTCCCCGCCCCCGCCGCGGCGGGGGCGGGGCGGGGGGTGGGGGCGGCGCGACTGGCGATGCTCCCAGGGCCATCGGGCGGATGGGACTGTCCGCCCCTGAACCCTTTTTCTCCAGTGGCAGGCGGGGCCGCAAGTCTGAACAGTCATCCCTCTCGCCTCTATTGACAAAGGGCGCACATTGTGATATGATTTAACCGGTTGAATAACCGGTTCTATAAGCGGTTAAACAAGGACGAGGAGACAGAAGGTGGCGACCATCCGGGATGTTGCGCGCGTCGCCGGGGTATCGGTGGCGACGGTATCCCACGTCGTCAACGGCACTCACTACGTGAGCCCCGAGCTGCGGCAGCGAGTCGTGGATGCGATCGAGGCGCTCAACTATCGCCCGAACCGCCTGGCCCGCGCCCTCAGCCGCAAGGCGGTTCCGCTCCTTGCGCTGGTCGTCCCGGATATCAGCAACCCGTACTGGTCCTGTGTGGCGCGCGCCGTCCAGGACGTCGTCGACCGCCACGGCTACTCGGTGATCGTCTGCAGCACCGACGGCCTGCTCCAGCGAGAGGTCCGATTCCTGCAATCCCTCTCCGGCTGGATCAGCGGCCTCATCCTGCACGCCTACCACGTGACCCACGAGCATATCGACCCGTACATGGGCGAAGGCGTGGCCGTAGTGATCATCGGAGACTTTATGGCCGGCCACGAGCAGCCACGTACCTGGGACCACGTGCGCGGCGACAACGAGGGCGGCGCGCAGGCCGCGGTCGAGCACCTCATCAGCCTCGGGCACAGGCGGATCGCCTTCATCCAGGGGCCTGCGGGAACGCCTTCGAGCACGCGCCGCCTCACGGGCTTCCGCCGGGCGCTCGAGCGGGCCGGCCTGCCGGTGCTCGAGGAACTGGTCGTTCCGGGGAGCTACACCCGGGAGGCAGGCCGGACCGGGATAGAGCGTCTGCTGGCCATGCCCGAGCCGCCAACCGCGGTCTTTTGTGCCAACGACCTGATCGCGCTGGGCGCGCTGGAGGCGGCCCAGCAACTCGGCTGGCAGGTCCCGCGTGATCTGTCGATCGTCGGCTTTGACGACATCGACGAGGCAGCCCGCGCCCGCCCACCCCTCACGACCATCCGGCAGCCGCCCCAGCATCTGGGTGCGGTTGCCGCCGAACTGCTGATGGAGCGGTTGAGCGGTCGGGTTGAGCCCCGGCACACGGTGCTCGAGTTCTCGCTGGTGGTGCGGGAGTCGACGGCGCCGCCGCAGCCGACCGCCGGGCGATGAGGCCTTGGGCGAGGAGTTGCCATCTCTGGACGAGTTGCCGCAGCGTTTGCGTCCCGAACGGGGAGGAGGTGCCTACTGAACAGAGGCTCGTCTGTGTGTCGAATCGGTCCCTATGATCGGGCTATCCGTCCCTCTGACTGAAAGGAGACTCGTCATGGCTTCCCGAGAGTGCGATCGAAACACACGTGCGATCAGCCGGCGTGAGCTTCTGAGGATGCTCGGCATCGCCGCCGGTGCCGCTGCGGCGGCACCGCTGCTCTCAGCCTGCGGCGAAAAGCCCGCGCCGACGTCGGCGCCAGAGCCGACTGCTGCGCAGACCCAGCCGACCTCTGCCCAGGCGCAGCCGACCGCGGCCCCGGCCGAGCCGATCACCCTCCGCTACCAGAACCACTGGAGCAAGGAGACCGATGCCCACTATGAGGGCATGAACTGGCTGTACAAAGAGTTCCATGCCCGGTTCCCCGACATCAAGATCGAGAACATCCTCAACCCCGACAGCGAGGAGTCACGCAAAAAGATCCTCGCTGACTGCGCCGCCGGCGACTGCCCCGATATCGTTCACGATGCCGGACCCGACATGTGGGCAGCGGGGTATCTCCTGGACCTCACCCCGCACCTCGAGGCAGATACGGCGTGGAAGGCGCTCTTCTCGCAGGATACGCTGGATGCCCTGAGCACCGATGGCCACGTCTGGGGGCTCTCAGGCGAAGTGTCGCCCATGCCCACCATCTGGAACATGCGCATCCTCAACGAGGCGGGGGTCAGCGACGTCCCCAAGACCTGGGATGAGCTGCTTGCGACCTGCGAGAAGGTCAAGGCGGCGGGCAAGCTCGCGACCTCCTGGGGCGTTGGCGGGGCGCATCAGTGGCACAATATCATCGTCAGCCAGAAGGGCGGCCGCGAGGCCCTGGCGGCCAACCAGTTCGATGCTCCGCAGATCGTCGAGGCCTTCAAGCGCATGAAGGTCTTTGTGGACAACAAGTGGATCCCCGATAACGAGATCGAGCTGACCTGGCAGCAGTCGGTGGCCCTCTTTGTGGCCGAAAAGACCGCTTTCTACCTGAACGGCGCCTGGACGATCGGCAACGAGATCACGGGTCAGGGTGCAGCCCCCGACCTGAAGGACAACGTCAAGTTCGCTCCCTACCCGGCCGTCGGTGAGAACGGGACGACGGTCGAGCTCAAGCAGACCACCGCCATCGGTCTGGCCAAGAAGCTGGAGCAGAACCCGGCACGGCTCGAGGCCGCCCTCAAGTTCATCAAGTTCTGGTTCAGCGAGGAAGGCGCCAAGCAGTGGATCCTCCTGACCAGGTCGCCGATGGGCGTCAAGGTCGATCTGAGTGCCATCACAGGGGTCGACCCCCTGCTCATGGCCTTCCTAGGAGACTCCTGAACAACCCCGGCTTTTTGGCTTATGGGCCGGGTAGCAGGGTAGTTTCGTGATGGGCAGGAGGCATT
>ENA-ORXB01000705-ORXB01000705.1-sediment-metagenome-genome-assembly--contig:-NODE-705-length-56572-cov-20.837667_pt1 | contig 56572 bp, 55 predicted proteins | sample MGYA00237863_ERZ511475 | MGnify/ENA primary metagenome ERZ511475 (study PRJEB26305, sample SAMN06343858) | sediment metagenome | isolation source: hot spring sediment | place: Canada: British Columbia... | reverse complement strand
CGCCAGGAGGGCTCCGGTCGCTTTGACCTTTCCCGAAGACTCGCCAGCCCCGGGAACGGCGCCTGGGCCGTCTGCGCGCCGTTTGGGGCCATCCTGGCGATGCGGCCTGCAGATGCGCAGGTGCGCAGCAAAACTTCGTCAAGTCACCAACTTGAGGGACTGAAAAATTTGAAGCGGTACTACGACGAACTCGGCCCGGGCCGAGTTCGTCGTGCCCCGAGGGGGCGGGAGAGCACAAAGAGCCCGCCGTCACGCCGGCTGGCGGGTGCACTGACAAGACACCACGCGCGGGAATACTGGTCTGGCAACTCCGGCAGTATAATCCGAGCGAGGATCGACACTGGATTGCAGCATCGAATGAGGATTTCACGATGCAAACCATGATGGAACCAGATGCGGGCTCCCCCTGACCGGAGCGTAGCCGGAGAGACCGTGCGCGGGCAGGCCCGACTTGTGGGCGGCACGCTGCTGCGGGTGGATCGGCTGGGTTCGACGAACGACCTGCTGCGCTCATTGGCCCAGCAGGGAGCTGCGGAGGGGACCACCGTGGTGGCCCGCGAGCAGACCGCAGGCCGCGGCCGGCTGGGCCGCATTTGGGCCTCTCCGCCCGGAGGCCTGTGGCTCTCCGTCCTCCTGCGCCCCCCCGAGCCCGCAGACCTTCTGCTGGCGCTGGCGGCGGCGGTGGGAACGGCGGAGGGGCTGCGCCGCACAAGCAGTGCGCCCGTGGGGTTGAAGTGGCCCAACGACCTGGTACTGCAGGGAAGGAAGGTGGGAGGCGTGCTCGTGGAGGCTGTCCCGCCCTGGGCCGTGGTAGGCATCGGGGTGAACGTCAACGTGGAACGGGCGATGCTGCCTCCGGACGTCCGGGAGGCGGCGGTCTCTCTGGCGGAGGTCGTGGGCCACACGGTGGATCTGGACGCAGCGCTGGACGGCGTCCTGGGCGGTCTCGACGACGCCTACGACACCCTTCGCCGCGGGGGGAAGGACGATGTGCTCGACCGGTGGCGGCGGCTCAACGTGACGCTAGGTCGGCCGGTGCGCGTGCGCACGGGAGGTCGCGTGGTCCAGGGCATCGCGGTGGACATAGACGCCGCAGGGGCATTGCTGGTAGCCGGGCCCGGCGGCGGGCGGGTGCGAGTGCTCGCGGGCGATGTCACCGTACTTTAAGGGTGGGCGCTGTGAGGTGGGGGCTGTGAGCGGGCACCGAGGGATAACGGCCGTTGCGGGCATTCGTGTGGGGCACGCCACAGACGCGCAGGCGCAGACCGGGTGTACGGTAGTGCTCTGTCCCCAAGGGGCGATCGCCGGTGTGGACGTCAGCGGCGGAGCGCCGGCTACGCGGGAGACGGAACTGCTGCGGCCGGGGATGCTGGTGGAGCGGGTGCACGCCGTCCTCCTGGCCGGCGGCAGCGCCTTCGGCCTGGCGGCCGCGGACGGCGTGATGCGCTACCTGGAGGAGCGTGGCATCGGATTCGACGCGGGGGTGGCCCGCGTGCCCATCGTCCCGGCGGCCGCGCTCTTTGACCTGGGGGTGGGACGTGCCGACGTCCGTCCCGGGCCGGAGATGGGCTATCAGGCCTGCCTGGCCGCCACCGACGGGCCTGTGGAGGAGGGGCCGGTAGGCGCAGGGGCGGGCGCGACGGTGGGGCACCTGCTGGGTGCGGGAGCGATGCGCGGGGGGATCGGCACGGCCGCGGTGGATCTGCCCGGCGATGTGGTGGTGGGGGCGCTTGCGGCAGTCAACGCCTTCGGCGACGTGCGTGACGAAACCTCGGGGGAGATCATCGCTGGAGCACGCTCGCCCTCGGGCGTCTTCCTGGACACGGCGCGGGTGCTGCTGCAGATGGCCGAGGAGCTACCATTCCGGCGGGGCGCGGCCAGCACCACCCTGGTGGTAGTGGGCACCAACGCCATGCTCTCCAAGGCGGAGGCCAACCGCCTGGCGCGCCTGGCCCAGGCCGGGCTGGCCCGGGTGATCTCGCCGGCGCACACCATCTTCGACGGGGACGTGGTCTTCGCGCTGAGCTGCGGCGACGCGGTGAGCAACCTCCTGGCTCTGGGGGCGGCCGCGGCGGAGGCGGTGGCGCAGGCCGTCGTCCGCGCGGTACGCCTGAGCAACGCCCTGTAGGCGCTGCGCGGTAGCCAGCACACGCTGTTGACGGCGGCCGTCGCCTGCGGTACGGTAGCGGCGAAGCCGGCATCCCAGCGGGAGCCGGACTGGACGAACGGCACAGCAGAGGCCTCGTCCGGTATCTGCCTGGCAGAACTGGAACGGAGGGAAGATATATGGCGCAGACCCGTCTTGCTCCCCCACCCGTGCGGTGGGGGATTCGCTTTACTCCCCGGGACATCGCCGTCACCGGGGCCCTGGGAGCCGTGGCGATCCTCCTGGGGCTCGTGCCCGGCCTGGGGTTCATCCCGGCGCCTACCCCGGCCGGAAGCGCAACGACCATGCACATCCCGGCCATCATCGCCGGCGTGCTGGAAGGCCCGGTGGTCGGGGCGCTGGTGGGCGCCATCTTCGGGTTCTTCTCCTTCACGCGGGCGACAATCCCCATCTTCAAGAACCCGGTGATCGCCTTCCTCCCCCGCATCCTCATCGGCGTGGTGGCCTTCCTTGTCTTCCGTGCGCTTCTGGCGCGCCACGCCCGCCCCTTCGCGGCGCTGGTAGTAGGGGCGGCGTTGTTCACCGTCCTGGGACCGGGAGCGCGGGACTTCGAGGCTGCCTACGCCGCGGGCAAGGTGAAGCCCAGCTGGCTGGTCGATGGGTACCACCAGGTGGCGGCCCTAACCAGCCCCTCCCTGGCCGCTGCCCTCCTCCTGGGGGTGCTGGGGATGGCGCTGACCTACTGGATCCTGCGCGGGGAGAACGCGGCGCCCGCGGCGGCGGCGGTGGCGGGGACACTGACCAATACCATCGGCGTGCTCAGCCTGACGGTGGCCTTCGGCTTCATCCCTAGCGGCGCCGCCTTCGTCATCGGCGCCACCCACGGCCTACCCGAGGTGATCCTGGCGGTACTAGTCACCGTGCCCGTCTACCGGGCGGTGAGCGCGCTCAGGGGCCGGAAGGGACCGGAGGAGAGCAGATGAGCGACTCCCTGCTCCTGGCGCTGGACATCAACAACACGCAGATCAAGATCGGTCTGTATGCGGGGGCCCACCTGCTGCACCACTGGCGTGTGGCTACCGACCGGGAGAAGACGACCGACGAGTACGCCATGCTTCTGCGCGCGCTCTTCGCCTCCGTGGGCCGCTCCCTGGAGGAGGTAAGCGGGGTAGGGATCTCGTCAGTGGTCCCTCCGCTGCTGGACACCATGGATCGCCTGGCCCGCACCTACCTGCGGACGGTGCCGCTCGTGGTGGGACCGGGGGTGCGCACCGGAATGCGCATCCTCTACGAGAACCCCAAGGAGGTGGGCGCGGACCGTATCTGCAACGCCGTAGCCGCCTACGCCAGGTACGGCGGCCCGGCCATCGTGGTGGACCTGGGCACGGCGACCACGTTCTCCGTGGTCTCCGCCGAGGGGGACTTCCTGGGCGGGGCCATCGCCCCGGGTATCGGCATCTCCGTGGACGCCCTGGCTGAGCATGCGGCGCAATTGCACCGGGTGGAGCTGGTCCGCCCGCGCCAGGCCATCGGCCGCTCCACGGTGGCGGCGATGCAGGCCGGCATTCTCTTCGGCTTCGTCGGGCAGGTGGAGGAGCTTCTGCGCCGAATGCGAGAAGAGCTGGGGACCCCGGCGGTGGCCATCGCCACAGGCGGTTGGGCGGAGCTGATCATGCCCGAGCTGCGCAGCGTGCAGCACCACGCGCCGCTGCTGGGCCTGGAAGGCCTGCGCATCATCTACGAACGCAACCGCGAGGCGGCGGCCACCCTGAGGGGGGAGCGGGCGCTGCGTGACCCTTGAGCAGATCTCCGTGAGGGAGGCGGGAGAGGCAGAGGCCCGGCCGCGCCCCCTGCACGTGGTCAGTCTCAGCCTGGGCTCGCCCACGCGCGACCACCGTGTCCGGCTCACGCTGCTTGGGCGGGAGGTGCTGGTGGAGCGCGTGGGCGTGGAGAACCTGGCTGCCTACCGGCGGCGCCTGTTGGAGCTGGACGGCAAGGCGGACGCCATCGGCATCGGTGGCGCAAACCTGGCGCTCTCTGCCGGCAGCCGCACCTACCCCATCCGCGACGTGGTCCGCCTGGTGCAGGGGATCCGCACGCCGGTGGTGGACGGCAGCGGCCTGAAGCGCCTGCTGGAGAAGCAGATCATCCTGGAGATCCTGCCGCGGGACTACGGGGTGGACTTCCGCGGCCGGCGGGTCCTCCTGGTCAGCTCCGTGGACCGCTACGGCATGGCCGAGGCCTTCACCCAGGCAGGGGCGGACGTGATCTTCGGCGACTTCATGTTTGCCCTGGGCCTGCCCATCAGGTTGCGCGGCCTGACCACGGTCAAGGTGCTGGCGGCCATCCTGCTGCCTGTCCTCACCCGGCTGCCCTTCACCTGGATCTACCCCACGGGAGAGAAGCAGGAGGTGATCACCCCCAGGTTCGGCAAGGCCTACGCCTGGGCGGAGGTCCTGGCCGGCGACTTCCACTTCATCCGCCGATACATGCCCGAGGACCTGCGCGGCAAGATCATCATCACCAACACCCTCACTACACAGGATGTGGCGGAACTGCGGCGCCGCGGGGTGCGCATGATCGTCACGCCGTCGCCAAACCTGGAAGGGCGGTCCTTCGCCACCAACGCCGTGCAGGCCATGCTGGTGGCCCTGTCAGGACGGCGGCCCGAGGAGCTGACGCCGCAGAACTACCTGGAGCTGCTCTCCCGGATCGGCTTCCGTCCGCGCGTAGAGCTGCTCAACCCGTAGTTCCCCCCAACCGATGAGAGAGCCGGGCCGCTTCGCCTTCGTCCTCCACCCGCTGGTGGTCGCCGACTTCGCCCGCAAGTTCGGCCCCCTGCGCCTGGCTCCGCCTCGGGCGCTGGAGTGGATGGCGCGCTTCGTCCCGCCGGTGGTCGCCGCGCGCATCAGCGGGATTCGCTCGCCGACCGGCGCGACTGCGGAGGGTTGGTTCATCGGCTTGCCGCTGACCACCCGGGTCCTGCTGGCCAGCGACGTGGAGTTCGTCTACAGGCGCCTGGTGCAGTGCGGCCGCCTGGCGCAGCGCCTGGGTGCGGGGATCCTGGGCCTGGGCGCCTTCACCAAGGTCGTGGGCGACGCCGGGGCGACGGTGGCCCAGCGGCTGCCCATCGCCGTGACCACCGGCAACTCCTACACCGCCGCCTCGGCCGTGGAGGGGGCCCTGCTGGCGGCGGCGCGCATGGGGATCGACCTGCCGCGGGCCCACGCCCTGGTAATCGGTGCCACGGGGGCCGTGGGCGCCGTCTGCAGCCAGCTCCTGGCTTTGAAAGTGGGGACGCTGACGCTGGGGGCCCGTACCGCAGGGCGCCTGGAGGCCCTGGCGGATCGGCTGCGCGCCGTCCGCGGCGACGGTCACGCCGATGTGCAGGTGACGACCGATGTGCACCGCGCTGCGGCTGAAGCCGACCTCATACTCACCGTCTCCTCCGCCACCGACGTGCTCATCCAGCCCGAGGAGCTGCGGCCTGGGGCCGTGGTCTGCGACGTGGCCCGTCCGCGCAACGTCTCCCGCCTGGTCTACCAGCGGCGGGACGACGTGCTGGTGATCGACGGAGGGGTGATCGAGGTGCCGGGCGAGGTCCGGTTCGGCCTGGACTTCGGCTTCCCCCCGCGCACCTGTGAGGCCTGCATGGCAGAGACCATGGTGCTGGCGCTGGAGGGGCGCTACGAGGACTACACCGTGGGGCGGGATATCGCGCTGGAGCGCGTGCGGGAGATCGAGGCGCTGGCCCGCCGCCACGGCTTTCGCCTGGCCGGCTTCCGCCGCTTCGAGCGGGCGATCTCGGAGGAGGAGATCGAGCGGATCAAAGCCACCGCGGCGCGCCGCCGCGCCCCATTGTCAAGTTCGTCTGTCTATGGTATGTAGGGAGGAAATTCCAGGTGGCCGCAGACGACGTGAAGCCAAGAGCGCTTGTGGGTCCGGTAACCCGCCGAAGCTCGCCTAACCGCCCGCGCGAGTGCATCTGTCTTCCGCGAAGGCGCTAGCCTTCGCGTTCCCCGCATAGGGTCCATCTCCGCAACAGGAATACTCTGGCGGAGGACTTCCCTGCCCGAAGCTGCCAGGGGCAGGGGGTTTTCCTCCGGCGTGGGGGTGAAGAGAATGCACCGCAGTAAGCTGTGGATCCCGGCAGCGTGGATTCCGGCCGTCGCGCTTCTGGTTCTGGCCACCGGGCTTCTGGCCTCGGTCACCCAGGCCCAGCAGGCACGGGCGCTGGGCCGGACCCAGGTCCTGGTGGATGCCGCCTGGCTGGGCGCAAACCTGACCAGGCCCGACCTGCGCGTCCTGGATTTGAGCGGCACCAGGGAGGTCTACGGGCGCGGCCACCTGCCCGGGGCCGCGTACGCCTCCATCACCACAGACCTCGTCGACCCCACCCACCCGATCAGAGGCATGGCACCAAACAGGGACCAGTTCCAGGCGCTCATGCGCCGGCTGGGGATAGGTAACTCCGACAGCGTCGTCCTCTACGACGAGGGCAGGAGCCTTCAGGCGGCCAGGGCGTTTTGGATCTTCAAGCTTTACAGGCACGAGCGGGTGGCGGTTCTCGACGGCGGCGCCGGGAGGTGGGCGGCGGAGGGGCGACCTCTGGTGACGGAGACCCCGGCCGTCGCGCCTTCCGCCTATGTGGCGGGGGAGCGGGATGCCAGCATCGAGGCCACGGCGGAATACATTCGCGCCAGGCTGGGCAAGGTGTTCCTCCTCGACAGCCGCAACCCCAGGGAGTACGCCGGGCTGGACGTGCGTGCTGCCCGGGGCGGTCACATCCCGGGGGCGGTGAATGTGGAGTGGACGCTGGCCACCAACCCCGATGGAACGTTCAAGGCGGCCGCGGACCTGCGGGCGCTGTACGGCCGGGCCGGCGTCCCCAGGGATCGCGAGATCATCGTCTACTGCCAGACAGGTGTGCGCGCCGCCCACTCGTGGTTCGTGCTGAAGTACCTGCTGGGCTACCCGCAGGTACGCAACTACGACGGGAGCTGGGAGGAGTGGGGGAACCGGCCCGACCTCCCGGTGCAGAGGTGAGGCCGGTGGCCGGGCCAGGACCGGGCCGGGCCAATCTGCCGCGCCTGCTGACCCTGGGCGCCGCCGCGCTCGTTCTGGCCGCCGCGCTGGCAAGGCTCACCTCCAGGGCCGACCCGCGGGCGGGCCTGTTCTGGCTGTTCGGGCTGGGCTTCGGCTTCGTGCTGCAGCGCAGCCGGTTCTGCTTCGCCTCCGCCTTCCGCGACCTCTTCCTGTTCGGGCACGCTCGCGTCATGCGCGGCATTCTGGGCGGACTGACCGTTGCCACCGCCGGCTTTGCGGTGCTCATGGCGCGGATGGTTCCGGACCCCGGCCTGGGGGCCGTGGCGCCCGAGGCGCACGTGATCCCGCTGGGCATTCACATGATCGTGGGCGGCCTGCTGTTTGGGATCGGCATGGTCCTGGCCGGAGGGTGCGTCTCCGGGTCGATGTACCGCATCGGAGAGGGCTACGTCGCTTCCGCGGTCGCCCTGGTGGGAATCATGGCCGGGCTGGGCCTGGGGGCGCACTCGTGGAACTTCTGGTGGCAGGCGAGTATCGGCCGCAGCCCGCTGGTGTGGCTGCCGCGCTTCGGTGGGTACGGCGTCGCGGTGGGCGTAACCCTCGCCCTCCTGGCCGCCGCCTACCTGCTGGTCACCTGGTGGGAGACCCGCCAGGGCTACGTCCTGCCGGCGCCTGTACCCCCACCGGTTGGCGAGAGCTTCCGAGAGCGGGTCGAGGCCACCCTTCACACCGTGATGGTGCGCGGCTGGTCTCCTGTGGTGGGTGGCGTGGCGCTGGGCACGCTCAACGTCTTTCTCTACACCGCACACATGCCCTGGGGAGTCACCGGCGAGATCTCGCGGTGGGCCATCGGGCTCCTCAATGCGGCGGGGTGGGGGCCCGGTCCTCTAAAGGGTACGGAGGAGCTGGCGGCGTGTGCGCTGACTGCCGGCAACGGCCCGTGGCTCACCCACACCCTGACCCTCAACGTGGGCATGGTGGCGGGGTCGTTCGCCGCCGCGCTGCTGGCCGGGGAATTCCGGCTGCGCCGGCCCAAAGAGCGACGCCGCTTCCTGCAGGCCATTGCTGGCGGGGTCCTCATGGGATACGGCGCCACGCTGGCCATGGGGTGCACGCTGGGGGCGTTCTTCTCGGCCATCCCCTCCCTCGCCCTCAACGGCTGGGTCTTTGGACTTGCCCTGGCCGCCGGCGCATGGGTGGGGGTGCAGGTCATCAGGCGCATTCCTTGAGGGAAGGCGCCAGCAGAAAATGAAGCCGGAGGTGCTCGGCATGGAGCTGGATGTGCGGGGTGAGATCTGCCCCTATCCGATGATGAAGACGGTGGAGGTCCTGCAGACGCTGCCCGAAGGCGAGGTCCTCGAGGTGCTCACCGACCACCCGCCCGCGCTGGAGTCGATCCCCTTCTACACCTCGCGGCTAGGCTACCGCTGCGCCATCGAGGAGTACGCGCCCGGCCAGTGGCGGATCCGGATCACACGCGCGGCCGCTCCGGCCGACGGTGCCCGCGAGTAGCTTGTGCTTGACGATTCCCGGCGGCGGGTTTTATATTGGCGCTACGAGTAGGCCGTCTGCGGCCTACCTTCTTTTGTCCCGAGTCGAGCCGTGATGGAGAAGGGCGAGAAAGAGGTCATCCTCACCGCCGAGGGCCTGCGCAGGCTCGAGGAGGAGCTGGAGTACCTGAAGGTGGTGCGGCGCAAGGAGGTGGCCGAGCGGATCAAGGCGGCCAAAGACTTCGGCGACCTCATGGAGAACTCCGAATACGAGGACGCCAAGAACGAACAGGCCTTCGTCGAGGGGCGGATCCTCCAGCTGGAGACCATGCTGCGCAACGCCAAGGTGATCGACAACAACCAGGTCCGCCGCGACCGCGTCACCGTGGGGTGTACCGTGGTCCTGCAGGACCTGAGCAACGGGGAGCGGCTCTCCTACATGATCGTGGGGTCGGCGGAGGCCGACCCCGACCGCGACCGGATCAGCAACGAGTCGCCGGTGGGCAAGGCCCTTCTGGGCCGGAAGAAGGGCGAAACGGTGGAGATACGGGTCCCCGCGGGGACGATCCGCTACTCCGTCCTGGACATCCAGGGGTAGCGGCAGGCGCGTCCGCGGGCGAGCAGAGCCATGCTGGCGGCTCTTTTTGTTTTTGTCGCTTGTTTTCCGCCAGCGTCCTCGCCCGGGGCGAGTTGGGCATGAAGGCACTGGGCGACCGGTTGCCCGCCGGGAGGGTGGCGGGGTCGAGTAGAATAAGAGCAGGAGGAACCTCCGGTCGGCGAGAATTCGTTGAACCTACTAGACGCCCGGCCGGTCGCTTGCCGGCCGCCGGGGCCACGATCGGGGTGACTCGCTCCGCCGTACCGCGCGGAGAGGAGACGGCAGATGGCGATGTTTGAGCGATTCACCGAGCGGGCGCGCCGCGTGATCATCCTGGCGCAGGAAGAGGCCAAGCGGCTGAACCACAGCGCTGTGGGCACCGAGCACATCCTCCTGGGGATCATCCGGGAGGGGGAGGGCGTCGCCAGCAAGGTTCTGGAGAGCCTGAACATCAGCCCCGAACGGGTGCGCGCGGAGATCGAGAGTGCCATCGGCCGCGGCGAGCGCACCCCCTACGAGGAAGTCGCCTTCACGCCCCGGGCCAAGAAGGTGCTGGAGCTGGCCCTGGACGAGGCCCGCCGCCTGGGGCACAACTACATCGGCACCGAGCACCTCCTCCTGGGCCTGATCCGTGAGGGCGAGGGGGTGGCCGCACGGGTACTGGAGGCCATGGGCGCGGACCTGGAGCGGGTGCGCGCCCAGGTGGTCTACCTGCTGGGCGAGGAGGGGACCACCAGCTACGCCAAGCAGACCAGCAAGACCCCCACCCTCGACGAGTTCGGCCGCGACCTGACCAAGCTGGCCCGCGCTGGCAAGCTGGACCCGGTGATCGGCCGGGAGCGGGAGATCGAGCGGGTGATCCAGGTGCTCTCCCGCCGCACCAAGAACAACCCTGCGCTGATCGGCGAGCCGGGGGTGGGCAAGACGGCCATCACCGAGGGGCTGGCGCAGCGGATCACCCGGGGCGACGTCCCGGAGGTGCTGCGGAACAAGCGCGTCGTGCAGCTCGACCTGGCCGCTCTGGTCGCCGGCACGAAGTACCGCGGCGAGTTCGAAGAGCGCATGAAGAAGGTTATGGAGGAGATCCGCAAGGCCCAGGGCGAGGTCATCCTCTTCGTGGACGAGCTGCACACGCTGGTCGGCGCCGGCGCCGCAGAAGGGGCCATCGACGCCAGCAACATCCTCAAGCCAGCGCTGGCCCGTGGCGAGCTGCAGTGCATCGGCGCCACCACCCTGGACGAGTACCGCAAGTACGTGGAGCGGGACGCCGCCCTGGAGCGGCGCTTCCAGCCCATCCTGGTCTCCGAGCCCACCGTGGAGCAGACCATCGAGATCCTCAAGGGGCTGCGCGAGCGCTACGAAGCGCACCACGGTGTGCGCATCAGCGACGACGCCCTGGTGGCCGCGGCCACCCTGGCGGACAAGTACATCGCCGACCGCTTCCTCCCCGACAAGGCCATCGACCTTATGGACGAGGCCAGCAGCAAGATCCGGCTGCAGGCCTCCTTCCTCCCGCAAGAGATCCGCGCCGCGGTGGAAAAGGTGGACCGGGTGCGGCGGGAGAAGGACGAGTCCATCAAGAGCCAGGACTTCGAGCGCGCGGCGCAACTGCGGGACAAGGAACGGGTACTGCGGCAGAAGCTGGAAGAGCTGGAGTCCTCCTGGAAGAAGGAGAAAGGGCACGACTTCACCAGCGTCACGGCCGAGGACATCGCCGACATCGTCAGCAGCTGGACGGGTATCCCGGTGGCGCGGCTGGTGGAGGAGGAGAAGCAGAAGCTGCTGCGCATGGAGGAGGCGTTGCACGAGCGCATCGTGGGGCAGGACGATGCGGTACGGGCGGTGGCCAAGGCGGTGCGCCGCGCCCGCGCCGGCCTCAAGGACCCGCGGCGCCCTATCGGCTCCTTCATGTTCCTGGGGCCCACGGGGGTGGGCAAGACGGAGCTGGCCCGCGCCCTGGCCGAGTTCATGTTCGGCGACGAGAACGCGCTGGTGCGCATCGACATGTCGGAGTACAGCGAGCGGCACACCATCAGCCGCCTGGTGGGCTCGCCTCCTGGCTACGTGGGCTACGAGGAGGGCGGGCAGCTTACCGAGGCGGTGCGCCGCCGCCCCTACTCCGTAGTCCTCTTCGACGAGATCGAGAAGGCGCACCCGGAGATCTTCAACGTCCTGCTGCAGATCCTGGACGACGGCCGCCTCACCGACGCCCAGGGGCGAACCGTGGACTTCAAGAACTGCGTGCTCATCATGACCAGCAACGTGGGCGCCCCGGTGCTGGACAAGGAGGTGGGCATCGGCTTCCGCCTGACCCGCGACGCCCGGGAGGACCAGGAGCAGATCTACACGCGGATGAAGGAGCACGTGATGGAGGAGCTGCGGCGCACCTTCCGTCCGGAGTTCCTCAACCGTCTGGATGAGATCATCGTCTTCCGGCCGCTCACCACCCAGCAGATCCGCGCCATCGTCGGCATCCTGGCCCAGCGGGTGCGGCGGGAGATGCGCGGCCAGAACATGGACCTGGAGATCACTGAGGAGGCGAAGGAGCTGTTGGCCCGGGAGGGGTTCGACCCCACCTTCGGCGCCCGGCCGCTGCGGCGGGCCATCCAGCGCCTGGTTGAGGACCCCCTCTCCGACGAGCTGCTGCGCGGCCGCTTCAAGTCGGGAGATGTCATCGTCGTGGACGCCCGGGACGGCCGCATCGTCTTCGAGAAGAAGCGCGAGCCCGCCCTGGCGGAGTGAGCGCGCGCCGCCCGTACATCCCACGGGACCCGGAGGCCCGGGTCCCGTTTTCGTTGCGGGACGTGCCGATATAAGCACCGAGACCCCCGATGCCTGTCCGCGTGCGTTACACCTGCCAGACCTGCGGCTACACCTCCCCCAAGTGGCTGGGGCGTTGCCCCGACTGCGGAGAGTGGAACAGCCTGGTGGAGGAGGTGCCGGCCGAGGGGGGAGGGAGGCCGCGGCCTGCCGCACCGGCGGAGGTGCTGGACGTCTCGCAGATCCCTGTGGAGGCCGAGCCGCGGGCGTCCACGGGGCTCGGAGAGTTCGACCGCGTGCTCGGGGGCGGGATCGTGCCCGGATCGCTGGTGCTGATCGGCGGGGAGCCTGGCGCGGGCAAGTCCACCCTGGTGAGCCAGGTGGCAGCCCGCCTGGCCGCCGGCGGTACGCGCGTCCTCTACGTCAGCGGGGAGGAGTCGGCCCGTCAGACGCGGATGCGGCTGGAGCGGCTGGGGACGCTGCCCGCGGGGCTCCTCCTGCTGGCGGAGAACAACCTGGAGGCGATCCAGCAGGCCATCGAGGCGCAGCGCCCGGCACTGGTGGTGGTCGACTCCATCCAGGCCGTCTACCGGCCGGATGTACCCTCGGCGCCGGGCAGCGTGGGCCAGGTGCGCGAGTGCACCGGCTCGCTTCTCACGGTGGCCAAGGGGCAGGGGATCAGCATCCTCATCGTCGGCCACGTGACCAAGGAGGGGCAACTGGCCGGCCCGCGGGTTCTGGAGCACCTGGTGGACACCGTCCTGTACTTCGAAGGCGACCGGCACCACGCCTACCGCATCCTGCGGGCGACCAAGAACCGCTTCGGCTCCACCAACGAGATCGGGGTCTTCGAGATGGGGCCCCACGGCCTGGTCGAGGTGGCCAACCCCTCCGCCGCCTTCCTGGCGGAGCGGCCGGCGGCGGCCCCGGGCTCCGCCGTAGTCTGCGCCCTGGAGGGCACAAGGCCTCTGCTGCTGGAGGTGCAGGCGCTGGTAGCGCCCACGCACTTCGGAATGCCGCGGCGCACGGCGGCGGGGATCGACTACAACCGGCTGGTCCTGCTGCTGGCGGTGCTGGAGAAGCGGGCCGGACTGCACCTGGCCATGCACGACGTCTACGCCAGCGTCACGGGCGGGCTGACGGTGGACGACCCTGCGGCGGACCTGGGGGTGGCGGTGGCGGTGGCCAGCGCCTTCCGGGACCGTGCGGTGGAGCAGCAGGTGGTGGTCATCGGAGAGGTGGGGCTGGCCGGCGAGGTGCGGGCGGTGCGGCAGGTGCAGCAGCGGGTGCGCGAGGCGGCGCGGCTGGGCTTCCGTCGCGCGGTGGTGCCGCGAGCATCCGGCGGGGAGTGGCCGCCGGGGGTGGAGGTCCTGGCCGCGGCCACGGTGGCCGAGGCGCTGGCCATTCTGTTGGGGTAGCCCCGCCGTGCGGGGAACTCCTTGGGCCCCTTCTGCGTCAACAAGTGAAAAAGCGCGTCGGGCCGCCCCCGGCCCACGGGCGTATTAAAAGGAGGGGTCCCTGCTGAGCATGAACCGGCGGATATCCACGGTGCTCGCCGCTGCGGTCTTGGTAACGGTCCCGGTCGGAATGCGCGGGCTCGGCGGCCTCTCGTCGGCCGTCCCGACCTCCGCGCCCCGGGCGGAGGCCGCGGCGGGCGGGCAGCGCTTCCTCATCGTGCCCGGGGAGTCCCAGGTGATCTACCGCGTGGGCGAGACGCTGATCAGCGAGGGCAACCGCTTCAATGTGGCCGTGGGGATCACCCGCGCGGTGCGGGGGGAAGTCGTGGTCGACCGCACCAACCCCGCGGCGAGCCGCGTGGGGACCATCAGCGTGGACATCAGCCAGTTCCAGTCCGACAGCTCTCGGAGGGACAACGCCATCCGGGGGCGCTGGCTGGAGTCCTCCCGCTACCCCATCGTCGAGTTCGTGCCCACACGCATCGACGGCCTTCCGGCGCAGTACGTGGAGGGCCGGGATATCGCTGTGCGCATCAGCGGCAACCTGAAGGTGCGCACCGAGGTCCAGCCCACCACCTTCGAGGCCACCGTGCGTCTGGCGGGTAATGAGCTGCGCGGCACCGCCAGCGCCAAGATCCTGATGACCGACTTCGGCTTCGAGCCGCCTTCCATCCTGGGGATCCTGCGGGCGCAAAACGAGGTGGAGGTCGAGTTCCGCTTCGTCGCCCGCCCGGCACCTTAGCGATGCCGGCTAGGTCAGGTGGTAGACACCCAGGGCGGAGACGCGGTCCCTCTCCTTGCGCAGGATGGCATCCAGGTCCAGCCCCGTGATGTAGCAAAGCGCCGCCAGGTAGAAGAGGGTGGTGCCGATCTCGTCCTCCAGCGCTTCGCGGCAACGGGCGCAGAGGTTGCCGTGGAGGTGCGTGGAGAGGAACCCCCGCACGTCCCCCAGCCCCACATCCGCCGGAAACCGCTGCCGCTCCGCGCGGATCTGCACGCAGCCGCAGACGGCAACGGCGTGGGCCAGGACGCGGGAGACGCGGGCTGCGGTCTCGTTGAGCTTGCTCTGCACATCGAGAATGCTGCGGTGGCGGATGAGGTATTGCGAGACGAGGTGCTGCAGGGTCGCCAGATCGGTCTCTTTCATGCCCGAAGCCTCCTCAGTGCAAAGCTGCCGTTGACGGCGATCCCCGGCAGGATGCGCGAGGCGATTATAGGCGCCGCTTCGCGCGACTGTCAAGAAGCCGCGACTGACGCGGGCTTGCGGCGCGCGCCGCGGTCGCGTGGTGGGTGGTATAATTGTCCTCGTCATGATCACGCCCATTCGTTTTGCCGGCGGCCTGCTCGGGGCCGTCGGAGCCTTCCGGCTGGCGGTGGTCCTGCCCTGGTTTCCCCAGCCGTTGACCCGGATCGCCATCGGCCTGCTGGGAGCGTTGCTGGGCTGGCTGGTCACCCCGTGGCTGTGGCGCCTCTTCGTCCGGGCCATGACCTGGGTGCTGCAGGGGCTGTCGCACCTCTCCCTGAGGGAGCTGGCCCTGGGGGCGGCGGGGCTGACCGTCGGCCTGCTCATCGCTTTCCTCCTCGGCTTCATCGTCAGCGACATCCCCTACGTCGGGCTGTACCTTCGCTGGGGCGTGGCGCTGGTCTTCGGCTACCTGGGGATCCACCTGGCGCTGCAGCGGCGGGAGGAGGTCAAGGCCATGCTGGACCGCCTGGGTGAGGGCAAGAGCCACGCACCCCCACCGCGCCGGGTGGTGCCCAAGGTGATGGACACCAGCGTGATCATCGACGGGCGCATCGCCGACGTGTGCAAGACCGGCTTCCTGGAGGGCCCGCTGCTCGTCCCCCGCTCGGTGCTGGCCGAGCTGCAGCGCATCGCCGACTCCACGGACGCCATGCGCCGCGCCCGCGGCCGCCGCGGCCTGGACATCCTCAACCGGCTGCAGAAGGAGTCGGACGCAGTGGAGGTGATCGACGACCCGCCGGGGATTCAGGGCGATGTGGACACGCGACTGGTGGGCGTGGCGCGGGCCATGGGCGGCTGGATCCTGACCAACGACTTCAACCTTAACAGGGTCGCCGAGCTGCAGGGGGTGCGCGTGCTCAACGTGAACGAGCTGGCGCAGGCCCTGCGCCCCATCCACCTCCCGGGCGAGGAGCTGACCGTCCACATCATGAAGGACGGCAAGGAGGCCGGGCAGGGCATCGGGTACCTGGAGGACGGGACGATGGTGGTGGTGGAGGGGGGCAAGAAGCACATCGGAGAGACCTCCGAAGTGGTGGTGACCAGCGTCCTGCAGACCGTGGCCGGTCGGATGATCTTCGCCCGCCCCAAGGGAGACGTGCCCGCGGGCTCCTCGACCTCCCACCGCCGCTAGCAACGTGTCCGCGGTGGGCCCCTCCGCAGCGACCGCTGCGGTCCTCGTTGCCGCCGGCCGGGGCCGGCGGATGGGCGTGGTGCCCAAGCCCTTCCTTCCGCTGGCGGGACGGCCGATGCTGGCGCACGCGCTGCGTGCGCTGCTGGAGGTTCCCGAGGTGCACGAGGCCGTGGTCGTGGCACCGCCTGATTACCTGGATGCCGCCCGGGCCTGCACGGCGGCCTTCCCGCGGATCGCCGCGGTGGTGCCCGGGGGGGAGGAGCGGCAGGACTCCGTCGCGGCGGGGCTGGAGGCTGTGCCCCGGGCGGAGTGGGTGGTGGTCCACGATGCGGCGCGTCCCCTGGTCAGCCCGGAGCTGGTGCGCCGGGTGCTGGCTGCAGCGGCGGAGACGGGCGCCGCGATCGCGGCCATGCCCTCCCGCGATACGCTAAAGGAGGTGGCCGGAGGCGTCGTCACCCGGACCCTGGACCGGGAGCGCATCTGGCAGGTGCAGACCCCGCAGGCCTTCCGGGCGTCGCTGTTACGGGCGGCGCACGCGCGCGCCCGCGAGGAGGGGCTGCGGGCCACCGACGACGCCGGTCTGGTGGAGGCTGCAGGCGGGGTGGTCCGCGTGGTGGAGGGGGAGGCGCTGAACCTGAAGGTGACCACCCCCGAGGACCTGGAAGTGGCCGAGGCGGTGGTGGCGCAGCGGGAGGGCCGCGGTGCAGTGCGCACCGGAATCGGCTACGACGCGCACCGCCTGGTGCCCGGACGCCGCCTGGTCCTGGGCGGGGTCACCATCCCCTTCGACCGAGGCCTGGCCGGGCACTCCGACGCCGACGCCGTCCTGCACGCCCTGATGGACGCCCTTCTCGGGGCGGCCGGTCTGCCGGACATCGGGCACCACTTCCCCGCACAGGAACGCTTCCGCGGTGCGGACAGCCGCCGCCTGATGGCGGAGGTGGTCTCCCGGGTGCGGGCGGCCGGCTTCCTCCCCGCTCAGGTGGACGTGGTGGTCCTGGCGGAGGAGCCACGCCTGGCGCCGCACCTGCCGGAGATGCGCCAGGTGATCGCCGGCCTGCTGGGCGTGGAGGAGGGGGCAGTGGGGATCAAGGCCACGACCACCGACGGGCTGGGGGCGATCGGGCGCGGTGAAGGGATCGCCGCGCAGGCGATCGCCACCCTCCGGCCTTTGAAGGCGGGGAGGGAGCCATGAGACGGGCGCAGGTCCGGCTGCGCAAGGCAGAGGCTGCGCGGCGCTACCGTCGGGTCCTGGAACGCGCACGGGAGTCACCCCACCTGCTATTCGTGGAGCGGGCCCCGCTGCGCGCGCCGGTGGCCGTGGAGCTGGTCCGCGGTACGGGAAGCGGCCGGCCCGCGGGGTTCTGGTGGGGGAGGGATTTCTACCGAGTGCAGCGCGTGGTGGAGACCCGCCGGGAGCACGACGCCATCTACTACCGCGTGGTCACCGACAGGGGGGCGTTCGACCTGCGGCGGGCGCGGCGGCTGGAGCCCTGGACGCTGCGCCCCTGGGTGGAGTGGGAGCTGACGGCGGAGCTGGAGACGATCGAGGTACGGCGGCCGTTCTGATCCCCCCGCGGCACTGGCGGCGACCTAGGCCCGGGGCGCGGGGCGAGGTGAGGGACAATCCTGAGGATTCACAACACCCTGAGCAGGCGCAAGGAGCCCTTCCAGCCCCTGGAGCCGGGGACGGTGCGGATGTACGTCTGCGGGCCGAACCTCTACGGTCCGGTGCACGTGGGGCACGCGCTCAGCTACACATTCTTCGACGTGGTCCGCCGCTACCTGGAGTACCGCGGCTACCGGGTCCTCCACGTGCAGAACTTCACCGACATCGAGGACCGGATCATCGAGAAGGCGGCGCGGGACGGCCGGACGATCTTCGACATCGCCCAGGAGTACATCTCCCGCTTCTTCCAGGAGATGGACGCCCTGGGCGTGCGCCGCGCCCACCACTACCCGCGCGCCTCGGAGGTCATTCCCACCATCATCGAGATCATCGACGGCCTCATCTCCCGGGGGCACGCCTACCCGGTTGACGGCGACGTCTACTACCGCGTCACCTCCTTCCCCCGGTACGGTCGGCTCAGCGGGCGGTCGCTGGAGGAGATGCAGGCCGGCGCCAGGGTGGAGCCGGACCCGCGCAAGGAGCACCCGATGGACTTCGCCCTGTGGAAGACGGCACGACCGGGCGAGCCATCCTGGCCGAGCCCATGGGGCCCGGGACGCCCGGGGTGGCACATCGAGTGCTCCGCGATGAACCTGCAGTACCTGGGGCCGCAGGTTGACATCCACGGCGGGGGGGAGGACCTCGTCTTCCCGCACCACGAGAACGAGATCGCCCAGTCGGAAGCCTACACGGGGAAGAGCCCGTTCGTCCGCTACTGGGTGCACAACGCCCTTATGAAACCCCCAGTGGGGGAGGAGATGCACCGCCACCTGGGCAACTTCGTCTCCCTGCGCGAGGCGCTGGCGCAGTACGACCCAGACGCCATCCGCCTCTTCTTCCTGGGAACCCACTACCGCACCCCGCTGCGCTGGACCGACGAGGCTGTACGGGCCGCGTCCCGCGGGCTGGAACGGCTGCGCACATCCCTGGCCAACGCGGAGGACGCCGTGGCCCGCAGCTACGACCGAGCGGACGGCGGCCTGGGGGAAGCGGCGGCGCGGGCGCGACAGGCGTTCGAGGCGGCCATGGACGACGACTTCAACACCCCGCAGGCCCTGGCGGCCCTCTTCACCCTGGCCGGGGAGATCAACAAGGTGGCCTCGGCGGTGGCCACGGGGAGCGGTGAGGGGCGAGCGGGTCTGTGGGCGGCTGCGGATACATTGCGCGAGCTGGCCCGTGTGCTGGGCCTGGCACTCCCCCGTCCGGGAGTGGAGCCCTCCCTCCTGCCGGAACTGAGGGCCCTGCTCGAGGAGGCCCGCCACCAGGCCGCCGACCTCTTCCCGGCGGCCGGGGACGAGACCGCCGAGGAGGTCATCCAGACGCTGCTCGCCGGCCGGCAGCGGGCGCGGGAGCAGAGGGACTACGCCCTGGCCGACAGGGTGCGCGCCCGCCTGGGGGAGCTGGGCATCGTCGTGGAGGACCTGCCCGGAGGAGCGCGGTGGCGGCTGGCCTCGCGGGCAGGGTATAGAAGTGGATGAGCAGATCGAGGGGCGCCGCCCGGTGCGCGAGGCCCTGGCCGCCGGGCGGCCGATCCGCAAACTGCTGGTGGCCCGTACCGCCCGCGGCGCCGTGCAGGAGATCGTCGGTCTCGCCCGCGGACGCAACGTCCCTGTGCAGGAGGTAGATCCCCGCTGGCTCGACCGCATCGCCAGGACCCCAGCGCACCAGGGCGTCGTCGCCCTGGCGGCGCCGCGTCCCACGGTGGAGGTCGATGACCTCCTGGCGGCGGCGCGAGCACGCGGTGAGGCCCCTTTGCTGGTTCTGCTGGACGGTATCCAGGACCCGCAGAATGTGGGCGCGATCATCCGCGTGGCGGAGGCGGCCGGAGCGCACGGGGTGGTGCTCCCGGCGCGGCGGGCGAGCGGCCTCACCGCCGCTGTGGCCCGGGCCTCCGCCGGTGCGGTGGAGCACCTTCCGGTGGCCCAGGTGACGAACCTCGCCCGTACGGTCAAGGACCTGCAGCGCCTCGGGGTGTGGGTGGTGGGCGCCGACCCCGCAGGGGAAGATCTCTACGCCACCGAGCTGGCCCCGCCTCTGGCTGTGGTCATAGGCAGCGAGGGGCGCGGCCTAGGCAGGCTGGTGCGCGAGTCCTGCGACCGGCTGGTGGCCATCCCCATGAGCGGTCGCGTGGCTTCCCTGAATGCGGCGGCGGCCGCCGCGGTCGTCCTCTTCGAGATCCGCCGCCGCGTGCGGCAGGAGGGGCTGCGGTGAGGCGCCTGCTGGCCGCCGCGGCCCTCGCCCTCCTTTTGGGCACCGTGGGGTTCACCGCTGCCTTCATCCGCGAGGCGCAGGCCTACCGGGGCCGCATCCTGCCAGGGGTGAGCATCGCCGGGATCCCTGTCGCGGGTCTGGAGCCGGCGCAGGCTCTGTCGCGGGTGGAGGGTGTGGTAGCACCGCACCTGGCCCGCACGTTGGAGTTGAGGGCTGCCGGGGTGGTGATCCGCCCTAGCCTGGCTGAGCTGGGCGTGCGGGCGGAATACACCCGGGCGGTGGCTGCTGCCTACGCGCTCGGCCGGCGGGGTGGTCTCCTCCGCCGCCTGCAGGCCCGCTGGAGGCTGCGCCAGGGAGCTGACGTGCTTCTGGAGGTGGTGCGCGACGAGCGGGCGCTGCGGGCGGTCGTCTCCCGCCTGGCAGCGGCGGTGGCGGTCCCGCCGCGGGATGCCAGGGTGACGGTCGTCGACGACCTGGTGGTGCTCACCGAACCCTCCCGGGACGGCCGGGTCCTGGATGAGGAGGCGACAGCCCACCAGATCAGGCGGGCGCTGGAGGAGGGGGCTGCGGGAATTGAGGCGGTGGTGCGGGTGGTCCCGCCGCGCTTCAGCACCACCGACGCCCTGAGCCTGACCGTGCCCGTGGCCCGCTACACAACCCGCTTCGTGGACATCCCCAACCGCAACCACAACATCGCCCTGGCCGCCGGGCGGCTGCGCGGCGTGCTCATCCTGCCCGGGGAGGTCTTCTCCTTCAACCGGGTGGTGGGGCCACGCACACCCCGACTCGGCTACCTACCGGCACCGGTCCTGTTGAACCACGTGCTGGTCCCCGGCGACGGCGGAGGAGTGTGCCAGGTCTCCTCGACGCTGTTTAACGTCGCCCTGCTGGCGGACCTGGCCATCCTGGAGCGGGCCAGCCACACGCGCCCGGTGGCCTACCTGCCCATCGGGCGGGACGCCACTGTCGTCTACGGAGGGCAGGACCTGCGCTTCCGGAACACCAGCGGTGTCCCCCTGCTGCTGTGGAGCACGGTGCGGGGGCTCCGCCTGACCCTCACCCTCTACGGTCCTCCGCAGGCGGCGCGCGACGTGCGCATCGTGGTCGGCGAGCGGAAGGAGATCCCCCCGCCCGCCCACACCGCCTGGCGCGCCGACCCGGAGCTGCCGCTGGGGCAGGTTGTGGTGGACCCCCCACAGATGGGATACCGGGTGCGTACCTACCGCATCGTCACCAGGGAGGGGGTCGAGGTGAAGCGGGAGCTGGTGGGGCGCAGCGTCTACACCCCGCTGCCGCGGACGATCCGCACAGGGACCCGACGGGCGGCGGCGCAGGCGGTGACGCCGTGAGGATGTTCTTGACGCTGGTGTGATGCGTTCGTATACTTTTTGCAAGTGCCGCACCGCACTGGTTATGCGCCTCAGGTGTGGCGGCGGGGTGGGGGTACGGGAGTGGCGTTAGCAAGACGCGAGGGCCTGGCATACCACGACATGCCCGACGAGGATCTTGTCAGGTCCGCGAAGAACGGCGACACCCTTGCCGCCGAGTTCCTCATCGGTAAGTACCGCAACTTCGTCCGCGTCAAGGCCAAGGCCTACTTCCTCATCGGGGCCGACCGGGAGGACATCATCCAGGAAGGGATGATCGGCCTGTACAAGGCCATCCGCGACTTCCGGGCGGACAAGCTCTCCAGCTTCCGCGCCTTCGCCGAGCTGTGCATCACGCGGCAGATCATCACCGCCATCAAGACGGCCACGCGGCAGAAGCACATCCCGCTGAACTCCTACATCTCGCTGAACAAGCCCATCTACGACGAGGACTCGGACCGCACCCTGCTGGACGTGATCAGCAGCATCAAGGTCAGCGACCCGGAGGAGCTGGTGATCAGCCAGGAAGCCTCCAACACCATGCGGGAGCGCATCCGCAAGAACCTCAGCGACCTGGAGCACAAGGTCCTCACGGCCTACCTGGAGGGGAAGTCCTACCAGGAGATGGCCAACGAGCTGAACCGCCACGTCAAGTCCATCGACAACGCCCTGCAGCGCGTCAAGCGCAAACTCGAGCGGAACCTCGAAGGTGAGGAAGAGTAACGGAGAACGGGCCCGGGGTGGGCTCGAAGAGGAAGAGTAGCCCGCCGATCTACCGCGTCGCCTGCCCCCGCTGCCGTACCCTTTTCCTCCTGCTCACCCCGCCGGAGGACGAGCCTGTGGCCTGTCCGCGCTGTGGGGAGCGCTTCCACCCCGAGGAGGAAGAGCTCCTCGACCCCGAGGACGCGTAAACTTCAACCGCCGATCTGGATCATCACGCGCTTCTCGGGGAAGAGGCGCTCTGCCAGCGCGTGGCCGAAGGGGCGGCGGTAGGCGCCGGCGGCGAAGATCTCCCGCAGCTCCTCGGGAGAGGCGCCGGCCCGCAGCGGGGTCAGCAGGTCCACCTCGTCGTCCCGCAGCAGGCAGAGGCGCAGCCGCCCGTCGGCGGTGAGGCGCAGCCGGCCGCACCTGCTGCAGAACGGCTGGCTCACCGGGCTGATGAAGCCCAGCCGGCCGGGGGCGCCGCGGAGGCGGTAGGTTCGGGCAGGGTCGTCGCCCGAGAGGTCGACGGGATCCAGCGGCCCCAGCGCGGCCTCGATGCGGGCCATGGTCTCCTCCGAGGTGACGATGCCTGCATCGGCCAGATCTGCCACGGCGCCGAAGGGCATCACCTCGATGAAGCGGACCTCCCAGGGGCGGTCCAGGGTGAGGCGGGCCAGCGAGACCACGTCCTCCTCGTTGAAGCCGCGGACGACCACGGTGTTGATCTTCATGGGCACGAGGCCCACCGCCTCCGCCCGCGCGATCCCTGCCAGGACCCGCTCCACCCGGCCGCCGCGCGTGATCCGGGCGTACTTCTGCGGGTCCGGGGTGTCCAGGCTGACGTTGACGCGGCGCAGCCCGGCCCGCGCCAGGCCCTCGGCCAGGGATTCCAGGAGGAGGCCGTTGGTGGTCATGGAGAGGTCCTCGATGCCGGGGACGGCGCTGATGGCCCCGACCAGGTCGACGATCCCGGGGCGGACGGTGGGCTCGCCTCCGGTGAGGCGGATCTTCCGCACCCCTAGCCCGGCGGCGATGCGCACCAGCAGCAGGAGCTCGTCGTCCCGGAGGAGTTCCTCGGGAGGCCGGAAGTCGATCCCCTCCTGGGGCATGCAGTAGACACACCGCAGGTTGCAGCGGTCGGTAAGAGAGATCCGTAGGTCGCTCAGTTCGCGCCCGTACTGGTCGCGCATAGGAACTGCCCGATACGTGGCATTATAGCCTCCTACAGCGGCGCCCGACAAGACATTGCAGCAGCCATGGACGCTTCTCGCGGTCTGCTCGGGTGGTTTTCACAGCTTCTGTCGGTCTGGCGCACCGGTATCCACAGAGATCGGCCCCGGGTTGTGGATAACCTCCGGCCCCCGCGGCGTCACCGAGCAGGTGGGGCAGGATCCGCAGAGGCGTGCAGGGACTGCAAGCCCCTCCGGCAAATGCTTAAGATGGGTTCTCCCCCGGGGACACTACATTCGAGGGTCTAAACCGTCGCGACTAAGGGAAAGGTACCTGTCGGAATGGCTTCCTCAACCGAAGGAGCCTCGTCTATCGGATGGATGAACGGATGAAGGAGACAAGGGTCGTTCGTGTTCTCCTGGCAGACCACCTGGCGCTGATCCGCCACGGCATTCGCGCCCTGCTGAGCCTGGTCGAGGACGTCGAGATTGTAGGCGAGGTGGCCACCGCGAACGAGTTGCTCCGCGTGGCGAAGGAAGTGGAGCCCGATGTCATCTTGCTGGACCAGGACATGCCGGGCGACAGCCTGCAGGCCACCCGGGCGGTCAAAGAAGCCATGCCCGCGGTGGAGATCATCATCATGACAGATCGTCTGGACGACGTCAAAGCCCTGCAGGCCATCGAGGCGGGAGCGACGGGTTACATCCTCAAAGACATCCCTGTGGCCAACCTGGCGGCGGCCCTGCGGGCTGTGTGCAACGGCCGTGCATTCTTCCACCCGGAGATCACCCGGAAAATGATCGAACGGCTCGTCCGGCTGACCCGCGAGCAGCGGTCACGGCTCCACTTGGAGTCGGAGGGGCTCACTCCGAGAGAGCTGGACATCTTGATCGAGCTCGCCAAGGGGAGCACGGACCGGGAGATTGCCGCCAAGTTCGTGGTGGCCGAGGGAACGGTCAAGACCCACATCCGGCACATCCTGCGCAAGCTCGGCGTACGAAACCGCACCCAGGCCGTGGCCTACGTCCTCCGTCGCGGTCTGATCCAATAGGATCCGCAGAACGTTCCTGATTCCCGCCCGGGCTATCTAGCTCGCGCCCGAGAATCTACCTGCCGAACAAGCAGTTTCTATCCCTAGACGTATCGACGTCCGAAGGACGACTCCCTACACTCAGTGTCGACCAGCGAGGGCCACCCAGACGTTGTCCGGGACTGCTTCCGTCTTCGCAGGTGTTGCCAGCGGGCTACGCCATTACCAGGACTCCGGCGCTGCTGGACGACGTAGCGAAGAGGTTCGGGGGGATGGGGGACGCCGTTTACGTGCACGCCAGGGCCGAGCAGTGTTTATTCCCAACCACTGTACAGGGGAATAGGCTGGTGACCTACCAGGGAGAGCAATACGTCGTCCTTGGATTCTACTTCGCCAGGAGCCTGGACGGATACCGAGACATGTACTGCATTCTCCGCCTTGCCGACGGCGACCTGAGGGCGGGAAAGCCTGATCTCCTCTCCCTGGGGTTACGCCGCAGGCGGTCCCTGGTGGCTTCACTCAACAACGATGGCACTCACAAGGCCTGATCCGGCCACGGAGGAACCAGGGCTGCACGCCCTTCCCGGGGGCGTCAGCCACGAGGAGCCGAGCGGTCGCGTCCAGGCTGTACCCGCCTGGTACGCGGTGGAGGTGAAACGGTATTGCGAGAGCCGGGTGGTGCGGCACCTGGCACTCAGGGCTGTTCCCAGCTTCTTACCGTTCATCGAGGTCACAAGGCGTAACGGGGCGAAGCGGGTATCGAGGCTGGAACCCCTGTTTCCCGGCTACCTGTTCGTGCACGTGCCGCCCGTGAGCTGTGAACCGCGACTCTGGCACGTCGTCCGGTGGAGTCCCGGGGTGCGGACGATCCTGGGGTGCGGAGGGATTCCCGTTCCGGTCCCGGACGAGGTCATCAGCGCCATCCAAGAGCGCGTTCGCGAGCTGGGGTTCATTCGGCCCGGCCTGCGGTTCTCCTCCGGAGCCCGGGTGAGGATCCACAGGGGGCCGTTTGAGGGGCTGGAAGCGATCTTTGACCGCCCGATGTCCAGGGCGGGGCGAGTGCGGGTCCTGTTGGAGTTGCTGGGACAGGAAAGGCCCGTCGAGGTCGACGCACTCGACCTCGAACTGGCCTGACAAAGAGGGACCGGCGAGTACCCCATGTCTGCGAGCCATACCGGGAGAATCCGGGTGGGGCTACGGCGGAGCTGTGCGTTCCCACCGGATTAGTCGTTCGATAGATGAGTGGTCTATCATCGTGCGGAAGGAACGCTACCGCTCGTGAGGAATTCGTTCGGAGGAGTGGAAACGCTTAATGAGGGTCAGGCTGTTCGCGTTCTTGCTTTGCAGCCTGCTGGTGAGCGCGGTCACGTACGCGGTCGCCGCGCCTGCGCCCACGGATCTCTATGTCCTTGGACCGGGAGACACGATAGAGATTGTCGTCTTCGGCGAGCCGGACCTCTCTCGCACCGTTACCATCAAGCCCGACGGCACGATCGCCCTTCCTCTAATAGGGGAGGTGAAGGCGGCAGGGAAGACCACGGCGCAGCTCGTCGCCGAGCTGACAGCCCTCTACAAGAAGTACCTTAAGTCTCCCTCTGTCTCCGTGGTCGTCCGCGAGCTGCGCGTGGAGCGCATATACATCCTGGGCCAGGTCAACCGGCCGGGAGAGTATCAGGTGCGGCAGGGGATGGGCATCCTGGAGCTGCTGGCGAGCGCAGGAGGGCCCACGGCTCGAGCGGACCTGGCCAAGGCGGTGATTATCCGCGGAAAGACCGAGACAATCCAGCTCAACCTGTTGCAGGCGTTCGCGACGAACACAAATCCCGACGTGAAGCTGCAGCCGGGCGATGTGCTCTTCATCCCGGAGACCGACCGCCGCATCGTGGTGCTGGGGCAGGTCAACCGGCCCGGAGCCTACGACCTCCTGGAGGGGCAGCGCGTCTCCGACCTCATCGCCGCTGCCGGCGGCGTGACCACCCGGGCGGCGCTCACGCGGGCTTTCATCGTCCGCAACAATGAGCAGATTGCCGTGGACCTGGCCAAGGTCCTGGCTGGGGACGTTGAGGCCAACGTCGCCCTCAAGGCCGGCGACATGCTGGTGGTTCCGGAGTTCCAGAACCGGATCGCCGTGCTGGGTGCGGTGAACCGCCCGGGCACCTACGACCTCGAGGAGGGCATGAAGCTCATCGACGCCGTGGCGCTGGCAGGAGGGCGCACGGACCGGGGGAACCTGAGCCAGGTCGTGGTGATCCGGCTGGAGGGCGGGAAGACCACGACGATGACGGCGAACGTTGATCGTGCGCTCAGCGGGGATCTGGGCCAGAATATCCCCCTGCGGCACGGCGATGTGGTCTTCGTCCCCGAGCGGGGGATCACCGTAGGCACTGTATTGCAGTACCTGAATGTCTTCAACCTGATCCGCATCCTCTTCGGAGGTTTCTAGGCGAGGGGGAAGGGAGGGCGGCGAGCATGGAACTGCGCGAGTACTACGAGGTCTTGCGCAAGCGAGTCTGGATGATCATCCTGCTGGTGGTCGTGGCCACGGGCGGGGTGATCTACCAGGTGACCAACGCGCCCGACCAGTACCAGGCCGAGGTGAGCATGTTGGTCACGCCCCGGGTCATCGCCCCTACGGCGTTTCAGGACACCCCCCTGTCCACCTTCGCCGGGACGTACCGTGAGACGGTGATGGCGAACATCGCCCTGCTGGTGCAGAGCAAGGCGGTGCTGGAGCGGGTGGCGGCCAAGGTGGGCGGGGTGACGCCGAAGGCCCTATCCAAGCAGGTGACCGCCAAGGCTATCCGCGGCAGCGACTTCCTCATCATCAGCGTGAAGGACCGGAACCCTGAGCGGGCTGCGCTGATCGCCAATACCACAGCACGTCAGTTTGTCACCTTCTACGGCGAGATCAACCGCACCGAGGCCACCAGCACCAGGAAGTTCATCGAGAACCAGTTGGCGCAGGCGCGGAAGACCCTGGCGTCGGCGGAGCGGGCGTTGCTCGACTTCAAGACGCGCACGGGGACCATCGTCCTGCCCACGGAGATGGAGCGGCTGGTGGACCGGGCCCTGGGCATGGAAGACGCCTATGAGGCGGCGCTGCTCAACGAGCGGGTGGCGCGAGTCCGCGCGGAGTCCATCCAGGCCCGGCTGAAGGCGGGAGGCGACCCGCGGGTGGCCTCGGTCTCCATCGCCACCAACCCTGTGGTGGGGCAGTTGCGCGACCACCTCACCCAGTTGGAACTGCAACTGGCCGGGCTGCAGCAGGTCTACACCGACCAGCACCCACGGGTGGTGGCCTTGATGGGGCAGATCCAGGAAGCCCGGGAGCGGTTGCGCCAGGAGGCCCAGAGGGTCGTGGCGGACCAGTCCATGGGTGTCAGCCCCATTCGGGAGATGCTGATCCGTGAGCAGGTCAACGCCGAGGTCGACGCGGTGGTGGCCCGCGCCCGGGCCACGGGCGTCAGTCAGAACCTGGGCCGGATGCGCGCCAGGCTGGCGGGACTGCCGCGGAACGAGCTGACTCTGGCCCGCCTGCAGCGCGATGTACGCATCGCCGAGGACCTGTTCATCAAGCTGGCCGCGCTGCACCAGGAAGCCGTCATCCGGGAGAACCGCGCGGCCACGGCCGGGCAGGCCGCCACCGTCATCGTGGACCTGGCCGCGGCGCCGGCTGAGCCGGTTCCCAAGCAGCTCCCGCTCAAGGCCGGGATGGCCGGGCTGATGGGCATCGTCCTGGGAGCGGCGCTGGCCCTGCTGTCGGAGAGCCTGGACACCCGAGTCCGCTCCTCCCGCGAGGCCGAGGGCGCCTACGGCGTCCCCGTGCTGGCGGCCATCCCCACCATCAACGCGCACACCCACCGGCAGCTCACCACCGCCCAGGGCGTCATCGGGAGCATCATCCTGCCGGCACTCCTGGCCCTGCTGGTGGCGGCGGCCACGCTGGGCATCTTCATGTTCCAGGCCAGTGCCATGGCCATACGGTAGTACGCGCAGGGGCACAGAGCGGGCGCCGGCCGCGAGGCGCGGCGCCCGCTCGTGTCAGATATCCCACCGGCCCGCGTGGGCGACATAGAGGAGATGAGCAGCGCAACCCGCACGCCTTCTGAGTTGATCACCAGTTACGGGGACAATTCCCCGTTCGCTGAAGCCTACCGCATGCTGCGGCTGAACCTGCTGCAGGCCAACGGAAGGGCGCTCTGGTCAGTGGGCATCACGGGCGTGGAGCCGGGGCATGGTAGCACCACCACGGCGGCGAACCTGGGCCTGGTGGTGGGGGAGACCGGCAACAGGGTGGTGCTGGTGGATGCCGACCTCTACCGCCCCTCACTGCACCGGCTCTTCGGCGTCGCCAATGACGTCGGCCTGTCATCCATCCTCCAGGGCAAGGCCGAGGTGAGCCGGGCGCTGCAGACGGTCACCGATCCGCCGGTGTTGCGCATCCTACCAGCGGGGCCCAAAGTGCCTAACCCCACGGCGCTCATGCGGCCGGCGACGCTGGACAGGTTCTTCGGCCGCCTGCGGGAGGAGGCTGATTTCGTCATCGTGGACATGCCGTCGATCCGGGCGGTGGCCTATACCTCCCTCTTGGCCTCTCTCCTGGACGGGGTCCTGCTGGTGGTGCGGGCAGGGACGTCGCCGCGAGGGGTCGACTACGTGATGAAGCGCCGCCTGCACGGGGTGAACGTCGTCGGCATGGTCCTCAACCAGGTTCCTGTGGACGGCAGCGAGATCACGTCCTACCGCTACTACGCGCACAGCCGCAGCTAGACCGGCTCTCCTGCTGCCCGCCGCCGCACCGGGTCGCCGAGGATGAGGCGGATCCGGCGCGGCAGCCGTGAGTGACTTGTGTCCGTGCGAAGGGGGTGCCTGCTCTATCTCAGGTGGAAGTGCTGATGACCCGAGGGGAGGGCGCTTGACGACGGTGGTGGCCAGATGCTGATTGCGCGTGCACCCGTCCGGATCAGCTTCGCAGGCGGCGGGACCGACCTACCTGCGTACTACACGCGGTACGGAGGCATGGTCGTCAGCTCGGCCATCGACAAGTACTTCTACGTCTTCCTCACGGTGCACAGGGGCGAGAACATCCAGATCATGTCCTCCGACTACCAGACCTTCTACCGCCAGCCGGTGGGGCAGGACATGCTCTGGGAGGGTGACCTGGCGCTGCCGCGGGCCGTCCTCAACCATTTCGACATCCGGGAGGGTCTGTCGATGTTCCTTGCCTCACAGGTGCCTCCGGGGACGGGTCTGGGCTCCTCCAGCACGGTGACCGTGGCCATCATCAAGGCGGTGAGCAACCTGCTCGGCCTGACCCTTTCCAAGGAGGAGATCGCCGAGCTGGCCTGCTTCATCGAGATCGAGAAGCTGGGCATGCCCATCGGCAAGCAGGACCAGTACGCGGCGGCGTTTGGCGGCATCAACGCCATCACCTTCACGCAGGACGGCGTGGCCGTCGAGCCGTTACGCATCCCTGCGGAGACCCTGGTGGCCCTGAAGCGCAGCGTGCTCCTCTTCTACACCGGGGCGGCGCGCGAGGGCGCCAGGGTGCTGCGGGAGCAGCGCCAGGCCATCGACTCCGGCGACTCGGCGGTGGTGGGCTCGCTGCACGCCATCAAGCGGATGGCGGTGGAGGCGCGGCGGGCGCTGGAAGCGGGGGAGCTGGAGGTGTTTGGCGAGATCCTGCATGCGTCGTGGGAGCATAAGAAGCGATTGGCGTCAGGTATAACCACGCCGCAGATCGACGAGTGCTACGAGACCGCACGGGCGCACGGCGCAGTGGGAGGGAAGATCACCGGTGCCGGCGGGGGTGGTTTCCTCATGCTCTACTGCCCTCCCGGTGCCGCAGCCAGGGTGACCGAGGCGCTGGAGGCTTTGGGACTGCGGCGGATGGATTTCAATTTCGATTTTGACGGAGCAAAGATCCTGGTGAACAACTCCATGCCGCTGGAGGCGGCAAGGCATGCCTAACGGCCAGCGCCGCCTCCTGGTGGCCGGGCTGGTGCTGCTGGACGCGGCGGGCATGGGGATAGCGCTGACTGTGGCCCACCGCGTAGCTTCGGGACACCCTTGGGGAGCCGGCGGCTTTGCTTACGTCCTCTCGCTGGCGGTCGTCCTGCCGGCTGCGATCGCGCTCTTCTCGCTGAACCGGCTCTATGTGCTGGACGAGCTCCTGGAAGGATCCGTGGAGTACGGGCGGGTCATCTATGCGTGCACCCTCACCGCCTTTGGCCTGATCGTGCTGGGTTTCTGGGGGAAGATCCTGGGGGAGGTCGCACCGTCACGCCGCCTGGTTGTGCTGGTCTGGGTGCTCTCGGTGGTGCTGGTGATATCCGGGCGGTTTCTTGCCCGGCGCCTCATACGTCTCCTGCGTCGGCGGGGATACCTGCTCTCCCGTGCGGTGATCATGGGCGCGGGGGGGCCGGGGATCTCCCTGGCCCGCCACTTTCAGGAGGTCAGGCACGCCGGAGTTCAAGTGGTGGGGTTCGTGGACGACTACCTGCCGCCCGGCACCCCGGTGGTCAACGGCCTGCAGGTCCTGGGGCCGCCCAGCGCCGTGGAGCGCATCATGCACGAGGTCGGGGCGAACGAGCTGATTGCCGTGCCCACAGCCGTGGCCTGGGAGAGCTTTCAGAAGCTCATCCGCTCGGCTCCCAGCCTCAACGGACAGACGATCCGTCTGGTGCCGGACTTCCGTGACATTCTGGCCACGCAGCTCAAGGTGCACCAACTGGGCTTTGTGCCCATGCTGACCGTCGAACGAATTCGGGTTACGGGACTAGATGCTTTCATGAAGCGGTTGATGGACTACGGGGCGGCGATCCTGGTCCTGCCGCTGGCCCTGCCGGTCATGGCGCTGCTGGCCGGGATCCTGGTACGCAACGGCGTGCGCCCCCCTCTGCGTCGGGTCCAGGCACTGGGACGCCGCGGCCAGCCCTTCTCCTATTGGGTGTTTCAGACCGCCCAGCCGGGGAATCGGGCGCAGGCCGCCATCTACCGGCTGGGGCTGGACCGGCTTCCTCAACTTATCAACGTGCTGCTGGGACAGATGAGCCTGGTGGGCCCGCGCCCGGTACCCCTGGAGGAGCGCCGTACGTATGAGCGCTGGATCCCCAACCTGATGACGGTCAAGCCCGGCATCACCGGGCGCTGGGCCCTCTACGGCGCGAACACCGTCGACGAGGAGATGGAATCCAACCTGTTCTACATCCGGAACTACACCATCTGGGTGGACGTGGAGATCATGATCCGGTCCTTCCTCCGCCTGCTGGTGGGACGACCGCTGCGGAGCCCTGTGGGGGCCAGGACGGTCCATGGAACCCTCCCGGTACATCGATAGCCTGGCAGATGCGCTGAACCGTCTGTCGGGAGAGGACCTGGCCCGAGTGGAGGAGGTGCTCTTCCAGGCGTGGCGCCAGGGGCGCACCATCTTCATCGCCGGGAACGGCGGCAGCTCGTCCACCGCTTCCCACATGGCCAACGACCTGAACAAGGGAGCGGCCGTGCCCGGATGGCCACGGTTTCGCGCCATCGCCCTGACGGACAACGTCCCCCTGATAACCGCCTGGGCGAACGATACCTCTTACGACCGGATCTTTGTGGAGCAGATGGCCAACTTTCTCCGCCCTGGGGACGTTTTCATCGCCATCAGCGGAAGCGGTAACTCCGCCAACATCGTGGCCGCACTGCGCTGGGCGCGGAAGGCTGGCGCGATCACCGTGGGGCTGACGGGAGGAGACGGAGGGCAACTGCAGGCTCTCGCAGACGTCAGCGTGGTGGTCCCTACAGACATGATGGAGCAAATCGAGGACATGCATCTGGTGATCGCCCACGCGCTGTGCACCAGCCTGCGGGCGCGGATCCGCAATGGAGCGGGGACAGTCGCGGCGGCCGGCACCTCCTAGCCGCCGCCGGGCGGTCTTCCTGGACCGGGATGGCGTGCTCTGCGAGAACTCCCCGGCCTACGTGAAGACGTGGGCTGAGTTCCGCTGGCTCCCCGGATCGATGGAAGCGCTTCGGATACTGGCCCGGGTGCGGCTGCCGGTGATTCTGGTGACGAACCAGTCCGCCATCAACCGCGGTATGGTCTCAGGGGCGGAAGTTGCACGGATCCATGCCAGGATGCGTGCACAGATCGCCCGGGCGGGCGGCCGCCTCGACGGCGTATACCTGTGCCCCCACCGGCCGGAGGAGGGATGCCGCTGCCGCAAGCCCGGACCGCTGCTGTTCCAGCGGGCGGCCGCCGAGCTGGGCTTGGAACTTGCCGGCTCATACCTGGTGGGAGACAGCCGGGCCGATCTCGAGGCGGGATGCCGCCTGGGCATGCAGGTGATCCTGGTGCAGACCGGCCTGGGGATGATGACGGCTGCCGAGCTGGACGGCAACGGGGCCACGGTGCAGATCGTACCCGACCTCCTCGCCGCCGCCCGATGGATCAGCAGCCGGGAGAGGTCCGGCAGACGGGCGGTGGTTCCCCGATCCACGCCTTCCAGGCCGTCGGCGCGGGGAGGGCTATCGGAGCTTGCAACGACGGGAGGCGAGAGCTGATGAAGGTCGTCATCCTGGCGGGGGGATTCGGATCACGTCTCTCTGAGGAAACCACACTGCGCCCCAAGCCTTCCATCGAGATCGGCGGGAAACCCATCCTCTGGCACATCATGAACATCTACGGCGCGCACGGGTTCAACGAGTTCATCATTGCCCTGGGCTATAAGGGTGAGGTGATCAAGCAGTACTTCCTCAGCTTCTACGCCCTGAACAACGACATCTCGGTGGACCTGGCCACAGGGGAGACCATCATCCACAACGGGGGCAAGCAGCCCGGGTGGAAGGTCCACCTGGTGGACACCGGGCTCTACACGCAGACCGGCGGTCGGTTGAAGCGGTTGCGCTCCTGGCTGGCAGACGATGAGACCTTCATGTTCACCTACGGCGATGGGGTGGCGGATATCAACATCCGCAGGCTCCTGGAGTTCCACCGGTCGCACGGGAAGCTGGCCACGGTCACCACGGTGCGTTCCCCGGCGCGCTTCGGCCGCATCGCCTTCGACGGGGACCAGATCGTGGAGTTCTACGAGAAGCCGGAGACCAGCGAGGGCTGGATCAACGGTGGGTACTTTGTGCTGAACAGGAAGGCGATCGACTACGTGGACGGCGACGACACGGTGTGGGAGCGGGACGCCGTGGTCCGGCTGGCCCGGGACGGACAGTTGATGGGCTATCGCCACCCGGGGTTCTGGTCCTGCATGGACACCCTCAAGGAGAAGAACATGCTGGAAGAGCTTTGGAATTCGGGCCGGGCTCCCTGGAAGATCTGGGATTGATGAAGATCCTGGTGACCGGCGCCCAGGGATACATCGGGACGCTCCTGGCTGCGCACCTGCTGGCCAGGGGACACGCCGTCGTGGGGCTGGACACGGGCTTCTTCAACGACGGGTGGCTCTACCATGCAGACCTGCCGGTTCCCGAGTGTATCAGGAAGGACGTGCGCAGCGTCCGTGAGGAAGACCTGATCGGGTTCGACGCCGTGGTGCACCTGGCGGAGCTGTCCAACGATCCCCTGGGAGAGCTCCGGCCCGAGATCACCCACGAGATCAACTACCTGGGCTCGATAGGGCTGGCCCGGAAGTGCAAATCCGCCCGCGTCCCGCGGTTCGTCTACGCTTCCTCGTGCAGTGTATACGGGGTTGGAGATGGAGAGTACAAGACGGAGGAGTCCACACCGATCCCCCAGACGGCCTACGCCAGGTGCAAGGTTCTGGTGGAGCAGGAACTCAGCCGAATGGCGGATGACAACTTCTCCCCCACAATGCTGCGTAACGCCACGGCCTACGGCCCCTCGCCCAGGATGCGCTTCGACCTGGTTCTCAACAACCTGGCGGGTTGGGCCTGGACTGCGAAGGAGATCCGCCTGACCAGCGATGGGACGCCCCACCGGCCCCTGGCCCATGTGCTGGACATCTGTGAGGCCATGGCCTGCACGCTGGAAGCGCCGCGTGAGGCGGTGCACGGTCAGATCTTCAACGTGGGGCAGACCAGGGAAAACTACCGCATCAGTGAGATCGCCGACATCGTCGCCTCTGTGCTCCCCGGCTGCCGCGTCACCCTGGGGACGCGCGACGGCGATACGCGCAGTTACCGCGTGTCCTTCGATAAGATCCAGGCTATGCTCCCCGGCTTCAAGGCCCGGCGAACTGCGCAGGACGGGGCACGGGAGCTGGTGGAGCTCTTTGAGCGCATTCAGCTCGGCGCGGAGACGTTCGAGTTTCGGGCCTTTACGCGCGTCAAGCAACTGAAGTACCTGGCGGAGAGCGGGCAAATCGATGCAGGCTTCTTCTGGCGTCGAGCCGACGACTGAGCGGCAGGCTTCCGGGGTGGCGGCAGAGGGGCGGCGGTGCCGTTTCTGCCGGGCGGCCCTCAGTCATCTGGTAGTCGATCTGGGCTGCCAGCCCCTGGCGAATGCCTACCTGGCCCCGGAGGACCTGGATCGGATGGAGCCCTTCTACCCGCTGCGGCTCTTTGTCTGCGACCGCTGCTTTCTGGTGCAACTGGAGGACTACGTCACTCCCGAGGCGCTCTTTTCGAACTACGCCTACTTTTCCTCGTACTCCGACAGCTGGTTGGAACACTGCCGGGCGTACGTGGAAGCCGTCATCCCCCGCTTTGGCCTGGACGCCTCCAGCCGGGTCATCGAGGTCGCCAGCAACGATGGGTACCTGCTGCAGTACTTCCGGGAGAAGGGAGTCCCGGTACTGGGCATCGAGCCCGCCGGCAACGTGGCCGCCGCGGCGGCGCAGCGGGGCGTTCCCACCCTGGTGCGGTTCTTTGGCCGAGAGGCGGCCGCCGCTCTGGCGGCTGAAGGGGTACAGGCCGACCTGCTCATCGGCAACAACGTGCTGGCTCATGTGCCGGCCCTCAACGATTTCGTGGCGGGCCTGAAGGTGGCTCTGAAGCCCCAGGGCGTCCTGACCATGGAATTCCCCCACCTCCTGCGCCTGATGGAGGAGAATCAGTTCGACACCATCTACCATGAGCACTTCTCCTACTTCTCCTTCACCACGGCGCGCGACGTGTTCGCGGCCCATGGCCTTACGGTGTTTGACGTGGAGCAGATTCCCACCCACGGCGGCTCCCTGCGGGTCTATGTCCGTCATGCCGCCGACCAGAGCAAACCCATCGAGGCTCGCGTCGTCGGCGTGCTGCAGGAGGAGGAGCGGTGGGGGGTGCGGCACCTTGGTCGTTACCACGCCTTCGGCGAACAGGTGAAGGCCACAAAGCGCCGGTTGCTGGAGTTTCTCATCCGGGCCAAGGACGCGGGCCGGACCATCGCGGCTTACGGCGCACCGGCAAAGGGCAACACCCTGCTGAACTACTGCGGAGTCCGCACCGACTTCATCGACTACACCGTCGATCGCAGCCCTCACAAGCAGGGACGGTACCTTCCCGGATCGCACATCCCCGTTCACTCCCCTCAGCGAATCAGTGAGACACGCCCGGACTACCTGCTCATCCTCCCCTGGAACCTGAAGGATGAGATCATCCAGCAGTTGGGCTTTGTGAGGGCCTGGGGATGTGCTTTCATCGTGCCCATTCCGGAGGTCCGGGTAATTCTGTGATCTTTACGGCGCTGCGCATCCCCGGAGCCTACGTCATCGACCTCGAGCGCCGAGAGGACGAGCGGGGGTTCTTCGCGCGAAGCTGGTGCCGTGAGGAGTTTGAGGCGCACGGACTGAACCCGACGGTAGTCCAGTGCAATATCTCCTTCAACCGCAGGAAAGGGACGCTGCGTGGCCTTCACTACCAGGCCGTTCCCTTTGCCGAGGCCAAAAGCGTCCGCTGCACGCACGGGGCCGTCTTCGACGTCGTCGTGGACATTCGCCCCGACTCGCCAACGTACCTGCGCTGGGAAGCAGTGGTGCTCACGAGCGAAAACCGGCGAATGGTCTATGTGCCGGAGGGGTGCGCGCACGGCTTTCAGACGCTGGAGGACGACTCTGAGGTGTTCTATCTGATGTCGCAGGCCTACAAGCCGGAGTACGCGCGGGGCATCCGCTGGGACGATCCGGCCATCGGGATCGAGTGGCCGCCGGCAGCCGAGCGCGTCATCTCAAAGCGCGACCTATCCTATCCCGACTTCGTGCCGGAAGTGTCCACCAGACTGTGATGAGCATCGCCGACCTGCGGGCCGGACTGGACCTGGATCGGCTGGGGGCCAGCCTTTACGCCCTGATCGAGGAGCTGTACCCCATCTGCCGCAGCATCACCGGGAACGGCGTACGCCAGACGCTGGCGCGCCTGGCTACGCTCATCCCCATCCAGGTCCGCGAGGTGCCCAGCGGTACACGGGTGCTGGACTGGACCGTCCCCCGCGAGTGGAATATCCGGGACGCCTACGTGAAGAACTCCCGCGGCAAGCGGGTGATCGACTTCCAGAGGTCAAACCTGCACGTGGTGAGCTACAGCGTACCGGTGCAGCGGCGGATGCCGCTGCGGGAGCTGAAGGAACACCTGTTCACCCTGCCAGAGCATCCCGACTGGATTCCATACCGTACCTCGTACTACAGGGAGACCTGGGGCTTCTGCCTGAGCCACAACAGCCTCCTGGCACTACCCGATGAGGAGTATGAGGTGTGCATCGACGCCACGCTGGAAGACGGATTCCTCACCTTCGGTGAAGTCCTCCTGGAAGGCGATGAGCGGGATGAGATCCTGATCTCCACCCACATCTGCCATCCGTCGCTGTGCAACGACAATCTCTCAGGTATCGTCGTGACCGCCCACCTGGCGAAGTTACTCTCGGACCTCCCGCGGCGCTATTCCTACAGGTTTCTCTTCATCCCGGGAACGATTGGCTCGATCACCTGGCTGGCGCTCAACGAATCAGGCGTCTCCCGCATCCGCCACGGCCTGGTGGCCGCCTGCCTGGGGGACCCCGGCGGGTTTACCTACAAGAAGAGCCGCCGGGGCGACGCGGAGATCGACCGCACTGTGCAGCATGTGCTGCGGCACTCGGACGTACCCTTCCAGATCGTGGATTTCTCCCCCTACGGCTATGACGAGCGGCAGTATTGTTCCCCGGGCTTCAACCTACCGGTCGGAGCGCTCTCGCGAACACCACACGGCCGCTTCCCCGAATATCACACCTCCGCCGACAACCTGAGCCTGGTCCGCCCGCGGGCGCTGGCAGAGTCGCTCTCGGTGTTCCTGGCGGTGTGCGAGGTGCTCGAGGGCAACCGCCGCTACCTCAACCTTCACCCGAAGGGCGAACCCCAGCTCGGCAGGCGCGGGCTTTATGGGTCCCTCGGCGGCGTGACCTCCGGCCGCACCTGGGAGATGGCGCTCCTCTGGGTGCTGAACCTCTCGGACGGCGCCCACTCGCTGCTGGATGTGGCCGAAAGGAGCGGCCTGCCGTTTGGGCTCGTCCGGGAGGCGGCGGAGTCGCTGGCCACGCATGGCCTGCTGGGGGAGGCTCCGCAGCCGTCGGTGGCCGAGGAGAGACTGGCATGGCGCGGCTCTCCGGGCACATCGCCGTCGTGACCGGCGCCAGCAGCGGCGTAGGGCGGGCCATCGCCCTGGCGCTGGCCCGGGAGAGCGCGACCGTGGCTCTCGTGGCCCGGCGCGAGGCCGAACTGGAGGTGGTTGCGCAGGCCGCACGAGAAGCAGGAGGGGACGCAAGATCATTCCCCACCGACCTGGCTGAAGACAGCGAGATCGCCGCGCTGGTCGAGCACCTGCAAACCTTCCCGGGGATCGACGTGCTGGTGCACAGCGCAGGAACCTATGCCCGGGGCCCGCTGGAGGAGGCGCCGGTCGAGGACCTGGACCGGCAGTACCGCATCAATGTCCGGGCCGCCTATCAGGTGACGCGGCACCTGCTGCCCATGCTCAGGCGACGGCAGGGGCAGGTGGTCTTCATCAACTCCAGCGCCGGTCTGAATGCGAGGCAACACGTCAGCCAGTATGCATCCACGAAGCACGCGCTGAAGGCCTTGGCTGACGGCCTGCGGGATGAGGTGAACGCCGACGGCGTGCGCGTGCTGAGCGTCTTCCTGGGACGCACAGCAACACCGCTGCAGGCGGCCATCCACGAGATGGAGGGACGGCCCTACCGGCCGGACCGCCTGATCCAGCCCGAGGACGTGGCCACCGTGGTGCTGAGCGCCCTGTGCCTGCCGCGAACTGCCGAGGTCACCGATATCAGCATTCGGCCACTGGCGAAGCCCGGATGATGCAGCAGGGAACGCCCGGACCACGGGTCCGCAAGACAGCCACCATGGACATTGTGGGCTGCGGCGCTGTGACCAGTCGGTTCCATCTGCCTGCCCTGGCCTGGCTGGAGCGGCAGGGGTTCCTGCGGGTGCGGTACTGCCTCGATCCCGATGTGCAGGCCGCTGCCTTTGTGGCCTCGCAATTTCGGAGAGCACGGCCGTTCCGCGTATCGGCTCCCTCGTCCTTCGACGGCGCGGGTGCAGCGGTCGTCCTCGTGGCGACCCCACCAGAGCACCACAGCGCATGGGCGCAACACTACCTGGAGGCCGGGGCCAGTGTCCTTGTAGAAAAGCCTGCGGTCGTGACCACTGAGCAGTTTTCCCGCCTGCAGCTTGCGGCAAGAGAGGCCCGGCGTGCTGTCCTGGTGGGGCACGTGCGCCGCCTCTTCCCCTCCGTGGAGGCGGCAAGGGCCTTGGTTATGGACGGGAGGGTCGGGTCCATCCGGCAGGTCGAGGCGTATGAGGGACTGCGGTGGAGCTGGACCACGCGTTCCGATTTTCCCGTGAGGTCAAGCGCCGGTGGCGTCCTCTATGATCTCGGCTCGCATGTCCTGGATATGGCCCTCTACATCTGTGGGCTAGATGACCTTTCTCCCGGGGCGGTGACGGTGGAGGTCCTGCGACTGGAGAGATGGCCTGCCCAGGAGCCTTCGCATGAAGTTGTCGCGGATCTGGTCCTGCGCACACCCTCGGTGGAGGTGCCGGTTGTGATCCGGCTGAGCCGACGCGAGCCTCTGGCCAACGTGGTCCGCGTGCGGGGCGACCATGGTGAACTCCTGGTGTCCGCCTGGCACTCACGGACCGTTCTCCTCAGGGCCAACGGGACTTCGCAGAGGCTGGCGGGCGACCTCCGTTCCGCTCACACGGCCACCTCCCAGGGATGCTTCGTGGAAGAGCACCTGGAGGCATGGCGCACCTGGGCACTGGGACAGGAGGACTCCCCCCTGCGGCTGGCCCACTTTGGCTTTCTCACATGGCTTCTGCAGAGATTGGCCGCTGAGGCGTAGGATGCGGATCTTGGTCGTCGGCGGCACCAGTTACGTTGCGTCATTCTTCATCGAGGAGTGTCTCCAGCGTGGGTGGACCGTGTACGCGGTGAGCCACAACAGCGTGCGGCAGCGGATCCTTTCCGTGCGAAACGGCAACGTCCGGTCGGTGGCAAGTCTAGCGGAGGCCGGCTCAATTGGATCCGTCGACGCCATCGTCAACTTCGCGTATCCCAGCGACCTGAACGCTGCGAAAGTCCACGCAGCGACCCGGCGGCTGATCGGACAGATAGTCGGAGCGGCGCGTAGACTATCTCCGAAGATTCTGGTTCACATCAGCACCCAGTCGGTGTTTGGTTACACCTTTGCCCGCAATCCCCGCCCCGTTCCCGTCTGGTGGGCGACGGGAGACGGCTACATCGAGACCAAGGTGCTGGCCGAGGCCCTGCTGTTGCTCAAGACCCGGCAAGCCCCCTATGCCAAGGTGATCCTCCGCCTGGGGAACGTGATCGGGCCCGGTTCCTTCTGGGTGTCTGAGGTCGCCAGGCTGCTGCTGGTGGAAGAGCCCCTGGGCCGGGGCAAGTCGAACGCAACGTACGTTCGAAACGTCGCGGAGTACCTTGCGCGTCTGATACTCGTGGATGACAGCACCCTGCGCTCCTTCGGAGTTTTTCACCACCTAGCGGAGTTCTCGTCACACTCATGGGCGGATCTCGCTGAGCCCGTCGCCACAGCCATGGGTCTGAAGCCTTCCTACAGGAGCGTCGCGCTTCGTCCGGAGCGGGTCGGCGGCAAAGGGTTGCTGAGGTGGGCGTTCCGCCATCTCTGCATGTTTCTGCCCGACGGGTGGCAGGATCGGGTTGAGCGCCTGTACACTGCTGCCCGCCGCCGCTTTCCACCTCCTGAGGTTGGCGGGAACGAGGCAGGCCTTCACCCCACCCTTCATCAGACGGTGGAGTTTGCATCTCATACCCTCCCCGGGTGGAGTCCGAGATTCGACCTGCGGGCTGCACTCGAGGAGATCACCGCCTGGGCCCGACGTGCCGGATACGTTTCGGCTGCCTAAGATGTTTCGCGGGATAGGCGGCGAGCTGACACGGAGGATTCGACGCGTCCTTGGGATGGCGGGCGACTCTCCGTCGGGTCCCGAGCCCTGGCGGCTGCGTCACTGGTCAGTGGGGGTATATGAGGGACCGTCTCCGCTGCTTCTGAGGCCGCCGCCGGGAGTGGAGAATCCCGTCCTGACGGCAAAGGACGTGACGGACGTCCCGGCAGTGTTCGTAGCCGACCCGTTCATGCTGAGGGAGAACGGAGTCTGGCACATGTTCTTTGAGGTCATGAACGAACGGCGGGGTAAGGGCGAGATCGGAATGGCCACGAGCGAGGACGGAGTACGGTGGCAGTACCACCAGATCGTCCTCCGGGAGGCCTTCCACCTGTCTTACCCGTATGTCTTCACCTGGCGGGGCGAGCACTTCATGGTGCCGGAGACCGAGGGAGAGCGTACTGTCCACCTGTACCGCGCGAGAAGCTTCCCTGCGGGGTGGACCCGCGTGACCACGCTGCTCACCGGACACTCGTTCAAGGATCCGTCCTTGCTGCACCACGATGGCCGGTGGTGGATGTTTGTGGAGACGGATGACCACTATAAACACGGCATTTTGCGCCTGTACCATGCCGCAGATCTGATGGGCCCCTGGACAGAGCACCCGTTGAGTCCCATCATCGTCGGCAACTCCCTCATAGCGCGGCCTGCCGGGCGGATGGTCGTTCATGACGGCAAGATTGTACGCTACGCACAGGAATGTCAGCCCGTGTACGGGGTTCGAGTCCGTGCGTTCGAGATCACAGAGCTGACGTTGGAGAGGTATAGCGAGCGTGAGGCCCCCGGCAGCCCTGTACTCTCCGGAGCCGACGCACCGTGGAACGCCTGCGGAATGCATCATGTCGACGCGCACCAGTTGCAGGACGGGCGCTGGCTGGCCTGCGTGGACGGCTGGGTCTGGAATCCCTTGTACCGCCGCCCTTCCGGAAACGGTCCCGGTCTGACAGAGGATTCGGGCGGGCACGGTCGGGGAGTAGCATGAGAGTCGTTCACCTCAGCCGGTTTGACCGCGGCGGCGGGATCAGCGCAGCATACCGGCTGCACTGCGCGCTGCGCCGTTTGGGAGTCGATTCACTGATGTTCGTGGCGGAGCGGCGGAGCGGGGACCCTACCGTGATCACCTTCAACGCGCCGAAGGACCCCGTCAGTCGCGTTCGCCGGCGTCTGAGGACCCTGCAAATCGACAGGGCTTTTGGCCGATACCGGCAGTCGAGGCCGGCAGGCTACGAGGCATTCAGCGACGACCGGACACCCCATGGCGCTGACAGCCTGGCGCAGCTCCCTCCGGCCGACGTGGTCAACGTGCACTCGATGTTCCACTTCGTGGACTTCGGCGCATTCTTTCGCACTGTGCCAGAGCAGGTTCCTGTGGTGCGTACCCTGCACGACATGAGTTTCTTCACAGGCGGCTGCCATCTGGACGCCGGCTGCGGCCAGTACGCCAGCGGGTGCGGCGCCTGTCCGCAGCTTGGCTCGAACGATGGGCGAGATCTCTCCCGGCAGATCTGGGAGCGGAAGCGGTCGGCGCTTCAGGCGGTGGATCCGGCCCGGCTCCACCTGGTCACGCCGAGCCGGTGGCTGGCCGAGGCGGTTGGACGCAGCCCCTTGGTCGGGAGATTCAGTGTCACCGTGATCCCGCACGGCGTCGACCCTGAGACGTTCGCTCCCCGGGACCGCCGGTTCGCGCGGGAGGTGCTGGGGATACCACAGGACGCACGCGTGGTGCTCTTCGTCGCGGAGCCCATCACTCGACCCGTCAAGCGTCTTTCGTTGCTCGTCCGAGCACTGGAGCAGATCGCCGACCGCATGGATCTCCTGCTGGTGACAGCAGGCAGCGGCGGTGCACGGATCAGCACCTCCTTACCGTACGTCGACCTCGGGGAGGTTAGGAACGAGCGTCTTCTCTCTCTCGCCTACAGCGCTGCGGATGTGGCCGCGGTACCATCCCAGCAAGAGAACTTCCCCCTCACGGTGCTGGAGGCGCTGGCCTGCGGCGTACCCGTAGTCGGGTCGGCGGTCGGCGGCATCAAAGAGATCGTCCGCGACGGTGTGACCGGACTGCTCGTGCCACCCGACGACGCGTCCGCGCTGGCCTCCGCCACGGAAGAACTGCTGCGGGGCGTAGCACGCCGTGACCAGATGGGGATGGCGTGTCGGCAGCTCGTGTTGACGGAGTACTCCCTGGATCTTCAAGCGCGCCGGTACGCCGACCTCTACGCACAGATCTTGCGTCGGTCCGAGGGCAGGTATCAGGTCTCAGTGGCCGCCGTGGCCAGTTGAGCCTCCTCCCTGACATACGGGTGCGCGAGGGTGGGATATGGGCGTGAGGCGAATACTGAGGAAACCGCGGCAACTGTGGGCTCGGTTTTGGCTGGGCCTGTCCGGCACGAGTCTTCCGGGCAGGATCGCGGCGGCACTGGCCGCCTGGCACGTCCCCCCATACAAGGGGCGTCTCTGGCTGGCCGACATCAGTGAGAAGGGCTACATCTCTCCGAGGGCAACCATCTTCCATAAGGATCTCCGGCTGGGCAAACACGTTCTGATCGGTGACCGGGCGATGATCTTCCAGTGGGATGGAGGCGGGCCAATCGAGCTTGGTGACCGGACAATGGTCTTTGACGAGGCATTTCTGGAGACCGGGCAGCAGGGGAGCATCCGCGTCGGATCCCGCTCGCGCATCCATCGCGGTTGCCAGCTTATCGCGTACAAGGAGCCCATCCTAATCGGGCACGATGTGGGCATTGCGCAGAGCTGTGCCCTGTATTCGTACAACCACGGCATGGCTATGGGGCGGCCCATTTCGGAACAGCCGCTTGAGTCCAGGGGGCCAATCGTCATCGAGGACCATGTATGGCTGGGTGTGGGCGTTATCGTCCTGGACGGGGTGCGTGTAGGGACAGGGGCCGTTGTGGGTGCGGGCGCGGTCGTCACGCAGGATATTCCGCCCTACGCCGTCGCTGCGGGCGTCCCCGCGCGGATCATGGGGATGCGTCCACGGGCCGTCGAGGCGGCGGCCGATGCGTCTTCCTTCGGTTAGGGTACTCTTGCAGAGGATGTGCCGGAGCGCGGGGGGTTGCTTCCGATCATGGCGGTGATAAACGCACGCAGGGTTGATGCCCCGCAGCTGCGGGTTGCGGCCGCGCGCATCGCTCCCAGCCGGGGCTTGGTGTCTCTCAGGTTGCGGGAGCTGTGGGAGTACAGGGAGCTGATCTACTTCCTAACCTGGCGAGATGTGAAGGTGCGCTACAAGCAGGCTGCACTGGGCGCAGCGTGGGCTGTAATCCAACCTGTCCTCACCATGGTGGTGTTTACGGTCTTCTTCGGGCGCCTGGCTCGCGTGCCCTCGGACGGGCTACCTTATCCGATCTTCAGCTTTGCTGCGCTGGTTCCCTGGACATTCTTTGCCAACGGCCTCCTCCAGTCAGCGAACAGTCTGGTGCGCAGCGCCGAGTTGATCAAGAAGGTCTATTTCCCCCGTCTGGTTGTACCCATCTCGGCCGTCGCCTCCGGAATCCTTGACTTCTTCCTGGCCCTGCTGGTCCTGGTCGGATTGATGGTGTACTACAAAATGGCTCTCACCGTAAACATCTTGTGGCTACCACTCTTCACACTGCTGGCCCTGGTGACCTCGCTTGGGGTCGGGCTGTGGCTTTCGGCTCTGAACGTCCAGTACCGCGACGTGCGCTACGTTGTGCCGTTCCTCACGCAGTTGTGGCTCTTCGCCACGCCCATCGCCTACCCGAGCAGTCTCCTGCCGGCTCCGTGGCGGGAGGTCTATGGTCTCAACCCCATGGTGGGAGTAGTCGAAGGGTTCCGTTGGGCGCTTCTGGGAGGGTCTGGAGCGCCCGGTCCCATGCTCATGGTCTCAGGGCTCGCTGCGCTGGGCGTGCTTGTCAGCGGAGCGTTCTATTTCCGGCATATGGAGAAGACGTTCGCCGACGTGGTCTAGAGATGGGTAACCTGGCCATCCGCTTCGATGGAGTCAGCAAGCGTTACCATATCGGGGCTCTGCGAAAGGCCAACCTGACGTTCCGCGAGGCTATCACCGGGACGATCATGGCAGGCGTCCGGCGGATCGGACGGCGCCTGCGCTCCAGGAATGAGGCTCCGTCAGAGGATACGATCTGGGCTCTGCGGGACGTCTGTCTGGAGGTCAAGCACGGGGAGGTCCTGGGCGTCATCGGGCGAAACGGCGCTGGCAAGAGTACGCTCTTGAAGATCGTTTCGCGGATCACCGAGCCGACGTCCGGGTGCGGAGAGGTGTTCGGCCGTGTCGGGTCGCTGCTGGAGGTGGGGACAGGTTTCCACCCCGAGCTCACAGGACGGGAGAACATCTACCTGAATGGGGCCATCCTGGGGATGAAACGGCTGGAGATCAACCGCAAGTTCGACGAGATAGTCGACTTCGCCGAAGTGGCCAAGTTCATCGATACACCAGTGAAGCATTATTCCACCGGTATGTACCTCCGGCTGGCCTTTGCCGTGGCCGCTCACCTCGAGCCCGAAATCCTTCTTGTAGATGAGGTGCTGGCTGTTGGGGATGCACGATTCCAGAAGAAGTGCCTGCAGAAGATGGAAGATGTGGGGCATGAAGGCCGTACCGTGTTGTTTGTCTCACACAATATGCCGGCAATTACCCGCCTTTGCCAGCGGGCGATCCTGCTGGACGAGGGTCACCTCGTGGCTGACGGACCGGCTCACGGGGTGGTGAGCAGATACCTGGGCAGCGGCGCTGTCCTCTCTGGCGTTCGGGAATGGCCGGACCCGGCGAAGGCGCCCGGGGGAGAGATAGCGCGGCTGCGTGCGGTCCGTGTGCGAGATGAAAACGGCCAGGTGACAGACGCAGTAGATATCCGCCGACCGGTGGACCTGGAGATGGAATACGACGTGCTCGTACCGGGATATGCGCTCATGCCCAACTTCCAGTTTGTCAACGAGCACGGCCTGCACCTCTTCTCCACCCATGATGTCGACCCGGCTTGGCGGCGGCGTCCGCGCCCCGCCGGAAGGTACGTGAGCGTCGCCCGGATTCCGGGCAACTTCCTGGCCGAAGGGATGCTGTTCGTCGGTGCCGCTCTGGTCACCATCGAGCCCATCTTCAGTCAGCAGTTCTACGAGCGTGACGCTGTGGCGTTCCAGGTCGTAGACACGATGGAAGGCGACTCGGCACGTGGTGACTATGCGGGGATCATGTCCGGCGTCATCCGGCCGCTCCTGAGCTGGCGGACGAGGGCATACTCGGACAGTGCGGTGTCTCCCGCGTGATCCGGGCTTCGGTCTCAGAGGTCTGACGCTGGAGGATAAGTAGAGTGTCAGGCAGCGCGCAGCCGTTAGTCAGCGTGCTCACCCCGGTATACAACGGTGAGAAGTACCTGGTTGAGTGTATTGAGAGCGTCCTCGGGCAGACCTTTGAGAACTGGGAATACCTGATCGTCAACAACTGCAGCACAGACAGCACGCGAGAAATTGCCGAGAAGTACGCTTCCCGTGATCCACGCATTCGCGTACATAACAACGAAGTCTTCGTAAAGGCGATTCCAAACCACAATATTGCCTTTCGCCTGATCTCACCAGATTGCAAGTATGTCAAGGTCGTGCATGCCGACGACTGGCTCTACCCGGAGTGCATTGCCAGAATGGTAGCTCTGGCTGAGGCCCACCCTTCGGTAGGAGTGGTAGGGTCCTACAGTCTTGAGGGAGATCACGTGGTATGGGATGGCCTTCCGTATTCCAGCGCGGTTGTCTCGGGACGGGACATCTGCCGGTGGTACCTGAGAGGTGGACCGTACATATTTGGTTCTCCGACGTCTGTCCTTTACCGAGCCGACCTTGTGCGCAGCCGCGACCCGTTCTACCGGGAACAGTATCCTCTCTGGGCAGACCTGGACGCATGTCTGGACCTTCTCAGGGAGAGCGACTTCGGATTCATTCATCAGGTTCTGTCCTATACCCGGCGACATGACGAGGCAGCGAGTTCAGTGGCTCGACGTCTGAACACCTACATTTTCGGCCAGCTTGAGATCCTGAAGAGATACGGACCTGTCTATCTCGAGCCCAGCGAGTACCAGGAGCGGTTGCGGATCCATCTTCGGGAGTACCACCGGTTCCTCGGTCAGGGTCTCTTCAAGCGTCCGGGGGACAGGGAATTCTGGAGATATCATACGGCCGGCCTACGCGAGCTCGGCGTCCCGATCACTCGTGCCGCCCTAGTACGGGCGACTATTGGGGCGGCTCTGGAGGTTGTCGGATACCCTCTCCGAGCAGTACGAAAAGTGCTTGCGGGTTCTAAAGGGACTTCCCTACGGGGGCTTCAGAACCCGATGACAAGGTGAGGAGGCCCATTTATCAGCGACAACACGTACCGGGAGGGCTATCCGCCCGCGTTTGTGCTCTGGTTTGGCCCCACCGGCCTGACAGTGGCACGCTCGCTCGGCCGACGCGGAGTTCGAGTGATCGGTCTGCATCACTACGCCGGAGAACCCGCCATCCGATCACGATACGCTAGGGTGAGGCTTCTTCCGCCCATAGAGGATGATCCGCAGGCGTGGCTCGACCTATTGCTGGAAGAAGGACGAAGCCTAGGGGCGCGTATGGGTGTTCTTTTTCCGGCGGCTGATGCTCACTGGCTATTCGTCGCCCGCCACCGGGAGATTCTCAGTAGGTATTTTCGTTTTGCCCTGCCTGCCGACGGTGATCTCGAAGCCTGGCCGGGAAAACCCTTCCAGTATGCTGCGGCGGCGCGTGCAGGGATTCCCACCCCTTTGACATTCTCCCCGCAGAGCCGGGAACAGCTCGAAGCGCTCGCCGGTCGCATGCAGTATCCTTGTCTGGTCAAGCCCGCATTTTCGCACAAATGGCTTGCCGTGTACAAGGACCGCAAGCTCACATTCGTGGAATCACCCGAGGAGTTGGTTGCGGGCGGGCTGGATGCCATGGACAAGGGGTTAGAGATCCTCGTCCAGGAGTACATCCCCGGTCGCGATGATCAGATCTACACGTTTCAGGCATACGCCAATGCCGAGGGGCGAGTGCTGGCAAGTTCCGTGCGGCGGAAACTACGACAATATCCGCCACATTTTGGGAGTGGCAGTATAGCCGTCAGCGTCAGAGAGCCTCGCGTAGAAGAGCTCGGCCGGTGCCTGATGGAGAGCCTGCGCTTCCACGGCATTGGTTCTGTCGAGTTCAAGTGGGACAGCCGGGATGGTGAATTCAAGCTGATGGAACTCAATGTGCGCCCCGGTTTGATGACGGCCGTATCTCTTGCGGATGGGTCGGACGTGGTATGGGCTGCCTACAGGGATCTCTGCGGCGAGCAGCATGAGCCTCTTCGTTCCTACCACATCGGGGTGAAACTGGTGTTCTTTGAGAATGACATCAAGGCCTTCCGACACTACCGAGAGATCGGTGAACTTACGTGGGTGGATTGGGTACGCTCCCTCCTGGGTAGGACGCAGGATCTGCACTTAGCATGGGACGACTCTGTGCCATTCCTGATCTGGTTACGGCGTGTCCTACGCAATTTCGCCACCGGCCTGCTGCGTCACTTCCGTGCAGGCCGACAAGGCGAGTGGTCGGCAGGAACGTTTGTCAGGAGCCATCGAGGCGGATCCTGGCGATGCGGGTCTGGATCTGACCACTCAGCCGGAGAGTAGGAGGCTCGTGGAGCCGTGGTGGTGTTATCAGGGGAAAACATAGTGTGCATTACGCGACGGCCGTGGCACAGCACGTGGAAGACAGATCAGCAGATCATGTCCCGCCTCGCGCGGACGAATAGGGTACTGTATGTCAACCCTCCCAGGCCGCTCCGCGAGGCCGTGCGTCAAGCCCTCGGCGTTGTGTCTCGTGTGCCTGTGGTTTCGTCACCGAGAGAAAACCTGCATATCTACCAGGAGCCCATCTTACTGGCCGGATGGGGAAGAGGACACTTGTTCAGCCGCGCGTACAACCGTGTGGCGGAGCGGTTGAGGATCGCCCACCTCCGCGAAACGACAAGGCGGCTCGGATTTCACTCCCCGATCCTCTGGTCCTACGATCCGCTTGCGTCCTGGGCCATCGGGGCGTTCGGCGAGATACTCTTCGTCTACAGCGTAATCGACAACTACGATGAATACTTCTCGACTGGCGAAATCTGGCATACCAGGGTACGTGCCAGTCATCGTGAGCTGATGCGACGGGCAGATGTGGTCTTTGCCGTCTCAGAGCCACTGCTTCAGCAGTGCCTTGAGTACAATCCGAATTCCTTCCTTGCTCCGAACGGCGTCAGCTTCGATCTCTTTGAGGCTTCTATGCGAAGCAGCGATACGCCACCCGATGTCGTGCCTATCCCGCGGCCGATTATTGGGTTCATTGGGGTATTACATTCCTCCATTGATCTTGGTCTGCTGGAGGAGATTGCTCAACACAGGCCTGATTGGTCGCTGATGATTGTGGGCCCAGTCGAGGGCATCGCCTATGGAGATCGTAGGGTGTTTCAGAGACTATGCAGTCGTGTCAATGTCTACTATCTTGGCGCGAAACCACCTAACGTCTTGCCCGACTATGTGAAATCCTGTGACGTCGCTATCATGCCCTATCGCGTCAATCCCCTCACTTTCTGTGGAGATAGTCAGAAGCTGTATGAGTACTTAGCCTGTGGTAAGCCGGTGGTATCCACTCCCATCCCCTCGGTAAGGCGCCATCTTCCTCTGGTCGAGATCGCGGAGTATCCTGGAGATTTCTTAGCGAGGGTGGAGAGAGCACTGCGGGATGGCCACCGCTTGCACTCTGAGAGAATGGCGGCGGCAAGACGGAATAGTTGGGAACGTCGAGTGTGCGAGATGAGCGAGATTCTCCTCCGTCGCTTGAGGGCAGCGACGCCGTGATGTAATGCGCGTTGATGGTCGTGAGTCAATGAGCGAGCTTAGTTTGGGCAAGCGATCGGCTTCAGTTGCTGCGCAAGTCATATTTGTATTATTCTGTGGGGTAGTCCTGGCCTTTGTTGTGACTACCATGCCAGCGGGTATCTCGGCGGCGCTTGTCCCCCTTTTGCTGTTCGGGATAGTTTTCCTGCGTCGCCCGGAGTTGGGCCTGCTGGCTGTTTTGTTGGTGCGTTCCTCTACAGACCTCAGTCTTCGATTCAAGACGCAGGTTTCGGTTGGAGACCTGCCTCTGGGTGCTTTGCCAAACATACTGCTGATGTCTGTCGTGATTTTCGCCGGTGGGCTTGCTATTTTGTCACGCAGGATGCGATTCATTGGCCTACCTGGAGGCAGAATGCTTTCCCTCCTTCTCCTGGCCGGATTGGTAGCCACTGTGAATGCGGAAAGCAAACTTCTTGCGGTAAGCGACTGGCTTCCTATCTCGGCAAGCTTTGTCATCTATTCTCTGGCGGCCCATCTGTTTGATACTCCCCAGGCAGTTCGGAGAGTGATTGATGTTACGTATCTTTCGTTCGTAGTTCCGTCGTCCGTCGGTCTGTATCAATTGTTGCGGGGCGAGGGAGTATTTGTGCCTGGTTTGAGCTGGCCCAGGATCTACGGGACGTTTGTACATCCGAATGCCTTTGGCTTCTATCTTGTGGTGATGTTCGCTATCTTCATCACCCAGCTGCTTTCACAGCAAGGGATACACCGCCGTTTGGCCTTGACCGGTGTGGTGGTCTCGACCGTCCTGCTTCTTGCGACCTTTGCGCGCGTGGTATGGCTCGGAGCTACCATTGTTGTGCTGACTGTTGGCCTGTTCCGGCACCGGATCCTGCTTATAGTCCTTCCGGTTCTCGCGGTGCTCTTGGTGGGCCTGGTGTCTCCTGTTGCGGAACGGCTGGCCCACCCGTTTGGAGGGAGTTTTTCTGATAGGTTTGCTAATCTGTGGCCTGCGGTGCTGTATGAATGGGCTCAGACTACTGCGTCTGAGAAGAGTACCTTTGTAGTTCTGATCAAGCGTCTGGTCGGCCTTGGCCCGGGCATGGGGCTTATTCTAGGCGAACGCGGATATGGCCTTTCCACGCCACCGCACAATGACTATCTACGAGTGTTAGTGGAGTATGGTATAATCGGCCTGGTGGTTTTTGTGTTGCTTCTAGTGACATTGTGGATCTTCGCGTACCGCACCTGGCGTATCGCGTCGAGAGCTCATCCCCAAGCCTCGGGGATCTCCTTGGCGTTTCTGGCGGTCAGCGCAGCTTTCCCGATCATGAGCTTGACTGATAATGTCTTTGGTTATACTGCTAATCAGGCATACTTCTGGACACTGGCGGGGCTGGCAGTGACCGTACGAAGGTTTTCCGAGGGTTCTGGTGCCGGCTTAGCAGTCAGATGAGGATTCTTGCCGTTTCAGATATCTTTCCGTTTCCCCCCTACCACGGTAGTGCAGTGATTTCTTACAATTGGATCCGCCTTCTTGCTGCACGTAATGAGGTTGCCCTTTTATCGGTTCGACCTCCGCAGGATGCGGGTTGTGTGACGCGCCTTGAGGAGATTGGGATTTGCCTGATATCGCCGAGAACTCCTCTGGTGCGGAGCCGGTCCCTGTGGCATGCCGTGTCCTTTCTCCCTAGGGCGATGCGTGCGTTGCGGATTCAAGAGCTGCGTAGTTCCTACACTGAGGCGGTGGTGTCATTTCGTCCCGATTTGACCTTGATGGTTGGCGCTGTCCTGGGGGCGGTTTTCCCGGTTCTCCCCCGGCTGTGCCCGATAGTATTTGTACCCTACGATTCTGAAGCATTGAGTATAAGAACCCGGTTGCCCTTTCTTCGAGGTCCGCTTCCGAGACTTCATGCGTTGATAGAACTTGGGAAGTGGGGGGCTGTTGAGACGAAGTTCTATTGTCACGCAGACGCCTGTGTCGCGGTGACAGAGGATGATGCGTTGACGATATGCAGGAACTGGAAGAGAGAGCAGAAACAGCGCATGCACGTTATACCGAATGGCGTTGACGTAGTGTACTTCTATCCCGTAGATGAGGGTGAAGTTGTTGGTCGCGTTGTTATCACTGGAAACATGTGGTCACTGGAATCTAGACTTTCGGTGCGGTGGTTCCTGGGAAGCGTTCTTCCGCTAATAAGAGAGCGTTTCTCTGGCGTCACTGTAGATGTGGTTGGGCGCGGTCCCGATCCCTCTTTGCTCCGCCTTGCGGAGAGGCTGGGCGGCGTTGCTGTGCATGGATTCGTTCCTGACATCAGGCCATACATCGCAAGGGGCAGCGTGTACGTGGCACCGCTACGATTGGGTTCTGGCATGAAGAACCGGGTCATCGAGGCTCTCGCTATGGGGAAGCCTGTTGTTACTACGCCTGAGGGAATACGGGGGATAAGAGTGAGAGCGGGCCGAGATGTTTTGGTAGCCCGAACTGCAGATGAGTTCGCCAGAGCGGTCGTAGCCCTGTTGCAAGATTCTACGCTGCGGCGAAATGTTGGTCAAGCTGGCCGAGCGGCAGTCGTGGCCCATCATTCCTGGAATGCCATCGCTCCTAGGATCGAGGCATTGCTTGCCACCGTTTCGGGTGACTATATGGCTCGCGTTGGGTGTGTCCCATCGAGGCCTCAGACGCCGTCCGTGGGTTTGCCGCACTGACAATATTGGAAACGTAGATCCAATTAGCCATTGATCATGTGGATGGCAGACGGATGAGGGTTCTAATCGTTGAACCAGTGGCAGAGTCTGGCGACTGGCACTATGCTAGTTTGATGGGTGGCGCACTGGCTGAGTGTGGTATAGATGTCAGCCTAGCCACGCTGTTTCCGAAGACACCGGTTTCTGCCCTCTGCCCTGTTCCTATCTATCCCATTGGCCCGCTACCTGATGAGTTGAGATGGTCCCGCTTTGTGTCACTCAAGAGAGCAGCCTATCATGTCCGCAAGATGTGGGGATTACGCAGGCTGATCATCATGCTTCGGCCAGACATCGTCCACCTTCAGAAACCGCTGGGGGCGGCGGATTTCGTTTACCTTCGCTACATCCGGCGGCTGGCGCCTCGCCTAGTCTACACGGTGCATAGTCCACTCCCGAGCCGTCTAGGCCCAGTGAGCTTGGCTCGTCTTCGACGGATGGACCTAATCCTCGTGCACGATGCGGCCACCCAGCGCCAGCTCATTGAAGCGGGGATTCCGGCATCAAAAGTTAGGAGAATCCTGCATGGCAACTACATTCACTTGTGTCATCCGCGGGATCTTCCCCCAGCGGATGCCAGGCGCTCCCTAGGTCTCCATCCTGAGGCCCGAGTCATACTATTTTTCGGATCCATCGAGTGGCGGAAGGGTCTCGACAGGCTGATTGAAGCGTTTGCCATGGTCTCTCAGGATTTCGATGATGTCTATCTGGCGATTTCTGGCTATCCTAACGAGGATTTTGCGACTTATCGAGCACATATTGAGAGGCTAGGAATTCGCGACCGCGTCGTAGTGAACCTCCAGTGGGTTCCCTGCTCCGAAATGCAGAGGTACTTCCATGCCGCTACCATGGTGGTCTTGCCTTACCGCCGGATTTCTCAGAGTGGCGTCCTTCAGCTGGCGTATGCCTATGAGCGCCCTCTGGTGGTGACGGACTCGGGAGGTATCGCCGAGGCTGTCTTAGAGGATGGCACCGGACTGGTGGCGAGAGATTCTCAGCCGGCAGGCATTGCCGCGGCGATTAGAGAGCTCCTGTCCGATCCTGAGCGGGCCGCACTGATGGGGAGACGAGGGCGGATGCTTGCTGAGACTAAGTATGCATGGTCAAGAATAGCATCTGATGTAGTTAGCTTCTACCACTCCATCTGCAACTCGGATACCGCTGTTCATGCCTAGAGTTCCTCGGAAGTGACCCCTTACCTCACAGTATGCATCCGTTGAAGTACCTGCGGTAGGAGGTTGCTGGAATTGCGCGTCCTGGTTGTTACGAATCTGTATCTCTCCGGAAATGGAAACTGGGTCGCGGAGCAGGTTCGATCCTTGCGATCGGAGGGGGTCGAAGTAGATGTGCTCTTCTTCGATACTAGGCGGACGCGCCTCTACTACGCTACTAAGCTCGCGGCCATTTCTCGAGCCATCGGAGGCGTTCGATACGACGTGATACATACCCACCATACATACACAATGCTCATGGTGGAATTGGTGCGCATGCTGTCAAGACGTCGCGTGCCCGTCGTCTTGACAAGTCACGAGCCTGAGATCCTAGACCGCCAGGGAAGGACCCGCACTTGGCACCCGACAAGCCGGTTGAGGCACTCGCTAGGATTGAAGAGATTTGCCGCGAAAAGAGCTGATTTTGTCGTTTTTGTCGCGCGTCAACTGGCACAAGAACTCGGGTTTGAAGGGCGGTATGCCGTTATCCCATGTGGTGTGGATCTAGAGAAGTTTAGACCCCTTGATCGGAGTTTGTGTAGACAGCGGATCGGTGTCCCGGGAAATGCCATGGTTGTCTTTTTCCCGGCCGATCCGCGAAACATGCGGAAGCGTTTCTCGCTGGCGCGTGAAGCTTTCCTCGCCCTCCAGGAACGGATCGGTGATGCGATGATAATTACCGGTGGTGGCATATCGGCTGACGAGATGCCTCACTACTATAATGCTGCCGATGTCGTCTTGCAGACGTCCTTCTGTGAGGCCTCGCCAACCGTCGTAAAGGAGGCGCTCGCGTGCGAGGTACCTGTGGTATCCACTGATGCGGGCGACGCCCGCGATGTGATGGAGGGGATCCCGAACTGTGCAGTCTGCGGAGAGGACTCGAATGAGTTGGCGGTGCGTCTATTAGCAGCGAGAGGTCGGCGCGCCACGAGGGCGCGTGACCGGTTGCTCGCGATGGGTCTTAGTTTGGATGAGGTGGCGCGGAGGATTGTTGAGGTTTACAAACAAGTCGGGGTATCATACACAGGATGAAGGGTGTCTCTGGGCTCTCCGGGGCATGAATTATTGGGGGCGAAGCTGGGCCGATTCCTTCTACTCTGTGCCGTATTTAGACGCCGTGCTTAGTGACCATCAACCTTGTGGCATGAGTACTGTTCGGGCTGGCTGATAATTTCCACTTCTGCAATGGGGGAATGTTCTGAGGTCCCCACTATCGTTCTGTTTGGATTCCCTATTCGGAATATTTCCCTTTCTGAGGCGGTTACTCTCATTCTTGAAGATCTTCGCTCTTCGGATTCACCTCGTAGGATCGTGTTTCTCCACGCTCACAGCATCAATGTAGCACAGAGAGATAGAGAATATCGCGATGTTCTCTTGCGCGCCACACACATTTTCGCGGATGGCATTGGGATGCGCATCGCAAGCTTCCTGTCCGGCACCCCGTTGCGCGACAACGTCAATGGAACGGACATGTTTCCGCGGCTTTGTGAGAGTCTTCAGGGCACGGGACTGAGAGTATTCCTACTGGGATCGGAGCGGGGGGTTGCGCAGCGCGTGCGAGAGAGAATCGCCAGTGAGTATCCCGGCCTGGATATTTGCGGCGTCCATCACGGATATCTTCGTGGGACTGCCGACGATGAAGGAGTTGTGGCGAGGATACGTTCCGCTCGGCCAGATCTTCTCCTGGTGGGGATGGGCGTGCCGAGACAGGAAAAGTGGCTTGCCAGGTATCTTGAGGCTACCGGAGCGCGTGTGGGCATTGCGGTCGGGGGCCTCTTTGATGTGTATTCTGGCAAGGTCTGGCGGCCGCCGACCTGGATGCGGCGTATGGGTTTGGAGTGGTTTGGACGGCTCGTGCCTGGCCGGGGGGAGCCACGGAGGCTGTGGCGTCGCTATCTGCTGGGAAACTTCAAATTTCTCTGGCTTGCTGTTCGTTGGGCGGTGACAGCACGACGGTGTCTGTGTGCACCTTTGGAGTAAAGAAGATGGCTACGCAGAAGCGCGGAGGCGAAGACAGGTTCTGATGCTTCAGGTGGTGGTAACGTCTGCAGGGCGTTTTCATGGCTTTGATCTCGCACGGCAGGTGCATCGCTTGGGGCATCTCGATCGCCTGTACACGGGATATCCCAAGTGGAAGGTCGATGGTTTGCCCTCTTCTAAGGTGGCATCTTTTCCATACGTTGTGGCACCGATGATGCTGTTGAACAAACGAGGGTATGCGCGTGTAGGAGCGCGGCTAAACTGGCTGGCCGCGGAATCATTTGACCGATGGGTAGCACGCTCCCTCAGACCGTGTGATGTATTCCACTTCCTCTCAAGCCTGGGGATGCGAAGCCAGCGTGTGGCTCATAGCATGGGTGCAGTGACGGTCTGTGACCGAGGGTCAACGCATGTGCTACATCAGGATGCTATCTTAGCCGATGAGTTTAGACGTTGGGGCATCAACTATCAGGCCTTTGACCGTCGCCTTGTGGAGCGAGAGCTAGCCGAATACGAGGAGGCAGACATCATACTTGTTCCATCTTCATTTGTGTACAAGACGTTCGTCGATCGTGGGGTTCCACCAGCGAAAATCGTCAGGATTCCGTACGGCGTGGACACACAGATGTTTAGGCCTGCGCCCAAGGAGGACGACGTCTTTCGGGTCATCTATGTCGGGATCTTGAGCCTCCGCAAGGGTATTCCATACCTTCTTGAGGCGCTAGCGCCGCTTAAGCTTCCCCGGTTCGAGATTTGGCTAGTTGGGCCTGTGGCCGAGGATGTTCGACCATTTCTTGCGCGTTATGAAGGGCGATACCGAATGTTCGGATATGTCCCTCGTCAAGATCTGTACAGGTACTACAGCCAGGCTTCAGTCTTTGTGCTCGCCTCTATTGAGGAGGGGCTCGCGACGGTCATCGCCCAGGCCATGGCCTGTGGCCTTCCCATTGTGGCGACGGAGAACACGGGAGCGGATGATCTTATTACAGACGGAGTTGAGGGATTTATCGTACCGATTCGCAGCGTGGAGGCGATCCGGGAGAAGGTCCTCTTCCTATATGGGCAACCGGAGGCTGCCAAAGCTATGGGGCGGGCTGCCCTTCAGCGTGTGGGGCAGCTGGGCGGCTGGAACAAATACGGCGAGGCCGTGATTGGCTGCTACTTGAATCGAGTTAATGGGAGAATTGTGTGACCTCATTGCTGTGAGTTAGCGGTGGCTTTGCAATGGCAGAGGGCCGCGCCTTTGCTGTCTTCGTTGTTCTGTGCGTGGCGGTGACACTTGCTCTCACAGTGGGTAGTTTGCCGACGACTGTGGGGCGCGCCCAGGACATCGGAGGCGGAGGACGAGATCCTGCCGAATGGCCGTTCGACCCGCGGAGTCCGTGGAACTACCCCATCGGCTCTGGAGCCCTCTTTGCGCCTGAGACGATGCCGAGCTGGAGCCTGGCCGGGG